>Ga0181527_1000204_pt1 | contig 68457 bp, 64 predicted proteins | sample PEATcosm2014_Bin_30_FD_119762 | JGI IMG/M metagenome (GOLD analysis project Ga0181527, IMG submission 119762) | Peatland microbial communities from MTU Mesocosm Facility, Houghton, MI, USA - PEATcosm2014_Bin06_60_metaG | ecosystem: Environmental > Terrestrial > Soil > Wetlands > Peat | place...
GAACGTCCGCTGGAACTCGCTCAGGCTGCGTTCCGCATACCCTCTGGCCATGGCCCCTCCCAGTGCTGGTCAGAGGATAGCGGATATTAGGAGCTAAATCCATAGGCAATTGCACAATTATGGGTCCGTCCCCCCGGTACCCTAAACGCATGACCCGTTCTGGTCCGCTTAACCCCCCATCCATCGTTCCCCAAACGTGGGCCTGACCCATGTCTCCCTTATGGCTCCGTTCCCCCGGCACCCAAATTGCGCAAACCGTCCTCGACCTGAGAGTGTGTGAAGAAATCGTCGCTGGGCCGAGAGTCCGACTGTAACCTGTTGATTCTCCGTGGGTGAAAAATGCACCTGGCGCCGATTCGCCGATATTTTCACACACTCTGAGTTGTGGTTCCCAATTGCCGAGACGCAGTGTTCCCGCTGATCTTCTGGAGCATCCGCACCGCTTCGGCGCATCCGCCCGCGTGCCGTCCGGCCGCACCACCGATGGCGCCCACGCGTGTCACTGGCTATGATTTGCCCAAACCTTCCCCCTGGGGTTGCCACCCGACGCAGGCCCGGTGGTCGCGGTCCCGGAAGTCGGCGGATCACATCATCACTACGAGCGGTTGGCTGCATGGTCTCCGGGGATGGGATGCTTCGCAGGATCGCAGGGTATGCATATGCGGGATGGACAGGTTCCGCCGAGAGCCAGGCAGCGAGGCTGACAGGCTGGCGCCTTCGCTCTTCGAATGGGCTCCGCCCTCAGGAGTCGGTGCGGCGGAGCGTACCCGAGGAGCCGGCGGACCCATCATGTCAACCGGCTTTTTCCGAACTGTCAGTCGGGCTGCCGACGGACTGACTGTGCTGGCTGACGATGTCCCCGTCGGTATTCTGCAACTCGCGGAAGACGCCGGCGGACAGGACGGTCAGGCGGGGCTCACCCCGGCCGTGCGGGCCAGGGCCCAGCGCTGCAGGGTGGCGCGCTCGGCGGCGGTCAGGACACTCGGGAGGGCGACGTGGACAGGGTGGGTGGCCATCGGGCGGGAGCCTACACCCCTTCGGGAAGGCTGTCACCATATTTCTGATACGGTTATTCATTGTCCATCCCCCTGTGCTAGGGGGTGTACTGGGGGGTGTACTCCCCGCGCGGTCCGGGTCTGCGTGGTCGCCGGGAGCCTCGCCCGGGCGGCCCAGTGCGGGTGCCATGGATCTGGCTACTGCGCTAACTCCTTAGATTCGTTGACCGCGCGGCCGGCGTGCCTCCCGGAAGCTCGGGCCGTGGCTCCCCGCTCCCGGCGCTGCCGTGGCCGGGACTGCGGAGCGGCACGGGCGCCGGGGGCGATCACCGAACCCCCGATGCATGATTTGACCGGAAAATCGCCCGCGAAAATGGTCGGGTGGGGGGCGATGTGGGGAGCCTGGGCGCCCGTTCCGACGTCCCGGCAGACTGACCGGGGTGAGGTCTCCCGGCTTATTTCGTTTCGGCCCTCGCCACCGCTTTCGCGGTCCCGAGGGGAGGCGCCGAGCAGTCCTTTAGTGAATGGGTGTGCCAATAGGAACCCGTGTTCAGGGAACGCATAGGGAACTGTATGTCGGCCCCCACGTCCGGTTTTTGTCATCGCACTTTGTGATGTCAAAGAGGCAAACCCTTCGGCAGTTAGTTGAAGGTGAAGTCCCCAGGGAACCGCCCATGGGCCGCGAAGCGCCGAACGCATGAGGGGAGAGCAAAAGGAGCAAGGGCCAGCACGGCCCGTTGTGCGCGGTAGGGACTGATGTGGGCGAGCGCTCCCGTGAGACGCAAATGCTCCCGGGCGGCTCAAGCGGGAGCCTATCGCTCACCGTTCTGGCGTGTCAACAGGAATCCCGGGCCGAAGTGCGGGGTCGGGCTGATCCGCGAGCGGGTGACGGAGGCTGGGGGATGGTGCCTTCGGTGGATCGGTGGATGAGCGGACCATTGGAGCAGGAGGTCCGTAGACGAGTGGAACGGGGTCCAACAATTGGTCATTGGGACTTGGTCATTGGTCATTTGATCCCAGGCGCTGATCAGCCAGGCGGCCCGGCCGCGCGCTTGCGCGCCGCCTCCAGCTTCTCCGGCGAGCCGATGTCCTGCCAGTACCTCCCGTCGGCCCGGTAGGCGGCGATCCGTTCCCCCTCCCCGGCGAGCCGCAGGTAAGTCCGGGTGATCGGGAAGGCTCCCGTCTCGGTCATCCTGGGGAAGATCGCGGGGTCGATCACGTGGATCCCGGTGAACGCGAGCCGCTCGATGTCGTTCCGCGGTCCCTTCGCCCACTCCACGCCCTCCGGTGACTCCCGGCCGCACAGCCGCCCGTCGCGGTCGAACAAGAGCTGACGCGAGCCGGGCCGGCGCTGGACCGCCAGTGTCGCCAGCGCCCCGACCGTGTGGTGGAACCGGAGCAGTTTTTCGAGGTCGATGTCGCTCACGACGTCCACGTTGTGGAGGAAGAACGGCCGGCCGTCGTCGAAGAACCATGCTGCGTTCTTCAGCCCCCCACCCGTCTCGAGCAGCTCGGCCTCGCGCGTGAACTCGATGCGAAGGCCGAAGTCGCCCTGCGAGGCCAGGAACTCGACGATGCGGTCGCCCAGGTGGAAGAGGTTCACGACCAGCTCGGTGACGCCGGCCGCCTTGAGGCGCCGGATCACCCGCTCGATCATCGGAGCGCCGCCGACGTCGAGCAGGGCCTTGGGGATCCGGTCGGTGAGCGGCTTGAGGCGGCTCCCCACGCCGGCCGCCAGGACCATGGCCTTCATCGGGCGCTGCTTTCCTGCGCCAGGTGGCGCACCTCGACCTTCACCTGCAACTGCTCACGCAGGTGCTTCGCCAACCGCTCGGCACAATACACCGAGCGGTGCTGGCCGCCGGTGCAGCCGAACCCCACGAGGAGGTCGGTGAAGTTGCGCTGCTGGTAGTTCTCGACGGTCTGGTCGATCAACGCGAGGACGTGGCCGATGAAGTCGCGCACGGCAGGCTCGTTCTCAAGGAAGGCGATCACGGCATCGTCGCGGCCCGTCAGCTTTGCGTACTGCTCGAACTTGCCGGGGTTGGGCAGGGCCCGGCAGTCGAACACGTAGCCGCCGCCGTGCCCCTTCTCGTCGGCCGGCACGCCGTCCGTGTACGAGAAGCTCTGGATCCGGACCGTGAGCTTGAGCGAGGCGGTGCCGAACTGCCGCAGGGCGGAGGACGCGACCAGGCGGCGCCATACCTGCCTCAACTCGGGCAGTTCGACGGGAAGGTCGGCTGTCCGCAGCAGGTACTCGAGGTTCCGGATCGCGTACGGGATGCTGGCCAGGAAGTGCTGCTTCCGCTCGTAGAAGCCTCTGAGGCCGTAGGCGCCCATCGCCTGCATGATCCGGATGTAGACGAAGCCGGGGTAGTAGGCCAGAAAGGCTGTGCGGTCGATCGGCTCGAGCGTCGCGGCGGCTTCGAGGTACCGCTCGACCAACTCGTCGCGGACCTCGAACGGGACGTCGGCCTTGGCGTCGTACAGCAGGGACGCGACATCGTACTGCAGCGCCCCGCGCCTCCCGCCCTGGTAATCGATGAAGCAAGGCCCCCCGTCCCGGACCATGATGTTGCGGGACTGGAAGTCGCGGTAGAGGAAGAAGCGCCGCTCGGCCTGGAGCAGGAACCCGCTGAACCGCTCGAAATCGTCCTCCAGCGCCTGCTCGCTGAAAGGCATCTTCGCCAGGCGAAGGAAGTAGTACTTGAAATAGTTGAGGTCCCACATCATCGACTGCTGGTCGAAGCTGAACCTCGGGTAGCACACGTCGTAGTTCAGCGTCCGACCGGCCTCGATCTGGAACCGCGGCAAAAGCTCGACCACCTTCCGGTACAGGTCGAGCGTCTCGCGTGAGAGTCCGCCTTCGGCGCGATTCGCCGAGAGGAACTGAAAGAGCGTCGTGTCACCCAAGTCCTCTTCCAGGTACATCCCCCGGTCGAGGTCTTCGGCGTAAATCTCGGGGACCGGCAGGCCGCACTTCTTGAAGTGGCGGGAGAATTCGAGGAAGGCGCGGTTCTCCTGGGCGTCCGGATTGGCGACGCCGATCGCCGTCCGCGACGCCGCCGAGAGCCGGAAGAGTTTCCGGTCCGAGGCGTCGCTCTTGAGGGGCGCGACGCGCTCCACCGGCTCGTGGAACCGGCTCTCGAAAAGGACCCTGAGCGGTTGGTCGAGCATCGCAGGCTTCACGGCTGGAAAAGGTGCCCGGAAAGCAGGACGTTGTCAAGTCTGGCAAGTCGTGTCGATCAGCGCCCTCCCGGTCTGCGTCTCATATCACAGAGTGACATACACGGCAACCTCCTCCACATTACGCACCCGCCGAGAAAGCGATCGGAGATGACGTCCTATGCTCGGTGTGCGAAGGTATGAGGGGCCCGGCCCCCCGAGGACAAGGGCCGATCCGGGGAGGCGGGGCTTCCGCAAGATCAGGGGGACTTCTTCTCGGGCGGGCCAACCGGGCCGCGCTCCTGCCGAAGCTTCTCCATGAGCGCGCGGCGCTCCGCCCGGTGTTTTTGCTGCAATGTCTGCATTTCCGCTCGGTACTTTTCTCGGAGCGCCTTCATCTCTCCCCGCTGTCGCTCCAAGAGTTCTCTCGCCTCGGGGGGAAGTTCCCGCTTCATCGGGCGCTCCTGAGAGGGCGACACGGGCGGCGGGCCGGCCTGGGCCCACCCCACAGCGGGAGCGGCGACGCCGGCGGCGAGGATCAAGGCGAGGATTCGGCCGGTCTTCATACTTTTGCCTCCCCAGGTGGAAATCACCTCCGCACCCTGTGGACAGCGTCGCGCCGCAAAGGTTTAGCCCGGATACTGCAGGGGATGGCGGTCAGGCCTGAAGGATCCCGGCCTCGACCAGGATACTGCGGAGCGTCTCTTTCTGCCCGTCGGGAAGCGGCAGCATGGGGCTCCGCGGATTGCCGCCGTAGTACCCCAGCATGTCCAGGGCGGCCTTCAGGCCCGGCACGCCGAATCGCGCGGTCACGGCGGTGTTGGGGGCGATCATCCGCAATTGCAGCTCCCTGGCATCCTCGTGCTTGCCGTGATTGAAGAAACTCACGATGTCGCAGCACGGCTGGGGCGCAATATTGGCCAGGGCCAGGACGCCGCCGACGGCACCCACGCACAAGGCCGGGTATAGGAAGCCCGCCGATCCGGCCAGCACCTGGAAGCCGGGCCGCGCGCCCCGGACTACCTCGCCCAGCTTGGCCAAGTTGCCGCCGCTGTCCTTCAACCCCACGATGTTGGGATGCTGGGACAGCTTGACGATCAGATCCGCCGCCATGTCCACGTTGGTGTTGGCCGGCATGTTGTACATGCTCACCGGGATGGGCGAGGCGTCGGCGACGGATTGGAAATAGTGCGAGAGCCCCGCCGCGTCCATCCGGGACTTGTAGTAGCTGGGCGTGATCAGGATGGCCACGTCGGCGCCCAAGGACGCCGCCTCCCTGGTCAGGGCGATGGTGCTGTGGGTGGATTCGCAGGCCGTCCCCGCCATGAAGAGCTTGCCCTGGGGGATGTGTTTCCGCGCGGCCTCGAAATACGTCAGCTTCTCGGCCTCGCTGAGATAGGGAAATTCCCCGTTGCTGCCCAGGACCACGTAGCCCGCGAGGGGATAGCGGTTCCATCGTTCGAAGTTGCGGGCCAGGGCCTTCAGGTCCAGTTCGCCCGCCGCGTCGAAGGGGGTGGGAATGGGGGGAAAGATGCCGGCCATCGAGAGCGGTCTACTCATCGCAGCCTCCTCCGGGTGATCCCGTCACACGGTCAGCGCAGGGTACCACACGCCTGCCACGGTATCAGGCCAAGAACGATTGGACAAGATCTCAGGTCCGATTCTCAATACCTTTCTCTCCCGTGCTGTGATCTCAGGCCGTTCCCCCCGGTCGCCCCGCACAGCGGAGGCAGACGGGCGGCTCGTGCCGGCTCAGACATCCGTGATGGACCATCAAACGGCACTTCGAGCAGACCGGGAACGGCTTCCGGGTGAGGACCGCCCACATCCCCCTCAGTTCCTTCCGGCACACGCCGCACCGCCAGAGAATGCTCGCAACCCGCATTCCAATCTGCCTCTCAGAAAGCCATCACGCTCAGCGCATCAGCCTTCAGCCTTGGAACAACATGGCCGTCAAATCAGAATCGCTTTTCGAAGTTGAAAGCTGACGGCTGAAGGCTTCCCCGTCAATCCAGGGCCTCCAGGATCGCGCACTTGAGGTACTGTGTCTCCTTGGCGGCCAGCAGGACCGGGTGGTCGGCCGCCTGCGTGCGCAGCTCGCGCAGGCGAAACTCGCGGTGGGCGTCCGCGGCCGCCCCCCTGAGCATCTCCAGGAACGCCGGGGTGTCCACATGATAGGAACACGAGCACGTCACCAGGATTCCACGGGGAGCGAGCAGCTTCATGGCGCGAAGATTGATCTCTTTGTACCCCCGCAGCGCCCCCGCCACCGCTTCCCTCCCCTTGGTGAAGGCCGGGGGATCCAGGATCACCAGGCCGAAGCGTCGCTCCTCCCGGTCGAACGCCCGCAGCGCATCGAAGGCATTCGCCGTCTGGAAGGTGCATCGGGAGGACAGCCCATTCCGCTCCGCCGACCGCTCGGCCCAGGCGATCGCCTCGGCCGACAGGTCGATCCCCGTGACCGAGGTCGCCCCGCCCACCGCAGCGCTGAGGCTGAACCCTCCCGAGTAGCAAAAGGAGTCCAGAACGTCCCGGCCCGCCGCCAGCCCTTTGACCACCTGACGATTTCCCCGTTGATCCAGGAAGAAGCCGGTCTTTTGTCCGTCGGCCACCTCCACGAAAAACTGCAGCCCTTCCTCCTGGATCCAGAGTCCCGTCTCCCCCTCGCCAAAGGCGAAGCCCTTCCGGAGTTCCAGTCCCTCCAGCTTCCGCGGCGAGGCATCGTTCCGCTCGTAGATCGCCCGAGGGCCGACCGCGTCGCGCAAGGCCGCCAGGATTGCCTCTCGGACCCGCTCCATCCCGGCCGTGAGGACCTGGATGACCAGAAGGTCGCCGTACCGGTCCACGATCAGGCCGGGGAGATGATCCGCCTCGCCGAAAATCAGGCGTGAGGCCCCCGGTCCGCTCACCGAACGGCCGCAGCGCTCCACCGCCTCGCGGACACGGCGCGCGAAGAAGGCGCCATCCACGGGATCCCTTCCGCGAGTGAGCAGGCGGCCGGTGATCTGGGACTTCAGGTTCACCATGGCCTGGCCCAGGAACCGGTTGCGTCCGTCCCGGACATGGGCGATGGCGCCTGATTCGCCCTCGTCCTCCACCCGGGCGATCTCGCTCCGGTAGATCCACGGATGCCCGGCCAGGATCCGTGCCTGCTTGCCACTGGCCAACGTTAGGGTGAACATGGCGCCTCACAATGCGGAATGCGAATTGCCGAATGCGGAATCAAAGCCGAGGAGGCGGGGAAGGATCTCGGCTGCCTTGCCGTGGTGAGATTCGTGGGCGAGCGAGGTCAAGGGCGTGGGCTCGAGGTTCACCTCGACCACGTAGGCCCCCCGCCGCCTGGCAATCGTGGGCAGAGAGGCCGCGGGCTGAACCACCACCGAGGTGCCGACCACGAGGAACACGTCGCAACTCTCCGCAAAATCGGATGCCTCCTGCAGGGCCTCCGGCGGCAGCGCCTCGCCGAACCAGACCACGTCGGGCCGGAGCAGCCCGCCGCACCCGCATCGGGGCGGAATGGCCTGCAGGGGCACCTCGAGGTTCTCTGTGACTTGCCCGTCGTCGAGGCAGCGCACGCGCCACAGGTTTCCGTGCAGCTCCACCAGCCGGACGTTCCCCGCGAGGCGGTGCAGTCCATCCACATTCTGCGTGATCAGCAGGAACTCGGGCGCGCCACGCTCCAGGAGGGCGATGGCCCGGTGCGCCGCGTTGGGCCGGCACCTGGCGATGAGCTGCCGCCGGGAATCGTACCACTCCCACACCAGTTTGGGATTTCGGTGGAACGCCTCGGGGGTCGCCAGGTCCTCGGCCCGATACTTCCGCCACAGGCCGCCGGCCCCCCGAAACGTCGGCACCCCGCTCTCGGCCGACACCCCGGCGCCGGTCAGAACCGCCACCCGCCGTGCCTCGGCGAGCCGCTCTTGCAGTTGTGAGGTGGCCGCCATGAATGTCGCCCCGACGTTACGCCGTCACCTTGGCCCACGGCACGTAGGGCAGGTGATGGGCGATCGCCACGGGCCGGTTGGTGACGTGGCCGCGGATGATGTTCAGCCCCTTGGCGATCTCGGGATTCTCCCGGGCGGCCCGGATCCAGCCCTTGTCGGCGAGCTGCTGGACGTAGGGAAAGGTGACGTTGGTGAGGGCGAAGGTCGAAGTCCGGGCGAAGGCGCCCGGCATGTTGGCCACGCAGTAGTGGATGATCCCGTCCACCGCGTACACGGGATCGCTATGGGTGGTGGGGCGCGTCGTCTCGCAGCAGCCGCCCTGGTCCACCGCCACGTCCACGATCACGGCGCCGGGCCGCATGAGCTTCAGCATTTCCCGCGTCACCAGCCGGGGGGCTTTGGCCCCGTGGATCAGGACGGCCCCGATCAGGGCGTCGGCGCGGCGCAGGCACTCCTCCAGGCTCATCCGGTTGGACATGAGCGTGACGACGTTGTCGGGCAGCACCTCGTCCAGGTAGCGGAGCCGGAGCGGGCTCACGTCCAGCAGGTAGACCCACGCGCCCATGCCCGCCGCCACGCGCGCCGCGTTGTAACCCACGATGCCTCCGCCGAGCACGACCACCGTGCCCGGCGGCACCCCGGGCACGCCGCCCAGGAGGACGCCGCGGCCGCCCAGCGGCCTGGCGAGGTAGTAGGCCGCGATGTGCGCCGCCATCTTGCCCGCGACCTCGCTCATGGGCTCAAGGAGGGGGAGGCGGCCGTCCGCGGTCTCCACTGTCTCGTACGCGATCCCGACGATCTTGCGCCGCAGGAGGGCCTGGGTCTGCTCCAGGTCGGGCGCGAGGTGCAGGTAGGTGAAGAGGATCTGGTCCGGCCGAAGGAGATCGTACTCCGGGGGCAGCGGCTCCTTGACCTTCAGGATCAGCTCGGCCCCCTTCCAGACCTGGCGCGCCGTGCCCACGATCTTGGCGCCGACGGCCTCGAAGGCCTGGTCGCTGATGTCGGAGCCGGCACCGGCCCCCTTCTGGACCAGCACCTTGTGCCCGCGCGACACCAGGGCCTGGATCCCGGCGGGAATCGCCGCCACCCGGTTCTCGTTATCCTTGATCTCTTTCGGAACCCCGACGATCATTTCTCTGTCGAATGGTCGAGAGGTCAAATGGTCAAATAGCCACCGATACCGCGCTCTTTCGAATTGACCATTCGGCCAATTGACGAGTTGACAGTTCTAGCGACCCCAATCCCGCGGGTACCGGAAATCCCGGTCGATGGTCCGGGACGACACCTTGGCGATCACGGGGAGTCGCCGTTTGTACTGCGAGGCCTGGACCTTGTGGTAGACCGCGCGCACGAATTTCTCGTCGAAACCCTCGGCGATAAGATCCGGCACCTCGCACCGCTGATCTACCAGGAGGGACAGGACCTTGTCCACCTCTTCGTAGGTGAACCCCAGCTCTGCCTCGTCCGTCTGCCCGGCCCACAGGTCGGCGCTCGGCTGCTTTTCCACGATCACGGTCGGAACCTTGACGTGTCGGGCGAGCTGCCGCACCTGGGTCTTGTACAGATCGCCCAGGGGGTTGACGGCCGAGGCCATATCGCCGTAGAGCGTGCCGTAGCCCAGCAGCAGTTCCGTCTTGTTGCTGGTCCCGAGGACCAAGCCGCCCAGCCGCGCCGAGTGGTCGAAGAGGATGGTCATCCGCTCGCGGGCCATCTTGTTCCCGCGCCGCACGTGATCCGCATCCGGGAAGCCGGCGAAGTAGGCGTCCACCATGGGCGTGATGTCCACGGTCAGGCTGTGGATGCCCAAGGTGTTCACGACCAGTGCCGCGTGGGCGGCACTCTCGGGGCTGGACGTCCGATAGGGCATCAGGATGGCCCAGACGTTCTGGGGCCCCAGCGCCTCCGTCGCCAGGAACGCCGAGAGGGCCGAGTCGACCCCGCCCGACAGTCCGACGACGACGCGCTCGAAGCCCGCCTTCCTCACCTCGTTATCGATGAAGCCGGTCAGGATCTTGCGGACTGTCTCGCACTCCAGCCGGAGATCCACCATGGCCTAGCCGCCCGGCCCCTCGCCCGCCTGCCCGCGGAGGATCCGCTCGACTTCCCGCAGGGTGAGGTCCAGCCGCTCGTCCCGCAGGAGGGGATTGGCGATCCGCGCCCGCCGCAACGTTCCCGCATCCACCGCCGCCACCAGGAGGTCTTCCTCCAGATAGCGCGCCTTGGCCAGCGATGCCCCCGTGGGGCCAACCACTTCCGATCCCCCCCAGAAGCAGGCCCCGTCTTCGTAGCCCACGCGGTTGGCGTACACCACGAAGCAGGTGAACAGGTCCCCGTAGGCGCGGATGACGCGCTCCCACGTGCTGCTGTTCTGGAACGGCTCCGCCTGGCCCAAACCGCGCCCCGGGCTGGCCGACGGACACAGGAGGATCTCGGCGCCATCCCAGGCCGCGATCCCGACCGTGGCGGGGTGCCACATATCCTCGCAGATCAGGATGGCCATCCGACCCAAGGCGGTGTCGAAGGCGCGGACGCGTCCGCCCGCGGCCAGGTAGCGCTGCTCGTCGAAGATGCCGTAGGTGGGCAGGTAGACCTTGCGGTGGATGTGGCGGATCTCGCCCCCTTCGAGGTAGGCGGCGGCGTTGTGGAAGCGATGGCCGGGCGCCTCCTCCACGAAGCCCACCACCATGGCCACCCGTTGGCTCAGGTTCCGCAGGGCCGCCAGCGCCGGCTCTTCCCCGGCCAAGGCGACCGAGGTGACCTGGTCCTTCAGGAAGTACCCGGTGAGGGAGAGCTCGGGAAAGACCAGCAGATTGACCGACTGGGAGATGGCCTCGCGAGCCACCTTCTCATGGAGGGCAAGATTCTTTTCCACGTCGCCGAGGACGGGTGCGATCTGGGCCACTGCCAGGCGGAACCGCCGCATGCCACTCCTCAGAGTGTGTGAAACTATCCAAGAATCGGCGCCAAGTGCATTCTTCACCCACGGAGAATCAACGGCTTGCAATGGGGCTCTCGGCCCGGCGACGATTTCTTCACACACTCGCAGTGGTCGGGACGGAATCTCCCGACCCACCCTCGGGGGCCGGCGCCGCCGTCCGATCCCCTGAAGGCATTGTCAGCCGACGCCGCGTGCATCGCACGCCTTCGGATCGACGAGGCCCGCCGGCTTGACAGTGACTGCTGCATCCTACTACACTTCCCGCCGCAACTCAACCGCACGGCCACGGAGCGCCCGGAGTGCGCTCGGGAGGGCAAGCCCATGGCTGAGGTAAACCAGGCGGTCCTGGAAGCGTTGAGCCGCCACCTGGACGACGAGGATCCCGCCGTCCGCCAAGCCGCGGCCGAGAGTCTGGAGCGGCTGGACACCTATCGCTTGCTGGATGATCTCCTGGCCGCCCTCGATTCTCCGGACCCGGCCGCGGTGGTGCGAACCCTCCACGTCCTCGCCGACCTGCGCCACGATCAGGCGCTGGTCGGCCTCGTCCGGATGTTCCGCCACCCGCGCCCGGATCTCCGCGGCATCGCCGTGCGCCTGCTCGGTCCGCGACGCGATCCGCGGACCATCAAGCCGCTCGCGCAAATGCTGAATGATCCGAGTCACGACGTCCGGGTCCTGGCCATCGAGTCGCTGGCGAGCTTCGAGGATCGGCGCCTGACCGGGACCTTCATGGCGCAATTGCGGGACCCCGATCCGGAGATCCGGGGGAAGGCGGTGGAGGCCCTGGAGCGATTGGGGGACCCCAGGGCCACGGGCGCGCTGACCGCCCTCCTGGAGGATCCGCATCCGGGTGTAAGATGCCGGGCGGCGAGCGCGCTGGGGCGTCTGGAAGTGCTGGAAGTGAAGGATACCCTATCCGGCTGAGGGGGAGCCGGTCGCTTCTCCTTGCTCCTGCAGGTACTTGGCCACGTCGAAGTTCTTGCTGGCAGGATCCACGGCCATGATGATGGTGCGGCGGAACTGGCCCGTGCCCGGGTCCCGTTCCGTGAGGTCCACGCCCTCTTCGTCGGCCAGCCGCCGACCTGACCGGTCGAAGAGGAGCCGGACGAACGGGCGGGAGCTGTCGGTCGGGTTCGCCTTCACCACCAGCGCCATCTCGCCGGTGCTCAGCCGCACCAAACTCCCCACCGGGTAGATCCCCACCATCCGGACGAACACCTCCAGCAGCTTCGGATCGAAGACTGTCCCGGCCAAGCCCTGCAGCCGCGCCATCGCCTTGGACGGCTCGAAGGCGTTCTGGTAGATGCGCGAGGTCGTGATGGCATCGTAGGCGTCCGCGAGCTGCGCGATCATCCCGAAGAACCCCGGCTGTTTGTCGGAATCCACGATGGGATATCCCTTCCGGTCGTAGCGCAGATGGTGCTCCTGGATGACTTCCATGGCCGTCGGGCTCGCGGTGCCCATCTTCTCCACGATCCCGGCCCCGTCCAGGGGATGCCGCTGGACCAGCGCCCACTCCTCGTCGCTCAGGCCCCGCGGCTTCTGGTAGAGGCTCTCCGGCCAGTGCACCTTCCCGATGTCGTGGAGGAGGGCGCCCAGGCCCAGTTCCCGGATCGTCTCGGCGTCCAAGTCCAAGGCCCGGCCCAGGGCGATGCACAGGACGCTCACGTTCACCGAGTGGTTGAAGAGATACTCGTCATAGCTCTTGATCAGGGTGAGAGCCAGCATGGCGTTCTGGTCCTGGAGCACCCCATCCACCAGCTCCGAGACCGCCGACTGAGCCTCCGCCAGGGAGGGGATCTTCCCCAGGCGGGCTTCGGTCAAGATCCTCTTGGCCGATCCGACCGCCTCGCGGTAGACGGCCAAGCTTCGGCCCAGACCGGCCTCCCCTTCGCCCCCCCCACCTTCCCTGTCCGCTCCCGTCGGCTCCTTCCCCTCGGCCCCCTGTTCCCCCGCGGCCGTCGTCGGGGCCTGCTGGGACAGCCGGATGGCCCGGACATCCCGTCGGCTCAGGACCTCATCCACGGCGCCCAGGCGGGCCAACGCCTCGGGCGACATGGCCAGGACCTGGACGCACTGGGACACATCCTGCGGGGAGCACCCGCGCAGGAACTCGACGCTGCCGATCCCCCGCTGCTCCAACCGCGTCGCGAACGCCTGGGCGATGGCCTCGGTCCCCGTGAAGGGGAGACCCACGGCGACCAGCGCGTGGTCCACCACGCCGAACACCAGGGACTCCTGCGCGCTCAGAATGGTGTCCAGATCCGCCACGATGCGGGCCAGGAATCGGGCGGCCGTCGGATGGGTGGGCGGATACATGCCCATGCTCTTCACCCCGGCCTGCAGATCGCGAAGCAGTGTATCCAGCTCGGTGAGGACATCCATAATCGGCATCCCGCCGTCACTCCCGCCCCGTGGCGGAAGGAACCATCAAGGTCAACCCGTTGCCCGGGGGTGCAGATCGTGTTCCTCGGCGGGCGTAATCCGCAGGGCCGCGGTGCACACCCGGCGCACGCCCCCCCGGCCGGAGCGTGCCCCGCCCACGACCACCTCGCCCGCCTCGGGGCGGCCCATGGAAAGGAGGGCCAGGGCCGCGGCCTGACGCAGCTCGTCGCCGGCCGCCCGCTGGAACCACGCCCGGGTGTAGAGCACCCGCTTCAGCATCGGGATGGTCCCCGCATCCCCCATGGCCCCCAGGGCGGTCACGGCAGCCTTCCGCACCGCAAAGGGCTTGCCTGACAGGACGCGCTGCCCCGCCAGCCGCAGGAGCGTCGGCGTGGCCAGCCTCAGTCTCGCCGCCCCGGCGAGGCCGACGGCCACCTCAAGGACATCCGGGTCGGGATCGCGTAACGCCTGCAGGACCAGCCGCTGCACGGCCGGCTCGCCGAACCGTCCGCGCTCCCGGAGCACCCCGCTGCGGACCTGTGGGTCCCGATGCCGAAACAGGGAGGTCAGCAGGATCCCGCCGATCTCCCCGCCGAATCCCGCCAGGATCGGAACCAGTTGGCAGGCCCGGTCTCGATCGAGTTCCTGCAGGATCCCTGTGAGGTCGGGCTGGGCCACCTGGCAGAACCGCGCCAGGATCGCCACCAGCCGCTGCTTGGCCGTATCCCGATCCTCCGTGGCCAGCCGGTTGAGGAGCGGCAGAATCGCGCGCCCCCCCAGCTCTACCAGCATCGCCGACAGCGCCTCGACCGACTCGTCCGCCCCGGTCCGCAGATGCTCCAAGAGGTAGGCCACCGTGTTGCCGCCTGCGACCAACTCCAGCGCCTTCGCCGCGCGCTCCCTTAGCGGCGTCTGGAGGTTCTCGGCGCGCTGGTGCCGGAGGAAGACCCCGAGGACGGCCAGAAGGTCCTGCGGCCAATCGTCGTGGACCGCATGCACGGCAGCCTTCTCCAGCCGCGAGGCCGCCCACTCGTATCCCGCCATCCCACCTGAGGCCGCCTCTTTCTCCAGCCGCTGGATGAGAGCCGCGACGCTCAGCTCCTGCTGGGAGCCGAGGGCGGCCACCGAGGACTCCGGCGTCGTCGGACCCTCTCTTCCCGCTTCCGCGCCCTTCAAGGACGCGGGCCCGCCCGGTCGGGCCGTCCCGGCCGGACCGGGCGTCCCCTCCACGCCCTGGCCCGCCTTCCCCGCGCCGGCCGAAGCCGTCGTGGCCTCCGCCCCACCCGCCGTCCCGCGCGCGCCGGTCCCCGTCCCTTTCCCGCCGGGACCGACCCCCTGACCCGATCCGGCGGTCCCGGGCCCGCCCGTGCCCCGACCCGCGGCGCCCGCCGCAGCGGCCACGCGCCGGAAATCGAACTCGTTCAGCTGGATGTGGCCGACCCCGTGCGCCGCCAGAACCTTTGCCGGTCCCCCTTGCTGCACGAGGTACTTCGGGTCACCGGTGATCACCCGCAGGAAGCCCGCCAGCTCCTCCGGCCCGATCTCTTCCGTGAAAAAGATCTTCTGGATGCGCCGCACGAACAGCTCGGCCGCCATGCTGGCGAGTTGTCGGTTCTCCTTCCCCACGGGCTGTCCCTCGAAGCTGAAGCCAACCCGGCTCACGACGAGGGACAGCGGGGCGCGGATGGCCACCGCAGACTGGAGCCGCTCGGCTGCCCGCTCCAGCGATCGGTTGAGCATGGGATGTCCCGCGGGATAGAAGGCCAGATCCTTGGAGGATTTCCGGAGCGCGATCAGGAGTCCCTCCAAGGCCTTGAGGATGGGCGGCCCGGGAGTCCCAGGGGCCGCTGCCGCTGCTTGCCCCTGCCTATCCATGACAACGCCTTCTAACTATGGCCTTTGGGTCTCGCATCCTCCGCGCCCGCTGAGGCCCGACGGCCGCAAATATAGCAACCAACCACTCGAAGTCAAAGGAATTCCCGGATCGGGGACTGGAAAGAATCCGACGGGTCAGCAGAGGGAGGCTGGATCCACGTCCAGATCCACGCGGACGCCTCGCGCCAGCGGGGACCTCTGCAGGCGCCGTGTCGCCTCGAGGACCTTGGCGTGGAGCGCGCCGGCATCCCGACCGCGCGCCAAGAGATGCCACCGGTGGCGCCCCCGGACCCGGTAGAGCGGCGCCGGCGCCGGGCCGCTCACGGCGTCTCCGCGGATCCCCGCCTCACGCAGCAGGCGCGCGAACTCCAGCGCGGCCCGCTCGGCGGCCGCCGCCTCGGGACTGCTGAGCACCGCCAGGACGGCCCGGGCGAACGGGGGCAGTCCGTGCTCGCGCCGCAGGGAACTCTCGGCCTCCCACAGGGCCGCATAGTCCTGCGCCTGCACCGCGCGCAGGATGTAGTGCTCCGGGTTGTAGGTCTGGATAACGGCCAAGCCGGGCCGGTCGCCCCGCCCGGCGCGTCCCACCACCTGCGTCAGGAGAGCGAAGGTGTGTTCCCCCGCGCGGAAATCCGGCAGGTGCAGCGCCATGTCGGCCGACACCACGCCGACCAGAGTCACGTTGGGCACGTCGTGTCCCTTCCCGATCATTTGCGTCCCCACCAGGATGTCGATCGTCCCCTGCTCCAGGCTGTCCAGGATGCGCGCAGCCGCCTGCCAGTTCTGGGCCACATCCCGGTCCATGCGGGCCACCCGGGCCCGGGGGAACCGCTCCCGCACGGCCGCCTCGAGCTGCTGCGTCCCAAAGCCGAGATAGCGCAGCCGGCTGCCCTGGCACTCTGGGCACCGCTCCGGCGGGCGCCGCTCGAAATCACAGGTGTGGCAGCGCAGGCGGCCGCGGCCCGCATGATAGGTGAGGGCCACGCTGCAGCGGGGGCAGCCCGCCGCCTCGCCGCACTCCTCGCACAGGAGCAGCGTGGAGAATCCCCGGCGATTGAGGAAGAGCAGGGCCTGCTCGCCCCGCGCCAGGCACTCGCGGAGGGCGGTCACGAGGGGCGGCGTGAGCAGCCGCTTGCCAGCCTCGACGCGCCGCAGATCCACGATCTCCACCCGGGGGAGCGGCCGGGCCTCGATCCTTTGCGGCAGCCGGACCAGGTGGTATCGCCCGGCCTGGGCCCGCTCGAAGCTCTCCAGCGACGGCGTGGCCGATCCCAGGATCACCGGCGCCTGGAGCAGCTTGGCCCGCATGATGGCCACGTCCCGCCCGTGGTAGCGCGGCCCCTCCGCCTGCTTGTAGGACGGATCGTGCTCCTCGTCCACCACCACGATGCCCAGGCGGGGAAGCGGCGCGAAGACAGCCGAGCGCGCGCCCACGACGATGTCCGCCTCGCCGCGGCGGATCCGCCGCCAGGCGTCGTAGCGCTCCCCGCCCCTGAGGCCGCTGTGCAGGACCGCCACCCGGCCCCCGAACCGCGCCAGGAAGCGCCGCACGGTGAGCGGCGTGAGCGCGATCTCCGGGACCAGGACCAGGGCCTGGCGGGCCTGCGCCAGGGCGATCTCAATGGCCTGGAGATAGACCTCGGTCTTGCCGGAGCCGGTCACCCCGTAAAGCAGCACGGGCAGAAAGCGGCGCTCGGCGAGAGCGGCCTGAACCAGCGCGATGGCTTCGCCCTGGGCGGCCGTGGCCTCGCGCGGCGACTCCGACGGCGCCAGCCCCTCGGGGCGCGCGAAGGGATCGCGCGTGACCTCCACCTCGCGCACCTGCACCAGGCCCCGCCGGATCAACGCCGCCAGGGCGGCCGGATTGCCCGCCGCCGCCTCGGATCTCGGCAGGCCCTTCGGTGCCGCGGCCAGCGCCTGCAGGATTGCGCGCTGCTTCGTGGCCCGCGCCGGCAGAGGGGTCATCTGCGCATCCACCCCGGGGGCGAGGAGACAGTGCGGGACGGTCAGCGGTCGGATGCGCGGCGGCCGCACCTCTCCCGCAAGCTCCACCAGGCCGCGACGGGCCAGGCTGTGCGCCATGGCCCGCGCGCGCCGCCACCGTCGCGTGAGGGCCGGGAGCGGCGCTTCCCCTCGCACCCGCAGGAAGGCCAGGAGCTCCCGCTCGCCCGGACGCAGGAAGCCGTCCCCATCCATGGCGGCCGCGCCAGCGGTCGTGACCCGGACCACCTGGCGCGCGAGGCTGTCGATCCCGGGCGGCAGCGCGGTCCGGATCACCTCGCCCCACGGGCAGACGTAGTACTCCGCCGCCCAGCGTGTGAGTTCGAGGAGGTGGGCGTCCAGGAGGGGCTCGGCGTCCAGGATCTCGCGCAGGTCCTTGGTGCTCGAGACCGGCGGGCGCTCCCTGGCCCCCACGAGATACCCGGTCACCTGGCGCCCGCCGAGAGGGACGAGGACGCGCTTCCCCGGGGTGGCGAGACCGCGCCACTCCTCGGGCACGCGGTAAGTCAGGGGCGTCTCCACCGAGGTGGGAAAGACGACGTCAACGTAGGCGGCCGGGGTGCTAGTCATGTGTGTCCAAAATCCGCCGACTTTCGCCCCCAGCCCGCTCGCGGCGCCTGGGACCTCGTCGAGAACCGGGCGGCCTTGCTCCGGGCGCCGCCGCCCCGTCTCGGGGCGCGTCGCGCCGTGGGCGGGGTTACCGCTGAATTCGCCCGTGGGAAGGCCACGGCGACGACCCATTGCAGGGAGAAGCCGCAATGGGTGCCCCGCCGGCCGCCGGGGACCCACCCAAAGGGTGGGTGTGGCCCGGCGCCTTGGAGCGGACCGGGGGCTCGGCTTATGCGGGCGGATTTCGGACACGCTACACTAGTCATGGTGCGGCACGCTTGCTATGGGCAACTGGGCAATCCAGCAATCAGGCAACTTGGAGTTCCGAGCCGTCTCAGCGCCCGGTTGCCTGGTTGCCTGGTTGCCGGATTGCCATGTCCCGCGGGGTGGCGAGCCCCATCTCGCGCAGGAGGAGCTTCATGTCCTCCCAGACGGTCTTCTTCTCGTACGGGTTGCGCAGCAGGAACGCCGGGTGGTAGGTGGGCAGCAAGGGGATCCCCTGGAAGTCGTAGAACTTCCCACGGAGGCGCGAGATGGGCTCCTTGGTCTGAAGCAGCGTCTGGGTCGCGGGGCCGCCCAGGGCGCAGATGAACTGCGGCCGGATGGCCTGGAGCTGCTTCCGCAGGAACGGCGAGCAGGCCAGGATCTCTTCGCTCTCCGGCGTCCGGTTGCCCGGCGGCCGGCACTTGATGATGTTGCAGATGTAGACGTCCTCCCGCTGCATCCCCATGGCCAGAATGATCTTGGTGAGGAGCTGCCCGGCCCGGCCCACGAACGGCTCCCCCTGGGCGTCCTCGTCGGCGCCCGGCGCCTCGCCCACGAAGACCAGGCGGGCCTTCGGGTCGCCGACGCCGAAGACGATCTGGGTCCGGTGGGGGTGCAGCTTGCACCGCGTGCACTCCCCCAGCTCCTCGCGAACCTCGCGCAACGTCAGAGGCGGAGAGGCGACCGGCGATTCGGGCCACTGAACGTCGACCTGCTCCACGCCCAGCTCCCGTTGCGCCTCAAGATACGCCCGGACCTCCCCCACGATCTCGCGCAGCTCTCTCTGAGGATCGCTAGCCACGCTCCCTCCTGGGTTTCCGCCCTCAGCCTCGCTGCTTCAGGAGTCCGACGACGCGATCCAGGACCCGGTCGGCCACCGACCGCTTGCTCTGCACGGGAAGCTCCTCCACCTTTCCCTGGGCGTCCAGGATCTTCACCGCATTGGTGTCGGCGTCAAAGCCCGCGTCGGGCTGGCTGACATCGTTGGCCACCATCAGGTCCAGGTTCTTCCGCTGGAGCTTCTTCCGGGCGTTCTCCACCAAGTCCTCCGTCTCGGCCGCAAAGCCAACCAGGATCCGCCGTCCCTTTCGCTTCCCCACCTCGGCCAGGATGTCCGGCGTGGACTCCAGCGTCACCTCGTGGACCGCCTCGTCCTTCTTCATCTTCCGTGCCGCCACCTGCTTCGGCCGGTAGTCCGCCACCGCGGCCGCCTTGATCACCACCGTGGCGGCCGTGAGCTTCGCCACAACCGCGTCGTGCATCTGCTGGGCCGTCTCCACGTGGATCACATCCACGCCCTGCGGCGGGATAAGCGCCGTGGGCCCGCTGACGAGGATCACCCGCGCGCCGCGCGCCGCGGCCGCCTCGGCCATGGCATAGCCCATCTTGCCCGAGGAGCGGTTCGAGAGGTACCGAACGGGGTCCAGGGGTTCCCGCGTGGGCCCGGCCGTGACCAGCACCACCTCGTCGGCGAGATCGCGAGCGGTCGCAAGGATCCGCTCGATGGCCTCGACGATCTCCGGCGGCTCGACGAGGCGGCCGGGTCCCACCGAGCCCGATGCCAGCTCGCCGCTGGCCGGGCCCACGATGTGGACGCCCCGGTCGCGCAACCGATTGAGATTCTCCTGAACCGCGACGTGCTGGTACATGTCGCTGTCCATGGCCGGCGCGACGAGGATGGGGCAGCGACTGGCTAGGTAGATGCAGCTCAGGAAGTCGTCGGCCAATCCCAGCGCCAGCCGGGCGATTGTGCGCGCTGTGGCCGGGGCAATGACGAACAGATCGGCGCGCGCCGTCGCCTCGATGTGCCCGATGTGCGAGCCATAGGCCAGGGTGAACATGTCCAAAAGGACCGGCTGCCTGGAAAGCGTCTCGAACGTGAGCGGCGCCACGAACTTCGTCGCCGCCTCGGTCATGACCACCTGGACCTCGGCTCCCCGCTTCGTCAGCTCGCGCAGGAGCTCCACCGCCTTGTACGCCGCGATGCTCCCGGTCACGCCCAACAAAATCCGTCTGCCGTTCAACACGCTGGCACCTCCCCGGCTTCCCCCCGGAGCCGTCACAGGAAAATCCCCACGGCCTGCCTGGGCTGGACGCCGAGGACGTCCGCCACCGGCTGGCACTTGATGGTGAAGAGGCAGAAAACCTCGCCGGGCAGTTTTGCGCGGCGCTCGGAGAGGACATAGTAGTTGGCCTGCCCCTTAGCGATGATCAGCCGAGCCGACTGCATGGCTTCCTTGAGATCGGCAGACGCCTCTTCCCACGAGATCCCCAGGGTGTCCGGTCCCGCGACGATCAGCCGATCCGCGGCGGAATCCAACCCGACCACGCGGCCGTCCTCTATCGTGGCGTCGGAGGTGATGGGCCCGCCGCGCAGCGCCGAGGTGACGTGACAGCCCAACCGGCGCAGCTCCTGGACCAAGAGCTTGTCCAGGGCGATCTCACCCACGTTGTCGTGGATGTACAGGATCGGCGTTTTGGCCAGCACGCGCTGATACAGACGGTCCAGATGGTCAAGGGTGAGCCCCCGATCCACGTAGGCCTGGAGGTGCTGGAGCGTCTTCTCAGGGTCGAAGGCGTAGCCGATGCCGACCGTGCGGGAGTCCAGGCTGTTCCCTGCCAGCGCCCAGCGCGCCAGGAACCGAAACCGGGCCTCTCCCTCCAGCCGTTCCGCCTCTCCCTGGAGGCGCGCCGCGATGGCGAGTCCCACCTGGTTCAACTGCCGACGGCTCTTCTCGAAGGGGACGGGTACGCCCGTATCCCTCTTCAGGATGCGGTGGACCTCGGTGATGTAGTACGACGGCACCTGCTCGTGGCCGAAGGTCCGTGCCAAAAACTCCATGGCGTCCTTTGCCACCTTGAGCTGCGTCGAGACGTCCGGCGTGACTTGCTGGGCCGCCGCATAGACGTCCCCCAGGATGCAGGTGAGACAGGTGGGCGTGGTCCTCATCCTCGCTCCTTTGGCGGGACGAAGCCGTCGGGGAAGTGATTCAAAGGCCGCCGGCCGCGCCCGACGACCGGCGCGCTCCGCAAGGCGAGGGCCACGTATGCCTGGGCCGTCGCCACCGCCTCCATTGCCGGGAGCCCCTTGGCCAACCCGGCGGCGATCGCCGAGGAGAGCGTGCAGCCGGTCCCGTGGAATTCTCCCGGGATGCGCTCGCTCTCACGCGCGATGAACTCACGCCCGTCGTAGAGGAGGTCGATCACCCGCTCTCCCGGAAGATGTCCACCCTTGATCAGGACGAACTTCGGGCCCATGGCCTGGATGGCCCGGGCCGCCTCCCGCATGTCCTCCACCGTTCGGATCTTTCGCTGGCACAGGATGGTCGCCTCATCCAGGTTGGGCGTCACCACGGTGGCCAGAGGGAACAAATGTTCCCGCATCACCGGGGCCGCCTCGTGCTGCATCAAGGCATCGCCACTGGCGGCGATCATCACTGGATCCACCACCAAGTTCCGAATGCCGAAGTCCCGGACCGCAGCCGCCACCGTGCGGATGATCTCGCCTGTGGCCAGCATCCCCGTCTTGGCCGCGTCAGCCCCGATGTCCTCCATTACGGCCCGAAGCTGCGCCGTGATGAAATCGGTGGTCGGTAGTTCCACCGCCTGGACGCCTCGCGTGTTCTGGGCCGTGAGCCCGGTGACGGCCGAAAGGCCGAACACCTTGAACGCCGTGAATGTCTTCAGGTCGGCCTGGATTCCCGCCCCACCGCCGGAATCCGAACCGGCAATCGTCAATGCCGTCCGCATCTACCTCTCCTCAAAGGCCAGGGGCGCTTTTTTCACCGCCGACCTACAGTTCCCGGCGCTCGGTGCCCGCTGCTCGATTCTCGTTACTCGGCTCACGGCTCGCGGCTCTTGGCTCTTGGTTCGCGACTCTCCACTCGCGGCTCTCGGCTCTCCGCTCTCCTCGTCCCATAGAGGCTGGCGTACCGCACATAGCTGCCCAGAACCCGCTTCACGTAGTTCCTGGTCTCGGCGTACGGGATATCCTCGGTGAACTCTTCCTCGTCGGTCACCCCGAAGCGGTCCCGCCACTGCCGCACCTGCTGCTGGCCCGCATTGTACCCCGCCACGGCCAGGCTGAGGCTGCCCCCGTTGTCCCGAATCAGGTCCGCCAGGTGGATCGTCCCCAGTTGGATGTTCACATCGGGCGACTCCAGCGGCGCGGGGCCGGGCGCCAGGTTGTGGTCGCGGGCCACCTGCTGGGCCGTCTGCGGCATGAGCTGCATCAGCCCGCGCGCGCCCGCCCGGGAGACGGCCCGGGGGGCGAAGGCGCTCTCCTCGCGGATCAGGGCCGTCACCAGGAAGGGGTCCAGGCTTTGTCGCATGGCCTGTTCGCGGACGAGCGACCAGGGACCGCGCGGGTACAGGCACCGCCAGAAGTCGCGGACGGGTAGCTTCCCGTTCTCTTGGACGAAGAGGGGGCGAAGGATCTGCCCCGCCAGCCACACCGCCTTGTCGTAGCGCTCGAGATCGAGGAACGCGCGGCAGGTCTCGGCCAGCGCCCTGCGATCCTCCGGGTGTGTCCGGATCTCTTGGCTGTATTCCTCGACCGCGTCGTCGTCGAGCCCGAGAGCATGAAGCGCGCGCGCCTTCCTGGCGCGGAGCGTGTTGCTTCCGGTGACCGGCCGGCTGACGCCATCCACGGCGGGCAGGGGAGGCAACCCCTTCTTGCTCAGACGTCCGAGATGCTCCCTGGCGCGGAACCAGTAGTAGTGCTGATCGGGGGCGGTCCGCAAGATCGTCCGGTACGCCTCGGCCGCCCGCCGAGGGTCTTGCATCGCCTCCAGCGCGCGACCGCGCCAGTAGAGCGCCTGGATCCGGAAGGGCGACCCTTGCTCGTCGGCGAGCAGCCGATCCCACGCGGCGACGGCCCCCTGGAGGTCCCGCTCCTTATAGGCCAGCCAGCCTTGAAGCCACAGCGCGTCGTCTGCCCAGGTGCTCTTGGGGTACTCCTTCAACAGGCGGGCCAGGAAGCTTCGGGCCTGGGCCGGGTCGCCGTTGTCCGCGGCCGCCTGGGCCAAGAGGAACAGCGCCTCCCCCGCCCGGGGCGACAGCGGGGCGACATCCGCCACCAGGATCATCGTTTCCGTGAACCGCGGGGCATCTCCCGACCGGCCGTATGCGCGCGCCAGCCAGAAGATCGCTTCCGCTCGATCCGGACCCGTCACGTCGCGCAACGGCTCCAGCCAGGAAACAGCCTGGGCGTGCTGTCGCAGCCTGAACGCGCTCCTCCCCAGGAGCAAACGCGCCTGAGCCTCCCTGGGATTGCCGGGCGTGGCAAAGGGCACAAGCTCTTGCACCGCCTGCCCGTAGCGCCCGAGTTGAGAGAGGGTCGCCGCACGCTGGAACTGTTCCTCCGGCGTGAGGGGTCGGGCGCCGGGAATCGTGGCCAGAAGGTCCTTGGCCCGCTGGCTCTCCGCGCTGCCCGGCAATTCGATCCAGACCCGGCGCAAGACCTCCTCGGCCTTGTCGGGACGGTCGGATTTCAGCAGAACCTCACCGAGTGTCGTCCACACCTCTGCGCGCCCTGGCCCTTGGGGGAAGGCCGCGAGGTACTGCCCCGCCGCCTCCTCGGCGCGCGGCAGATCGCCCGCCTCCAGGAAGTCCCGGGGGAGGTCCCGGCTCGCCCGCTCGACGAGCAGGCTGTCCGGGTGCTTGTCGATGAGGCGTCGCAGCGTCGCCGCCGCCTCCGCGCGTTGCCCCATGGTGCGGTAGGCCCCGGCCAGGTGCCACAGGGCGTAATCGGCGAGGAGCGGATACGTCGTGGCTGCCCGCTCGAGCGGCGGAATGGCATCCTGCTGACGCCCCTGGCGCAGCAGGAGGATTCCCAAGAGCAGGTCCGCCTGGCGTCGAGCAGGCAGGGGGACACTCCTACCGTCCAGCGCCTGCAGCGCCGCGATGGCGGCCGCCGGATTCCCTGCCGCGACCTCCCGAACCGCGTCGGCCAGAAGCGCCTCCGGCAACGCGCGCGGCGTCTCGGCGGCACCGGCCACGGCGGAAAGACACGCCAGCAACACGCCGGCGGCGAGCCATCTACACATCATCCGTCTCGTCCCGGACCATCCTGCGGTCACGCGGGCGGTCATATCCTTTCTTGCCCTTCGGGGTGGAATGCGGCCGCGCCACGGGACGGATGGCCCACGTGCGGCGTCGCTTGGGCCGAGCCACCTTGGGTCGCTGGCGAGAGATGATCCCTTGCCCGCCGGTGCGCACGTGCGCCTCACGCCTCACCCGCCAAGGCGGGAAGGCTCACGTCGTAGGGCGGGCGGGCAATGCCGCGCTCGGTGATGATGGCGTCCACGAAGCTCGCCGGCGTGACGTCGAAGGCCGGGTTGGCCACGCGGATCCCGGCCGGCGCCAGTTGGCGTCCTCCGATGTGGGTCACCTCTTCAGGTGCCCGCTCTTCGATGGGGATCTGGGAGCCATCGGTCAGGCTGAGATCCAGCGTCGACATCGGCGCCGCCACGTAGAACGGGATCCCGTGGGCCCGCGCCAGGACGGCTACCCCGTACGTGCCGATCTTGTTGGCCACGTCCCCGTTCCGGGCGATCCGGTCGGCCCCCACCACCACCAGGTCGACCTGGCCCCGACCCATGAAGTGGGCCGCCATGTTGTCGGTGATGAGGGTGGCGGGAATGCCTGCCCGCTGCAGTTCCCACGCCGTCAGCCGCGCCCCCTGGAGCAGCGGGCGCGTCTCATCCACCCACACCATGATCCGTTTGCCCGCCTCGGCCGCCGCGCGGATCACGCCCACGGCCGTCCCGTACCCGGCCGTGGCCAGGCCCCCGGCGTTGCAGTGCGTGAGCACGCGGGCCGAATTGGGAACCAGGCTTTGCCCGTGTCGCGCTAGGGCGCGGTTGATCCGGATATCCTCTTCCTGCATGGCCCGCGCCTCGGCCACCAGGGCGGCTTTGATCTCCGGCAGGGATAGATCTCGGGACTTTCGAGCCAGGTTCACGAGCCGCCGCACGGCCCAGGCCAGGTTGACAGCCGTCGGCCGCGTTCGGATGAGAAGCGACGCCATGCCCTCCAGCGCCTCGGAGAACTCCGCAAAGGTTCCCGCCCGGATGGTCTGGGCGCCCAGGGCCAGGCCCATGGCCGCCGTCACGCCAATGGCCGGGGCACCCCGAACGCGCATCGTCCGGATGGCGTCTGCCACCTCCTCGATCGTCCGGCACTCGATATGGATCTCCTCGGTCGGCAGGCGGGTCTGGTCAATCAGGCGGACCGTGCCCGAAGGGGTCCATGCAACCGTGACGAAATCGTCAGCCATTCCCCAACCCTCGAGAGCGCGAACTTGTTTGAGTTTAGCGTAACATGATCCCCCGGGGATGCAAATCGAAAACTGGCTCGCCCGGGCTTTGATAGGACATGCGCAAAAACGCCGCGTCGAAGTCGCCGATTGTCCGTTGGATCGAAAGAGAATCCAGGAGACACATGCACTGAGGACCGAATGCAGCGTACGCTCCACAACTGATTTGTGCGTTGACAGTCTCAGGCAAATGTCCTAATGTGCACTGCCGCGCTCCTGTTTGTTATCGAAAGGGGGAGGGGATGATGAAAACAGAGCGGAAGGACTTCAAGTCGCCAGACGAGGTTCGGACTTTCGAGAAGGGCAAGGCGGAGTTGGTGAACATTGGTGGCGGCGTGGTCGGCCGGCTCACCCTGGAACCCGGCTGGCGCTGGTCGCAGCACGTGAAGCCCATCGCGAAGACGCAGTGGTGCGAGGCCCCCCACTTCCAGTACCAGGTGTCAGGGCAAATGCATGTCGTCATGTCCGACGGGACGGAGTTCGACACCGGGCCTGGACAGGTCGTGACGCTGCCCTCGGGACACGATGCGTGGGTCGTCGGGAACGAGCCTGTTGTCGTCGTGGACTGGCACGGGGCCACGAACTACGCGAAGAAGTAGCCGGCAGGATGCCCCTGGCTTTAGGCCGGCTAGAAACACCTTGACAGCCGGACGGCCAGGATGGTACACAGTGCCCGTTCCGATTCAGAGAGGATCAGGATGTCGAGCCGACAGACAGTCGCCGATTACTTTTGGTTTAGCTTTTCGGGCGTCTGCCCGCACGGCTCGAGGCGTCGGATGAGCTAGACCACATCAGTTCGACAACTCAGGGCCACGGGGCAGAGGATGCTCCGTGGCCCTTTCGTTTTATCGGGCCCGGAGCGCCGCTGCCCGTTCCACACAAGGAGGTGGGTGGGAGATGATCATCGTGATGAAAGGTGCAGCCACCGAAGAGGACCTGCAACGCGTCATCCACACCATCGAGGAACTGGGCTACCAGTCCCACGTCATCCGCGGCACCCAGCGGAGCGTCGTCGGGGCCGTCGGGGACGAGCGGGGCAAGGCCCGTCTCCAGTCGCTGGAGGCGCTGCCGGGCGTGGAAAGCGTGGTCCCCATTCTCCAGCCATTCAAGCTGGCCGGCCGCGAGTTCAAGCCGACGAAGACGATTGTCAGGGTTCGGGATGTCGAGATCGGCGGCGACCGGCTTCCCGTCGTGGCGGGCCCCTGCTCTGTGGAAAGCGAGGATCAGATCCTGGAGACGGCCAAGGCGGTCAAAGAGGCGGGGGCCAGCATCCTGCGCGGCGGGGCCTTCAAGCCCCGGACATCACCGTATGCGTTCCAGGGCCTCGGGGAGGAAGGCCTCCGGCTCCTGGCGGCGGCACGCGAGGAAACGGGATTGGCCATCGTGACCGAGGTCCTGAAGCCGGAGGATGTGGATCTCGTGGCCGGGACCGCCGACATGCTCCAGGTCGGCGCCCGGAATATGCAGAATTTTGCCCTGCTCAAACGGGTGGGTGAAGCCAGGAAGCCGGTTCTTCTCAAGCGCGGCATCTCGTCGACCATCCAGGAATTCCTGATGGCCGCGGAGTACATCCTCTCGGAGGGTAACTACGACGTCGTGCTCTGCGAGCGGGGCATCCGCACGTTCGAGACCGCCACCCGCTTCACGCTGGACCTGAACGCCGTGCCGGTGATCAGGAAGCTCAGCCATCTGCCCGTGGTGGTGGATCCGAGCCACGGGACCGGCCACTGGGAGTACGTGACCTCCATGGCCAAGGCCGCCGTCGCCTGTGGCGCGGACGGGCTGATGATCGAGGTCCACGTGCGACCCGAGATTGCGTTCAGCGACGGGATCCAGTCCCTCAAGCCGACGTTGTTCCGGGAATTAATGCGGGAAATCGCGCCCTTCGTCCAGGCCGCCGGCCGCCGCCTATAGGGAACAGGAATTCCCGACTATTCCTTCAAACCCCCCGGCCGCCAGGGGCCTCATCTGGCCGAAGTGCCGCTCGAAGAACTCCCCGGGCCGGAAGGCGCGGGGAGGCGCCCCGTGGCGACGTGCTACTGCCCCACTTTGGGCCGGCCTATCTTCTCCCGGATCTGCTTCACGCCCTGGTTGACGACGCCGGACAAGAGGTTCACATCGCTCAGGCACGCCAGGAACTGGAAGCCCTGCTCCGCCCTCTGCCATACCTCTTCGACGCTGCGGCAGTGGATCCCGGCCGGCACCCCCACCTTCTTGGCCCCCGCCAGAACCTTGTTCACCGCCTCGACGTGGGCCGGGTCCTTGGCGCCCGGCCCCTTGCCCAGCCCCATGGACCAAGCCAGGTCGTTGGGGCCGATGAAGCAGGCGTCCACGCCCGGCACCGAGAGGATCTCCTCGACCCGCTTGACGGCATCGATATGCTCGATCATGACCACCACAAGGATCTCATCGTTGGCGTACATGGGATAGTCGTTCCCGGCCCAGAAGCGCCACCGGCCGCCGCCGGCGCTGCGGATTCCCTCGGGGGCGTACCTAGTGGACTTCACGGCCAGTTCCGCCTCTTCGGCCGAGCACACCATGGGGACCACGATGCCCATGGCCCCGACGTCCAGGATCCGCTTGATCCAGACGGGATCGTTGTCAGGGATCCTGCACAGGGGCATGGTCTCGGTGGTCCCGATGGCGACGAACATATTGTTAATCATTTCGATCGTCATGGGACCGTGCTCGGCATCCACGGTGACCCAGTCCCACCCCGCGTGGGCCATGATCTCCGCCGAATTGACACAGGGGAGGTTCAGCCAGACGCCGATGGCAGGCTTGCCCGCTTTCAACAGCCGCTTCGTCGTGTTGAATCGCATGTTCTCCAACCCTCCTCGATCATGAGTTCTTTTCCGCCACACAAGGGCGACCATCAACGGCGAAATTCTCAGACCCCCTCCCGTACCTGGGGAGACTGGTGGCCTGATTCCCGCCGTGCGGACCGCACCCCGCAACCTGCGAGATGACTGTCAGACACTTGTCCCCGGGCAGGTGATGGGACCTGTCTTCACTTCGGCATCACCTCCTTGACCTCTGCGCAGGCCCACTGGCTGGCGTCTGCCAGCCACGGGGCCTCGTGAGAGGCGGAGACGAGTGCCAGGGCTCCGCCCGAGATGGGAGGGGTCAAATGCACTTCGTCGCCTTCGTGGAGCCCCTGCCCGCGATCCGCCTTCCGGCCATTGACCACGAGAAGGCCCGGGGCCGGCACCAGTCTGCCATGGGGCCCGAGCAGCTCACAGGTCAGTCCAGCCCAACACATGAGGCGTCATGGGCACGTCGGACAACCCCTGAAACGCGTGGTGCGCGGGAAGGGTTGGGTCATGGGCCGACTCTCTCCCTGTCGAGGAAAGGGGTTGGGGGGTCACCTCAGCAGTTGCCAGTAGCCGTAGAAGGCCTCCACGCCCGCGGTCAGTGGCAGCCCGTCCTCGCCCTTCGTGATGGGGAGCCGCTCGGCAGCGAGGTTCGTGGCAGCCTGGGCCACCTCCAGGAAGCCTGCTTGCGGTCGGACCGCCCTGGCACTGCGTAGCGAATCCCCGATGGTGTCGGCAATCTCCCGGCTGGCCCTCAGGTACGCCTTGACGTTCGGCCCGAAGTGGACCGAGTCTCGGGGCACCGCACGTGTCCGGTAATGGTGGCCGAGGCCGAGGGCGGCGATCTCCATCCTCAGCAACCGCTCTATGGTGAATTCGTAGTCGGCTGGAAAGTAGATGAGCGGGAAACCACCGGGCCGGCTGCCCTGGCCCATCACCGAGTCGCCGCAGAAGGCCAGCCCCTCCGACTCCCAATAGTAGCAGACCGAGCCCCGCGTGTGCCCTGGCGTGTGGACAACCCGGAGGTTGATGCCCTTCCCAAGGTCGAGCAGGTCGCCATCCGTCAGCTTCCGGTCCACCTTCGCCGGCTGCCCGGCCGTGACCTTCAGCGCCGCCCTGGAGGCGTCCAGCCGGTCCGGCCGGCCAACGAGGACATCGCGGCTGGCAAAATAGGTGTCGAACTGGTAGTCGGGATCCTCCGCCACCCGGGCGTCCGCCTCGTGGATCCAGACCTTCGCCCCGGAGGCGGCCACCAGCTCGGCGTTCCCGCCCGCGTGGTCGTGGTGGCCGTGGGTGTTCAGGATGAGGTCAATATCGCCGAGCATGCGCCCCTGGGCCTCCAGCGCCGGGGCGATGTACTGAGACGGCGTGTCGTTCACGCCCGTGTCGACAATGGCGAGGGTGTCGCCCTCCAGCAGGTACAGCTCGGTATGGCCCCCCTCCCCCCAGTAGCAGCCGATCTGGACAACCTGCGGATGGATCCGGAACTCGTTGTGGGGTTGCACTGCACCCTCCTCCCATTTGACACCATAGACGGGCACGGATGGACACGGACGCGCGAGGTAGTGATCCAAATTTGCTTTTGGGCCGAGCGGCCTCACAATCGAGACGCAGGCCAGGGGCCTGCCGAGAGCCACACAAGCATCTCGAAGCGAGGGGAGCAGTGTCAAGCCAAAAACGGTCAGGGGAGAGATGGGGGGCCGCCGCGATCCGGAGGCTGGCGCGGGGTGACCCAAGGCGGCCCCAGACGCACGCCGCCCTTCGCTGCGGCTGCGCGGGATGGCTATGCGGCGATGGAGTCGGGGGGCTACGGACTTGTGGGGGCCAAAGCCCAAGGCGTGAAGGCACCCGGGTTTTGAGACTCAATCCACGACAGTATCCCAGCGACGAGTCCCCGACCCAGGGCTATCCGAAGCCACTCCAAGCCTGCCGGGCCAATGTGTCGGTTCAGGCCGACCGCCTGCGCCCGGCTAGACGCGACCGGAGCGATCCTCGCCCGGTCGACCCCCATCCCTGCAGCAGGTCCAGGGTGCGTCTCGTCTCCCCGTCCTGATCGTGAATCGGAAACTCCGAGTAATCCGCCACGGTCATCTCCTCCCCTTTGACTTCTCCCGTCCGCTCACCGTTTCTCCGGCTCAACCCCCTGCGCCCCCCCGAGTCGAACTCTGGCCTGTCGCCAGGCGGCTCGCACCGCGGCCGGCCCCTGGCACACCCACACCCCGGCCACGGTCAGGAGGCCACCGAGAAGCTGGGGGGGCGTCAGGCGCTCTCCCAGCACCCCCCAGGACAGCAGCACTCCGAACATCGGTGTCAGGTTTCCGAACACGGCCGTCCGCCCCGCTCCCACGCGCTGGATCGCCAGGCTCCACCAGAAGGACGCCAGCAGCGTGGCCGCCACGGTGACGTAGAGGACGGCGGCCCAAGCCCCCCACGACGCTCTGGCAATGGCTCCCCACGGCCGCTCCAGGAGCGCCACCGGAACCAGGAGGATACACCCGATCGCCATCCCGTAGGCCAGCGTGGCCATGGCACTCAGGCGCCGCATAGCGACCTTGGTGAGGAATGAGTAGGCCCCCCAGGCCAAGCCGCTCACGAGAAGGAGCCCATCCCCCAGGAGGACCATCCCGGTCACCGTGACAGCCGAGCTGCCAGGCCGGGCGACGAGGACGACTCCCATCATGCAAAGCATCATCCCGAGTATCTGCGCCCGCGTGATCCTCTCTCCTCCGAACCGCGCCGCCAGGAGCATGGTCCAGATCGGGCTGGTCGTCGGCGAGAGGATCGCCCCGTGCGAGGCCGGTGCAAGGACGAGGCCCACATAAAACACGATATGGTTGAGAAATGTCCCCAGGACTCCCACGCTCACGAGAAGCCAACGGTCCCTGCGGCCTATCTCCCCCAGGGCGGGCAGGCGGCTGCCGAACGAAGCGAACAGGACGAGGGATGCCGCGCCGTACCGGAGGACGCCGATGGTGACGGGGGGGAGCTCCTTGACCGCGAGCTTCCCGGCCACCGGCGACCCGCCCCAGAACACAATGGTCAGGAGCAGCAGCAGATAGATCCGGGCCAGCGGGATGGCGATCTGCCGGCCCTCAGCGCCCGCCACGCCTCACCCCCCGATTCTCGATCCCGGCCGCCAACTGGGCCAGGCGCTGCCGCAGCATCTCCAAGCCGCCCCTGTTCAAGGTGCGATCGTCCACAATGACCTCCACTCCCTTGGGGGCCACGGCCCGCACCTTCTTCGCCACGAGGCTGGTGCACACCACGACCCGCGCCTCCTTCACCATCCGCTTCAGGCTCTCAGGCTCGGCGCCGCATCCCATGACGGGTTGGACGTGTTTGAGGCCCGCGTTCTCGATCGAGAGTCTCAGGTTTTCGCTCCCCGTCCACTCGTGGCAGGCCACCCCCACCTTGGTCCCCTCGGGCAGAGCGGTGAGGCGCATCAGGCTCTCCAGGCTGGCATCGGCCATCAGGCCCACGACCTCGATGTTCGCCTTGCGGAGGAGCTTCTGCACCTCGTGGATGTGCCAGAAGGTCGTGGCCACCAGGGCGTAGCGCCGGAGAAAGGCCGGCGATCGGCGGTACCGCCGTTCCAGGTCCTTCACCAGCAGCCTGTCCACCTCGAGCGGTAAAGTCTGCTCCAGCTCTCGGCTGAAGTGACGGAGCTGCGGTCGGTTGCATTCCGTGAAGAGCGCGCGGAGCTTCTTCGATACCGGGGCCGGCGCCGCGTGGGCGCGCGTGTACAGCTAATTCAGGCACCAGATAGCAAAGGACGATACCTCGAACTCCTCGAAACTCAGGACTGAGACGCGCTAGCTGCTCGCTTGCTGCGTCCAACTCTGCCTCCGTTTTCTGGATGGTGGCACCGGGCTCGTGGGTAGTCGAAATCCATTGCAGTTTGCACTCGATAGGTGCCCACCAATCGCTACCCCGACCGATCCAAGCATCGCCCCGCCCAGACGTGAGTTCATCGCCCGATCCGCGATAGGCCGCGAATTCTACAAGGCTCCATCCCTCTGGAAGCCGCCATGCGGCTGCAGCCAGGACACCGGTAAGCGCTCGCTCGCCATACCAGTACGGCACATCTGTTTCGTTTAGCCTGCAGTACCGGTCCATCAGATGTCCCCATTCATGCATCAGGTCTGGCCACCAGTCAGGAAACTCCTGCGAGACATAACACTGGTCAAGAGGCATCTCTTCGGCCTCCCTCTCTTCGATTGAAAAAGGTACTGGATAACTTTCAGCCTTCAAGTGCTTGAATTCGTGGAGGCACGGGGATGATTCTTCGTCTGCCGCATGGGGGGAGACAGCGGGTCAGGAACTCGGCGATCCCCACTGTGCGCTGCGTGGTACGCCGAGGGTGGCAGTCGTGCCGATACAGCCGGGGATCAGCGCTCGGCGAGAGCAAGCTGCAGTGGCGCGACCGACTCGCTTTGCGGGGCACGGCCGCCAGCAAGACGGGGCGGAGGAGATCTCCTGCAGTTGGGTGTAGTTTCATGGGGCTAACGCCTCGAATCTTGCTCCCGAAGAATTCCGAAGCCGCCCGAAGGAAACCAATCGGTTAGCCTCCGAAAGGTGTCCGGTAACTTTCTTCCTAATCAATCGGAGTCCGGCCTAGCCCTCCCTCGCATCCCTCACCGGGGGATGGCCCTGAAGTCACCGGACTCACTCGGCGATTCAGACGATCCCGGCCATCCGGGCTCGCTCCAGAACCCGCCGTTCCGCCTCCACCACGGGTTTCTCGATCAACTCCCCATCCAGCGCGCAGACCCCGCGGCCTTCCATCTCCGCCTGCCGCCAGACCTCCAGAACCCGCTTTGCCCGCTGGACGCGGTCCGCGGACGGCGTGAACGCCTCGTGGATGATCGGAATCTGGCCCGGGTGGATCGCCAGCTTCCCTGCAAAGCCCATGGCGGCGGCCTGGGCCGCCTCGGCCCGCAGGCCCTCGTGGTCGTGGATATTCAGGTAGATCGTGTCCACCACGTCCACGGCCGCCGCCCGCGCCGCCAGCACCAACTGGCAGCGGGCGTGGTGGACGATGCCCTCCCCGGCCCGCCCCGCGGGAATGCCGAGATCGGTGGACAGGTCCACGTGACCCAGCATCAGGCCCAGGAGGCGTGGCGTCGCCGTGGCGATGGCGTGGGCATTCAGGATGCCGCGGGCACTCTCGATGAGGGCGAAGAACCTGAGCGAACCGGCGGGACAGGACGATGCGTGTTCGGCCTCGGTGAGGTGGGCATCCGCGAGCTGGAGCACCTCGGGCGAGTCCACCTTGGGGATCACCAGGGCATCGGGGCCGGCGCGGACGCAGGCCTCCAGGTCCGCCTCGAAGTACGGGGTGCTGATCCCGTTCAGCCGGATGAGCCACTCGATGGTCTGGCTGTCCTGCCCCTGGAGAAAGGTCCGCAACCGCGTGCGCGCCTCCGCCTTGCGCGCCGGCGCCACGGCGTCCTCCAGGTCGAGGATCACGGCGTCCGCGCCCAGACTCGCCGCTTTGGCGACCTTCTTCTCTTCGCTCCCTGGAACGAACAGGAAGCTCCGACGAAGGTGGGCCCGCTCCTCGTTCGGTTTCACGCTGGCAGACCCTGCAGCAGATCCTGGCTCAACGTCCCGCGGGCGATCTCCAAGGCGGGCCCGGTGAGCGTCAGGTCCCAGGTTTCGGCCACACTGATGGCGAGTTCGCCCCCAGGGCTGATGATCGTCACCCGGCGGTCCGTCAGGCCGCTTTTCACGCCGGCCGCGGCCACCGCGCACGAGCTAGTCCCCGAGGCGAGCGTGTAGCCGGCCCCCCGCTCCCAGATCAGGATGGAGACGCGGTCGCGCGCCAGCACCTTGGCGAACTGGACATTGATCCGGTTGGGGAAGCTCGCATGATGCTCGATCGCGGGGCCGAGGCGGCGAACCTCCTCCTCGTCCAGCACGTCCGTAAAGATCACACAATGCGGATTGCCGACTGAAACACAGGTCACGGGAACCCGCCGGCCCTCCACCTCCAGAGGCTCTCGCACCACCTCGCGGCGGGGGCCCGCCACTGGAATCTCGGAACTCACGAAGGTGGCCCGGCCCATGTCCATGGTGATGGCGGCGACCCGACCTGCCTGGAGGTGCAGCCTGGCCCGCACCGGGCCACCCGGCGTGGACACCGTGAACTCAGACTTGTCCGTGTAGCCGTGATCGTACAGGAACTTGGCCAGGATACGCAGACCGTTCCCGCTCTTTTCCGCCTCGCCGCCATCCGGATTGAAGATGCGCACTCCGAAATCGGCCTCGACGCCAGGCGTCAGGAGCAGGATCCCGTCCGAGCCGATCCCGTAGTGGATGTCGCAGATCCGGCGTACCGCCTCGGGCGTGAGCGGACGCGAGAGCCGGCTTCCATCCAAAACGATGTAGTCGTTTCCCAAGCCATGCGACTTGACGAACTGGTCGAGGGAAAGCCGGGTTCGCATGGGCGGCATCCTAGCGAAGAAGCTGGACGCCGTCAATCTGGATTCGCCCGTCTGTGATTCGCCCGTCCGTCCGCAATCCATTCGATAGGGAGGTGCTGGGGAGCCATGCGAATGGCAATGCCCGGCAGTCACTCCTGCGCCAACTTCGGACAGCCTTAACGTTGGGGTTTTGGATTCAAAGAGGATGGATGGCCTGCTTCGAGGATTACCCTGAGGAAAATTGCCTCGCCCCCGGCGTACCTCATTCTGGACAGTACGGTGGGCGAGGCAGGCGGGGATTCCTAATTCTGGACCGACCCCGTCCCGACCGTGCTGGCCATCGTCGGCAACGGGCGGGCACCTTCATCGAAGCGCGGGGGCTCTTGCATAACCGACCAGACCAGGGCAATTACCATGGCGCCTATGGCAATCATGTAACTCGGAATCTTTCTCATTGTCATCTCCTCTTACGTTTTACGCTCGTTTTTTCTTATTCTTATTCGGTTCCAGCCAGAATGAAGATCACTATCGGGTGTATGTATACCGGATTAGTCCGGTATTGTCAAGTCAATTCATGGTTAGAGCTGGGTTATGCTTGACACTCACGGCTCCCCGCCTCATACGCCCTCCCATTGACCCCTTCGGGCACCCTCACGAGTGGCCCGGCGGACTCGAGAGCGCCCTTGAGACCCGCGGCCCAAAAGTCAGCGGCGGTCAAGTCGATCTGGAGCTCGGCCTTCTCCCTTCGGCAAGGCCCCTGAGCGACGAGAGTGGTCATCGGGCGTGTGAACCCCCGATCGTCAATGGTGCCCATGGAACGCTTCACTTTGGTCTGAATATCCCGCACAGGACGAACCGGCGAGGTGCATGGCTCTTCAGGCTTGCTCTTTGGAGACGCCAACAGTCCATGGTGGGGAGAATACCGCCCGGAATTACTCCTGAGCCCCCCACTTTCAGGAGGGAACTCAATCGGTCAGATGGCGCTGCGAGGGACGGAGACGCGGGTTGGGATGCCGACAGTCGCTGAGCCGGGAACAAGTCTTGCTTCGTAAACTGGCCGCGCATTCCGATCCTCCCTCCTCTATTCCTGCCCAGACCCTTCGCTACCCGACCGACGATCCGGCAAGTGCTGAACCGATCGTCGGCGTTGGCGGCCTTTGAGCGGCAGGCCGAAATGTGATAGAAAGATTACCACAGGTGGATGACCGGCATGCTGAACCTGCGACGCGTTCTCGCGATCTCGGCTGCACTCCTCTATGTCGTCAGCCCGGTGGACGTGGTCCCCGATTTCATCCCGGGGCTGGGGTGGCTGGATGACCTCCTTGTCCTCGGTCTCCTGGCCTGGTACCTGACTCGGGGGCGCGGGCAATTTCCCTGGGACGTCTTCCGGGGGCGACCGGGGGGACCGTGGGCGCGCCGCGGGAGTTCCCCGCCTCCCGACGACCTCTCCGCAGATTTCAGCCAAATGGATCCGTACACCCTGCTGGAGGTGTCCCCACACGCTTCGGCTTACGAGATCAAGGCCGCCTACAAGCGCGCTGTGGCGCGGTACCATCCCGACAAGGTCGCGCATCTCGGGAAGGAATTCCAGGAGCTGGCCCACAAGAAATTGCTCGCAACCCAGCAGGCCTACGAGATCCTTCAGGACAAGGACCGTTGACCTCGCCCCCCTCGCAATGCCTGGGGCATCCCAGCCGACCGTCTTTCCTTTATCTTCATGTGAGGCAATTGCCTTGCAATGCAGCCCGGTTTCAATATACTTAGTACGACGATGAGGTCGGAATGCCGCACGTCGCCTTTTACATCACCGGTCACGGCTTCGGACACGCCACCCGCATGGCGGCCGTGGCCTCAGCTCTGGCTTGGCAGACATCGGGGCTAAAGATCAGCCTGATCTCCACGGCGCCGGAGTGGCTGTTTCGCATGAACATCCCGTGCGACTTCCGGCTCCGACGACGGGCCCTCGATGTCGGGGTCATCCAGGTTGACTCCATCCGCCTGGACCCGGCCGCGACGCTTTTGGCGTATGCCCGGCTCCTTGAGTCCCAACCGGCCGTCGTGGAAGAGGAGAGCGAGATCCTGCGTCGCGATGACGTGAACCTGGTCGTCGCCGACATCCCGCCGGCGGCGTTCCTGGTGGCAGAGCGGGCCGGGATCCCGGCCGTCGGAATCAGCAACTTCTCGTGGGATTGGATCTACGCCGATTACGTCCGGGCGCTCCCGAATCACGCGCCGATCCTGGAACAGATCCGCGAGGGCTATGGGCGGGCTGACCTGTTCCTGCGTCTGCCCTTTCACGGGGACTGCGAGGCCTTCACGGCGATCCAGGACATCCCCATGATCGCGCGACGGGCCCGCCGCTCGCGGGAGGAGGTCCGGCGACTGCTTCGCCTCGACGGTTCCCGCCCGGTGATCCTGCTGTCCTTCGGCGGCTTCGAGATCCAGGGCATCGACTTCGATCGCGTGGAAGGGCTCGGTGAGTATTGCTTTCTCACCACCCAGCCAACGCCCCGGCCGCTCCGGAATGTGCGGGCCGTGATGTTGAACGGATTCATGTACGAAGATCTGGTCGCTCACGCGGACGCGGTGATCACGAAGCCGGGCTACGGGATCGTGTCGGATTGCCTGGCGAACCGGACGCCCGTGCTGTACACGCCCCGGGGCCGGTTCGCCGAGTACGGCGCCCTGGTGGCGGGGCTGGAGCGGTTCGGGGTGGCGGCGTTCATCGGAAACGAGGACCTGCTGGCGGGGAACTGGCGAGGCAGCCTGGACGCCCTGCTGCGCCTGCCCCGGACGTGGCCCGATCTGCCGGCCAACGGCGCCGAGGTCGCCGCCGGGATCCTGCGAGCGTACCTGTCGTGAGCCCCATCCCGACCTACGGGGGGAACCCGTAGGCCGGGCCGATGGCTGTCGTCCCGCCCGCCAAAGTTCTCGGGCTGTCTCCATAGCCCATTAGGGAGGGAGAGGAGCGGAAGGCATGGCCACCCCGACGCCGAGTTCCCAGAAGACGATCCTGATCATCGACGATCAACCGTTCTTCGTGACCCTGCAGCAGAACCTGCTGAAGCGGCAGGGGTATCGCGTGGTGGCCGCGGCCAACGGCGCCGAAGGGCTGGCCCGGGCCAAGCAGTACAAACCGGACCTCATCCTGCTGGACATCGAGATGCCGGAGATGGACGGCTTCACTGTCTGCGAGAAGCTGAAGCAGGACGGAGAGCTCAAGCACATCCCGGTCATCATCCTCACCGCGACGCAGGACATCAAGCTGAACGAGAAAGCCTTCAGGGTCGGCGCCGAAGTCATCGTGCTGAAGAGCGTGGCCGGGGAGCGGCTGCTCAACATGCTCCGTATCACATTGGAGAAGGGCAAGTCTTCCGCCTGATGCGCTGGTCGTGGGAATGCCGTTTCCCCACCGTCATCTGTTCCCGTCCTTCTGGTTGTCACCCCCACAGTCCGGGGGTCCACCGCCCCCGGTAGGGCTCGACGCCCCCGAGAGGTAGCGACCATGGCACTGTTTGCGAAGCGATCCGAGCTCATCGATACCGAGAACGCGTTCAAGGTCGGCCCCTACATCCGGGCCATCGAGGAACAGGGAAAGCGGGTCATCAAGTGCAATCTGGGCGAGCCCGATTTTCCCATCCCGCAATTCGTCAAGGAAGAGGTCAAGCGTCAGATCGATCTCGACAACACGCACTACTGCGACCCCCAGGGGATCCTCCCGCTCCGCAAGGCGATTGCGAAGCATCTCAGCGAGACGCGAGGCATCCGGGCGACCCCCGATCGGGTCGTCGTCTTTCCCGGCGCGAAGCCGCCCATTGGCTTCTGCCAGCAAACCTATTGCGACCCTGGCGATGAGGTGCTGTACCCCAGCCCGGGGTTTCCCATCTACGAGTCGTTCATTACCTACCTCGGCTCCAGGCCCGTGCCCATTCACCTGGAGGAGGCGAAGAATTTCAGTTTTTCCGGCAAGGAGCTGGCGGCGCTCCTGACGGATCGGTCGAAGCTCATCTACCTCAACTTCCCGTCCAATCCCACGGGAGGTGTGGCCACGAAGGAGGAATTGCAGGAGATCGCGGACGTCATCCTCGGGCGGGGATCCCGGGACATCCGAGTCTACTCCGATGAGGTGTACGAACACATCCTGTTCGATGGCCACCGACACCACAGCATCATCTCCTGCCCGGGAATGGAAAAGCTCACGATCCTCGTGAGCGGCGCCTCGAAGAGCTATTCTTGGACGGGCGGGCGGATCGGCTGGGCCCTCTTTCCCACCGTGGAGGAAGCCGACGTCTTTCGCAATTTGAACATCAACTACTTTTCGTGCGTCCCGGCGTACAACCAGGAAGGAGCGCGCGTTGCGCTGGAGTCCCCCCAGAGCCAGGCGGCCATCCGCGTGATGGTCACCGCCTTCCAAGAGCGGCGCGACCTGGTCGTGTCCGCCCTGAACGCTATCGACGGGGTGCGCTGCCAGACACCCAAGGGGGCCTTCTACGTGTTCCCCAACATCGGCGGCGTGTGCAAGACCCTCGGCATTCTGGACGCCTACCGGAGCCTCTCCGCGGACAAGCAGGCCAGGACCAGCCCCTCGACGCTCTTCCAGATGTTCCTGCTCTTCGAGCATCAGGTGGCCACGCTGGACCGCAAATCCTTCGGGCGGTTCGGGTCGGAGAACCTCCACTATCTTCGGATCTCCATCGCGACGGACATGCAGTCCCTCAAAGAGGGCATGGCCCGATTCGCGGCGGCGGCCCGCGACCGCGATGGCTTTCGCCGGTTCTTCGACCGGGGGGAACACCTCTGGTAGGCAGGGGAGCTGCCGGATGCGGAACCGTCGGGCGGCGCCGGCTCCGCTCCCAGCCGCCCGGGCCGCATGCCTCCACTCCGCGTCGGAGAGGGATGGGGGTTGTCAGGAGCGGTTCACGCGCTCGGGCCTGAGGTCTGGCCCCCCGCCGCGCGCGTGACGGTCCAGCGCCGGACCCAGGGGAGCAAGGCCAGGGCCGGCCAGGCCAGGAAGAAGGTCAGGGTGAAGTAGGCGGCGTAGCCGATCTCTTCGGTCGCCCAGCCCGAGAGCGCCCCGGCCATCACCCGCGTGAGACCGAAGAGAGCGCTGAGGAGGGCATACTGCGTCGCGGCGTGGGCCTTGTCGCAGATGCTCATGAGGAAGGCCAGGAAAGGCGCCGTGCCCAGCCCCCCGCAGAACGACTCGACGATCGAGGCCGCGTACATGAGCGGCAACGAGGGGGGGAGGGCGGCGGCGGCGGCGTACACCAGGTTCGAGGCCGCCTGGGCGATCCCCAGGAGCCAGAGCGCGCGGAAGATCCCCCAGCGGGCAGTGAGGCCGCCCCCCAGGAGCGCCCCCAGGATCGTGCTCACCACCCCCAGCGTGCCTGGCACCGCGCCGATCTGGAGCGGGGTGAAATGCCGATCCACCCAGAACGGGCGGACCATCGGGCCCAGTGCCATGTCTCCGAGCTTGAAGGTCAGCACGAAGAGCATGACGAAGACGAACCCGGGATACCCGAAGAATTGTCGAAGGGGCGTCCAGATGGCCCGCCCGATGGCCCCGCTCGCCGGGGTGGCTGGCATGGGGGTGACAGGGTCAGGCCTGGCGTGAGGCAGGCGGGAGGACAGGAGGCAGAAGAGGGCCATGACCGCGGCCGCTCCGACGAATGCCGCCGGCCAGCCGATTAGACCGGCCGCCGCCACGAACAGTCCGCCGGCCGCAATGAGAGCGATCCGGTAGGCGGTCACCCGCACGCCGTTCGCCGGCCCCATCTCTTTCTCGTCCAGGAGCTCGATGGTGTAGGCGTCAATGGCAATATCCTGAGTAGCCGAGAAGAAGGCCAGACCCAGGACGACCGCCCAGAAGAAGGCGCTGACGCGCGAGGGGTCCACCGCCAGGATGGCCAGCAGGCCGGGGACGAGGAAGAGCTGACATGCCACCACCCAGGTGCGGCGTCGGCCCCAGAGGTCGACGGCGGGAGCCCAGAGGAACTTGAGCGTCCAGGGCAGCCCCACCAGGCTCAGCAGGCCGATGTCGGCCAAACGGATGCCGTGGATCCGGAAGAAGATGGGCAGGGCGTCATTCACGATGCCGAAGGGAAATCCCTCGGCGAAATACAGGATGGCCACCCAGGTCAGCTTGGTCCTGGTCCTCATGCGCCCTCAGTCGTGCGCGCCGTCACCATTCGGGGAGATTCCTCGTCCATGACCGGCCAGTCGCAGGCCCCTTATAGTGCGTGCGGCGCACGCGTGTCAAATCGTCGGGGGACGCAAGTCCCCAGGGCGCCGGCAAGATGGCGGAGGCAGAGTCGCTGGGCCGGCGGGGCACCCATTGCGCCTTGCGTGCTGCAATGGGTCGTCGGCCTGACCCTGCTTCTGGCGACCCAGGTGCAGGGGGCCTCCACCCTCATGGGTCTCACCATCGACGATGCGCCCACGCGTGAGGTGGTGGAACAGTACACCCTCGCGCGCCAGTTGAAAACGGTGCGATTCATCGGAACCCTCAAGAACACCGAGTGGATCATGGACCGGCCCCCCTTCGCCGCCACGGTGGCGCGGCACCTCCACCCGCCCCTGGAGCGTTACCGGATCACCGACAGGGGCAACGGGATCTACGCCGTGGATGACATGGGGTCGCTCCGCGGCAGTCTCCGGCTGGTGGCCCGGGCGCCGGAGCGGCGGATCTACTTCGTCGAGGGCGAGTTCCGGTCCCTGGCCCACCTTCTGAAGCTGTCGGGGAACATGGTGTTCACTCTGGAGTACCGGGAGCGCTGGGACGGCAACGAATCCTACGTGGAGGTGGAGCCGCAGCTTTTCCTCCGCCTGAACAGCATTGTCGCGCACGGCATCTTGAAGATCCTGGCCCCGCTCCTCCACGGGATCATCGACCGCCGCGTCGCGAACCTGACGGACGCGGCCCAGATCGTCAGCCGGCGCTTGACCAAAGATCCCCAGGGGCTCTACCAGGAGATCCGGACGTGGCCTGACGTCCGACCGGACGACCTGGAGGAATTCCGGCAGGCCTTCCACATCGCGCGGGACGGTGCCAGGGAGGGAGGATGACGCCCCGCCCGATCCCGTCGCTGTTCTGCCTCGGTTTCGACGGGGTCGCGGTCCCCGACCATCTCCTCCCGCTCTTGGCATCCGGCCTCGGCGGGGTGATCCTGTTCCGCCGGAACCTTCAGGACCTCTCGCAGATTTGCTCCCTGACGGCCGCGCTGCACACCGCAGCCGCCGCCCCCCTCCTGGTCGGGGTGGATCAGGAGGGAGGCCGGGTCATTCGGCTGCCCGCGCCGTTTCTCGCCCCGCCCGCCGCCGCGACCCTCGGGGCCATCGGCGACGAGGCGCTCGCGCGTGATCTGGCCCACGCCGTCGGTCGTGAACTGTGCGCCGCCGGGTTCACGTGGAATCTCGCCCCCGTCTTGGACGTCCACACCAACCCGGACAATCCCGTCATCGGCGACCGGGCCTTCAGCCGCGATCCGGATCGCGTGGCCCGCCTCGGCGCGGCCGCCATCCACGGGTTTGCCGACGCTGGCATTTTGGCCACGGCCAAACACTTCCCGGGACATGGCGAGACGGCGGCGGACTCCCACCTCACGCTGCCGGAAAGCCCGCAGTCCTCGGCGCGCTGGCGCAGGGTGGAGTTCGTCCCGTTCCGCCAGGCGATCCGGGCCGGCGTGCCGGCCGTGATGGTGGCCCACCTCTCCTGCCCGGCGCTGGACCCCGCATCCCCGAGCAGCCTGTCCCGGCCCATCATCACGGGAATCCTGCGGGAGGAGTTGGGGTTCGACGGCGCGGTGGTGAGCGATGACCTCACGATGGAGGCCATCGCCGCCCGCCTCGATCTCGGCGAGGCCTCCGTCCGCTTCCTGGAGGCCGGGGGGGACCTGATCCTCATCTGCCACGACCCCGAGCGGCAGCGGGTGGCCATGGCAGCGGTGGAGGCCGCGGTCAGGAGCCGCCGGCTCTCCGAGGCGCGGCTGGCGGATTCCCTGGATCGGATCGCTCGATTGCGGAGGTGGCTCAAGGCGAGGCACAGCGCGGTGGACGTGGACGCGGCGCGATCCATCGTGGGCAGCGTCGAGCATCAACGACTGCTGCAAGCCATCCAGGGGGCGGCCGCGCGGCTCGCCTCGCCCGGATAAATCACCAAGACACGTGTAAATGATCCGAGTCCAATGACCAACGGTCATTGGACATTGCTCATTCCCCCTGCCGGCGGGCGGGGGGTCGCGCTTCAAGCCCGCGCCGCCCTGGCAGCCGCGACCAACGATTGAAACAGCGCCAGGTGTTCCGCGTGATCCCGGTACATCCGCTCCGGGTGCCACTGCACGGCCACCAGGAACGGATGGTCCGGCCGCTCGATGCCCTCCACGATGCCGTCCTCCTGGCTTTCGGCTGAGACGCGGAAACCCGGGGCCAGGTCCTTGACGAACTGGTGGTGCGTGCTGGTCACCCGCGACTCGGCGACACCCATGATCGAGTGCAGCCGGGTGCCCGCCAGGATGTGGACGGCGTGGACTAACTTCTGGCGATTGGCTGAGTCCGCCGCATGGTACCCCATGGTGCCGGGGCGGCACTCGATGTCCTGGTACAGTGTGCCTCCGGCCGCCACGTTCAGCACTTGGAGGCCGCGACAGATCCCCAGGACCGGCGTCCGTTTCGAGAGCGCCGCGCGCGCAAGGTGGATCTCGAAGAAGTCCCGCTCCCGGTCTGGTTCCTGGCAGCGTTCGTCTTGCGCCTCGCCGTAGTAGGCCGGGGCCACGTCCTCCCCTCCCGTGAAGAGGACGCCATCGACCGCGCCCAGGTAGCTCGCGATGAGGTCGGGCTCATCGTCCGCGATCGGGAGGATCAGCGGCACGCCGCCCGCCGCGTGGATGGCCCCCGTGTACGTGTCGCGGATCGCCTCCCAGCGTTCCAGCCCGTCCTTGTCATTCCGGTGCCAGGATGTGATGCCGACGCGTGGACGCATGTGCTCTCCCTACGCGACAGAGCCAATGGAAAGCCGACAACCGACAACTGACAACCGGACATCTTCCGTAGCGCCCGACCTCGGTCGGCTATCAGTTGTCAGTTTGAAATTTGAAGATCCGCAACTTCCTTCCTCAGGAAGTTGCGGGTGTCCGGCGGACGATCTGCCCCGCCCTGGTGCCGGTGTGCTCCCCCGCCTCGACCGTCACCATCCCATTCACCAGGACCGTGTGCACCCCGACCGGATACCGGATCGGTTCCTCGTAGGTCGCGACGTCCCGCACCCGCTCGGGGTCGAAGAGGACGACGTCGGCCGCGTACCCCGGTCGAAGCCACCCGCGATCCCCGAGGCCCAGGCGGCGGCAGGGATCGGAGGTCGTCTTGCGGATGGCGGTGGCCAGATCGAACAGGCTCACCTCCCGCACATAGTGACCCAGGACGCGGGCGAACGTCCCGAAGGTCCGGGGGTGGGGGCGGCCCGTGGACAGCGGGCCGTAATGGGCGCGGCAGCCCGAGTCGGACCCGACCATCACATAGGGCTTGCGCAGGATCGCCTGCAGATTCTCCTCGCTCATCACGAAGTAGATGGCGTCGACCTGGGTCTTCTCCTCCTGGAGCAGATCCAGGACGAAGGTGAGCGTCTCCTTCCCCGCCAGCCGCGCGGCGGCGTCCACAGGGAGCCCCTGGTAGCGGCGATTCTCCCGAAGCGTGACCTCGGAGATCATCACCTGGCTCCAGTCGCGGGCGTTCGCCCCCTCGCCGATCTCCTGCCGGATGCGGGCGCGGACGGCGGGGTCCCCGAGGCGTGCCGTCTGCTCCGCCTTGCCCCCCTCGATGGCCCAGCGCGGGAGCGCCGCCTGGAGGCCCGTGTTGGCCGCCGTATAGGGGTACCGGTCGGCGGTGACGTCCACGCCGCGCCGCTGCGCGGCCTCGATCAGGTCGAACACCTGCGGCAGCTTCCCCCAGTTTTGCTCCCCGTACGTCTTGAGATGGGAGATCTGGAGCGGCGTCCGTCCCGTCTCGGCGGCGGCGATGACCTCTCGGATCGCCTCCAAGAGGCCGTCGCCCTCGCTCCGCATGTGGGTCGTGAGGATCCCGCCCTTGCGCCCCGCCACGGCCGTGAGGGTCGCCAGTTCCTCCGATGGCGAGAAGCAGGCCGGAGAATAGACCAGCCCCGTGGACAGGCCCAGGGCTCCCTCGTCCATGCCGCGCTCCAGGGCCGCGATCATGGCCTGCAACTCCTCCGCCGTGGCGGCGCGATCGGCGCCCCCCAGGGCGGAGCCGCGGAGGGTGTTGTGGCCGACCAGCAGGCCGAAGTTGATCGAGATTCCCTGATCCAGGAGCCGGCGAAAGTAACTCCTCACATCGTGCCAGGCGTGGTCCAAACCGTAGATCTCGCGATATGACTTGGCGCGATCCTCCCACCAGGGCCCCCAGATGGGCGCGGCCGCATAGCCGCAGTTTCCCCCGATCTCGCAGGTCACCCCCTGGAGCACGGCGCTTTCGGCCGTCCCTGTGAGGAGGAGGTGGTAATCGGAGTGGCCGTGGATGTCCACGAAGCCCGGGGCCGCCGCCAGCCCCCGGGCGTCGATCACCCGTCGCGCCCCCTGGGAGGACAGACCGCGTCCCACGGCGACGATCCGATCGCCGGTGATGGCGATATCGGCTCCCATCGGGGGACCGCCGCCCCCGTCAAAGACCTGCGCCCCGCGGATCAGGACCTCCGCCGTCATGCGATCACCCGTGCGTTAACGGCTCGAGGCTTCGGAATCATCAGGACCTAGCCCATTTTCAGCTTGCGGTCCCGCCCGATGATGTCCCGGTTGGCCTCGTAGATGCGCTGCCATCGGCCGGCGTCCCCGTAGATCTCCGGCCGGGCGGCGACCTTCCGCAGCGTGTCCCCCTTCTTCACGACGTACCGGGTGTAGCTCGCCAACGGGGATGCCGGCTGGCTGGCCGCTGTCACCTGTCGCTTCAGCTCCGCCACTTGAGCCTCGGCCCGTTCCGCCCGCGCCTGAGCCACCCGTGCCGCTTCCTCGGCCGTCCGCACCTGGGGCTGCAGGCTCCCCGTCTCTGCCCGGGCCCGCTCCGCTTCCTGCTTCGCCGCCTGGGCTTCGGACTGCACCTTCATCAGATCCGCCGAGAGCCTGGCGGAGGCCGTGGCCGATTTCGCCATGGCCACGGTGACGGCCGCGCGATAATCGGCCTCGAGCAAGCTGGCCGCGCTGCCGGCCGCCAGGAGCGCCTGACTCTCCTTCAGCATGCTTTCCGCCGCCTGAAACTCCTCGGGCGCCCGCGACGGCGCCCCGGCGGCGCGGGCCGCCTCGACAGCCGCGCGCGACTCCTCAACATGTTGGGACACCTGCGGACCACAGCCCGCCAGGCCCAATGCCACCAGCACCAGGATGCCGAGAGCGAGGAACCATGACCGGTGCATGCTGGCCCTCCTTCTGATCAGACCTGCGACCTGACTCCCACGATCATACCACACCCGCCGCCTTGAGCGCCGCGACCTCCGTCGCGGAGTAGCCCAGGAGATCCCGGAGGACATCCTCCGTATGCTCTCCCAGCCTCGGCGGGGTCTGCCGAAGATCCACGGGCGTGCGGGAAAAGGTCACCGGATTCCTGACCATACGGATCGTCCCGACGTGGGAATGGCGCGCCTCCAGCACCATCCTGAGATGCTGGACTTGCGGATCGGCGAAGACCTCGTCCATCCGGTTGATCGGCCCGCAGGGGATTCCGAGAGGGGCTAGGATGCTCTCCCATTCCTTGCGGGTCTTGGTTATCAACCGGGCCTCCAGGAGGCGGACGATCTCCTCGCGGTGCTCCACGCGCTGGGCATTCGAGGCATACTTGGGATCGCGGCCCACCTCGGCAAGCCCGATGGCCTCGCACAGGTTGACCCACAGGCGGTCGTTGCCCGCCCCGATGATCATGTAACCGTCCTGCATCTTGAACGCCTGGTAGGGGACGATGTTCACGTGGGCCGTGCCCCACTTCTCCGGGATCTCTCCGGCGTTCAGGTACGAGCTGGCGATATTGATGAGGGCCGCGATCTGCGTCTCCAGGAGGGACACGTCGATCCGCTGCCCCTCCCCGGTCCGGTCGCGAGCGTACAGCGCCGCCAGGATCGCCCCGTGGGCATAGAGGGCCGTGCAGATGTCGGTCATGGCCACGCCCACCTTGACCGGCGGACCCTCGGGGTCCCCCGTGATGCCCATGAGGCCGCCCACCGCCTGGACGATCACATCGTAGCCGCCGCGCTCGGCCGACGGCCCGGTCCGGCCGAAGCCCGAGATCGAGCAGAAGATGAGGCGGGGATTGTCCCGGCGCAGATCCTCCCAGTCCAGCCCCAGCTCCGCCAGCGTGCCCGGCTTGAAGTTCTCCAGCAGGACGTCCGACCGCCTGGCCAGCTCGCGGATGATCGTCCTGCCTCGGGGGTCCTTCATGTTCACCGTGACGCTCTTCTTGTTCCGGTTGATGCTGAAGAAGTAGACCGACTCTTCCTGGATGAAGGGCGGCCCCCAGGTGCGGCTGTCGTCGCCCACGCCGGGCTGCTCGACCTTGATCACCTCGGCCCCCATGTCGCCCAGGATCTGCGAGCAGAACGGCCCCGCAATGATCCGGCTGAGATCTAGCACCCGGATCCCCTTGAGCAGCCGTGCCCTCGTGCCGTCCTCCGTCACGCCATATCCTTCCTGTCCCTAAGGCAATTTGGTAACTGGGCAATCTGGCAATCTGGAGTTCGCGATTCCCCGGATTGCCAAGTCGCCCGATTGCCGGGTTGCCGCTTCACAGACCGCGGATGCGCCCGCGATACTTCGCTTCCAGCTCCTGGTTGTGTTCGTCGCCGCCGGGGACGTTGGCGCTGAGATACACCGGCGGCGTGAGGCCCTGCGCCAGGAACAGCTCCACGACGCGGCACGCCAGGGAATTGATGAGGTACGCGCCGGCGAGAAGCGACGTGGGTCCCACCCGTCCCCCGAATCCTTCGAAACGGACGACGGCGTCCCCAGGCTCCCCGCAGTTGTCCAGGATGATGTCTGCAACCTCGAACAGTCGCTTGCCGCTCGGATGGCGGCTGCCCACCCCGTTGGAATGGGCGAGCGACGTCAGGGCGATGACCGTGAGGCCGCGGGATCTGCCCTCCAGGGCGACCTCGACCGGAACAGCATTGATCCCGGAGTTGGAGATGACCATCAGGGCCTCTCCCCGGCGGAGGTCGTGGTCCTCCAGGATGATCCTGGCCAGGCCAGGGATCCGCTCCAGCTGGCTGCTCGTGCGGGGGGACGTCAGCGGCGTGAGGAACACCTCCTGGATCGCGTTGACCGGGACCAGCCCACCCGCCCGGTGGTAGGCCTCCTCGGCCAAGGCATGGGAATGCCCGCTGCCGAAGACGTGGAACACGCCGCCGGCCCGGAGCGAGGCGAAGACGGCCTGGGCCGCGCGCTCCAAGTTCTCACCTTGTGAGCGCGTGATCGCCTCGATCAGCCGCATGGCGGCTTGGTGGTACGGTGTCATGGCGACGTCACCCCCCCGAGCCCCCGGAAACGCTTCCCGGGCACGATGCAGCCCAGGACGCGGGGCCCGCTGGCGCCCGTGACAGCCGGCAGACTGCCTGGCTGTCCCGTGGCTGTCAAGTACGCCAGCCAGGCGAAGGCCGCGGCCTCCAGGGCCCGGCCGGGAAACCCGAGGTCATCCGACGATGCCACCGTGCACTCCGGCAAAGCATCGGTGAGACGGCGCACCAGGAAGGTATTGCAAGCGCCTCCGCCTGTGACCACGACCTCGTGCACCGCGATCTTTGGAAAGACGAAGTCCCGCAGGTTCTGCACGACAGCCTCGATGGTGAAGGCGGCCAGGGTGGCCAGACCGTCCAGATCGCCGACGCCCGCGGCGCGAAGCCGCGTGCGAAACTGCTCCAAGAAAACCGGCCCGAAGGCCTCGCGCCCAGTGGACTTGGGCGGCCGTCGACCGACGAAGGGATGCGCCAGCAGATCACTCAGGAGGTCCGGCTGCACCTGCCCCGCCGCCGCTAAGCGCCCGTCCTCGTCGTAGCCACGATCCGACAGGCCCGTGGCCCGGACGAACTCGTCCAGCAGGACATTTCCGGGCCCCGTGTCGAAGCCCGTCACGGCCGAGGATGGAGCCCCCGCCGGCAGGACCGTGACGTTCGCGATCCCCCCCAGGTTCAGGATCACGCGGCCCCGATCCCTACGCGCGAACAGGGCGTGGTGGACGATGGGGGTGAGCGGCGCCCCCTCGCCGCCGGCGGCCAGGTCCCGCGGCCGAAAGTCGGCGATGGTCGTGACCCCCGTCCGCTCCGCGATGACCGCCGGCTCCCCGATCTGCAGGCTGGATCGCACGGCGTGCGCGCCCTCCCGCCTCGCAACCGGCAGATGGTGAATCGTCTGGCCGTGGGAGCCGATCAGGTCCACGTCGGCCAGCTCCGTGCCGGCCTGCTGCGCCACCCGCGCCGCCGCCTCGGCGAACAGCTCGCCGAGATAGGCATCCAGGTGGCAGACCTCTTCCGTGCTGCCGCCCGTGGCCGCGGCCAGGATCCGCTCGCGCAGGCCAGGAGGATAGGTGAGGGTGTCCCACGCGACGAGGCGGAGGGCGGGCCGATCCCCCTCCTCGCCGATCTCTACCAGGGCGGCATCCACGCCGTCGGCGGAGGTGCCGGACATCAGACCGATGACCTTCATCCGACCCCCAGTCATTCGATCCGCGCCACGTCTCTGGCGTGACTACGGGTTGCGATTCAGGACGATCGGCGCGACCTCGAGTTCCTCTCCCGCCGTCACGCCTGCCACCGGCACCGCGACGCCCTGGAACCCGGACGCCTTCACCTCCAGGGCGACCCCTGCCGTCGGCAGGTCGCGAATGACGAAGCGGCCGCAGCCATTGGTGGCGGTCTGGCGTTCGCCGACTCTCACGCTGGCGCGGGCCACGGGCCGCCCCGCCGCATCCTGCACCAGGCCGCGGACGGATGCGCTGAGCGGCGCGCCGTAGTTCCCGGTCGAATGAAAGATTGCCGTGCCGCGATAGGCCTTCTGGCTGTCGAAAGCCCTGTCCAGCTCCCTGGCGGTGGTCAGGAGGTCGGCGGCACTGGCGTACTCGTAGGTCGCCAGGCCGATCCGGATCCCCTTGCCGGGAGGAACGTCCCGCCAGAGGCGGGCATCTTCCAGTCGGCGGAGCAGCGCCTGAACCGACCCGCCGACGCGGGGCCCACCCGGATCCCCGTAGGCCATGAGGACGATCTCGTCCAGGCTCTCGAAGAACCGGCGAGGCGAGGCCTCCGGGATGTCGGTCGAGAGGGCGCCGATCCACCAGGGCAGCGCCGCCGACAGAAGCAGGCGGCCGCTCCGCTCCTTCCCCGCCGGCGGGACCGCGGACGCGAGGCGGCCGAGGAGGTCTTGAAGCTTCTGCACCAGGATGCGGCGCTCCGGGATGCCGCCGCATTCCCAGCCTTCCAGCGTCTGGGGCTCCACGTCCACGTGCACGCCGGCGAATGCCTGATCCGGGCGCATCCGGTTCAGCGCGAGAACCCTGGCCAGGCGTTCCCGAGCGCCCTCGACATCGTCGAGCCAGCGGGTATCCTGCAGAATCATGGCGTGAGTCAGGATCCCGGGGCGCTCACGCAGGTCACCCACAACGCGCTGGATGTCCGCCGCCCGGAACTCGTCGTCGAGGAGGAATCGCGGGCCGTCCTCGACGCTGGCGTACAGATGCCGCGTCCCCGGCGGTAACGCCGCCAACTTGGCCTCCCGCTGGCCCTCGGTCCAGCGGGGAAGGTCGTACACCCAGACGGCGATGCCCGCGGCGGCGGCGGACCGCATGCTGCCCACGAGTAGGAGCAAGACCAGGGTGGCGAGCCATCGAGGTGAGCGCATGATTGCTCGAAGTGAATCCTAGGATGGCGGCCGGCCGCGAAACTCTGCCGACACACGGGCGAGCGTGGCTGGCTCTGCCAGGAGATCCACCGCCGTCATGGCCATGGCCTTGGCCGCCAAGAGCATTCCCCGGTGTCCCGCATCCGAGATGGCCACCTCGGCGAAGGCCGCCATGTGGCAGGTGACCTCGCGGGGCGAGATCTGGAGCATCGGCTGGATCGTGGGAACAACTTGGCTCACATTCCCCACATCGGTCGAGCCCAACTCCCGATCCACCGGGCCTTGGTCCACGGTCTCCCCGAGCGATTCCAGGTTGCCCTGGAACAGCTCGGCCATGGTATAGACCGGCTTGTAGGGATGATACTCCTTGTCCGCAGGGGTAACCTTCACGCGGCAGCCTGTCGCCTGGGCCGCCGCCTCGAAGCAGGCGACCACCCGGCGGAACAGCTCGTGCATGTACGCGAGGTCCAGGGCCCGGACGTAGAAGCGGGCCGCGGCGTAGTCCGGGATGATGTTGGGGGCCTGGCCTCCGTGAGTGATGATTCCGTGGATGCGGGCGTCGGAGCGCACCTGCTGGCGCAGGGTGCTCACTGCGGTGTACCCCAGGACCACGGCGTCCAAAGCGTTGATTCCCTCCTCCGGCGAGGCGGCGGCGTGGCTGGCCTTGCCGAAGTACTCCACCGTCAGTTCACGCATGCCCAGCGCCAGCTTCACCATCTCGGTCCGGTTGCTCGGGTGGACCAGCATGGCCGCATCCACGCCCGCGAAGAGGCCGGACTCGACGAGGTCGATCTTTCCTCCACCCTTCTCCTCGGCCGGGCAGCCGACCACCAAGGCCTCCCCCGACGTTTTATCCAGGATCGCCTTCACCGCCAGGGCTGCCCCGACCGACGCGGTCCCGATCAGGTTGTGGCCGCAGGCGTGGCCCAGGCCGGGCAGCGCATCGTACTCGGCGAGGAAAGCGATCCGCGGACGCCCCGACCCGGCGCGGGCCAGAAACGCCGTGGGCAGGCCGGCCGCTCTGCGCGTGACCGCAAAGCCGTGCTCCTCCAGGATGGCTGTCAGGAGCTCGGCCGCCTTGTGCTCCTCGTAGGCCAGCTCGGGGTTCGCATGCAGAAACTGACTGGCGGCGAGCAGGTCCGGGGTCAGCCGGTCTACCTCCGCCTGGACATGCTGCTTGAGGGACTGTACATCATCTCGATTCGTCACGAGTCGTCTCCCCGGTCGTGATCCGGGCCTTCTAGCCTTGATCCGAGAAAAACTCTAACCGCCATGACGCCAAGGCCGCCATGTTTGGATCTCCCGATCCAAGAACGCCAAAACCCGTTCGTGGGGCCTTCAGAAGTTTCTTTCGTTTCCCCCAATGAGCCATTCAGTTTTGGCGTTCCGGGTACCCAGCCCCAGCTGGGTGTCCTTGGCGGTTAAGAATTTCGGATTGGGGCTAGGTCACGTGGCAACAGGATCCTGGGCCATGGGAAACCCCTCGAAAACGCGAGGGAAGCCGGAGGAAGATACCACGCGGCTGCCGTCCGTACAAGGATTCGAGTATGGAGGGTCAGGAATTTACACGATACGTCGCAACCCCCGGAGGTACTCCGAGACGCTGGACCGCGCGGTGGGGGGGTACCCGCCCAACGGGCGGGTCAGGTCCGGCCTGGAGTCCCGCTAGAAGCGGGACGACCCGGAGCAAGACGGCCTCACCCAGCCCCGAGGCTGGGTGCCGTCGCGGGTCGGCGTTCAGTGGGGTGCTTCCGGGGGTTACGCGAAACGTTACGGAGCCAGAACCCACCGGCGAATTTTTATTGACACCCAAACACTTGTTTGGTATTTGTTGCCCATGATCCGGGTGAGTGCCGTCACCCGCCAGGAGGACAATGGCCTCCTGGCCCTCCTGAATTGCCTTGCCGAGGGCGACCGGCCGCATCCGCCCCTTTCGGGGCGCCCCGGCAGGGCACCGAACGATGTCCCGGCGACCCGGGCAGTTTCCCTGCTCACCGGACCGTCCTTCGTCCTGGACCTCGGGACGACCCTGGCTGGCCGGGTGATCCTCACCGGGCGCACGGTCCTGTACGTGGACGGGGCCAACGCCTTCGATCCCTACATTCTCTCCGCCCTGGCGAAAGATGCCGGGCAACCTCCCAAGGCGGTCATGCAGCGCCTGCATCTCACCCGCGCCTTCACGTGCCATCAACTGGAGACCCTGATCATGGAGCGCCTGCCCTCGGCCATTGCCCGCTACCATCCGGGCCTGGTGGTGATCTCGGGCTGGAGCCACCTGTTCCACGACGAGAACGTCCCCGCTCGCGAGGCGTTCCGCCTCCTCCAGAACACGGCGCGGCGGATCCGCGCGCTGGCCGAGGCCGGCCAGCCCATCCTGGCCACCCATCCTGAGGAGCCGGTGACGCCCAGGCTGAAGCCTCTTCGCGAGATCCTGACGCGCGCCGCCGACGCCGTCGCCCGGTTCCGCGAGGAAGAGGGCCTGATCCTGATCGTCCCCGAGAAGCCGTCGGACCCGTATGGTACTCGCTCCCTGGTGATGTCGCAGGAGGACTGCCGGCCCTGGGTCCGCGGCCATCATCATCAGGAGCTGCCCGCGGCATACCCATGGACCGGCCGGTGAGGTTCACGGTTCGAGGTTCAATGTTCGAGGCTAGACGGCTCTCGGCTCTGGGCTCTCGGCTCTCTCACGTTTCACGCTTCACGTTTCACGAGGTTTCCCATGGGTAGAACCGTCGCGCCGTTCAGCCGGATCCTGGAGGCCGAGTTCGAAAGCTGGAGCAAGTTCCGCCGCGCCCTGCGCCGCGAGGACCAGGAGGCCTTCGACGCCCTCTTCGCCGCCGCCAAGTACCACGTGGCCCCCATGGTCTACGCCTCGCGTCTGACCCCCCTGGAGGCCATCCTCATGGGCATCCTGGTGGAGCACCAGAAGGCCATCGCACAGCTCACGGGACGGGTCCGCGAGCTGGAGGCGGCCATCCAGCCGCCACTCACGCTGACGGCTGCTGATGGCGCATAGTGTCCCGACTTGGAAATCCGCGAACAAATCCAAGACCTGTGACGGCACCCCGAGCACGCCGGGCCCGCGGGCCAGCCGGGTTCGGGACGCCGTAGCGAGAAACCTGCGAAGTGCTTGCCGATCCACGTTCCACGGCGCGACGCGCCCGCACCCCGCGTCTGCGCTGGGTACCCGGGCGGCGGCGCCGGAGCAAGGCTGGCCGGCTCTCGACGGAGCCCGGCGTCCGCAGGGGTGCTGTCGCAGGCCGCCGAATTAGTAACCGAACTTTCAACTGGGGACAATAGCTGATGGATACCAATACGTTCCTCCCTTTCGCCGGACTGCCTGATTGCCAGGATGCCGAGTTGCCAAGCGTTACAGGCATCGAGCGGCTGGCGCGGGACGCCGCTCCCCTGCCTGAAAAGCGCGAGGCCGAGTACCTGAGCATCCAGGTGCGCTCCGTCCTGAACCGCTGCGGGAGCCCGCGCATGCCCTTCACCTGGACCATCAATCCCTATCGCGGCTGCGAGTTCGGCTGCCGGTACTGTTACGCCCGCTACACCCACGAGTTCATGGGGCTGAGCCGCTGGGAGGACTTCGAGGAGAAGATTTACGTCAAGCGCGACGCCGCACGGATCCTCGCCCGCGAGCTGACTCCCGAGCGTCTTGCCGGCCAGAGCATCGCCCTCGGCACCGCCACCGATCCGTACCAGCCGGCGGAGCGGCGCTACCGCGTGACGCGGAGCCTGCTGGCCATCCTGGCTGCCGCCCGCGGCCTGCAACTGTCCATCACGACCAAGAGCGATCTGGTCACCCGCGACGTTGACTTGCTCCGCCGGATCGCCGAACGGAGCAGCGTGCAGGTCAACATGACCGTGACCACGCTGAACCGGCGGCTGGCCCGCATTCTGGAGTTTCGCGCGCCGACGCCGGAGCTGCGCCTAAAGGCCCTGCGCGCCCTGCGGAAAGCCGGCATAGCGGCCGGCGTGACCCTCTCCCCCATCCTACCCGACATCACCGATGACCCGGCCAACCTGGAGGCCGTGATCGCTGCCGCGCGCGCACATGGTGCGACGCACCTGTTCCACAACGTCCTCTTCCTGAAGCCGTCGGCCCAGCAGGCCTTCTTCCCGTTCCTGGAGCGACACTTCCCGCAACTCGCGAAGCGATATGCCGCCCGCTTCGCCCGTTCCGCCTTCCTGGACCGAGCCTACAAGGACCGGATCTTCCGCCTGGTCGCCGACCTGAAGCGGAAGCATGGCTTTTCCGACAGGCCCGCGTTCGACATGCCGACGGCCCTCCACGAGGAGGCAGCGCAACTCCCTCTCCTGCACATCGAATCCGCCCCGAGGGCAACCCCCTGCGTCGGCGTCCCATCGGCCCCCAGAGGTAAGCGTCGGTCGAATACTGGACAATTACAGCCTATGGGGTATAGTGAACCATGCTTGAAAGACCCGATCAGGGTCACCGATCCGAAAGGTGGGCCCGGCAAGCAGTCTCACTGCGCTGTGGCGGAAGCTTGAGGAGAGCGTAGCGATGAAACACTTCAAGGTAGTCGTCGAGAAGCACAGCGACGGTTATGTCGCCTATCCGCTCGGGCTTAAGGGCGTCGTTGTCGGCCAAGGCGATACATACGAAGACGCGTTGGCTGATGTAAAGTCTGCCATCCGATTTCACCTTGAGACCTTTGGGCAAGACGCTCTCGAAGTGGAATCTCCCGTGTTAGAAGCCTTTGTCGCCGAAACAGGGGTAGCAATCTGATATCCAAGTTTCCTGCGGATGCCCCCAGGCCGAGGGTCGTCAAGACCCTTGAGGTGCTCGGATTTCGCCTCGTTCGCGAACAGGAACATATTGCGATGCTGCGAGAGAACCCCGACGGGACTCGCACCCCCCTGACACTACCCAACCATCCTCATCTCAAAGGCTCGACACTGAGAACCATCTGCACCCAAGCCGGTATCCAGCGAGAAGAATTCATTCGAGCATACGAACAGTCCTGACCCCCATGGCGCGGGACAGCTCTATCGAATGGACAAACTCCACGTGGAACCCGGTCACTGGATGCACAAAAGTCAGTCCCGGGTGCAAGCACTGGTATGCCGAGCGGATGGCGAATCGCCTTGCGGGCATGAACCAGCCTCGGTACCGCAATGGATTCGAAGTTACCCTGCAGCCTGACTTGGTCCGACTACCCATTCGCTGGCGCCAACCCCGGGTGATTTTTGTCAATTCCATGAGTGACCTCTTCCACGAGGACATTCCGGAGGGATTCATCGCGGATGTCTTTGACACCATGGTCTCCGCCCACTGGCACACTTTCCAGATCCTCACCAAGCGTGCCGACCACCTCGCCGAACTCGGTCCGCGCCTTCCCTGGCCGGTCAACGTCTGGATGGGCGTGAGTGTCGAGTCGCCGCGCTACGTCCACCGAATCGAACGCCTCCGGGCCGTCCCGGCGGCCGTTCGTTTCCTGTCTGTCGAGCCACTGCTCGCTCGCATCCCATCGCTGCCGCTAGGTGGGATTGACTGGGTAATCGTCGGCGGGGAGTCCGGCCCAGGCGCGCGACCGATGTCACCAGACTGGGTGCGGGAGATTCGGGACGTTTGCCTGGCGCAAGGGGTCCCCTTCTTCTTCAAGCAGTGGGGTGGAACCAGGAAGAAAAGAACTGGTCGGATACTGGACGGCCGCTCCTGGGACGAGATGCCAACACCCGTTTTGCGCCAGGTCCCGCGGAAAGGGCCCCTGACAATTCAGCGAGACCACGGTCCGATGCCGGCAGTGCATGGCAGCGGACTGCCGTGCGCGGACTGACGCTCAGTTCGGCGACCACATCTTGCGGCTCGGGAGTCAACACCGCTGATCGCCGGCAAAAAGCTCTTGATTCCCATGCCGCATCGGAGATAGCATCCGAACGACGATCGAGGGCGTGGCGGAGGCTCCTCGATCCAATATACCCCCACCACCTTTCCTCTCGATTGACATCGCCCCGTGGCGCGCCCGATCGCATGGCAGAAGCCGCCGCGGCGTTTTCTGATCCCTTGGCATCCATCTGGCTTCACGATGCGCGCAACATGCGATCTACTCGGTAGTGCCCGGTCTCTTCCAAGATCCGGATGACCATGATTTACACCCATGTCCTGAATCGCCGCGGCAAGGGCGTCCACAGTCCGGCCGACACACTGTGATGACGCCGACTGGTGTATGTCTTATACCGACCCGTATAAGATGCCCCGGTAAAATGATACCGACCGAGACACAGGTCCGAGAATTCGCGATCTGAGTGCAAGTACCTACGCTTTAGAATGTGCGTGTTATCCTGACAGGGATTCAGACGTTTCGTTCTTACGCGGACCCATATACTCAATAGTTGGCCGGACTAAGGGCGATAGAGGTGGATGAAGACCTGCAAGTGGATGCGCGCCACTACCTGCGCCACAGCCTTGCGACCTTGGCCTACCGAGGCGGAAAGGTGTTGGGAGGGGCGCCTCCAGGCTTCGGCTCGTTCAAGATTGGCGGCACCAGCCGCACGGCCTCGGAAATCCTGGCTCACGTATGTGATCTTTTCGAGTGGGCTTTGTCGCTGGTTCGGGGACAGGAGGTATGGCGCGATTCCTCGCCGGGCCCGTGGGACAGTGATGTGCGACGTTTCTTCACCACGCTTGGCATGCTTGACGAACATCTTGCCGGGCCGAGCTCCCTGGGGTCTCCGTGGACACGGCTCTTTCAAGGGCCGATAGCCGACGCATTCACGCACATTGGGCAGCTGGCGATGTTGCGGCGTCTGGCCGGTTCCGCAGTACGGGGCGAGAACTATTTCAAGGCAGAGATCAGTGCGGGGCGTGTGGGCCCAGATCAGGCGGCTCCACGGCGGGAGTTTGAGTAGGCGGAATGGAGCCACGAAGCCGGCCAACAACGCGCTGCACCTGACGGGCGGCGCATTGATCAAGAGAATGGTCGCGCCGCCCGCAGGTGAGCGCGAGCGATGGGCCGACGCACGTCTCTGCGGGTGGTAGGTAGGTGAATCGCCCGGGCCGTCGCTCCAAGTATGACGGGAGATCGCCGCGGAGGAGGACTCAAATGGCAACAGACGACGTGGCCGCGAAGGCGATGGCGATCGGCCGGGCGCAAGCCGAGCAGGTTCTGGCATTCCGTGCAAAGGCGCTACAGCTTCGCTCGCAAGCGCTGGAGGCTCATCCGAAGCCCATGCATCTGAAGATTCAGGCGGTCACCGCCGAGGGTGTCGCGGCTGCGGAACCGTCGATGACCAGCACCGCCGGCGTGCTTGTGGCGGAAGGCGACTCCTGGTTTGACTACCCGTTCCACGACGTACTCGAAGAACTGGAGGACCGCCATGCGTACGATGTCGAATCGGTCGCACACCACGGTGATCCAATCGAGGAGATGGCGTACGGTGGAAATCAACTGGAAGAGTTCACTCGACGGATTGAGAAGGTTGTACGCCGAGGAATCACGCCGAAGGCAATTCTGCTGTCAGGCGGCGGCAACGATGTCGCTGGGACCGAATTCGGAATGCTGCTCAACCACGCTCGCTCCGCCATCGCCGGTCTGAATGTCGCCGTTGTAGATGGTGTGATCAACCAGCGGATTCGCACTGCCTACATCACCATCCTCAGCGCCGTCACACAAATATGCCAACAGAAAGCTGGTAAGGTGCTGCCTATCCTCGTGCACGGCTACGACTATCCTGTCCCGGACGGCCGAGGGTTTCTGGGCGGTTGGGGGCCGCTTCCGGGGCCGTGGCTTGAACCGGGATTTCGGGAGAAAGGCTTCGAGGATCTCGGGAGCCGTATCGCGATTGCGCACGATCTGATCGAGCGGTTTAACACCATGGTGCAGGCTCTTCCTGCTCTTCCGGACCTTCAACACGTTCACTATATCAACCTGAGAAATACGCTCCGAACGGATGCGCAATACAGAGATTGGTGGGCAAATGAACTTCATCCAACGGAGCGGGGATTCCACGCGGTGGCTGAAAGATTCGCTGCCGTCCTCGCCACACTGCCGTAAAGCACAGCGGCCCAACTCGCGCTTGCAGCGGCCGCGCGGCTGCTGCGTGGCCCGCCGGCCTAGCCGGCTCGCACCGGTTGACGTGGTGCGTCGACCGGCAGCGACGCGCCTGCCGCGCGCCGCTGAAGCACAGGATGCGCCGACGCGCGCGGCCGTCGCGCCGATCCAGTCGGGGGACCCCGGGCGGTCCCATACGTTGCACCCCGGCGACTGACAGAAGGTTGGCCGCGGACCGCGCGGGCGCTAGGCCGTCGGCGCATCGGGGCGGCGGATAGACCTCCGCGTGCCCCGTTAGAACAGGAGGAACAAAGCAATGAATGCAACTCTGGCCTTGCTCACTTACGGGTTCGTGGCAGTAGCCCTCGTGGCCGCCGGCATCTATGCGCTCAATCGGGGTTTCAAACTCATTCTGAGCGGCAGAGGGAGATCCAAGGAAGAGAGTTCGGTGGAGCTTCTTGGGTTTAAGGCCGCAGTCGGGTCTCTTGGCGCGCTCGTAATGGTGACGTCCTTTCTCTGGGGTTTTGCGGCTGTTTACGCTTTGCCCAAGTACAAGGACCCGAATGTCACAGTAGCATTTCTAGAGAAGGACAAGATGATCGAGAGCTTGACCGCGGAGCTGGGAACGACACGATCTGAGTTGACACATGCCCGCTCGGCAGTAGCCAGTATTCGGGACCTCCAACAGGCCTTGAACGCACAACAGGGCGAACTCGCGAAGTGGCAGGCGGCCATAAAGACATCGCGTATGACTGAGGCAGCAGCACACGCAGAAAACGCACAGGCCAAGATTGCGGAAGTACAGAGGAAGGTACATGACTTGTTCTAACAAAGCGGTGGAACACTACGCCGCGAAACGCGGCGAGGTTCACCGCCCTCGTTGGGCGCATGCGGCCAGATCATGAGGCCGTCGCAGATCTGTCGCGCAGCTTGAGATTCTCTTCTCGAATGTGGTGATGCCGTGAGAACAAAGCGCTTTGTACGACACGTCTTCGTACTTTGTTTGGCTTTGTTGGTCCTTGCTTCGTGCAGCAATCAAGCATCAACACGCATCCTATTCATCGGTAACAGTTATACATATGTAAACGGCGGCATCGACAAACAACTGGAAGGCGTAGCCCGTTCAATCGCGACGTCCCGACAGACGGCTGCCGGCTACACATTGGAACGGCACTGGAATGAGGGGGATGCACTTCGAGCAATTCGTCGCGGTGGATGGAGCTACGTCGTTTTGCAGGAGCAAAGCCAAACACCAGTCTTTGACCAGCAGAAGTTCTATCAGTTTGCCAGAGAGTTTGATCGAGAAATCAGGGCCGGCGGAGCTCAGACCATTCTTCTCATGACTTGGGAACGGCCTGATAGCATCGCTTATGGAGTGACCACGGCAAACCTAGCGGCGGCCTACAACGCTATCGGGACAGAACTGGGAGCCAAAGTAGCTCCAGCCGGTCTAGCCTTTGCACGGTCACTCCACGAAAGACCCGATCTTTTGCTGTACAGCCAGGATGGGCATCCCACCATCTACGGGACGTATCTGACCGCGTGTATGCTCTACGGTACGATCTTTGCGCGAAGTCCAGTCGGGAATCTGTATTCAGACACAAGCATCACTCCGGAGATGAGGGCCTATTTCCAGCGCATAGCGGCGGAAAGCCTAGGGTACTGACTGTGAAGTCGCAAAAGCGCGCCCAACCCGCGCGTGCAGTTGACCGGCTGCGCCGCTGCGCGGCGCGCCGGCAACTGACGCGCCATCGATGCGCCGACGCGCGCGGCCGTCGCTCCGGTCCAGGTGGCTGACCCCGGGTGGCTCCATATACTCAGCAGCGCGGAATCTTGGCTACACATTGGCTCGCGCTGCTTCGTTCGCGGGGAAGGCCCTCGCACTCGCACAAGGCGCGCCGCAAGTGCTCGGCCCTCCCCGCGGGCCCCACCGAGAGGGGCGGGCCGCCGCCCCTCCTCGGACTCTCCCCCGGACTGTGCGGTCCCGGGCGGACTGTCCCCTATGTTATGCACCGCACAGTAATGGGGGACGGGGTTGCCTAGGTTAACTAACCCTGCTGCGCTCTGGGCTTGACGGAGAGGGTTAAGAAAGGGAGCGGAGCCGCCGCGCGATTCGGGGAGCTCGACTGCGGCTCAGCCCCGCCCCGCTAGGCCCTGGATGGAGCTTCGGAGGAACGGCCAATGGACGTTGACCTCGAGAAGATCGACGAGGCTGTTCTTGCGCTGCTGTATCTGACGCTGCACGATGGGGCGCGGGCCTGGAAGTCCTTTGACTGGGACGCCCTGAATCGCCTCCATGAAAAGGGCTACATCTCCAATCCGGTTGGTAAAGCGAAGTCCGTGCTGCTTACTGAAGAGGGGTCGCGAGAGTCCAAGCGTCTCTTCCACAAGCTCTTCGCGAAGTGATAGGAATGGGGACGTTATTTCCGAAGTTGACTTGCTGACTCAACCGTGGCAACCCTCGGTCACCGCCACGGGGCTCACCGCCCGCGCCTTGGCCCTCCTGCCCAACCACGTCCACGTTCTGCTCCGCACTGGTCCCCGCCCCCTCGGAGGTCGGTGCGCCACCCGGCGCCATAGCTGGCCGAGAGGCGATCCTTGGCCAATCGCGCCCCATAGGGTATAGTCAGCGGTGCGGTGCCTGAGTCTGGATAGCATCGCCACAGCCGTTGGCCCGGAAGGCGGTCCGCCTCCCGATCCGCCGTGGCCTGATGTCACCTGGGTTCACAGGCCCTTCAAGGACTATGTGAGACCGCCGGGTGATGTGAAAGGCGTTCCGTGAAACTGCCTCGCGTGCTGGACAGCTCTCTGCGAACCCGGCTCATCCTGGGCATGGGGGTGATGCTCCTGCCGCTGGTCGTCCTCGCGGTGGGCGCATTTTTCTCACTCCAGGGCGTCATGGGCACCTTCGACGAGGTCATCCACGAGGCCTCGGATGAGATTGGTCAAGTCGTCCGGCTGCATTTCCTCATGCGAAAGACAAGGATCGTGGTCCGCGACCACTTCATCCCCGCTATCGGCGATCCAGACAAACGACAGCGCTTCATCGCGTTGAGCGACGAGGTGGACAAGGCATTCCGGGATGCTGTTCCGGGACCCTTCCGCCTGGAGGAAGAGCGGGCCCTGGTGCGGTCTGCCCGGGGGGAGTGGCAGCAAGCTCGAGCGATCGGAGAGGCCATCCTGGCCACGCCCCATCCCATCGGGAATCTGACCGCGATGCAGGATCTCGACCGTTTTGATGCCCACTTTGAGAGAGCGCTGGACATGCTGGAGCAGGTTCACAACCTGGCCCAAGGGGAGCTGAGTGAATACATGGCCCTGGCCCATGGCGTCAGGCGGCGGGCACTGCTGATCATCGTTTCTGTTTTCGTCGTGGGGCTGGGCACCGCCGTCGCTGTCGGCAGCGCTTTGGCCCGCTCCATCCTGCGTCCGCTTCGCCTTCTTGAGGAGGGCGCGGACCAGTTTGGCACGGGTGATCTCTCCCATCGTGTATCCCTGGCCACACAGGATGAGCTAGGGCACCTGGGAGGGACGCTCAATGCCATGGCGGAAAAGCTGGCAAATAGCCAGAAGGCCCTCGAGGATCTCTCCGCTCACGATGGCCTTACGGGTCTGTACAATTACCGCGAATTCCACCGTCGCCTGACAGAGGAGGTGCAGCGCTCCCTGCGCTACGATCATCCCTTCTCCCTGCTGATCCTGGACATCGATGACTTCAAGGCCGTGAACGACACGTACGGACATCTGGCCGGCGACGAGGCCCTGCGGGGGCTCGCTGCGCTGATCCGCCGGGCAGTGCGGCCGGTGGATGAGGTCGCCCGCTACGGGGGGGAGGAGTTCGCCATCCTCCTGCCGGAGACGCCGGGCCCCGGGGCCTTTGCCACGGCGGAACGCATCCGCGACATCATCGCCACGCATCCGATTGCCATTTCCCCGGGGCAGACGGTCGGCCTCACCGTGAGCATTGGGGTAGCCATTTACCCCCAGGATGCACAGTCCGAAGAGAAACTCATTGGCGCAGCGGATCAGGCACTGTACGCCGCCAAGAACGGTGGCCGCAACCGGGTGTGCCGGTGGGCCAGAACATAGAGGAGAAGTCGTGCCTCTTCGCAACCAGAACGCTGGAGCGAATCAGACGGGGGTTGCGCCTGAGCAGGAGCCCGGCTTAACCATACGGCCAGGCGTCGCAGTCGTGATCCTGGATGCGCAAGGCCGCGTCCTCTTGCATTGCAGGCGGGCGGGCGGGGGCTGGGCCCCGCCCAGTGGCGCCGTGGAGCCCGGCGAGGACGTCCATTCCGCCCTTCTCCGTGAGCTTTGCGAAGAGACGGCCCTCATGGTGGAAGTTGAGCGGCTGGTCGGGGTGTACTCCGATCCGGCCTATCAGATCGTTCACTACCCTGACGGCCGCATCATTCAGTTCGTCACCTGCCTCTTCGCCTGCCATCTTCGCGGCGGCAATCTGCGAGGGTCTGAGGAGGGTACGGCGTGGGATTGGTTCTCGCCGGCCTCGCTGCCGGAGGACCTCACGCCGTATGCGCGGGTCTGGCTCCGGGACGCACTTTCCGGCAAACCGCAGGTGCTGATCCGGTGACGCAGTACCTCGCCAATCCGCAACAGCGCGGCCGCAAGAGGCAGTGCGAAGCAGGGGAAGGAATATGAAGCTCAAAGCGCTCTCCCCGGAGGTCAGCCTCCTCCTGTGGATTGTGGATGAGGCGTACGAAAGGAAGGCCTGGCACGGTCCCAATCTGCGCGGCTCGATCCGGGGGCTTGACGCGGCGAGGTTCGACCAACTCCGTTAGCCAGAGGTGCATTGTTGAATCATATCGGTGTTGATGGCTGCAAGTCGGGATGGTTCTGGGTCACCCTGACGCACCCACGCAAGTGGGAGGCGGGTATCGAACCGAACTTCAATCAAGTCTGGAACAGATGGCGGCAGGCCGAGTCTATCCTCGTTGATATCCCAATCGGTCTGCGGGATTCGGGCTATGAGGAACGGCTGTGCGACCGGGAAGCCAGGAAGACCCTTGGTCGTCCGAGAAGATCGAGCGTGTTCCCGGTCCCCTGCCGTGCCGCGCTGTACGCCGAGGGGTATCGTGGGGCATGCGACATCAACGAGCGGCACACTGGAAGGCGCCTGAGCCGGCAGACCTGGAACATCGCCGGGAAGATCCGAGAGGTGGATGACCTGCTCCGGTCCCGTCCTCCGGCGAGAGGTGTAGTCCGGGAAATCCATCCCGAAGTGCTCTTCTGGGGCCTGAATGCCGGCAAGAGCATGAAGTCCAATAAGCGAACGGACGATGGCTTCAAGGAACACGTGCAACTGCTGGAACTGCGCTACCCCGGGAGTCAAGCCATCGTCGCCTCTGTGCTGAACGAGTTTGCACGGAAGGACGTTGAAAGGGACGACATTCTGGACGCCCTGGCAGCGGCCGCCACCGGGAAACTCAGCAGGGGGTCTCTCCGGTCCCTCCCCGAGCATCCCGACCGGGATTCGACCGGCTTGCCCATGCAGATCGTTTACTGGCGGCCTTGATGTTGCGTGAACGCCGTTGGGCAGGTGCCGATTACGGAAAAGCGGGGGCTGGCAATGATCTGTGACGTGAGGAGAGCGAATTGGGGCTGGCGCTGACGCACGGTGTGGTCCGAAGCTGGAGGTCGGACGATGTCGCATCCCTGGTCCGGCACGCGAACAATCGCCGGGTCTGGCGGAACTTGCGGGACCGGTTCCCCCACCCGTACGCGGTATCCGACGCCGAGCAGTGGATCCGCCACGCGACCACGGCAATGCCCCAGACCCACTTCGCCATCGCGATTGGCGGTGAGGCGGTCGGGGGCGTCGGCCTCGACCTCCAGACGGACGTCTTCCGTCGGTCGGCGGAAATCGGCATCTGGCTGGGCGAGAGCTACTGGGGGCGCGGCATTGGAACCGAGGCGGTTCGCGCTCTCACGGATTTCGCCTTCGCTACCTTCGGCGTGTGCCGGGTGTACGCGGGGGTATTCGAATGGAACCCGGCCTCCATGCGGATGCTCGAGAAGGCCGGCTACTCGTGTGAGGGGCGCTTGAGGAAGAGCGTCACCAAGGATGCCCAGACGATCGACCAGGTGTTGTACGCGATCGTCCGAGAGTGAGGATTGGTCAACGCCCAGGATGGTTGGGCTAGCGTATGCTCGTTGACGCCCACGCGCACGTGGACACGTACAGGGACGCCCTGGCAGATGGGATTGAGGTTCATGCGATGAAAGTCGGATTCATCATCTACGATGGAATGACCGCCCTGGATTTCGTTGGCGCGTACGACCCGGTGACGCGGCTGAACACGATGGGTTTTTTACCGGACCTTCAATGGGAGGTGTGCGCCCGATCTATGACCGTCGAGGACGGCGCCGGGCTTGCTTTCATCCCGACCAAAGTCGGCGAGCCGCTTCACACCTATGACATGATCATCGTGCCCGGAGGATACGGCTCCCGGAAGCTGGTTGACGATGCCGCGTTCATCGAATGGTTGAGGACGGCCGGCCCGTGCAGGCTCAAGGTGTCCGTGTGCACGGGCGCCTTGCTCCTGGGCGCGGCGGGATTCCTGAAGGGCAAGACCGCGACGACCCATCGGAGCGCATTCGACGATCTCCGGCCGTTCTGTGCCTCCGTCGTGGATCGACGAATCGTCGATGAGGGGGATGTCATCACGGCAAGAGGCGTAAGCGCCTCGATTGACCTGGGGCTCTATCTCTGCGAAAAGTTGGCAGGTCGCGAGGCCAAGGAACGCATCCGCCAGCAGATGGATTACGAGCACGTCGCCGCTCTCTAACCGCGCCGGAAAGGAGGCGTCTTCCTATGGCCACCCCCACCACCCCGCAGAGCCAGTTGCCCCCGGCCGAGCCGATGACGCTCGCCGAGGGGGTGCAGTACGCGCCCGGCTCCATCGTCAGCCGGACGCTGCTCAAGACCGACACCGGGACCCTCACCCTGTTCGCCTTTGACGAGGGGCAGGAACTCAGCGAGCACACCGCTCCGTTCAACGCCCTGGTTCAGGTGCTGGACGGCGCCGCCACCCTGGTCATCGGAGGCAGGCCGGTCACTGTCCAGACGGGCGAGCTGGTTCTGATGCCGGCGAACGTCCCCCACGCCGTCCGGGCGGGCGGGCGCTTCAAGATGCTGCTGACGATGTTCCGGACGCCGCAGAAATAGGAGACACGAAGCGATCCGCAGATTACACAGATTTCATTCTCGGCTCTCGGCCACCCCGCCCGAGGGCGGGGTACTCGGCTCTAGTGTCCCGAGTCAGAAATCTGCGAACAAATCCAAGGCCTGCGGCGGCACCCCGAGCACGACCGGGCCACACCCAACCTCGCGGTTGGGTACCCGGCCAGCCGGCTTCGGGACGCCGTGGGGAAAATGGACGCAGTTGCCTGTTAGCCCTGCATTCCACGGCGCGACGCGCCCGCACCCAGCGTCTGCGCTGGGTACCCGGGCGGTGGCGCCGGAGCAAGGCTGGCCGGTTCTCGACGGAGCCCGGCGCCCGCAGGGGTGTCGCCGCAGGCCGCCGAATTATTAAGCGAACTTCCAACTCGGGACACTAGGCTCTCGGCTCTCGGCTCTCGGCTCTAGGCTCGCTCAGGGGAAATTGCGTGACTGAACCTAAGATCCTCGCACTCGATTTCGACGGCGTCATCTGCAACAGCGCCTACGAGGGATTGCAGTCCGCCTGGCGCGTGTACCGGGAGATCTGGGGAGGAACCGGCGACGGCCCGCCGGCCGAGGCGGCCGCGGCTTACATCCGCCTGCGGCCCACCCTGGAGATCGGCTGGGAGTTCCCGGTGATGCTCCGCGCCATCCTCGAGGGCGTGCCGGAGGACGCACTTCTCCGGGAGTTTCAGACGAAATGGCGGTCGCGGATCCTGGAGGAACACCACCTGATCCCGGCGGATCTCACGGCGCGCTTCGACGCCACGCGGGATGCCTGGATCCAGAAGGACCTTGGGAGCTGGCTCGGCTGCCAGCATCTCTATCCCGGCATTGCGGAGCGCCTGCGGGGCCTCCTGCAAAGCCGCACACAGGTTTTTGTCATCACGACCAAGGAGTGGCGTTACGCTCACCTGATCATGGAGAAAGGCGGCGTGCCCTTCTCGGCCGATCGGGTCTGGGGGAAGGAGCGCGCCCGGCCCAAGGCGGATCTCCTCCGCGTCCTGCGCCAGGAGCAGGGCGTGGACTTCGGCGACATCTGGTTCGTCGAGGATCGCCTCAAAACCCTGCGGTCTATCGAGCGGGTGACGGATCTGAAGGCGGTCGGCCTGTTCCTTGCCACCTGGGGCTACACCACGCCGGCCGAGCAGGCCGAGGCTGCGACGGACCCCCGCATCATCCCGCTCAGGCTGGAGCAGTTCTGTAGGGACTTTTCCGCTTGGACGCAGAAGGCCGTTTCGCGAGGAGGCGCCGCATGAAGGTGGGCATCTATCTCACCAACCAGCATCCGCCCGGGACCGATATGGTCTCAGCCCTAGAAGAGCAGATCCTCATGCTCCGCGCGGCCCGCGACCGGGGCTGGGATGCGGTGGGAACCGGGCAGCACTATCTCAGCGAGGGCATGGTGCAGTTGCAGCTCGTCCCCTTCCTGTCACGGCTGGCCGTCGAGGCGGGAGACATGACAGGCATAGCGGGCGTGCTGCTGCTCCCCCTGCACAACCCGGTGGAGGTGGCCGAGCAGATCGCCTCCCTGGACATCATCTGGAAGGGGAACTTTGTCTTCGGCGTCGGGCTGGGCTATCGCGACGCCGAGTTTGACGCGTTCCGGGTGCCCCGCGACCGGCGCATTCGCCGCCTGGAAGAGTGCCTGGCCCTGGTCAAGCGCCTCTGGACCGAGGAGGCAGTGAGCGTCGAGAGCGACGTGTGCAAGCTGGACAAGGTCACCATGACCATCCGACCGGTCCAGCGACCTCACCCGCCCATCTGGTTCGCCGCCACGACGGACCAGGCGGTCCGGCGGGCGGCCAGGCTAGGAGACACCTGGTTCATCAGCCCCCACGCCACCTGGCCCACCCTGGCGCATCAACTGTCGCTGTACCGCGCGGAGCTTTCGCACCTGGGACGGCCCTTCCCTCGATGTCTGCCCATGTTCCGCGAAATCTTCTGCGCCAAGGACCGGCGGACGGCCCTGGAGATCGCCGGACCTTGCCTCGCAGAGAAGTACGGGACCTATGCGCGTTGGGGCCAGGACGGCGCTCTGCCGGCGCAAGAGTCCTTCCAGCGCCCCTTCGAAGAGCTGGTGAAGGATCGCTTCATCCTGGGCTCGCCAGAGGAATGTTACGAACAGCTCCGCCCTTCTTGGGAGACGCTGGGTGTGAACTATCTGCTCCTTCGCACCCATTGGAGCGGCCTGCCCGCGAGCGCGGCCCTCCAGAGCATGCGGCTGATGACCGACGAGTTGCTGCCGGCCCTCCGCCGCGTGCCCGATGCCGGCGCGGGGTCGGGCCCCCGCGCGGCAACTGGCGACTGATCACGCCGCAGGCCGCTCGCGCCACTGGGCCGCCAGCACGGCCGCACGGCAACCCGATATCAACTTTAGGAGGATGCTGAAAAACCCGTTTTCGCCCAGGGTGCTCAAAAAAGTCCAGATGCAAGGCGGAGCGAGGTGCGAGGCGTACTTAGTCCGTACGTCGCAGCGCCGCGCGAGCGCGGGGGTACCCACCGAAGGTGGGTCTCCGCAGATGGGCTTTTTTCAGCAGCCTGTTAGCTTCAACCCAGCCTCGCACGGCTGGGGCAATGGCGGAAGAAACTGGTTCCACCGGACACGCGTCTGCGGTACGCTCTAGGCCGCCAGGCCGACAGAGGCAAGCA
>Ga0181527_1000205_pt1 | contig 68353 bp, 60 predicted proteins | sample PEATcosm2014_Bin_30_FD_119762 | JGI IMG/M metagenome (GOLD analysis project Ga0181527, IMG submission 119762) | Peatland microbial communities from MTU Mesocosm Facility, Houghton, MI, USA - PEATcosm2014_Bin06_60_metaG | ecosystem: Environmental > Terrestrial > Soil > Wetlands > Peat | place...
AATGCCAACCAAGCGCATCGCTACGTCCTCCATGGCAAAATCACGACGCCGCCAGCATTTTCGCCAATCTCGTACAGCCCAAAAACGCCGTTCGCTATGCGTTCATGAATAATGCAGGCTAGGGCAAGATGGCCGTGATTCCCAACCCTCTATTGTGCTCCTTTTGCGGCATCTTTCTGCTCTTGCGGGAACCATTTTGGGGTGGGCGGGGTCAAAGGGAGTAGCGTTGCAAAATGGGGTTGCTTTTCGGCGTGGTCAACGCGTTCCAGTGGTACGCAGATAGTTGGAAGTAGTTCTGCTTTCCAATCCCTGCATTCATCGGGAGTGTGCATCGTGAAATGTCAGGCTAAGCTCGCTGGGGTTCTTCTCTCTGTTGCCGTCGTAATCTCCGGAGCGCAATCGCCGTCGAATGACCCGGCGGGCCGGGATACCCAGGCGCGTGGATATTGGGTCGATACCTCTGGGCTCATGTGGGCCGGGAAAGACAACGGCAAAGACGTGAGTTGGAGCAAGGCGATGAAGTACTGCCGCAACCTGCGGTTAGCCGGGCACTCCGACTGGAGGCTCGCGACGATCTATGAGTTGCAGGATATCTACGACGCGAGTCTGGAGACTCCGGGGCTCGCTGATCCTGGCAAGGGTACGGCTTTCACTTGGCTTGTGAGGGGGGATTACTTCTGTCAGGTGTTGAATGGAGCAGCAGTCGCAACCATGATGAACGCGGGCATCCTTCCGGGTCTGCGCCTCGCTTCGACTTCAACAATGGAAGACGGTTCAACGACCTACTCGGTTACGACAGCGGCAAGCGCGCGTTGTGTGTGCGTCGTTCCGCTGAGTGATGTGCAAGCAAGCCGCTTTTCGGGGCGGCTCGCTTGCGTCTGCGCTTGCGTTGAGGTCCATCGGCGAGGCCAGCGTCGCAGGCCATGCTACGCATGGGCAGTAGGGTGGACACGTAACCCCCGATGGGTTGCTGTAGGGCAACCTTCGGTTTCTCTGCGGGAACCATCATGGAATCAGTAGGCTACAGACATCCGATGCGAAAATTGAGGCGTTTACAGGTTACTCTGCGGGAACCACTTTGATGACACAGCTATCGTCAGGGACGCCTCCGCATGCTTCCGACGCCGCGCTCGCAGCTTCTTTGGCGAAGCTGTGGCCGCATAGGGAGCACGAGTCAAACTCCTTCAAGAACCTTTTCTGCGTTTTTGGTTTGCATCGCTGGCTTCAGTTGAATTTGGGCAGCCTGGCGCAGGGAAAAGAGGTTCGGTACTGCTTCTGGTGCTCGCGGGTTAGAGTTGATGGGGTGATCTATGAGCCTTAGCTGTGACCGATCCGCAAGAGGGGCATAATCATGCGGCACCCGACCTTTGTGGGGAACGAACAGGGGCGAATCCGGGGGGCCGATGAGGCGAGTTACTCCTTCGGCTGGTGCTGCTGGCCGGTCATGGCGTAAAGGATGACGCGGGCGGTGGAATCCTCGTCCTCGCGGGAGGAGATCATCAGGTCGTAGAGGTGGGGATTGCACCAGCTCTTGCCGAAATACTCCTGCAAATATTTGGCGCGTTCTCCATCGACGGTGCGGATGCGTTGCTCGACGTTGGCGCCCTTCTCCAGGCGTTTGCGCAGGCGCAATATCCGCTCTTTGTATGGAGCGTAGACAAAGACGTGGTAGGTATCGGGTTTGTGCTGGAGAACGCACTGGGCGCCGCGGCCCACGATGACGCAGTTTCCCTCGGCATGGGCTTGTTCGATGATTTTCTGCGAGATTTTGACCATCTCCTCGGCATCGAAGACGGAGTTTTCGCCCAGTTCCAGGCCGGCGGCCAGGGCGGCCGAGCGCATGGCCTGCTGGTTGATGCGGCGGAGCCATGAATCCACGTGCTCATCGTAGTGGCGAACCACGTTCGTATCGACGTGGGCGGCGTAGGCGATGGCGTCGATAATGTCGCGGTCCAGCAACTTCCAGCCCAGCCACTCGGCAATGGTCTGCGCGATTCGCCCTCCGCCGCTGCCAAACTCCCTGTTGACCGTCAATGCCCGGTATTTCATTGATTGCCTCCCCCTAACTGATTCCTGTGGAGCGGTTTGGGGTGCAAAGGCTGTTGCCGGATGCTCTTGCGTCACAGGCCGTTCCAGCTCGGCATACGGCTACCGATTATAGCGAACTCGGACAGCGGGACCAGTGAGACCGGTCACATGGCTCCCAAAGCAACAACCCGCGCGGAGGCCGCGCGGGTTGTTGCATGGGAGAACGGCAGGGGTGGGCTGGACAATGATCTGTCTTACACTGTAACGGAGCATCCTCGCGGCCGCGCCACCCGGTTGCGCGCAGGAAAGCTTTTCCTGGAGGTTGAAGCGGCATGAAGAAGATCGGCGTTCTGTTTGGGATGGAGAACAGCTTTCCCGGCGCACTGGTGGAGCACATCAATGCGCGGAATATCGACGGCATACAAGCGGAGTTTGTGGAGGTTGGCGCCGTACATCTGGACAATCCGGACAAGGCGCCGCGGTACGCGGTGATCGTGGACCGCATCTCCCACGACATTCCGTTCTATCGCGCCTATCTGAAGCACGAGGCGATCAACGGGACGGTGATTATCAACAACCCGTTCTGGTGGTCGGCGGACGACAAGTTCTTCAACTACACGCTGGCCGCCAAGCTGGGCGTGGCCGTGCCGGCGACCGTGATTCTGCCGCACAAGCTGCACCCGCAGGGGACGACAGACAAGTCGATGCGCAACCTGGAGTATCCGTTGGACTGGGACGGCGTGTTTGCCTACGTGGGCGAGCACGGCTTTTTGAAGCCGGTGAACGGCGGAGGCTGGCGAGACGTACACCACATCCACAATCGCGAGGAGTTTTTCAGGGCTTACGACCAGTCGCGCGACCTGTGCATGACGTACCAGAAAGCGGTCGAGTTCAATGAGTACTTCCGCTGCTACGTGGTGGGGCAGAAGAAGGTGCACATCATGCCCTACGACCCGCGCAAGCCTCATGCCGAGCGGTACGCGCAGAACCCGCCGGCTTATGACAGGAAGCTGCTCACGCGCATCAAGCAGGACGCGCTGAAGCTGTGCCGCGCGCTGGGCTACGACCTGAACACGGTGGAGTTTGCGGTGGAGGATGGGATTCCGTACGCCATCGACTTCATGAACCCGGCGCCGGACGCGGATTTGACGTCGGTGGGGCAGGCGAACTTCGACTGGATTGTGAAGGAAGTGGCGAACCTGGCGATTGCGAAGGCGAAGAGGGCGCCGCACGTGCCGGAGTTGCGGTGGGCGGCGTTTCTGGGGGCGGAGGCGGAGGCGGTGAATTCGAAGAAAAAGGCGGGTGCGAAGAAGAAGGTGGAGAAGGGGAGCTAGCGAGTCAGCAAGGCAGCGGGTCAGCAGGCCGGCGGTGGAGCGCGTCGGGGCCGGCCGCAGAAAGGGCTTGATGTTGTCTTGGTATCTGGTACGCTGGCTGCATGGAGTCCGGGACACCAGGCCGGGTGCTATTGCTGCTGATCATGTGGACCTTTCTTGGCATGGGTCTCTTGTTCCTTGCAGGGGCTCTGATCTCCGCGCATTTCACACGGCAGTTCCTGCGCCGGAGCGTGACCGTGCAAGGCAGGGTCGTAGCCCTGAGGCCGGTGCACAACACGCAACACAATTCCATCACCTATGCTCCCGTTTTCAGGTTTGATGTTCCGGGTTCGCACCTCGCGACCGTGGTTTCAAACACCTCTTCGAGTCCTCCGGCATTCAAGGTGGGCGAGGTGGTGACGGTGCATTACCAACAGGGTCATCCGGAGAAGGCAGTCATTGACTCCTTCGGGCAGCTTTGGCTTGGGGATGTGGTCTTCGGAAGTTTTGGAACGCTGTCTACCGGAATAGGGCTGCTGATCCTGATGTCGACGCGGAAGCGAAATCGGCGTGACCTGATCCCGTCCGATGCGGGTTCCGGGATAACCCGGTTTGAACGGCAATAGTTAGACTGTCTGTGCCTTGACTCGCGTGTAGCCTATGGGATACAATCGAAATTGATTGATGTCCGCCAGACCGAGGTGTTTTCCCAGTGGCTGCGCGGGTTGCGTGATCGCCACGGCAGAAGGGCCATCACTGTGCGAATTCAGCGACTGGCTCTCGGCAATGCAGGGGATGTAAAGCCAGGGGGTCACGGCGTCAGCGAACTTCGGATATCCCACGGGCCCGGATATCGCGTCTACTTTGTGAAACGGGAGAAGGTTGTCATTCTTCTGCTTTGCGGAGGCGACAAAAGCAGCCAAGATGCGGACATTGCCAAAGCTCACGTGATGGCCGCGGAGTTGGAGGATTAGTTCATGGCATTGAAGACTCACCCGTTCGATGCGGCAGAATACCTCGAAGACGATGAGGCAATTGCCGAGTACCTCGAAGAAGCGATGAAGGTGGCAATGGAGGACTCCGATCCGTCGTTTCTGGCTGTGGCTCTCGGCACCGTAGCCCGTGCGCGCGGCATGTCCCAGATTGCCAAAGATGCGGGCCTTTCCCGTGAGAGTCTCTACAAGGCGCTCGGATCGGATGGAAATCCGGAGTTAGGAACGGTGCTGAAGGTGTTGCAGGCGCTGGGGCTGAAGCTTTCCATCAAATCGCAAGGTGCGGCCGCCTGAGAGGCGCTGTTTTTTTGCGGAGGCCGTAAATGACTTTAGCGGACATCCAGTGCCTCAAGGATCATCTCGACAAGCTTGTCGAGATTCGGACAGTCGATGAGGAGTGCCTGATCGCGAGGATCCTATTCGTCGCTCATGACGACGAATACGATGAGCACGATGTACTCTACGAGGTGGTTTCGTCGAACCAAATCGATCAGTATCGTCATCTCGAAACTTCAGGCGGATACGTGTTGGATTTTGAAGAGATTGTCTCGGTAAAGCCTGTTTTATCGCCAACCCCTAACCCTTGATCCCTGCTCCCCAAGGAGTCGTCCATGCGGCCATCGTTCACGCTCGGCATTGAAGAGGAATATCAGACCGTCGACCCGGTAACGCGGGATCTGCGCTCGCACATCCAGACGGAGATGCTGGCGCAGGGCAAGCTGCGGCTGCAGGAGCGGGTGAAGGCGGAGCTGCACACCTCGGTGATCGAGGTGGGCACGCGCATCTGCCACAACATCGACGAGGCGCGCGCGGGCATCTACGAGCTGCGCCGCGAGATGATCAAGCTGGCCAGGGAGAATGGGCTTGAGCTGGTGGCCGGGGCGACCCATCCGTTTGCCGACTGGCGCACACAGGAGATCTATCCCGACCCGCGCTACACGCAGGTGGTGAAGGACCTGCAACTGGTGGCCCGCTCCAACCTGATCTTCGGGCTGCACGTCCATGTGGGCATCGAGGACCGCGAGGCGGCCATCCGCATCATGAACTCGATGCGCTACTTTCTGCCCCATATCATGGCGCTGGCCACCAATTCTCCCTTCTGGCTGGGCATGAACACCGGGTATAAAGGCTACCGCGCCAAGGTCTTCGAGCACTTTCCCCGCACCGGGATTCCGGACGCCTTTCAGAGTTACTCGGAGTTCGAGAACTACGTCAACCTGCTGGTGCGGACCAACTGCATCGACAACGCCAAGAAGATCTGGTGGGACATCCGGCCGCATCCATACTTCAGCACTGTGGAGGTGCGGGCTTGCGACATTCCGATGCGGGCCGAGGAGACGGTGGCGATTGCCGCGCTGATCCAGGCCACGGCGGTTTACCTGCATGAGCTGCATGCCGCCAACCAGGACTTTCGCCAATACGCGCGGCCGCTCCTGATGGAGAACAAGTTCCGCGCCGTCCGGTACGGACTGGACGGCAAGCTGATCGACTTCGGCAAGCAGCAGGAGGTCCCGCTGCGCGACCTGATGGAGGAGTATCTGGCGCTGATCGATCCGGTGGTGGATGAACTGGGCAGCCGGGAGGCGATCGACGGAGTGCGGAAGATCATGGCCAACGGGACGGGCGCAGACCGCCAGTTGAAGGTGTTTGAGGCTACGGGGGACTTGAAGGCGGTGGTGGATTATATGGCGGAGGAGACCGCCGCCGGCCTGTAAGACCAGCCTTGTACATGCCTTGCCATGATCCCACACTTCAAGGGACTGGCTGCAGCGCGATTCTCCAGCTTTATTGGCGTTTCCGGCGCCGCTCTGCGGCAACTGAAGAATCGCTTTTTGCCCATCGCGAATTGGCTGGACTTACGCCTGGGTTGCAATGGCGGAGATGCTTCGCTGCCGCCACTTGCCTTGCGTAAAGTCGGGGAACTCAATGGGCGCGCTGCCACGGCTGACGGAAGCTACGCTGAGCGGCGCCACCGCGGACCAGGCGGCGGTGTCATACACGTCGATGTCGGGCGGAAGTCCCTCGCGGACGCATTGCAGCAGGCGGTAGAGCATGAGGTAGTCCATGCCGCCGTGGCCGCCGGCCTTTTGGGCAATCTCGCCTTCGCGTTTCCACAGCGGATGCTGGTACTGCTTCCAGGCATCGATCGATCCCCACTGGTCATCCTTGTTGAGGCCGTCGAGATAGATGCGGGGCGGATAGTCCTCAAAGATGCCCTTGGTTCCGGCAATGAGGTTGATGCGGCTGTAGGGGCGAGGAGTGGAGACGGCATGCTTGACCGTGATGGTGAGCCCCTTCGCGGTCTGGATGAGGGAGGTGTTCATGTCGCCGGTTACGTACCGCTCTGCCCATCGGGGATCTCCCGGCTGGAGGTGCAATTTGCGGTAAAGATCGAGGCCCCGCTGGGGCGAGCTCATGGAGACAATGTGCCCAAAACGATCGCCGCGCTGGATACCCATGTAGTTGGCTACCGGCCCCAGTCCATGAGTGGGATACAGGTTGCCGTCGCGGAGGGTGTGCTCGGTCCGGCGCCAGAGGCCTTCGCCGGCATTGGAAAACAGTTCGTCGCGAAGATCGTGAATGTAAGCTCCTTCGCCATAAAGGAGTTCTCCGAACTCGCCTCCATGCACCATGCGCAGGATCAGCGTCTCGTTGTAGCCGTAGCAGCAGTTCTCCAGCATCATGCAGTGTTTGCGCGTTTCTTCAGAAGTGCGGACGATCTTCCAGCAATCTTCGATGGAAGCGACGCCGGGCACCTCGATGGCCACGTCCTTGCCGTGGTTCATCGCCGCGAGGGCCATTTCCGCATGCCAGCTCCACGGGGTGGCGACCAGAACCAGATCGACGTCGTTTCTGCCCACCAGGGATTCGAAGTCATGTGGGCCATTGGTGTAAAGTCCCGGCTTCTTCTGGCCGGACGCGACCACCATCGAGGCGGCATGTTCGGCCTTCTCCCTGACGATGTCGCAGAGCGCGACCACCTGCGCATCCGCAGCCAGGAGATTGCCCAGCAGGGAGGTGCCGCGTCCGCCGGTCCCGATCACGGCGATGCGCGGAATTCGCTTTTCGAAAGGAACATCCATCATGGTGGGGCGGACGGTTGCCTGCTCCGCAGGCGCCAGTTTCATTGCGCTGAGGCTGACCGCGGTGGCAGCGCCCATCTGCACGAACCTGCGCCGCGTCCACGATCCCGATCCAAAATACTTCTTGTCAAAGTTCATTCATTCATCCCCTGTTCTACGCTTTGCGTGCACGTTTCGACGAGCATTGGTTCAATGCGGAATTGCATCCGTTGACAGTGCGGAGCACGGCAACGGGAAGAAAGCAATCTGGAGCGGTCTGTTGGAGTGTTTGTTCCCCGTCGCTTATCCCTGGATACGCCAATTCTCAAAAAAAAAGGCGAAACTTTCGCCAACAATCGCGATTTTGGTTTCGAAAGCGAGATTAGGGAGCGATGTCGCCCATGTCAAGACTGGGGTCCAAAATCGGGAAAATCATGAAGTGCGCGCTCTCCAAGGGAGCGTTCCCATTTCATTTCGGTGAGATTTCGGTTACCCTCACGAGAGACGCACTCCGCGCAGGCGTCGTCTTGAGGGAGGGTTCGTACCCGACGCATGACCAAAACCGCCACGCATCTGCTTTCGCTTGATTACCCCGCCGAGTTGACGCCCGGAGCCCGTTCGGCTGTGACCACCTGTCTGCGCATCGACCCGGCGGAGAAGGTTACGCTGATTACCGACCTTGTGACGGAGCCGATTGCCGCCGCGCTGGCCGCGCAGTTGGCCGAACGGGGCTGCCCGTGGAATGTGTTCGTGCTGGAGGATCTGGCGCCGCGACCGCTGATCGATATGCCCGCGGCGGTGCTCGAGGATATGGAGACTTCGCAGGTTTCGATCTTTGCCGTGCAGGTGCAGACCAACGAGCTGCACTCGCGGATGCAGATGACCGACATTGTGAACCGGCGGCACATGCGCCACGCGCACATGGTGAACATTACGGCAGAGATCATGTGCCAGGGGATGCGGGCGGACTTCAACCTGGTCGACCGGCTCTCGCAGAAGGTTCTGGACCGGGTGCGCAAGGCCACCCGGATCCGCGCCACCACCGCCGCTGGGACCGATATTACGGCGGAGATGAATCCCGGCTACAAGTGGTTCAAGACTTCGGGCATCATCTCGCCGGAAAAGTGGGGCAACCTGCCTGGCGGGGAGTGCTTTACGTCGCCCGGCGAGGTGAACGGCACTTTTGTGGTCGATGGGGTGGTGGGCGACTGGCTGTGCGCGCGCTATGGGCTGCTGGGGGCTACCCCGTTGACCATCGAGATTGCGGGCAACCGCATTGTGAGCTGCACGAGCGCGAACAAGCAACTGGAAGCCGACTTCTGGGCCTACACCCACACCGATGAGAACTCCGACCGCGTGGGGGAGTTCGCCATCGGCACCAACCTGGGCGTTGAGCGGGTGATCGGCAACATTCTGCAGGACGAGAAGTTTCCGGGAATCCACATTGCTTTTGGGAACCCGTACGGCGAACATACCGGCGCTCCGTGGCGCTCCGGGACGCATATCGATGTGGTGGGGCTGGGCTTCAATATCTGGCTGGAATCGGAGGCCGGGCAGGAGCAGATCATGCGCGAGGGACGGTTTTTGATCGCGGCGTAGGGGGCGGTTCAGGGCTCCAGGATCGTGAGTGCATCCAGTTCCGGACTTCCCTCCGGGGCAAGCCGGCGGATGCGGCGGTCAAACGTCACCAGTTTTCCCCGATGGTGAATGGCTAGGGCGAGCAGGTAGGCATTGGTGATCTGCTGATGCCCTGAAATACGTTTGCCGAAGGTTGAGGCGAGTTCGTCGCAGGGAATGTTCGCCGGCCAAAAGCGATGAGCGGCGCTCTCCTGCTTACTGACGATCAACATTTCGATCGCTTCGTCGAATCCCGGGGCAAACGGGGAGAAGGCGGGGTTCGTCACCACCCGGAGGAAACCGATTTCTGTCAGTGGGCAGGTGGCCCACGCCTCTGCCTGGTGATCGAGAAACCACTCAATTGCGCGGTCGTGGAAGGCATGCGGTGGCCAGAGTATGGCCAACAATACATTCACGTCGAGCAACCAAGCGCCCACTCCCTCGCCTCTCTACAGTTCGTCGATGAGCCGCTGCGCATGCTCCCCGGTCACAATTGGACTATTTTCGGGAACATCAAAGACCGGGATTCCATGTTCGAACCGTATCCCTAATCGCGCGTTCAAGCCCCGCCGAATCAGCTGGCTCGCGGCTTCCCCGGCCGGCAGGGAACGCGCTCTAGCGTATTGCTTGACCTCTTCCACGATCTCGTCGTCTACATTCCAGGTGGTTCGCATTGGCATCTCCACTTGCGAGTACACATCAATAGCTTAGCATGATGCGCCTTGGAGGAATACACATCATTGTTTAAAGATGATGCGTTCATGAAGAAATGATGCAGTGACTTGGGATAGAGGATATCAGTTCTTGCAGCCAATGGCTTCGTTGCGCATCTAACCTCTCGTTATGGCTTCGCCTGCGTCTCCAACGCTTCGCACTCTTGGGAATTCAGACATGCAACTTACCCCCATCGGCTTTGGCGCATGGGCCATCGGGGGCGGGAACTGGGAGTTCGCATGGGGACCCCAGGACGACAACGAATCCATTGCCGCCATTCATCGGGCGCTCGACCTCGGCGTCAACTGGATCGATACGGCGGCGATTTACGGGCTGGGCCACTCGGAAGAAGTGGTTGGCCGGGCGGTGAAGAGCTGCTCCGGTCCGAAGCCGCTGGTATTTACCAAATGCTCGATGAGGTGGCATGAGGACCGCTCCATCTACCGATCGCTGAAGGCGGGCTCGCTGGTGGAGGAACTGGAAGGCTCGCTGAGACGGCTGGGGGTGGAGACCATCGATCTCTACCAGATACACTGGCCCGACCCGGAGGAGGAGATCGAAGAGGGGTGGGAGACGCTGGCGCGGTTCCGTGAGCAGGGCAAGGTGCGCTGGATCGGGGTTTCGAATTTTTCGGTGGAACAGATGAAGCGGGTGCAGAAGATTGCGCCCATCACCAGCCTGCAACCGCCGTACTCAATGCTGCGGCGGGCCATCGAGGAGGAGGTTCTGCCCTTTACGCGGGCCAACGGCATCGGCGCGATCAACTACTCGCCGATGATGTCAGGGCTGCTGACCGGCACGATGACAGCCGAGCGCGTGGCGGCGTTTCCGGCCGACGACTGGCGGCGGCGGGCGGTGGAGTTCCAGGAGCCGCGGCTGAGCCTCAACCTGCGCCTGGTGGAGCTGCTGCGGGAGATCGGGAGCGGTCATGGGGTAAGCCCCGGCGTGGTGGCGGTGGCCTGGACGCTCCATCACCCGGCGATTACGGCCGCCATTGTGGGAGGGCGGAGCGGGAAGCAAGTGGAGGGTGTAGCGCCGGCGCTGAACTTCATGCTGAGCGACGACGAGTATGGCCGGATCAACGGATTTCTCGCGCCCAACGCGGCCTGAAGGCAACTTACTTCCGCAAAGAAGCCAAAACCCCGGCCGTGGCCGGGGTTTTTGGTTTGAGGGAGCTGGCGGGACTACATGGCGGCGACAAAATCGGGGACAATGCCGGCTGCATTTTCCTGCAGCAACTGGGTCATCCTTGCGGCCATGCCGGTGTACATGGTGGCGGCGCGGAAGGCATTGATGCGGACCCCCTCGCTGGCTTTGGAGAACCCGTACTGGGCCAAGGCCATGAGGACGCAGACGCGAATCTGCATGGCGTCGCTGCGCAGGGTCTCGAGGAGCAGGCGGTCCACGCTGTCACTGTTCCTGGCTGCATAGTCGGCCATTGCCAGCATCACCTGTGCGTTCTGGTACATGACCCACAGGCCCTTGGGGCCCTCCATGCGTTGCCATGCGTCCTCGGGAGTTGCGCTGAGTCCTTCTTTCCAAAGGAAATGATCGCTGAGCTCACGAGCGCTCCAGTCGGGGCGCAAGCGCGCAAGAAGCGAATCCCAGGATTGTGCGTTGCGACGCCGAAGGCTTTTTCGCCATCGGAAGAAATAAAACCCAAGGCCTAAAACTGCTGCAATCTGGAGCAAAGTCAGAATCATTGGTGATCCTCAGGGCGGGAATTGGTAACCACAAAACCGGTCAACGCAACCCGCTCGACTTTCTTCGTACCATCCACTAGTAACAGAAAACTCTCCATTTGTGGGAAAAATCTTGCCTTTCTACCGCTTTAGTTGTAGACGGTACCGTCTGCGAGGTAAGCGCACCCAGGTTACCGACGAGTCCCATTTTGTCCAGCCAATGGTACTGGGGCCGGGGACGTGGCGGGCGCGAAGGACGTTGATGGCCTGGGAGACGATGGAACAGGGTCCGAGCGCAGTGGCTGTTTTCGATTCGCGGTGCACCCAGCGGAGGCCCTGCAGGCTGCTTCGTGAGTCAAGCGCAACAATGAAGGCGACGCGCAGGCGCGCGAAGAATAAGGAGCACAAGAGCGATGGGCTTGCAGGGTATGGCCGTCCACGGGAGCGGGTGGTCCATCGCCAGGCTTTGGCAGAATCAACCCGGCGATAGGGTTGGGGCCGTTCGCAGTTTGCAAGCAGCATGGTTAGCCCCCGCGATTCCGCGATTTGGCAATTGTGGAATCGGTGAGCGCCATTCGGGTGGTCCTGGCGGTTCCGGCCACAGCCAACAGAAAACCTTGCATTTGCGGAGTGAATTCCCGACGCTCGGCCTCCTTGGTGGCAAAGGAGAATACCCAATAGAGCAAGGAGCACACATAGCTGGCCACGACGAACTGGTTCAGATATCGATATTGCTGCCCCATTCCCTGGTGCGAATGCAGAATCTCTACGGCCAGGCTGACAAGGGAATAGAAGCCGAGTCCAGTGGCCACCTGCAGCTCGCGGTCCCGCCAGCCGATGGAGAGCAACTGGCTGCATGCAACCAGCGTCAGGAAGAACAGAATCCTGAGAATCGAGGCTGTCTGCTGCACATGCACGAGAACGCGCCACTGCGGAGGCAAATCGGCGAGGCCATGAATGCCGGAAAGCGGCCAGACGGCGGCGCCAACGGACACGATTAGAACTGCAATGATCAACAAGGTGATGCGGGGCAGAGAGCCCCGAATGGGACGGAGGACTGACCAGGAAAGCTCGACCAGAACGCCGAATTGCAATGCAGAGTCCAGCGCCACCATCACAGCATAGGTTGTGAGATAGCCAGCCGGGGAAAAGCGCTCTATAGTGTACAGCCCAGCATCGCTGAGCAGGCCCCAAGCTACGTACACGCAAAAGACCGGGAATGTTCGCCAGGCACGCCGATAGAGGAGCAGCCCGATAACGGCTGCCTCGGCCACCGTACCGGCAATCCAAAGTGTGTTGTCCAGACTCACCGTCAACATTCCGCCCCAACTCATCTTTATCGGCGCGATGGTTCAGTTTAGCAGTGAATGTTTCGCGGTTACGTGGCACCGATCTGGTTACTTCGGTGTTCGCCTTGCAGCCCTCCGTCCGATATGGCTGAGGGCGAAGGGCTTAGCGTTGCGCAACCATCGATTTTGTCCTTATGCGTCAGGCGGCTACGACTCCCGGAGGCGGCGGAGGCAACGGAGGTAGCGGGGCCAGCGGCGAGGCGACCGCAACGACACCCGGAGGCGGCGGTGGCAACGGAGGCAGTGGGGCCAACGGCGAGGCGACGGCAACGACACCCGGAGGCGGCGGAGGCAGCGGAGGCAGCGGGGCCAACGGCGAGGCGACGGCAACGACACCCGGAGGCGGCGGTGGCAGCGGAGGCAGTGGGGCCAACGGCGAGGTGACGGCAACGACACCCGGAGGCGGCGGTGGCAGCGGAGGCAGCGGGGCCAGCGGCGAGGCGACGGCAACGACGCCCGGCGTCGGCACCGGCGGCAACGGGGGCAGTGGGGCCAACGGCGAGGTGACGGCAACGACACCCGGAGGCGGCGGAGGCAGCGGAGGCAGCGGGGCCAGCGGCGAGGCGACCGCAACGACACCCGGCGTCGGCACCGGCGGCAGCGGAGGCAGTGGGGCCAACGGAGAGGCGATCGCGACGAAGTGGCCCGGCTGCGGCGGAGGCAGCGGCGGCAACGGGGTCAACGGAGAGGTGACTGCTGCCGCGAATGCGGTACTGGTAAAGAATACTGCGGCCAAGATGGCAAGACGCACTTTCAACGCATTGGAGGTCATAACTTACATGCTCCCGGGTGATCGGATTTAGTACAAAAATAGTAACCTAATAGTTGCACCCAGTCTACGACAAAAGTAACTTTCTTCAACAACAAACAAAATTCGGTCTCTGGACCCCGCTCCCGTGGCGGGGTTGCCTGGGGAGGCGCGTTGAGGCGCGAAATCAGGATGCAAAGGGCCGGGTTGGGCCCTGGGGCGGTATCTTAATCAGGAGCGGAATACCATTGGATTGAGGGCGAAACGTTGATTCCCGAGCTGCGCAGACGATTCAACGAGGGGTTCAGACCGGAGGGATATGCGCGGTTGCTGACGGCGCTGCAGCAGCGCTGCGGCACGCGCGTGGAGTATCGGATCGCCGAAACTCCGGTCTTCCTGCCCCAGGCGCTGCTCGAGGAGATGGCGGCAACGGGGGCTGAGCTGACGCACAGGCTGATGGGCAATCCTGCCTACCTGGCGGCGGCGCGGCAGGCGATTCCGGCAGAGTACCGTGTGGGGGGCGAGACGGCTCACCCCAACTTCCTTACCGCGGACTTTGCCCTGGTCAGGGATGCGGCGGGGGAATTGGTTCCCCGGTTGGTGGAGATCCAGGCATTTCCCTCGGTGTACGGCTACCAGGATGTTCTGAACACCGCCTATCGGGATGCGTATGGCCTGCCGGAGACGCTGGGCAGTTTTCTGGGGGGACTGGATGAAGCCGGCTATTGGGCTTTGCTGGGGCGGACGATTCTGGGCGGCCACGATCCGGAACAGGTGGTGCTGACGGAGCTGGATCCGGAGCACCAGAAGACGTGGCCGGACTTCGCGGTGACCGCGCGCCGGCTGGGGATTGCGGTGGTGGATATTCGCAGCCTGGAGGCGATTGGGAACAAGCTGCATTACCGTGACGGCGGCGGGCGGCTGGTTCCCATCGATCGCATCTATAACCGGGCCATCGCCGACGAACTGATGGCGCGCCAAGTGCGGCTGCCGTTCGACCTGACCCATGCCTGGGATGTGGAATGGGCAGGCCATCCGAACTGGTACTTTCTGATCTCGAAGTTCTCGATTCCGTGGCTGTCGCGGCCGCCGTGCGCTCATCCGGCGGTGCCTCCAGCGGTGTTTGTGAGCGATTTTCTGGAGGGGAGCGGGCGGGAAGAGCTGGCCGCGGCGGGCGTGGACCTTCCATCCGTGAGGGGGCCGGCCGCAGCGGAACCGGAGACGGTTTATGGGGAGCTTCTGCTGAAGCCACTGTTCTCATTTGCGGGCAAGGGGATTGAGTTTGACCCCACGCAGGGACAACTGGAAGAGATTCCGGCCGGCAAGCGGGGAGAGTTTCTTCTTCAGCAGCGAATGCGGTTTGTGCCGACCATCGAGACGCCGCAGGGGCTTACGCAGGCCGAGATCCGGATTCTGTATCTTTGGCCGGATGGCGGCAACCTGACCGCCGCACTGTCGCTGGTGCGGCTGGGCCGGGGAAAGATGATGGGTGTGGACCACAACCGGAATCAGGAGTGGGTGGGTGCTTCGGCGGCATTTTTCCCCGGCAATCCTACCCCGGCACCCCAAAAGTAAGCACCGGTTCTCGGGTCCGCTTGCGGATGGATGCAGGTCATTTTTCCCGGATATATAAAAAGTTGACGCGTTGGCATATAAATAGTTAACTCTCTGGTGTATACGGAGGGCCGGGCGGGCGTTCTTCCTCGCGGCTCCTGCCAGGGAAGGCCGGGGATCGCACAATCGGTTACCTTCCTGAAAACTTTGGTGCCGTGGGTCAAAGAGGGACAGATGGGATAGAGTGACGAGAAGGCCCATTTCAGGGCTTGGATGCAGCCTATGAACGCTTTGAAACCGGGGTTAGCGGTTCTATCTGCCGTTGCTGAGCCGGCCATCGCACGGCAGGAGGTGCGATGCGCGGTGCGGTTTCCGCTGGTGCTGCCCGTGGTGCTGTCGACCGGCGGCGGGGAGGTTGCGGCGCTGACGCGGAATGTTTCCGCCAGCGGTGTTCTTTTTGAGCTGGATGGTGAGTTGCAGGCGGGGCAGACGATCCGTTTTTCGCTTCGCATGCCGGGTGCGGTGCTGGGTACTCAGCACGATGTTCTGGTTCATTGTGTGGGACGTGTGGTACGCTGCTCCATAAGCCAAACTCCACATTTGGCTGCCGCCACGATCGACGAGTACAAATTCGCGGAACAGTGACGGTCCAGGGTTGGCTTGATAGTCTCCATGACGGAATTTCTGGACGATACTGCAGACGGCGAGATACTTGGCGCACCGGTCAAGCCGGGAGCGGTCCGCATCATTCTTGCGGATTCGCAGGCTATTTACCGCGTGGGCATCCGCAAGGTGTTCGCGCTGGAAGACGATCTGCGCGTGGTGGCCCAGGCGGATTCAATTGAGAATCTGCGGGCGGCGGTAGAGCGCTATCCCACCGACATCGTGCTTCTGGAGGGGAGTTTGCTGGCCGGCACGGCCAATGTGATCCCCGACCTTTTGAAGGTTGCCCCGGACATAAAGCTGATCGTGCAGGCGGTTGCGGCCGATGAAAACCACACCGTGGAGCTTTACCGGCGCGGCGTGCGGGGCATCATCTCGCGGTCCATCTCGCCGGACCTCCTGGTGCGGTGCGTGCGCCGGATCGCAGCCGGCGAAACCTGGATCGACAATCAATCAGTGAACTGGGTGATCGAGGCCTATCGCGCCCAGGCAGCGACCTTGGTGAACCCGCGCACCCAGCCGCGGCTTTCGCCCAAGGAGATGGCCATCATCACCTGCATTACGCAAGGCAAGCGCAACAAGGAAATAGCCTTCCAGTTGGGAACGACCGAACAGGTAATCAAGAATTATCTACGCAAGATCTATGACAAGCTGGGCGTGAGCGACCGGCTTGAACTGGCTCTCTATTGCCTGCACAACAAGATTATTCAGACGGATGCGGACGAAGCACTGGTGGCTCAGAAGGTCGTGGAGAGCTAGGGAAGCCAGGCATAAGCTCTTACAGCGAGTCAGCAATCCGTCGGGGGATGAAGCCGCGCCCTTTCAAAACGCCGACTTATGCAGAGACTCCCTAGAAACTCCACCAGTTTTCCCCCAAGCGACGGCCCGAAAAGGGGCGTCAGGCGCTCCCAAGTACTTCATCGCTCCGCCGCCCCAACGGCGGTAGAGCTCAAAGGCGTCAAAGCGTCCTGGATGGGCTTGCGGGCCAGCTCCAGCAAGCGGACAAACGCAACCAATTTGGCGCGGTCGAGGTGTCCCAGCAGTTTGGCGGGAAGGTTGCGGATGGCCGGGTCCATCCTGCGCAGCAGATCGAGGCCAGGCTCGGAGATCACGGTCCAGACCACGCGCCGGTCATGAGAGTCGCGGCGCTGGCGGACGAGTTTGAGCGCCTTGAGCCTGGCCAGAAGCCGTGTGATATCGGGTTCGGCGGCGATCATGCGGCTGCCGATGGCCGAACAGGTGAGCCCGTTGGGCTGCGCGCCGCGCAGAATCCGCAGCACGTTGTATTGCGTGGAGGTGAGGCCCCATTCGCGGGTGTGCAAGTGGAAGGCGCGCTGCAGGCAGTCGGCGGTGCGGAGCAGGTTGAGGAACGCCTCTTCTTCCACGCTGGCAAAGGGGGGCTCCTGCACGATTTCGAGTTTCAGGCCTGCCATCGGCGGCCTCCGCAAGCGGCTTTGGAGCATTCAAAAAAACATGGGGCGAAGGGCACGGGCCGAAACGCCGCACCCTTCAAAACCCACCGGCGCCCGGAACCGGTCTCCTGAGACCGGTTCCCATAGTCCGTTTACGGCTTGACTTCCTGCTTGATGATTTCCAGCTCGATGGTCAGCTTGACCTCGTCGCCCACCAGGGCCGCAGGGAAGCTGTTTCCAATCCCGTAGGCGGTGCGGCTGAGGGTGGTGGTGGCCGAAAAGCCGGAATGCAGCTTGTGGTCCATGCCGTTCTCGATTGGCGTGCTGGGACCTTCCACATCCAGGACCACGGGCTTGGTGACGCCGTGCACGGTAAAGTTGCCGGCCACGGTCAGCTTGTTGTTGCCGTTCCTGGCCACATTGGTGCTGGTGAAGGTGGCGGTGGGGAACTTGGCGACGTCGAAGAACGCATCGGTCTTGAGGTGGTTGTCGCGGGGCGCCTGGCCGGTGTCCACGGTGCTGACGTCGATGGTGGCCGTGACGGTGGACTTGGTCACGTCGGCCTCGTTGTACACAAGTGTGGCGGCCACACCGCCAAAGTGCCCGTGCACGTTGGAAACGCCGCCGTGCTTGATGCTGAAGTCGACTTCGCTGTGGGCCGGATCGGAGGTCCAGGTGGAGTATTGCGCCAGGGCCACGGGAGCCGCGAGCGCCAGAATGCCAGTGACAATTGCCAAACGCTTCATAGGTCAAATCCTTTCGATGCCGGGCCGTTGGGCCGCTTTGTGGTTGGGGAAGAGAGGAGCGCTCTCGCCGGACGGGCGCGGAACGGGGATAAGCTGGAGCGCTCCGCGCTGAATCTTTGGATGCATGTAGGATGCGGCAGGCAATTTATTCGTTGCAACAAATATTTTTGAATTTTCGGTGCGGCCGAAATTTCAGGGGCACGGGAAGGGCCGAGCGCCGCGGGATCAGCACCTTTGGCCGGCGAGAATGCAAGGGGATGGCGAGCGGGCGCGGGATTTTTCCAAATCCGGTCTGGTATGCTCCCGGCTATGCCCTCGTCTGTGATCGGCCACTTCCGCCGGCTGAGCCGCTCGCAGCGGCACACGTTTGTGGCCGCATTTCTGGGCTGGACGATGGATTCGCTGGACTTCTTCATCCTCATCTTCTGCGTTCCGGCCATTGCCAGGGAGTTCCACACGCAGCCATCGGCGGTGCTGGGCACGGTGTTTCTGACCCAGGCCTTCCGTCCGGTGGGAGCGATTCTGTTTGGGATGCTGGCCGATCGCTACGGACGGCGGCCGGTGTTGATGGTGAACATCTTCAGCTTCTCGGTGATTGAGCTGGCCTGCGCCTTTGCGCCGTCACTGGCCGTGCTGCTGGCGCTGCGGGCGCTGTTCGGGCTGGCCATGGGCGGGGAGTGGGGCGTGGGCGCGGCGCTGGCGTTTGAGACGCTGCCCAAGGAGGGCCGCGGAACGTTCAGCGGCATTTTGCAGGAGGGTTACGCGATGGGGTCGATTCTGGCCTCGGCGGCCTTCGCGGTTTTCTTCCATTGGATCGGCTGGCGGGGGCTATTCATCCTGGGCGCGGCGCCGGCTTTGCTGGTGTTCTATGTGCAGGCGCGGGTGGGTGAATCGCCGGTGTGGCTGGCGGGGGCAAAAAAGCGGCTGGCGCGGCAAGGAGAAGGGGGCAGGCGGGCCGGGGCCGGGACATGGGCGATGCTGCTCAAGTTTCTGCCCACGTTTCTGTTTCTGGTGCTGCTGATGACGGCCTTCATGAGCTTCTCGCACGGCACACAGGACGTGTACCCGACCTTCCTCACGGTATTCGCGAAGCTGAAGCCGGCGACGGTGGGGCTGATCGGGGTGCTGTATGGGTTTGGCTCCATCGCGGGCGGGATCGCGTTTGGAACGCTGTCGGAAAAATGGGGGCGCAAACGGGCGATTGTGGCCGCGGCGCTGCTGTCGATTCCGGTGATTCCGCTCTACGCGTATGGACATTCGGCCATCACTTTGGGCGTCGGCGCGGTGCTGATGCAGTTCATGGTGCAGGGGGCCTGGGGAGTGGTTCCGGCTTATTTGACGGAGCTGTCGCCGGCCCCGGTGCGGGCTACGGCGCCGGGGCTTGCGTATCAGTTGGGCGGGCTGGTGACCTCGTGGAACGGCAAGGCGCAGGCTTTGGCGGCGGAGCGGTGGGGCAATTACCCGGCAGTGCTGGCGGTTTCCGTGGTGGTGGTGGCGCTGGCGCTGGCGGGGTTGGCGCTGATGGGGCGCGAGGCCAGGGGACAGGATATGACGGCGGTGTGAGAGCTATTGAGAAAGGCAAGTTCCGGCATACTCTTGGAAGAGGGAGATCGAGCCATGGCGAATCTCGATTGGTCACAGTGCGACGCTGTCGAAAGCGTTCCCGGCAAGGTGAGTGGGGCCTGGGTGTTCAAGGGTACGCGCATGCCGGTGCAGACGGTGTTTGCGAATCTTGAGGCGGGCATGTCTGTTAAAGAGATCACGGAAGTGTTCGACGTGAAGGCAGAGGAGATTGAGGCCGTCGTGCATTTCGTGACCGAGAGCCTTGAGAAAGAGCCTGCGTTCGGCTGATGAAAATCCTGTTCGATAACGGCACCCCGAACCCGATTGCTTGAAGCCTTGTCGGCCATGAGGTCACCTTTGCACGGCAGACTGGCTGGCATGAAATGGAGAACGGCGAGCTGATTCAAAAGGCGGAAGAGGCCGGCTTCAAATTGCTTCTAAGCACCGACAAGAATATTCGCTACCAGCAGAATCCTTTGGGGCGGAAGATTGCCTTGGTAGTTCTCGGCAACTCCCAATGGCCAATGGTGCGATTGCATCTCGATAAGATCGTAGCCGCGGTGAATACCTGCACTCCGGGCAGCTACGCTGAGGTGGAGATTGCTTTCAAGTAAACCGGATAGTTTCAAGGACGGGCATCGTTTGAATGGGCCAACCCTACAACCTGGCAGTCTGGCGGGAGAGCCGTCGCTGAGCGAGCAGGAGTATCTGGAGGAGCTGGACCGCGCAGGCGGGATGCGGATTCAGCGGCACGATAAGCCGATCTTTCGGTTGTATTGGGCGGATTTGATAAAGTGGGTGGTCAAGGTCGCGGTGCGTCATCCGGCGCGGCGGCTGGCTTCGTATCGCGACTGGGAAAGCCGGACACAGCGGGCTCGATTCGATTGCACGGCGGTGAAGACGGCGCTGGGATGGCGGCCAGTGGGGGAGCGAGGGGAGCTGGTGCGGCGAGGGATTTAGGAGCCGCTGAGGGAATGGATAAAGTAAAGCCAGGACAGGCGGGGAAACGGGCTGGGCATGTTTGGGCTTTCCTGGTTTGGTTTGGCGGTATCCCACCCTCGCGATAGTTTTTTTGCTCGAAAAGCAATGGCAAGGATGGGGCACCGGGCACCGATTGTGCACGAATCGAGATATACTGCTGTTCCGCGAGGACAAAGGCCAGCGGGGATGGGATGTGCATACCCGTATGTGGCTGCGAAGGGCGAGGAGGGTCTGATGAAGATTACCGACACGATTGGGTTGTTACTGAAAGGCAAGGGAGAAAACAGGGTCCTGTCGATAGCGCCTGAGCGGTTCGTCTATGAAGCGATCCAGATGATGGCTGAGTACGATATCGGCGCCTTGCTGGTCCTTTCCGACCACCGGCTTGTCGGCATCCTGTCGGAGCGCGACTACGCGCGCAAAGGCGTGCTGATGGGCCACCCCTCCAAAGAGACCCAGGTGCAGCAGATCATGACCAGCCCGGTTGTCTTCGTGAGTCCGCAGCACACCGTGGATGAATGCATGGCCCTGATGACCCAACACCGCGTTCGCCATCTGCCGGTGTTGCAGGGTGACGCCGTGGTGGGATTGGTGTCGATTGGCGACCTGGTGAAGTGGGTGATCACCGGTCAGGAGGAAACCATTCAGGCGTTGCAGGGCTACATTACGGGAGGGTTTCCGGTGTAGGTTCGGCAATCGGAAGCTGGCCCGGCGCCGTCGCTCAGCAAACTGTACAGCCGTGCCCTTCACCGAGAAGAATCTTGCCGCAGCATGGGTTGCGCCGCTTGCTGGCCGCACTCTGGGGATCGAATTGGCGTCGGGCATCGCATTCCCGAGTCTCTACCAGGGGCGGCCTGACGCGGCCGCCGTGAGTTTCGCGCCAGCCCTGGCGGATGAGGGCCAGAAACAATGTGGCTTTTTCAGCGCGGGCGGGGGCGTAAGGGCTATCTGGGCCGGATGAATTCGATGCGGTCACGGGTGCGGACCCAGGAGTTGCCGGCCATGCGGCCCACGGCGTCCAGGCCGGCGGGATCGACGCGGAAATCCTCGAACAGATCCTCGCGCAGGTGAAAGCGGACCACTTCGCCCAGCACAATGACGCCTCCACCCGGCGCGTGGCTGGTGTAGATGACCTGAAGCAGTTTGCACTCCATCTGGGCGGGGGACTCGGCCACACGAGGCGGGCGCACAGCATGGCTGGCCAGGGGAGTGAGGCCGGCCAGCACAAACTCGTCCACTTCCGGCGGGACCTCGGCTGAGGCGGCATTGGCCGCCGCGGCAATGGCTTCGCTGACCACATTGACCACGAACTCGCCCGTCTCCTCGACGTTGCGCAGGGTGTCCTTGCGAATGTCGGGCCAGCTAATGGAAGCGGACCGGTTCGGGGCGCGCACCGTGGGGCAGAACAGCACGGTGGGCGGATTCGATCCCACACCGGAGAAGAAGCTGAAGGGCGCCAGGTTGGCTATACCGTTGCGGTCCATGGTGGAAACCAGCGCGATGGGCCGCGGCACGATGATGCCGGTCATCAGCTTGTAGATCTGGCGGGGTTCGCAATTGGCCGGGTTGAGGCTGAACATCGGGCTTTCAGAAGAGCCTGGGACGGTCATACTCTTAGCCTAGAACATCTTCCCGGCGCGTGGCGCATCCAAACAAGGACAGAGACAGTTCGCCGGCGGGGCGTGACCATTGTGATGCGGGCCACGAAATTTGCACGCCGGTAACACTGAATGATGCACAATCAAAGATTACGGGGGAAACCGCGGTGCCGCGTATTCATTTTCAGCTGCAACTTGCCGAACTCAAGGACAAGCTGCTTGCCATGGCTGCGCTGGCGCAGCAGACGGTGGAGTCCGCGGTAGACGCCTATCTGCAGCGCGACAAGGGCCTGTGCCAGTACGTGAAGCAAAACGAGGCCGCCATCAACACGGCGCAGCACGAGCTGGACGAGATGGCCTATGAACTGCTGGCCAAGGAACAGCCCATGGCCATCGATCTGCGCTTCATCCTGGCAGTGATCAAGATCAACGGCGACCTGGAGCGGATCGGCGACCAGGCGATGGGCATCGCGCGCCGGACCAAGGAGATTCTGAAGACCGAGGAAGTGGATCTGCCGGTGGATTTTGCGGCGATGGGCGAGTTTGCCGGCCGGATGATCCGCTCGGCGCTGCAGGCGCTGCTGGAGGGGGATGCGCGGCTGGCGGACTCGGTACGGGAGATGGACGACGAGATCGACCGCATGCACCGCCGCGCGCACGCCGACCTGCTCAAGCTGATCCAGGAAAAGCCGCATTTTACCCAGCAAGCGATGCACGGCATCCTGGTGGCGCGCAACCTGGAGCGGATTGCGGACCACGCGTCGAATATCGCGACCGATGTGATTTTCTGGATTCGCGGGGCGGATGTGCGGCACCAGCTGAGCATGTCAATGGATTAATGGGGCAGCGAGCCAGCAAGTCAGCGGGGCGCCTGTGGTGCAAACAAGCTGCGGATTGAACCGCGGAGCGCCCGAAGCCCGGGGCCGGATCGAAACATGGCTGCAGCGGCGTTCGATGCGATTTCACTGCTTTTGGAACTGCCGGTCACGCGGGAGAACGAATCGCGGAGCGCTGATCACTGACCGCGGATCGCGCACCTGCTGATTCCCAACGGCCAAACCGACCAGATAAGATGAAGAGACTTTAGAACCCGAGGCCCTGAATGCCATCTCGTCTGTTTTCGCTGATCGCACTGCTGTGCCTGTCGTCCGCCCTTCACGCCCAAAAGGAGGCCCCCGCGCGCTACCAGATCTACGGCGGCTATACCTACCTCTCCAACTCCCTCGACGGAGTAACCGGATCCCACCAGCCGCTGAACGGATTCGATGCCGGCGTGGCCTTCCCGTCCTGGTACAACTTGCGTTTCAAGATCGACGTCTCCGCATACCGCGGGACCAACCTGGGCGCGCCGCAACACCCCTATTTCATCATGGGCGGCGGGCAATACAACATGCGTATCAAAAGAGAAACCGTTTTTGTGGAGGGATTGGCGGGAAACGGCGGCGCGAACCAAACTTGGGGGGCAAACGGTGCAAGGGGCCAAACCGCCTCGTTTTCAGCCCTCGTTGGCGGCGGCCTGGACACATCGATCACGCGGCACATCGCTTTCCGCGTAGAGGGCGGCTATCAGTACTCCTATTTCGCCCTCGAGCACTCAGTAACGTTAGGCCCATACCGGATCCCCGGCCTGCCCACCAATTTCGGCCGCATCTCCAGCGGATTGGTCTGGCAGTTCTAGGCTGTATAACCATATAACTGAAGCAGAGGCGAGGAGCAGGCGAGGGCAAGGAGATCCTGGAAGCGGGCTACGGGACGAGGCACCCACGGCACGCCGCTCACAAACACGCGGTTACCGGCCGCGGTGCGGCCCACATGCACCTTGCGTCCAGGCAGAAAATCTCCGATCCGCTCCCACTGTCATTCGCTCATTTCATACAGGCTCACGGATACAAACCCCCAAGGTCACCGGGTTTTAACGCCGCCGCAGAATATATATGCCGGTAGAGCCTACAGCGGTTCCCCAATTGCTATACCCCGAAACCACCACTGCAGAGTAGCTCGCGGCGGCGAGCCACCTTGCGGAGAACTGGCAAGGGCACGTGAAATTGAGAACCGCTCTAGTCGGCGGCGAAGACCGCGTTCCTTGCAGTGCGCAGCCAATGATCCTCAAACTCCTTGAGGGGCAGAGGGCGGCTGAACAGGTAACCCTGAAACGCATGGCAGCCGAGACGGGTGAGGAACTCCCGCTGTTGCTCAGTCTCCACTCCCTCGGCGACGACCGGCAGGCCCATTGCCAGGCTCAGCGAGATGATGGTCTGCGCAATGGCGCCGCTGCTTTCATCCACCAGTATGTCGCGGACGAAGGAGCGGTCGATTTTCAATTCGTCCAGGGGCAATCGCTTCAGGTAGGCGAGAGACGAATAGCCGGTGCCGAAATCGTCGAGGGAGAATCTCAAGCCATGGGACTTGAGAAGAGTCATCTTGGCGATGATGTCTTCGATATTGTCCACCAACATGCTCTCGGTGAGTTCCAGGTCCAGGTCTTGCGAATCGGCGCCGGTGCGCTCAAGGGCCGCCAGCACCTGTTCGACGAAGTCCGGCTGGCGGAACTGGCGCGCGCTGATGTTCACCGCGACGGAGATATGGGCGGATTGCTCCCGATTCGCCCATGCCGCAATCTGCGCACAGGCGGTTTCCAGCACCCAGTTTCCCAACGGCAGAATCAGGCCGGTTTCCTCGGCCAGGGAAATAAAGTCACCAGGGGCCAGGAGGCCGCGCCTGGGATGCTGCCAACGGATCAGGGCCTCGGCGCCGATCAAGCGGGCGCGATCGACTTGAGGCTGGTAGTAGAGCACGAATTCGTTGTTTTTTATCGCCTTGCGCAGGTCGTCCTCCATGGCTGCGCGGGCGTTCACGGCTACCTGCAAGGCGGGGGCAAAACAGCGAATGGTGTTGCGGCCCGCCGCCTTGGCCTGATACATGGCAATATCGGCCTGCTGTAAAACTCCGTGGGCGGTTTCGCGGCGATTCCCGAAGACGGAGATGCCGATGCTGGCGCTGCTGCGGCATTCGCGGCCGTCGAGCAGGTAAGGCTGGTCGATGGCCGCCAGAACCTTCTCGCCGACGGCTTTGGCCTGGGCCGCGGCTTCCTCCGGAGCCCCGCTCAGATCTTCGAGCATCACCAGAAACTCATCTCCGCCCAGGCGAGCGGCGGTGTCGGCTTCGCTGGTGCAGGCGACGATGCGCTGGGCGACTTCCTTGAGCAGAAGGTCACCTGCCTGATGGCCGAGGGTGTCGTTCAAGGTCTTGAAATGATCCAGATCCACGAACAGCAGCGCCTGCGAGCGGCCGCTTCGGGCGCCGGCAGCCAGGGACTGGCGCAGCCGCTCCAGCAGCAGGCGGCGGTTGGGCAGGCCGGTCAATGGGTCATAGAAGGCGAGATTGCGGATCTCGTCCTGGGCCGCCTTGGCATGGGAGATATCCCGTATCTGGGTGATGATGCAGGGGGCGCCCTCAAGCTCAATCGCCGCCGCGGATACAAGCGCCGAGAAAATCTCGCCGCCCTTTTTTCTAAAGCTGACCTCCAGATTCCGGCATTGCGATTGCAGGCGCAGCAGTTCGACAAAATTCCGCCGATCGCGAGAATCCGCCCAGACGTTGAGTTCCAGCGACGTATGTCCAATGACTTCGTGGCGGTCGAATCCCGTGGCATCGACGAATGCCTTATTGACATCGACATACATGCCGTCGCTGAGACGGTTGATGGCGATGAGATCGAGACTGGTCTGGAATACGGTGCGGTAACGGGCTTCGCTCGACCGCAGTGCTTCAGTAGCCGCGGCCAGGCTCGCCTCCGCGGTCTTGCGGGCATTGATGTCTTCGACCAGGGCGATGGTGTGAAGCGGTCGTCGCTCGGTGTCGCGTTGCATCGAGACCGTTACCTTTACCCAGGTCAAGCTGCCGTCTTTGCGCAGGTAGCGCTTCTCGCAGGTGAAAGTTTCGGCCTCGCCGCCCTTAATTCGTTGGCGTGCTGTCTCACTTTCGGCCAGATTCTCTGGAACCGTGATCTGCTGGAAGGTCATGCCGGGGATTTCCTCCAGCGGGTAGCCGATGATCTCGGCGAAACGTGCGTTGCACCTCAGGTACCTGCCGTCGAACGAGGCATGGACGATGCCGACCGCGGCCTGCTCGAAGGTCGAGCGGTAGCGTTCCTCGCTATCGCGGAGTTGCGTATCCGCTTGCTTGCGCTCGGTGATGTCCTTGATAACGCCGCGCATCTTCAAGGGCTGGCCCTGGGCATTGCATTCGAGCCTGCCCCGTCCATGCACCCAGCGCTCCGCCCGGTCTGTCTGGCGAACGATGCGGTATTCCTTGTCGAAGGCCTCTCCGGCGCCAACAACCTCGTCGGCGAAGTAGGCCGTTATCATCGCCCGGTCGCCGGGATGGACAAGGGCCGCCCATCCCGCCACACTGCGCTCATAGCTTTCGTCTATGCCGAACAGCTCATCCAGCAGACTGGAACTTGTCCACATTCCGGTGCCGAAATCGAGGACATAGCTTCCAAGCTCTCCAATCATCTGCGCTTCTCTCAGGGAGTCACTGCTCTCGCGCAGCGCTATCTCCGTTCGCTTGCGCTCGGAGACGTCGCGGATGATGGCGTAGATCAGCGGTCTACCGTCCACAACGAAGGGCGAGGTATAGGCCTCAACTTCGCGCTCTTCACCGGAAGCCAAGCGAATGCGATAGTTGAAGACATCGTGTTGCTTTTGCAGCACGCGCTGCCTGTCATGGACATTCGTTTCGGGTGACGCAGTGTTGATCTGGTCCGCGGACACGCCAATCAGCCGATCCTGTGGCAGGCCGTAATAGTCCGCAGCCGCCTGATTGGCGGCGACAATGTTGCTGCTGATCGGGTCGATAAGCACCATCATGGTGCCGTTTTCCTCGAAAAACCTGCGAAAGGTGGCTTCGCTTTCAGCCAACGCCAGCTCGACCCGCTTGCGTTCCGTGATGTCCTTTCCGAAGACGGAAATGCCGGTCGTTTCCCCATCGATCACGATGGGGTTGAAAGCCACCTCGTGGGTGTGCCCGTCGAGCAGAGGATACTCGATCCGGAAAGGGCCCTCAGACAGCGCCCGCTTGAAAAGCTGTGGCCAAGGCGCAGCTCTCTCTGGCAGGAGCAAATCCTCCGGGCGCAACCCCACCGCGACCCGGACGCCATAAACCTGCTCGATGTGCCGCTGAAAAGCCCGGTTGAATAGAGTGAGACCATAATTCAGGTCCACCGACCAGATCAGGTCTTCAGTGCTTTCGATCAAAGCCGAGAGATTGGCTTCAGCTTGACTGCGCATTGCGACCTTTCCTGAGCCCGGTGACGCCCTTTTCGGCATAGCAGAATCCCTCGGTTTGGGGGTGGGCATGAGCGAGCGGTCCAATAGTGCCCAATTGCCTGGAGTGCCCCAAGACGCAAAATCCCCCGTCAAACCGCGATGCCTCTTTCATCGGAGAAAGCCGGGGCGACCTTTAAGAATCTGTCAAGAGCCGGGGGAATTGCCTGCGAGTGTAGGCTGCGCGGGCAACTAGTGCACCACTTTCATTGCAAACGACGGATTGGCGCGCAAAAACGGGCGCCGCGGTCCCGGCATTGAGGCCTCGGCACCGCATGCCGGCGAAGTTCTGGCTCAGTCCCGGTACGAATCGTCCGGGGGCATTGGAGGTCGATTGCGCGGCGCGGGCGGGCGCCGGGAAGGACGGCAGGGTCGCAGCGGGGCTAAAGAGTGGCGGGCGCGCGGCCTCGAACAGGCAGCAGGAGGGCGGGCACGTCCGCCGGGGTGGCGGCGACGGCGTCGGCCAGGGCACACTCCTCGGCTGGACCGTAGCCCCATGCGGCGGCCAGGCAACGGATGTGGTTGGCGTGGGCCGCCTCGATATCGTAGATGCGGTCGCCAATCATCCAGGCGGAATCGCTCTCAAGCGAATTTTCGCGCAGCAGGCTGGCAAGCAGGTCCGCCTTGCCGTGGCTGGCAAATTCTGCCTGGTCGCCATAAATGGCCGTGAACAGGCCTGCAAGCGTGAAGAAATGCAGAATCCGCACGGCAAAGCGCTGCTGCTTTGAGGTGCAGACGTAGAGGGGAAATCCCTGTCGGTGAAGCTGGGTCAACATCTCGCGCACGCCGGCAAAGACGGAGTTGTTCTTCCAGCCTTCGCGGTCGTAGCAGGCGCGGTAGTCATGCGCCAGAGCGGCACGGGCTTCCTGGCTTGCATCGGGGAGCAGTTCGGCGGTCCACTCTTCCACGGGAGGGCCAACGAAGCGGTCCAGCAGGCCTTGATCGCCCATGCCGCGGGCGTCGAGGACTTTGCGCAGACAGCCCACAATGCCGGGCTTGGAGTCCGTGATGGTTCCATCGAGGTCGAAGATGAGGGCCGGCAATGGGGTGGACACGTTTTCAGTTTCGCAGAGGAGAGGGCGAGGGGCCAAAAATGGAACGGGCGCTCGTCCCAAGAGGTGGCGCCCGTTCGATGCCGCGGATTGGATTGAAAAGCTACACCTTGACCTGCGGCTGGGTGGCATAGTGGAGCAGCACGGCCACGGCGCAACTGGTGAGCCGGGTTTCAGCCGAGTCGGCACGGCTGGTGAGGATGGTGGGGACGCGGGCGCCGAGGACGATGCCGGCCAGTTGCGCGCCGCCCAGGTATTCGAGCTGCTTGGCCAGCATGTTGCCGCTTTCGAGGTCGGGGACGATCAGGATGTCAGCCTGGCCGGCGACCGGCGAGACCAGGTTCTTGATGGCGGCGGCCTTGACGCTGACGGCCGTATCGAAGGCGAGGGGCCCGTCGAGAACGCCGCCGGTGATCTGGCCGCGGTCGGCCATCTTGCACAGGGCCGCTGCATCCAGTGTGGACTTGATCTTGGGGTTGATCGTCTCGATCGCCGAGAGCAGAGCCACCTTGGGCTCGGGAATGCCGAGGGCGTGGGCCAGGTCGATGGCGTTCTGCACGATGTGGACCTTGTCCTCAAGCTCGGGGGTGATGTTGATGGCCGCGTCGGTGATGAGCAGGGTGCGCGCATAGGCCGGCGTATCCATGATGAACACGTGGGAGATGCGGCGGGCAGTGCGCAGGCCGGTGTCGCGCTGCATGGCCGGCTTCAGCAGTTCGTCGGTGTGCAGGCTGCCCTTCATCATGGCCAGGGCATTGCCGGAGCGGCACATGGCCACGCCCAGTTCGGCGGCCTTGGCCCCGGTGTCGGCCTGGAGGATGGGGTAGGGGCTGATGTCCAGGCCAACCCGCGCGGCCAGCGCCTTCATTTCGGCTTCATCGCCGATGAGCGTGGGTTGAATGAGGCCCTCGACCGCGGCTTCGACTGTGCCCCTCAGCGCCACGTCGGAGAGCGGCCAGACAACCGCGGTGGAGATGGCCGGGAGCTCCTTGCACCGCTCGATAAACTTGTGGAAGACGTGGTAGTCGGCGGGATGTCCGACCAAGGGGTCAACGGCAACACCTTCAGCAAGGTCTGCAAGATCGCTCATGTGCATTTTCTCCCGGCCGGCGCAGCGGATGGCTGGCAGGCCTCACGGGTTCATTCTCATTCTCGAAGAGGTCGCGCGCCTGTGCTAAAGGTCACAGTCCGGGCGATTATTCTGCATGTCGGCACGGGCCTGGGCCGCGGCGTGGCGGCAATGCGCAGGCCCCTGGCGCGGGCAAGCTTTGAACCAGGCAGCCAACCAGGAGGAATGAGCCGAGAACGCCCGCCCAGCCCTTCCATGCGCCTGCGACGCCGGCGCATGGTTCAGCGATGGCGATTCTGCATCAATCGACCTGTAACTGTCTGGCTTGACCTGTATACAAATGTTCACAGCCCGGTGAGCCTGCCTGCCCGCAAGTTGTTGACAAATCAAGCCTAGCGGCTTTGACCAGAATGGCCCTTCGTTTGCACTGTATAATTAGAGTCCCGTCTGCTGCGGGCCAATACAACTGTTGGGCTGGCGGGCGGGAAGCAGCATGAAGGTTCTTGCTGACCTGCTGGGGGAGCAATGCGGGATCCGTCCAAGGGGATCAGTACAACCGGTAGCGAGCGACGTGGACAAACGGTCCAGCGTGGATTTTCATTCATTTCGCCTGTCCTGGCAGGTCTGGCATTGGCCGTTGTCGTGGGAGTATTTGCGCCGCGGCTTGCAGCCGGCAAGGGATTCGATGAATTACTGATCTTCGCCGCCGGAGCCGCCGCCGCAGTCCTCGTCCTTCGCCTGCTGGTGCAGCGCGAGCAGCGCGTCGCGCTGCAACTGGTGGTGAGCGAGATCGTGGGCGAAAACATGTCCCCCGAGGTCGCGTCCATGCGTATTCTCGAGGCCCTCTGCGTCTCCCAGGGCTGGGACGTGGCCCTCAAATGGGAGGTCAACGGCGAGGAAAACCGGCTGGAATTCTGCTCGGCCTGGAGCGCTCCGGGCAGGCACACGGAGGCCCTCGTCCAGGAGAGCATGGGGCTGACGCTTCCTCCCGGCGTGGAGATGGCGGGACGGGCCTGGCAGGACGGCCGCCCGGTTTGGATCGCCGACCTGGGCGGGGAACCCGCCAACCCGCACACGCAAGCCGCCCTTCGCCGCGGAATGGTCTCCGGCTGTGCGGTTCCTGTACGCGTGGGCAACAGGGTACTCGCCGTTCTGGAATTCTATTGCCACTTCTGCCTGCGCGAAAATCGCGAGTCCATGGCCGCCGTTGAGACGGTGGCCGCTTCGCTGGGACAGATGCTGGCCCGCTCCCACGAACGGGGCCGGGCGGAAAAACTCTACCGCCAGCAGGAGATCCTGCTCAACTCGGTTGCCGACGGCATCTGCGGCGTGGATGGCAACGGCCTGATCAGCTTCGCCAACCCTGCAGCAGCCAGTATGCTGGGCGTAGCGGCCTCCAGCCTCACCGGCAAGCCTGTGCATGCGCTTCTGCACGGCTACGCGCCCTCCAGCAGCCAGTGCGGAGAGGATTGCGCCCTGCTGCGCGCCACCGGCCGGCTGCGGCTGATGGCCACGGCCGGCGAAGATGCCATTTTCCGCAGCGACAGCAGTTCCTTCCGGGCCGACTACGCCCTGACCCCCATCCTCGACCATGGCCGCCTTTCCGGTTCCGTGCTGAGCTTCCGCGACATCAGCCAGCGCTATGCGCTGGATCGCCTCAAGGACGAGTTCATCTCCACGGTCAGCCACGAGTTACGCACGCCGCTGACCGCCATCCGCGGCGCGCTGGGCCTGCTCTCCCACGGCAGCCTGGTCCAGCTCAACGAGAAGGCCGCCAACCTGATGCGCATCGCCCTGGCCAACTCCGACCGCCTGGTCCGCCTCATCAACGACATCCTCGACCTCGAGCGCATCCAGAGCGGCCGCGAGCGGCTCGTCTTTCGCAAGGTGCAATTGGGCCAAATGGTCCGTCAGGCCATCGACTGCATGGCGCCTGTGGCCGATGCTGCCGGGGTGCAACTGATCCAAGACTCCACCCAGGTGGAGATCGCCGCCGACTTCGACCGCCTGCTCCAAGTTTTGACCAACCTGCTCTCCAATGCCATCAAGTTCTCGCCCTCCAACTCCACCGTCTCGGTCTTGCTGCGGCCTGACGTCAGCGGCGTCACTCTTTCGGTCGTCGACCCAGGGCGCGGCATTCCCGCCGACAAGCTGGAGAGCATCTTCGGGCGCTTCCAGCAGGTCGATGCCTCCGACTCGCGCCAGAAAGGCGGAACCGGCCTGGGCCTGGCCATCTGCCGCACCATCGTCCACCAGCACTCCGGCCGCATCTGGGCGGAGCGCAATCCGGGCCGCGGTTCCACCTTCCGCGTCTTCCTGCCTTACCAGCCGGTCCCCATTGGAACGCCAGTCCCCGTCTTCGACCAGGAAACCGGCCAGGGTGACCTCCTGCTGGACGGCTCCGAGCCCGTATTGCGACCGCAGCTGGTGGAAATGAACTACAACTTCTTAGAAAACTGAGCCGTCTGCCAACCCGGAGCCAGGCAACGGATTGCTCCCGGATTGCTGCCCACTCGGAAGCTGATCCGAGGCTACGCACCGCGTTCTGTTCCCTGATCCTTGATCGTTTTTTCGTCCTTTCCCCGCCTGGCCCTCGGCTGTTATGCTGCGTGCGCCGGGAAAAGCGATTTATGCAAGGGAGAGAACGGATATGTGGTTGCTTGGGATGGATGTGGGCACGGGCGGGACGCGGGCGGTGGTGGTGGATGGGGCGGGAAAGCTGATTGCCGGGGCGTCGAGCGAACATGCGGCGTTCAAGACGGCTCACCCCGGCTGGGCGGAGCAGGACCCCGAGGATTGGTGGCGCGCGGCGCAGGAGGCCATTCGCTTTGCGTTGGCGGCGGCGCCGGAGCCAAAGGAGCCCATCGCGGCCATCGGGCTGACGGGGCAGATGCACGGGGCGGTGCTGCTGGACGAGGACGGCGCGGTGCTGCGGCCTGCGCTGATCTGGTGCGACACGCGCACCCAGCCGCAGTGCGACTGGCTGACGGAGAAGATTGGCTACGAGCGGTTGATCGAGCTGACCTGCAACCCGGCGCTGCCCAACTTCACGTTGACCAAGGTGCTGTGGGTGAAGGAACACGAGCCGGAGATCTTCGCGAAGATCCGGCACATTCTTTGTCCCAAGGACTATGTGCGCTACCGGCTGACGGGCGAGTTCGCGATCGATGTGCAGGAGGCTTCAGGGACGCTGCTGCTGGACGTGACGCATCGCCGCTGGTCGCGCGAAGTGGCCGAGGCGGCGGGGATTCCAGAAAGCTGGCTGCCCAAGGTGTATGAATCGCCGGAGGTCTGCGCGCGGATCAGCGAGAGCGCGGCGGGGCTGACCGGGCTGGGGGCGGGCACGCCCGTGGTGGCTGGCGCGGGCGACCAGGGAGCCGGGGCGGTGGGGATGGGGATTCTGCAGCCGGGTTCGGTTTCGGCCACCATCGGCACGTCGGGGGTGGTGTTTGCGGCCACGGCGAGCCCGACGAAGGACCCGAAGGGACGGCTGCACACGTTCTGCCATGCGGTTCCGGGGCTGTGGCACGTGATGGGCGTAACGCAGTCGGCGGGGCTGAGCTTCAGTTGGCTGAAGGAGACATTTTTCGGCGGGCAGAGTTATGACGCGCTGACCGCGGCGGCGGCGCTGGTTCCGGCGGGGAGCGAGGGGCTGGAGTGGGCGCCGTATCTGCTGGGCGAGCGGACGCCGCACCTGGATCCCGAGGTGAGGGCGGCGTTTGCCCGCATTTCGACCGCGCACACGGCGGCGCATTTTGTGCGCGCGGTGCTGGAGGGGGTGGCTTACTCGCTGGAGGACACGTTTACGCTGTTTGCCGAGCTGGGGATTCCTGTGAGCGGGATTCGGCTGGGCGGCGGCGGGGCGCGCGGGCCGCTGTGGCGGAAGATTCAGGCGGGGATCTACGGGCACGCAGTGGAGGTGCTGACCGCGGAAGAGGGCGGTGCGTTCGGGTCGGCGTTGATGGCCGGGGTGGGAGCGGGCCATTGGGCCAATCTGGACGAGGCGTGCGGGCAGGCGATCGAGGTTGCCGAGCGCATCGAGCCGGATGCCGGCGATCTGGCAGCCTACAAGGCTGGATACGCAAATTGGCGGAAGCTGTACCCGGCGCTGAAGAGTTTGCGGTAGGGGACATCGGACAGAGGGCACAAGCGAACCTCTTTGCTGAGCCTGTTTCAATTTGGGAGGGATGAAATAGGCTCACTCGCTCTGTAAGTACTTGTTGTAATTACAGAATATATTTACAATCTGTAAGCAGGAGTTGTATTTATGCCCCAGACAATTGCTCGTCCAAGGGAATCGACGTTGAACCTGCGCATTGACGCCGGGCTCAAGGCGGAGTTTGTGGAGGCGGTCGAGGCGGACGACCGGGCGGCGTCCGAGGTGCTGCGCGGATTGATGCGCAGCTACGTGGACGAGGCGCGGCAGCGGCGTTTCGCCGCCGAGGCACGCCGCCAGTCGCAACTGATCGCCGGTTCAGAGGATGAGACGGAAGTGATGCGCTGGATTCAGGACGTCAGCGCTCTGGGAATCGGCCAATGAAGCGCGGCGACCTGGTAACCGTGGCTGTGTCGGGGGATTATGGCAAGCCGCGACCGGCTCTGATTGTGCAGGCCGACGCGTTCGACGGGCATCCGTCGGTGATTGTGCTGCCCCTGACCAGCGAAGTCCACGCTGCGCCCCTCTTTCGGGTCCCGGTGAATGCTGGCAGGGCGACGGGGCTGCGTGTCGTCTCGCAGATCATGGTGGACAAAGCAACGGCCGTGCCGCGCGTCAAGCTGGGGGTGCGGATCGGGCAGGTGGACGCTGCCACTTTGAAGGCCGTGAACGAGGCTTTGCGCGGTTTTCTCGGGTTATAGCCTCTCTTGAATCGACGCAGGGCAACTCATGAGCGCCAGGGACTGCCCCGGCTCCGGTGTGCAGCAGCGGCGGTGATACGCTAGGTTCACAAGCGATCTGGAATCGTCGAGGGAGAGTTGATGCGGGTTCATTTGGCGCTGTTTTCCATGCTGTGTTGCGCCGGGGCAGGCGCGGTTGCACAAACGCCGCCGGCAGCAACGCCCACCTGCGCGGAGCTGCACCTGGTTCCTGCGCCGCGGGAGTGCGTGGCAGTGGAGGCGATTCCGATCGGGGGCATCGGGTTCTTTGTCACTGCTTCAAAGAGTCCGGAGGATGGGTTTGCGGCCGAGGACCTGATCGAACAATCTCTCGGCAAGAGGATTGTGCAGAAGGATGCTCCCTTCATTCGGCTGGAGCGGGCGGATTCAAAGGAGGCGAAGGCGCTGCTCGAGCGCCATCACCTGAGCTTCGACCCGGAGATGCACGACGAGGGCTACGCGATGGTGCCCGACTTCAAGGGCGGGTTGGCTGTGATTGCCGAAACTTCCGCCGGCATCTTCTACGGCGCGCAGACAGTGAAGCAGCTGATTCGCGGCACGGGGAAGGACGCAGTGCTGCTGGCGCCGACGCTGAGGGACTGGCCGGCGATGGCGCACCGCGGGCTTTCAGACGACTGGTCGCGCGGGCCGATACCGACGATGGATTTTCTTAAGCGCGAGATTCGCACGCTGGCGGCCTACAAGATGAACGCCTTCTCGCCGTACTTTGAGCACACATTTGCCTATGCGAGTTCGCCGGTAGCGGCTTTTCCCGGCGGGTCGATGACGCCGGCCGAGGCACGCGAGCTGGTGGAGTACGCGGCCCAATACCACATCACCGTGATTCCCGAGCAGGAGTCGTTCGGGCATCTGCACAACGTGCTGAAATTCGAGCAGTACGCGGCGCTGGGCGAGACGTTGCGCGGGGCGGTGCTGGCACCGGGCGAGCCTTCGACGCTGCCGCAGATCGCGAGTTGGTTTGGTGAGCTGGCCAAGGTGTTCCCCGGCCCCTATGCGCACATCGGCGCCGATGAGACGTTTGAGCTGGGGCTGGGGAAGACGCGCGATGCAGTGAAGGAACAGGGGCTGGGAGCGGTTTATCTGAACTTTCTTACGCTGATCCACATCGCGCTCGCGCCCAACCACAAGCACCTGCTGTTCTGGGGCGATATCGCGGTGAACTCGCCGGACCTGGTGGGAACGCTGCCCAAGGACATGATCGCGGTGCCGTGGCGCTACGACGCCGAGCCGGACTTCACGCCGCTGATTTTGCCGTTTACGAAGGCCGGGCTGGAGACCTGGGTGGCGCCGGGCGTGAACAACTGGAATCGCATCTACCCCAACAACAACGAGGCGCTGGGCAACATCCGGGCCTTTGTGCGGGATGGGCAGAAGCTGGGCTCGAAGGGGATGCTGAATACGGTTTGGAACGACGACGGCGAGGGGATCTTCGACGAGAACTGGTTTGGCGTGCTGTTTGGCGCGGCGGCGAGCTGGCAGGCGGGCGAGAGCTCGGAAGAGGCTTTTACGGCGTCGTATGGGCTGGCGTTTCATGGCGATTCGACGGGCAAAATCAGCCAGGCGCAGCAGGCACTGATGGCGGCGCACGCTTTGCTGAAGCAGGCTGGGCTGGGCGATGCGCAGGACAGGTATTTCTGGGTCGATCCGTTCTCGCCGGAGGGCCAGCGGGTGGGTGTGAAGCTGCGGCCGGTCGAGAGCGAACTGCGACTGGACGCCGAGAGAGCCATCACGCTGCTGGCCGAGGCGAGGGCGGCGGGAGGCCTGGAAAATGGCCGACTCGCGAATCCGGAGGCGCTGGACGCGCTGGAACTGGGTGCGCGGAGGATCGACTTTGTGGGGCTCAAGTTTCAGGCCGCGGACGACTGCGTGGCGCTTTATGACCAGGCGCGGGCGCTGGCCGGCGACGAGAGCCGCCGGAGCGAGGTCTCGCAGATGCTGCGGACGATCGGCTCGCACAGCGGGCGCTTGGAAGACATGCGCGACGGCTACATGCTGTTGCGCGACCTCTACCGGCAGGCTTGGCTGCGCGACAACCGCCCGTATTGGCTCGAAACCAACCTGGACCGGTACGACCAGGCGGCGCAACTGTGGGTTGGCCGCGGGGAGCGCTGGCAGAGCCAGGTGATGCAGCAGTGGTTTGCCACGCATACGCTGCCGGCGCCGGCGGAGGTTGGGTTACCGGAAGCGGCAGGGAAGTAGCAAGTCAGCGGGTGAGAGAGCCAGCAAGTAAGCGGGTAAGCGAACCGGCGCGCAGCTAACTTATGCCGCCCCTCGGCCCTTTGCTGTGGCGCGCTGGCTGGATTCCACGGCGTGGCGAAGGAGCAGGTTGGCTTTTGTCTGATAGCCGCGGCCATAGCTTTTCAACCAGTCGATCACGTCGTCACCGAGCCGGATGGTTACAGGGCGTTTGGTTGGGCGGTAAAAACGGCTTGCAAATTTCGGGCTCCGGAATGGTCGGGCTACCGGGCGTGGTCCCCGTAGGGAATTTCGTTGAACCATCCCACCAGGCTTCTTTGAGCTCTGCCGGAGTAATAGAAGCCCCGCTAAGGTCGGCCCCGTTAAGGCATGTGCCTGTTAATTGAGCGTTTTCGAGGTGGGCCAGCTTCAGATAGGCACCCCTGAGGGACGCGCCCGTCAGATCGACCCATTGCAAGTTAGCGGCGAACAGGTCTGCCCACGCGAGGTTTGCGCCGTTCAGGTCCGCGCCAGCAAGATTCGTGTTGCGCAGGTCGAGCCAGCTATCGCCCTCCAGACGCTTCCAACTTCTCAACACCGCAGTCATCGCCTGTATGTCGGCCTCAGGTTTGGGCCGATATTGCAGGGGTTCAATAGAACCAACGTTCCCAGCATGAGTTCGAGCGTAATTGGCGAGGACTTCCATGGCAGTCCAATGATTCGGCCCCGGTTCTTGGGCCACGGGCTCCAGGCTGAGAATCCCGACAGTTCGAGAATCCAAAGTGCCGGTTTCCAGACGATCGGTCGCCTTCGTGAAGCCTTCAATCAGTTGTCCATTTCTCGCAATTCTTTGGCTTTCCAGGTTGTCTTTGGCAGTTTGGTTTTGCCCACTCCAATTGAAGTAGAAACCTCCAAGCAAAATGGCTCCTCCCAGGATTTGTGTGATCGTTTTCCGGGCCTCGTTGATTCGATCAAATCTCTCCTCGAGGCTTAGGCTCTTCAAATGCCTAACCTGAAGGTGTGGCAATATCCAGATGATTCCAATCAAGCACAGGGCGGCGACGACAATTGTCAGGGTAAAGTTCATGAGCTTTCTCCAAAGCCCGTACACTCATGCAGTCCAAGCTCGATCCAAGTCCGGCCTCAGTACTGCTTGGAAGATTTCACAGGAGGCGTCACCCGAAAAAAGCTATCTAGCGCCGCGACCGCTCGGACCGGGCTCTTGACCGATCATCGCGGCGAGGACGCGAGGAATTATATCACGTTCAAATCGCGGAAATTCGGACAGGACCGTTGCCAGTCGGAGCCCCCACCCCGCGCAGGAGAGGCTAGTTCAATCGGCAGAAGCTTCAGTTCAACGTCAAATCCGCGTGGAGCGGCGTGTGTTCACTGGAGTCGCCGACGCGGATGACAAACTTGCCGGGGTCGATGGTCCATTTGTGGGACGCCTCGTCCCAATAGCTGAAGGAGCGGGCGTCGAGGTTGAGGGTTACATGCTTGCTTTCGCCGGGAGCCAGACGGACCTTTTCGAAGCCCTTCAATTCGCGCTCGGGGCGGGTGGCTTTGGCGGAGGGGTCGGAGACGTAGAGCTGAGCTACTTCAGCGCCGGCCACGCTGCCGGTGTTGGTGACGTCGAAGCTAACCGGGACTGTTGAGCCGGAAGCGGCGGTTGCAGGGGCCTGGAGTTTGGAGAAGGTGAAGGTTGTGTAGCTGAGGCCGAAGCCGAAGGGATAGAGGGGGTGCTTCCCGGTGGTGGTCCAGTAGCGGTAGCCGACCATGAGGCCGTCGTCGTACTTCACGTGGGGAATGACGTAATCAACCGGCGGCTTGCCGGGTTCGATGACGTGCAGCGCGGTATCGGCGCCCTTGATGGGATAGTAGTAGGCGAAGGAAGGGTTCTCGTCCCAACTGCGGTCGAAGCTGACGGGGAGTTTCCCTTCGGGATTGTGCTTGCCGAAGAGGACCTCCGCTACCGCAGTGCCGCCCTCCTGGCCGGGGTACCAGGTGTGGAGCAGCGCGGGAACCTTGTCGAGCCAGCGGCGGGTATCCATGCCGCCGCCGCCGTTGAGGGTAACGATGGTGTGTGGATTGGCGGCTGCCACGGCTTCAATCAGAGCGTCCTGTCCCCAGGGCAGTTCGAAGGTGCGGTCGAGTCCCTCGCTCTCGGTGCCAGGGTTGAAGCCGGCGGCGACTACCACCACATCCGCGGCGGCGGCGTAGGTCCTTGCTTCGGCGGCGACCAGGTCGGGCTCATAGGCGATTCCCAGCCCGAAGCGGACGCCTACAAAGCCGGGCAGGTAGTCGGCGACCACGTTGACGGTCTGGCCGGCCTTCAGATTGATGGTCCAGAAGAGCGGCGCCTGACCTTCGACGTGAGGGGGAGAGAGCAGCGGTTTGCCGTCGATGGTGAGCTTGTATTCGTCGTCGCCGGAGGCTGCGGCCAGAACCAGGTATTTGCCCGCTTTGGCAGCCTTGAAGGCGGCTGTGTAGCGAATGCTGCGGGGAGTCTTGTCCTCGGGCCCCCACCATTCCTGCTTGTAGTCGGCGATGTTCGAGGGGGTGGTGGTTTCCGGCATGCCGGTAAAGTCCTTGCTGGGATAAGTGGCAACTTTGACGCCGCCCTCCCAGTGTGTGCCCTGGAAGAATTCGTTCATCTCCGGCAGTCCGCGGCTGTAGAGGACATGCACGTCGGGACCGAGCAGGTTGGCGATGCCGGTAACGGTCGAGACCGGCTCGAAGGCCTGGGCCTCAGAGGAGCCGCCGCCGCCGGTGACGGCCGGCCAGGCGTTGGGGCCGATGACGGCGATGGTCTTGATTTTGGCCGGGTCGAGCGGGAGCAGGTGGCCTTGATTCTTGAGCAGGGTGATGCTTTCGCGTGCGCCCTCAAGGGCAACGGCGCGATCGGCCACGGAGTAGCTGGAGTCGGCCGGGTCGAATTGGGGACGGTCGAGGAAGCCGTAGCGGAGCTCGGTGCGGAAGAGGCGCAGCACCTTGTCGTCAATGGTGGATTCGGTGACCGATCCGTCCTTGACCGCGGCCAGCAGAGCCTTGGGGTTCATGAAGCGGGGGCTGGGCATCTCGAGATCGAGGCCGTTGTTGGCCGCGCCCACCGTGTCGTAGGTGGCGTCCCAGTCGGACATGAGAATGCCCTGGAAACCCCACTCGCCCTTGAGCACCTTGAGGTTGAGAAACTCGTTCTGTGTGGCATGAACGCCGTTGATGAGGTTGTAGGAGTTCATGACGGCGTCAACGTGGCCCTTGGTGACGGCGGCCTCGAAGGACGGCAGGTAGATCTCGCGCATGGTGCGCTCGTCGGCGTCGGAGCTGACGTTGTGGCGGTTGTACTCCTGATTATTCAAGGCATAGTGCTTGACGGTGGCGATGACGCCCTGGGACTGGACGCCCTCGATGAATGGAACCGCCAGGATGGAGTTCAAATAGGGGTCTTCCGAGAGGTACTCGAAGTTGCGGCCGGCCACGGGCGAGCGGGCAATGTTGACGCCGGGACCGAGTAGGAAATTGACGCTGCGTGCGCGGGCATCCTTGCCGAGGCTCTCGCCGACCTTGTGCGCCAGGGCCGGGTCCCATGTGGCGGCCAGCGCCACGCCGCCGGCATAGGCGGTGGTGGGTCCCCAGGTGCGCACGCCGACGGAGGCGTCGGACATCTTGAAGCGTGGCAGGTCGATGGCGGGGGCGGCATGGGTGTACATGTCATCGACGCCGCCGATGAGCTCGATCTTTTGCTCGAGAGTGAGTTTGGCCAGCCAGGCGTGGGCTTTGGCCTCAATGGCAGGCGAGGCGGGCACGGGCGCTTGCGCCAGGGCCTGAACGGATGCGGCCAGGGCGCAACCGAACAGGATGGAAAGAAAACATGCGAGGCGCAAGGGCGAAATCGATTGAACAGAGGATTTTTTCGAGTTTTTCATGACGCGGAAAGGCTACCGCATTTGGCCTGCGCATGTATACCTTTGCGGCAACACCCGCCTGCGGGAGGGTCGCCTGTGGGCGGGCCGTTGGGTGGGCTCAAGGGTTGGATTGTGACTCGTGTCACAGCGCGGGGTGAATGGTGTCACTGCCTGTTCATGTGTGGGGAGCGCAGACTCGAAGTCCAACAGGGATGAAGCGCGAGGGACGCCGGTGTGCGTCAGGAGGCATCCATGAGCTTTGCAGCCAGGATGAAGACGATCGTTGTGGCCACGGATCTAGACGGCCAGTCGGAAGCGGCGCTGGAATATGCCCGCAAATTGGCTGGCGGATACGGGGCGCGCCTCGTGCTGGCTCACGGCCTGGACCCGGTGGACTATGCGGCAGTGGATTCGGTACCCGGCCGGGTGCTGAGGGGACTGACCGAACAGGCGCGGGCGGCGCTGGACACGCTTGCCGGCGATCTGATGCGGGAAGGAATTCATAGCCATTCGGAGATTCGCCAGGGCACGGTGGCGCAGATGCTGGTGGATGTGGCCCGGCAATACGAGGCGGGGCTGATTGTAATCGGGACCAAAGGATTCAGCGGGGCCGGGCCGGTGATTGTGGGCTCTATTGCGGAGCAGTTGGTGCGACTGTCGCCGTGTCCGGTGCTGGCGGTGGCGGCGGACTGGAATGCGGGGGAGTTTCGCCCCACGCCCGGCGGGCCGGTGCTGCTGGCGATGGAGAAGAACGAGGCAACGGCGGCAGCGGTGTCCACGGCATACTCGCTGGCGGAGACGTTTCATCGCACGCTGCTGGTATTGCACGCGCGCGGACCGGCCGAGGCCTCGGCGTTTCTAAACCCCGTCGCGACCACGCTGGAGGCGTTCGGGGTGCAGCCGAGCGGGCGTTTTCCGGTGCGTTTCATTGTGAAGGACGGCAACCCGTCCGACGCCATCGCGGCAGCGATCGCCCAGCACCATCCCAGCATTTTGGTGGCCGGGGTGAAGCGCACCAGCGGAACCCCGGGGCCGCATGGGACGGCGTTTGCCCTGCTCGCCCGATCCCGCGTGCCGGTGTTGTGCGTTCCGCCGGAACCGGTGGCCGCCGGCCAACAACGGGAGGCTCGGAGCCCAGTGGAGGCCAGATAGCGATGGCCGCGCGGGAGCCGAAGCGTGGCATGGAAGGGGAGATGGGGCGGCGCAGGGAGAAATGACCGCAGCCAATCTCAGCGATGCGTTTTTTTGGAATCCGTTTCTCTGAACTTGTTGCATTTGGAGCGATTTGCAGGATATGGAGATCGAATCATGGCAAATCCGCAGCGTCAAACGAGCTCGCACAGGACCGGCCGGCAGGTGAATGCAGGCACCAGGCACCGCGGGACGGGAAATCGGGCGGCGACAAAGGGAGATGGGACCATGGAACCTGTGGCCAGATCCGGGCGAAGGGAAGCAGTCCAGGCACATCCGCTGGCAGAGCTGCTGGATTGCCCTCCGGCGACCGGGAACTTGCTGAACAGCGCGGCCCAGTGCATCGATTTCGATGTTGGGGAGCCTGTTTTTCGCCAGTCGGGGATCTGCCGGGGGCTCTACGTGGTGGTTTCAGGGCGGTTTCTGCGCCGGACGGAGAGGCTGGAGACGCGGTTGACGCTGGGGCCGGCGCGCGTCGGGGACCTGGTAGAGTTGGCGGCCGCGCTGGGCGATGGGCATCACACCTACACCCTGAGCGCGCAAACGCCGGGATCAGTGCTTTTGCTGCCCATGGAAGCTTTGAACCTGGCATTTCAGCAGTATCCGCCGCTGCGGATGCAACTGTTGGAAGAACTTGCCCGGGAGGTTTCCCGGGGCTACGACGCCAGCTGCCAGAACCGGATGCCGAAGACACGGCGCAGCGCGGGAGCTCCGGCGGCGTAGGGGGAAGTATTGCATAGACAAATTTCCGTGCCGGGGATTTCCCTGGACCGCAACGGAAATTGACGGAGAATCCCTGCCTTGCGCCTTGCCAAAGTGCGCTATACTGCAATTTGACCTTCGGGAAACCTATGGCATCGTTCCATCCCCATCACCCCCCGGAAGATTGCATTAACTGCGAGCACCGCCATCTGCGGATGTTCTGCAATCTCACACCGGAGGCACTCGAGGACTACGACGGGATCGGGATCATGATGAGTCATGCCCGAGGCGCGAAGTTGTTTACTGAAGGCGACCCGGCCCGGAACGTGTTTGTGATCTGTTTTGGCCAAGTGAAGATTTCCTCGACCTCGCGCGACGGAAAGACCATGATTCTAAAGATCGCCGGCCCCGGCGACGTGATGGGTTTGAGCGCGGTTCTGGCCAACGTTGCGCACGAAGTGACGGCCGAAGCCATTGAGCCCTGCCAGGTGAAGACGGTGCGCAAGCAGGAGTTTGTGGACTTCCTGGGGCGTCACGGCATCGCCAGCATGCATGCGGCGCAATCACTCTCCGGCGAATACCTGACGGTGTTTCACGACGCCAAGCGGCTGGCGCTGTCGGGCTCGGCGGCGGGGCGGCTGGCGCGTCTGTTGCTGGACTGGGGACGCGCCTCAGCCAACGGCAAGCCGGAGATCCGGTTTACGATGGCGCTGACGCACGAGGAGATCGCCAACATGGCGGGTACCTCGCGGGAGACCGTGACGCGGCTGCTGAACCAGTTTCGCCGCGACCAGTGGATCACCATCAAGGGCTCCAGCCTGACCATCGTCAAGCCGGATCAGCTTGAGCGCCTAACCGCGTAGCCTCTCGTTGCGACCGTTTCTTTCCAATTCCGCTTCACAGCCGGGGCGGATTTCCATCATTTTCGGGGACAATCTGCACGCTTTTGCGCCCATCCGACATTTTTCCCGGCTGGCGCATCTACCAAGGCGGATTGCCAGTTTTGCAGCCGATCCCATGAGGTTCATCGAAAGCCAGGCCCTCAAATATGGATCGCCAACTGCTCCGTCCTGGGGGCGGCCGTATTGGCGTGGGGTTCGCGGAGGGTGAGGACCGGACAGCGGGCATGGGCCAGAACCCGGTAAACGGTGCGGTCGCGGGTGAGATTTTCGATGGCCGAGCGGTGGGTGGCGCCGAGGACGATGAGGTTGGCGCGGCGCTCCGAGGCTTCGGCCAGAATCTCGATGGAGGGGTTGCCGTGCACCACATGGGGCTCAACGGCAGCGGCGCAGCCAGAGCCGGTTTCCGCGGCCAGGATGCGCAGCTCATGGAGTGCGGCCGAGTCCAGGCTGGCGGGCTGGCCGCTGCGCCCTATTGCGTCCGAGGTGGGCTCATCCATCGGGGGCAGGACATGGAGCAGGACCAGCCTGGCGCCTTGACTGGCTGCGATCTGACAAGCAAGTGCCGCGCTCGGGCGAGAGGTCTCTCGGAGGGTGGTGGCATGGAGCACGACGCGTTCGCGGGGGCTCAATTGCACCGGGAGATGAGCCTCGGGTCCCACGGTTATGACCGGGAGGTTGACCGAGCGCAGCACTTGTTCTGCCACGGAACCGAGGAGCAACTTGCCGAGCTTGCTCCGGCTCCGGGTACCGAGAAGGAGGCGATCAGCCTGGAACTGGCGAACAGCGGCTGCAATCTGCTGTACGGGGGGTCCCTCGCGCACCAGCGCATCGCAGGCGATGTTCTTCTGGCGGGCCAACTCGCACCAGGGCTCCAGGGTCCTGGTGACAAACTCCAATGCGCCGGCCGGATCGTAGTATGGCATTCCGGCGGCATCGGCCGACATGGCTGCGGATGGGGAAAGCACATGCAGGAGAATCAACCGCGCCTGTTCCTGCGCAGCCTGTTCAAAGGCAAACGGCATCAGGCGGTCCAGGTCGCTCAAATCGGTGGCGACGAGGAGGACGGCCGGGTGAGTCCAACGGTTAAAGTCCGGATGCGGGGCTGAATCCGGCATGGCATACACCTCGTTTGGGACAGAGTGGCACCGAACAAAGGGAGGAAGATGTGCCAGGGCGCACCCGCGGAGGTGATTTATCTCACAAGGGCGTTGAGTGCGCGGGGCTTGATGAGGCGGCTCCACTGACGATCGATGTCTCAGGCGCGCAGCCGGTTCTTAAGGCATTCAGAGAACAGTCCGATAAGTGGAGGAGAAACAAATAGTTGTAGCCGGATTCCCGATGGGAGTGGGGCGCATGCGGGCTCAACTCGACCAGCAAAATGTGATCAAGGCCAACGCCCAGTTCTGGGAGCAGATGCTGGCCATGACGCTGGAGCCAACGCTGACTCCGGAGCAGTTTTCAGTGAGTGCAGGACACTTGTTTGGTTGCGTAACCCTGACCGGGATGTGGAAAGGCCGTATCGAAGTGCGAATGGCCGGGTCGCTGGCCTACGAGGCCACGGCGGCGATGATGATGCAGCCGGTGGAAACGGTGGGCGAGTCCGACGCGCTGGACGCCATCAAGGAGATCGCCAACATGATCGCGGGGATGATCAAGTCCTCATTGCCCCGGCCCTGCGCGATGACCGTGCCCGAGTCGGCCGTGGAGCGGGAGGGATACCGGGGCCAACCGCAGATGGAGAACTCGGTGGTGGTGGCCTTCCGCCACGCGGCAGGAGATCTGATGGTGGGCATGTGGAAGCAGGAATGCGGCCAGGAATAAGGGGTTCGAGGGCCGAAGTCCCATCGGGCGCGGGCTGTTGCAGAATGAGTCGCCAACTCTACGGCGGGGCTTTCAGTGTCCTTGAGTTGCCCGGCGGAAGCTGCTCTCCATAGGGTTTTCCCGAAAAAATGAGATTGTATGACATTTCTTTATTGAATCCTGATCCAATTTCCGCATATATTGCAGTATGGAAGTTCAACTGCCGACATTCCATCCTTGTAGACACCCCAAGAATAAATAACGTTTTGTGCGTTCCTGGGCGCCCGCTCATGTGCACTTATTTCACACATTCTCCGGGCGCATGAGAGCACAACTTCACCTGCAATCTTTGGAGGATAGGCGCGATGGAAAATCGACTTTCACGAAGTGTATTCACTGCCTCGCTGCTGGCGCTGGCGGTGCTGTTTCAACTGCCTGCAGCCAGCTTTGGCCAGACGTTTCGCGGCGGCATCGGCGGCACGGTGACCGACCAGTCGGGCGCCGCATTGCCTGGCGCCCAGGTGACGGCGGTGGAGACCGCGACCAACATCTCGTTCAAGGTGGTGACATCCAGCGCCGGCGAATTCGCTTTTTCGAATCTACCGTTGGGCGACTATACGGTCACTGTCACGGCAGCCGGTTTCGCCACGGAGAAAGTGGACAAGGTGACGGTGTCGGCGGGCGTCAGCTATACATTGCCCGTCAAGCTCAAGGTCGCCGGCGCCGCGCAGACCGTGGAAGTGACGGCGAACTCGTTGGCGCTGGACACCGTGACCGACGTGCAGGCCTCGGACATTCCTGAGGTTATCGTGCAGAACCTGCCCAACAGCGGGCGCGACTTTACCCAGATGCTGGCGCAGAACAACGGCTTTGCCGGCTACTCCACGGGTGGGGGCGCCCTGTCATCGAGCGTGAACGGCACCCGCACCAACTCAGTGAATTGGCAGATCGAGGGAACCGACAACAACGATCTGTGGTGGAACATTCCGGCCGTCAACCAGAGCGGCGTGAATGGGATTGCGGCCGTCCTGATGCCCATCGACGCCATCGAGAGCTTCTCCTTTGTGACTTCGGGCACCACCGAGATTGGGCGCGACTCCGGTGGCACGGCCAACGTCACCATCAAATCGGGCACCAACGCGTTGCACGGCTCGGCCTACTACTTCAATCACAACGAGTTCTTTCAGGCGGACAATCCCTTCGAAGCCAGCAAGCAGGAGACCCGCAATCAGCATTATGGATTCTCAGTGGGCGCACCTATCCAGAAGGACAAAACCTTCTTCTTCCTCTCCGGGGAACATCAATGGTTTGATATCGGCGCCGGAGGGCATGCCACTGAGCCGTCGGCCGCCTACCAGAACGCGGCGCTCGGAATTCTGACAGCGTACGGCATGACGGAAAATCCGGTCGCCCATAATCTGCTGTATGGGACCGGAAGCCTGTCCGGTTTGTGGCCGGCCTCGGCGCTGAACGGCCCGGCGAACCCGCTCAACTACTCCGCCACCGGCCTCACCACTGGTCACAGCTACAACGGCGTCGGCAAAATCGACGAGAAACTCACCGACAAGGACCACATCGCGTTTACGTACTTTATCGGCCAGGGCATTCAGACTGCTCCCGTATCCTCTGAGCTTGCGCCCTTTTTCCAGCAAGCCGGGACGCACATTCAGAACTACTCGCTGGTCTATAACCGCGTCTTCTCGCCCGCCGTGACCAACCAGCTCTCCGCCGGCGTCAGTTATTTTCAACAGGTATTCGCCGACGCCGACAACAACTTCGATCCCATCGGCCTCGGTCTCGACACCGCATCGACCGTGGGTGGCGCGCCCCACCTGGTCATCGGCACCACCGCGGACAGCGGCGGGCTTAACTCCAGCAGCAGCGGATTCGATCCGATCGGAGTGACCCCGCCCCTGGGCCGCACAGATATTACCGGCCACCTGGACGAGGACCTGACCTGGACCAAGGGCGCCCATCAGTTCCACTTCGGAGGCGAGTTCCGCAAGGCCCAGGTGCACGAGTTCTACCTGATCGGCGAGCGCGGAAACATTTTCTTCGATGGCACGCAGGGACCCTGGGCGGCTTTGACCGGCGCGACACCTGGCGCTGCCTGCGCAGCCCTCTCGACCCAGACGCCCAATGGCACCACGATTGCCGGGTTCCCCACGGATCCGAACGTCTATTACCTGGCGGACTTTCTGGCCGGTTGCGACGACCCTTCCGTTACGGCAATCACGCAGGGCGATCCCAGGCGCTGGGTCTATGTGAACTCCTTCGCTTACTACGGCCAGGACACGTGGCAGGCCAGCAAGAAGCTGAGCCTGAACTACGGTTTGCGCTTTGACTACGAGGGCCCGGTCCACACCGGTCAGCCCGACCTCTCCGTCTTCGATCCCTCGCGAGCCAGCGGCCTGGCCGTTGTCGGCCAGGATGTGCCCGACCTCTATTCCAAGTTCTGGGGCGGCTACAGCCCGCGCGTGGGCTTCTCGTACCAGCTTGGCAACTCCGCCAGGACCGTGCTGCGTGGCGGCTACGGCCTCTATTACGACTCCATCTACATGAAGTCGATTCTGGAAGACGAGAATCTCCAGAGTGGCGCTGACTTTGGTCCCGAACTGAACCCGGCCGGTTCCTCTCAGGTAGCGCAGGCCTCGGCATTGAACACCGTGATCCAGAGCGGCGTTCCTTTCTACGAGACCTACGCCCAGGCGCTGGCTGGGGCGGGAATTACCACCATCTCAACCTTCGACAAAAACTTTCGGCCCGCTTACACCCAAACGTTTGACTTGAATCTCGAGCAGGGGTTCGGCTCGTCGGTGATCTGGCAACTGGGCTATGTGGGCACCAAGGGGACGCACCTGCTGGGCATCTTCGATATCAATCAGGGAGCGCTCAACAGCGCGAATATATCAGCCAGCGCTTTGCAGTCCTCGCGCCCCTATTTCGGCCAATTTCCAAACCTCGGCTGGATCTACGAAGAGAAGTCCAACCTGGGTTCCATCTACAACTCGCTGCAAACCTCGCTGCGCTTGCAAAGCTGGCACAGCCTGGCCGGGTCAGTGGCCTACACCTGGGGGCACGCCCTGGACTATGAGACCGGGGCTTTGCCCTATTTGCCCGAGAACTCTCTCGACGAAGCTGCCGAACGCGGTAACTCGGACTTTGACGTGCGCAACACCGTCACCGGCTACCTGGACTACACGGTTCCAGCCTTCCGCAGCCCAAACCGGCTTACCAAGGGATGGGAGTTGAACTCCGGCTTCTCATTCCACGGCGGAACGCCCTACACCGTAACCTCTGCAACCAATCCCAGCGGCAACGGAGAGGAAGCGGACCGCGCCGTGCAGGTGATAGCAAATCCTAAAGCAGGGGTTTCGCACGCAGTTGTGAATGGCGCGGTTCAGTGGTTCAACCCAAATGCGTTCGTCGATGCGACGCCCGGCACTTATTCGCCCACCCGCCGCGGACAGAACTACAACCCCGGCTACTCGTCTGTGGATCTTGCCGTCATCAAGAACGCGCAAATCCGCGAGAGGGTCAGCGCTCAGTTTCGCGCCGATATGATCAACATCTTCGATCGCACCAACCTGGCGCCGGCGGGCTGGCCGACCGCCAGCGAAGCCGGCGAGATCGGCTCGACCATCGGACCGTTTCTCGGCGACCCCGGCATCGGTCCCGGCGAGCCCTTCAACGTGCAGTTTTCGCTGAAGATACTCTTCTGACCTCAGCTACCAGCTTTTAACTGGCCGAAACTGGCAAAGCAAAAGGGCCTCGCCGATTGGCGAGGCCCATTTGCGTGGTTGTGAATTGCGGCTTTCAGGACAGGTGAGTGAAAGGGTGCTCGGCGAGTTTGCGGGGCAAGAGTGGCGTCACAAGGCCCGCGGTCGAGGCGGCCATGACTTCAGTGAAGGCCTTGCGGAAGGCGAGCATCTCGTTTTGCGTGCCGACGGTGATGCGCACCTGGGTGGGCCAGGCGGGCCAGATGCGGCCGATGAAGATTTCTTTGGCCGCCATGGCCGCCAACACCTCCTTGCCGGGGCGGCGCACATCGAGCATGAAGCAGTTGCTCACTGAGGGAGTGCAGGCGTATCCGTCGGCTTTGAGCCAGGCAAGGGTATCGGCGCGGATGTTACCAATGATCTTTCTGCGGGTGGGGACGAGGTCCTTGTCCACAAGGCTGGCTTTGGCGGCGGCCACGGCGGTGATGGGCAGCGCGTTCAGCCCGCCCAGCGATCCGATCTTCTCAAGCAAATCAGGCCGCGCAATGGCCAGGCCCATGCGGATGCCGGCCATGCCGTATAACTTCGAGAAGGTGCGCAGGACGATCACGTCCTTGCCTTCCTTGACGAAGTCCAGCGAAGGGGTGGCGTCAGAGAGGTGTATGTAGGCCTCGTCGATGAGCAGGATGGCGCCTCTGGGGGCGTTGGCGACGGCGTATTCGATGTCGGCGCGGCTGGTGGTGGTGCCGGTGGGGTTGTTGGGATTGCAGATGTAGAGGACGCCGGGAGTGGACGATGCGGCGAGCATGGCCCTGATGTCATGCGTGGCCGCGCCTTTTGGATCGGCAAGGGGCACCTTGATGACTGGCGTGCCGGAGACCTTTGCGGCCCAGATGGGCGCTTCGTAGCCGGGGTCGGCAATCACCAGCGGCTTGTTCTTACCGGTAAAGGCGAGCACGGCGAAGTGAAGAGGTTGGCTGGAGCCTGGAAAGGGCATCACCGACTCGGGATTCAGGCCTTCGATCCCGGCAAAGGTCGCAGCCAGATCCTCCTGGATGTCGAACAGGTAGCGGCCGCCTCTGGGAATGATGTTTGCGATGGCCTGGCGCGCTGCTTCAGAGGGCCCGAGCGGGTTCTCGTTGGCGTCGATATGAATGCCCTTGTTGGGATCGGCGAATTGGGGACGCTGGGCCAGGGCGAGATGGGCCTCAGTAAGGATGGGCAGGCTGGCCAGGGCGGAGGCGCCGGCGGCAAAGCGAAAAAAGGCGCGGCGCGAGAAGCCGCTACATCCAATGGGATCAACAGACGAGGTCATGGGGAAGACTCCTGGGGTTAAGGATCGGCTGCACAGAAAATCGCGGGGCACTCTGGAGTGCTGTGCCAGGCGGAGAATTACGCAGGTGGAAGCAGGGGAAAGAGCGACCTATATTTCAAAGTACCTTTGCAGGGCAGAGATGACAAGAAAGAAATTGCGCGGGGATGTGCAGGACAGGGAGGATGTGGTAGACTGCGTTCGGTAAACGCTTACCCAACCGTCGGCGCAGGATGTTTCGAGCGCCGGCCTGGGGAATGTTTTTGTTGCTGCCCAGGTTGCCACGCTGATCCTGGGCCGAGTACCGGTTTTTCCTCCCGGCAGAGGTTTGCCGCTTGACAATTGTTGCAGTAAAGCCATTTACTTAGGGGCGAACGTCCGAGGGCTCCACGGACGAATTCACCCCCTTCAGGTGACGCAATGTTCGGATTGGTCCCAGCCTCCATCGCCGCCGGCTCTTTCGGCTCCTTGCCGGCCCTCCTGGCTCTCAGCGCATCGCCCCTGGCGCAACTGAAGTCGCTCGACATCGCCGTGATCGCCATCTACTTCGGGATGGTCATCTGGATCGGCTTTTACCTCAAGGGCAGGTCGAACACCAGCGAAGAGTTCTTCATGGCCGGCCGCGAGATGACGGCCTGGATTGCGGGATTGAGCTTTGTCTCAGCCAACCTCGGCTCGCTGGAGCTGATGGGCTGGGCCGGATCGGCCTACCAATACGGCATCCTGGCCACACACTGGTACTGGATCGGCGCCATCCCCGCCATGCTCTTTCTCGGCCTGGTGATGATGCCCTTCTACTACGTGTGCAAGACGCACTCGGTGCCCGGCTACCTGAACCTGCGCTACGGCGAGCACGCCCGCGTCCTGGCCGCAACCTTCTTCGCCTTGGAGATGATCCTGATGAGCGGCGTGAACATGTTCGCCATGGCCGTGGTGATGAAGGTGGTGCTGGGCTGGAGCCTCACTTTCAGCATCCTCATGTCTGCGTTCGCAGTTACGCTTTACGTTGCTTTGGGCGGGTTGCGCTCGGCCATCTTCAATGAGGTGCTGCAGTTTGTGCTCATCTGGGGCGGCGCGCTGCTGGTGCCGATCCTGGGCATGATTCAAGCCGGCGGAATCAGCGGTTTGCAGACCAAGATCATCGCCAACATGCACTCCGATAGCTACTTCCACCTCTGGCGTGACACCGGGAGCTTTGCCGCCAACCCCATGGGCGTGCACTGGACCGGGATTGTGTTCGGCCTCGGCTTCGCGATCAGCTTCGGCTATTGGACCACCGACTTCCTGGTCGTCCAGCGCGTGCTGGCGGCGCACAACCTGCGTGCGGCGCGCATGGCTCCCGTCATCGGTTCGTTCTTCAAGATGGCGGTCCCGTTCATCGTCATCCTGCCCGGACTGCTGGGCCTGGTGCTGTTGCAGAATCCGGACGGCAGCCGCCGCCAGCTGGTCGGCGAAGACGTTGTGAAATCCTGCGCCGTGAGCCTGTCCACAGACAAGATCGAAGATCCGGGCGCGTGCACCAGCGCGATGCAAACCAAATCCACGCTGCCCGCGGCCTACCAGCAGAGCGTCCTGTCCGCAGCGCCGGGAACTGAGTTGCACAGCTATAACGAAGTGCTGCCGCTGATGCTGGTGCGCTACTGCGGCCCCGGCCTGCTGGGCCTGGGCATCACCGCGCTGATTGCCGGCTTCATGAGCGGCATGGCCGGCAACGTGAGCGCTTTCTCCACTGTGTGGACCTACGACCTCTACAAGCCGCTGCTCAACAAGAAAGGCTCCGACAGCCACTACGTGATGGTGGGGAGGCTGTCGATCGTCGTAGGCGTAGCGGTCTCTATCGGGGCCGGCTACCTGGTGCAGCATGCTCACGGCATCATGGACTACGTGCAGGCGCTCTTCAGCATCTTTATCGCTCCACTTCTGGCCACCATTCTCCTCGGCATGTTCTGGACGCGCGCCAGCAGAATCGCCGGCTTTCTGGGCCTGCTGTTCGGTGTCGTCTTTTCAGCCAGCCTCTTCGAATGGGTTCACCTCGATCCTGCGAATCTTCGCTACGTAGCGCTTTCGGAAGCAGCCAAGCCGATGGCCGAAAATGTTTTTCGCGCACTGTGGGCGTTCATATTCACAGCCCTCGTGATCTTTGTCGTCAGCATGTTTACCAAGCCCAGGCCGGTGGCGGAACTGGATGGGTTGGTCTACGGCGCGACGATATTGCCTAAGGCAGTGCCTGTCCCGTTCTACAAGAACGAATACATGTGGGCGATTCTGGTGGGGGTCATCTTTGTGGCACTCAACATCCTGTTCTGGTAACGAGGGAGAAGAAAGGGTAGAGACATATGCATGGTTCTGGAATTCCCATTTGGTTCTTTATCGGAGTGCAGCTGCTGATCTATGGGTCGATGATTTTCGTCTATGGCATTTATCAGTGGCTAAGCGGGATTTATCCGGCGGGGGTCGAGCTGACCAACCTGCATACGCCCGTCTGGTGGGGTGGCGTTCTGGCGCTCCTCGGGTTGCTTTACGTGGTCAAGTTTCGTCCCGGCCGCTCGAAGTAGGCGTTGAGGGCGAGTCGCGGAGGTTGGTTCACAAGCAAGCGCGCCATGCCGTTCAGGCGCGAGGAGCAGTTGAAAACCGATTCCTGTGGCGGGATTCCCGGAAGGATGACGGTGCTACCGGGCCCGGCAGGCGCAATGCAGCCGCGCAGGCGGCGAGGATTGAAGGAGCAGAAGACATGGCAGCGCAACATACGATGACATTCGGAGTGGTAGTAGGCAATCGCGGCTTTTTCCCGGGCCATTTGGCCAAGACCGGCCGCGAGGAAATTATCTCTGTTCTAGAGGCTGCGGGAGCACGGGCCGTGGTGTTGGGCGCGGAGGAGTCGAGACATGGCGCGGTGGAAACTTACGCCGAGTCGCAGCGCTGCGCCGCGCTGTTCAAGAAGCACGCGGAAGAGATCGACGGCATCATCGTCACACTGCCCAACTTCGGCGAAGAGCGCGGCATTGTGGATGCTATCCGGCTCTCCGGGCTGAAGGTTCCGGTGCTGGTGCAGGCCACACCCGACCGCTCGGATACCATGACCATCGCCAACCGCCGCGACAGCTTCTGCGGCAAGATGAGCGCCTGTAACAACATGATGCAGTACGGCATTCCCTACTCGCTGACGACGCTGCACACCGAGAGCCCCAGTTCGGCCGAATTTAAGGCCGACCTGGAATGGTTCTCCGCGGTCTGCCGCATCGTGAAGGGCCTCAAGAATCTGCGTATCGGCTCCATCGGCGCGCGTCCCACGGCATTCAACACCGTGCGCTACTCCGAGCGTATTTTCGAAACCAGCGGCATCACCATCGAGACCATCGACCTGTCGGAAATCTTCGGCCGCATCAACCGCATGCAGGACACCGACGACGCGGCGCAGTCCAAGCTGGCCGCGATCAAGAGCTACGTCACCACCGCCGGCATCTCCGACGCGGCGCTACTCAAGATGGCCAAGCTGGGCGCGGTGATCGACGGCTGGATGAAGCAGGCCAACGTGACCATCAGCGCCGTGCAGTGCTGGACCTCGATGGAGGAGTTCTTCGGCGTGGTGCCCTGCACCATCATGAGCATGATGAGCAACAACCTGATCCCCTCGGCCTGCGAAGTGGATGTGCCCGGCACGCTGAGCATGTACATGCTCGCGCTGGCCTCGGGCACCCCTTCGGCGCTGCTGGACTGGAACAACAACTACGGGAGTCATCCCGACAAGTGCGTATGCTTCCACTGCTCCAACCTGCCCAAGCACTTCTTCGCCCAGGCTCCGACCATGGACTACCAGGCGATCATCGCCGGCACCGTGGGCAAGGAGAACACCTTCGGCACCTGCGTGGGCCGCGTGAAGGCCGGTGCCATGAGCTACGCGCGCTACTCGACCGACGATCGCCGCGGCGTGGTTCGCGGCTACACCGGCGCGGGGAAGTTTACCGACGATCCGCTGGAGACCTTTGGCGGCGCGGGCGTGGCCGAGATTCCGCAACTGCAGAAGCTGCTGAAGTTCATATGTCGCGAGGGCTTCGAACACCACGTAGCCGCCAACTTCAGCGACGTTTCGAAAGCCGTGCACGAGGCCGCCCGCTACCTTGGCTGGGAGAGCCACTATCACCCGGCGCTCGAAGACTAAGCAGGATGCATGGCGAGGCAAAGGCCGTGGTTTTGAAAGGGGACGGCCGGGTACCCTCTGGGTGCCGTGTCGCAGCGGCAGCAAACCGGAGTCGGCTTTAGCCGCTGAGGGAATGCAGGTTGCTGAATGAGGATTCCTTCGGGGGCTGAAGCCCGGACTCACTCTCTCATTCCTTCGGCGCGGCCAAAACCACGCCCTTCTAAAGCACAGAATCTTCTGAATTCCCGGATAGGTCCCGGCAAAGGAAATTGAATTATGAGCGAGAGAATCGGCAAGAGTCTGGTAGTGAATGGCGCCACTCTGGTGACAGAAACGGCGTGGAACGCGGAGCTTGAGTCCAAGCACGAGAAGTTGGTGGAATGGCTGCGCACCCAGGGGCTTGCGGGTGTGCTCATCCGGCGCAACGAGAATGTAGCCTGGGTGACGGGCGGCGCCGTGGAACTGCGCGTGCTCACACCCGGCGAGACCGGCGTAGCTTCGCTGCTGGTGACCGCGGCAGGCAAGCGCTACTACTTCACCACCGAGAACGAGGCGCCGCGCTTGCACGACGAGGAGTTTGGCGCGCTGGACTTTGAGCCGGTGCTGTTTCCCTGGTGGGCAGACGAAACGACCGCTGCCGCGGCGCGATTGACCGGTGGGCCGCTCGGATCGGATACGCCGGGCGCGGGTTTGACGCTGGTGAATCTTTATCCGCTGCGCGCGGCGCTGAGCGAATCCGAGATAGCACGCTATCGCTGGCTGGGAGCGGAGACCTCGGCGGCAACGGTGGAGGCGCTCAACGAGGTCGAGCCCGGCCTGAGCGAGTACGATCTGGAGGCCATCACCGCGGCCGGATTGCTGCGGCGCGGCATCCTGCCCTCGGTCTATCTGTACGCCGTGGACGACCGCATCCTGAAGTACAAGCACGCCGTGGCGCGCGGCCGGCGGCTCAAGCAATACGGCATGTTGAACCTGTGCTCGCGCAAGTGGGGGCTGGCCATCTCCATCACGCGGTTTGTCCACTTTGGCGTGCTGCCTGCGGAGCTTGCCGGGCGCTTTGAAGCTGCGGCGCAGGTCAATGCCGCGCTCCTGAACGCAACGCGTGTCGGCGCCACCTCAGCCGAGTTGTTTGGCGTGACGCAGGCGGCGTATGCCGCGCAGGGTTTTCCCGGCGAGGAGCGGTTCCATCACCAGGGCGGAGCTACCGGCTACGGCGAACGCGAGTGGATCGCCACGCCCGGGGGAACCGAGGTTGTAGTCAACAACCAAGCATTCGCGTGGAATCCCAGCATCCGCGGCGGCAAGACGGAAGATACGGTGCTGCTGCGCGATGGGGTGATCGAGAACCTGACCCCTACGCCGGAGTTGCCGGTGATCGCGGCCAGCGTGGAGGGCAGTACGTATGCCGCGGCGGGCGTGCTGGTGAAGTAGAAGCAGGGAACAGGGAATAGAAAAGGCTCCGCGATGCGGGGGCCTTTTCGCTGACCCGCTGACTCGCAGACTCGCTATTGCGCTTCGCGCGGTTGCAGGGTCAGCCGGGCGGTGAGCACTACCAGCGTGGCCCACAGCGTGTCGGCGCCAAGCAGATGCGTCACCTGAAGCCAAAGCGGGGCCAGCAGCACCACGTCCAGCACACCCAGCGCATAGACCGTGGCCAGCAGCAACAGCAGCAGCGCGGAGAGCGCGCGATTGTCCCAGTGCGTGGAGCGCTGCGCCGCGCGCACCAGAAGCCAGATGAGGAGAATGCTGGCCAGGAACGCCACCGTGGGATGCATCCAGCGCCAGCGGACCAGCCAGCCGCTGTTGGCGGAGAAGTCCTGCGCCAGGGCCAGGCCCAGCGAAGAGGCGGGGAAGAGCGTGTCGCCCAGTGCTGCCAGCGAGCCGGTGACGCCCACAATCATGACCACAAAGACAGCGGCAACGGCACCGAAGGGCGCAACCAGGCGGACGCTGCCGCGCAGGTAGCCCTTGCGGCGGCTGAGCAGGTGCGCGGTGAGCGTGAGCGCGGCCAGCAGCAGCAACGTGTTGGTGAGGTGCAGCGCCAGGTAGGCGGGACGCAGCGGCGACTGGCTCTGCGCGGTGAGGCCGAGCTTTACCAGCAGCGCTCCCAGCAGTGCTTCAATCAGCGTGAACGCCACGGAGGCCACGGCAGCCGTGCGCGCCAGGTGGCCGCGCACCGTGCCGGCGAAGGTCCACGCCAGCAGCCCGACGACAAAGAAGAGCGAGAGGCCGCTGGTGATGCGATGGGTGAACTCGATGAGCGTGTTCACGTTGGCAGAGTGCTGCATAACGGTGCCGTTGCACAGCGGCCAGTGGTTGCCGCAACCGGCTCCTGCGCCGGTGGCGCGAACCAGAGAGCCCCACAGGATGACGGCGATAAAGTAGACCAGCACGCCCCAGGCAAAGCGGCGCAAGGCGGGCGAAGGCAGGCGTTGGGCATTTACAGGAACGGCGGTCGTAGACATAAAAGGAAAGCTCCGAATAGAACCCAACCAGTGTAGAACAAAGCACTGTAGGTTGCGGCTGGCCGCTTGAATCCAGGATTGCGATGGCGTACAATCTGTCTTACTTGGAGGTAAGACGTCATGGGGCAGATGGGGACGATCAGCTCAAAAGGGCAATTGGTGATTCCGGTGGAATTGAGGGCCAAGTACAACCTGAGGCCTCGGGCGAAAGTGGTATTCGGTGAGGAAAACGGCAAATTGACCGTGGAGTCAACAGCATTGGATGATGTCCTGGCTCTTCGAGGATGCCTTAGCCATGTGAAGGAGGATGTTGAGGCTTGGTGGATGGAAGAGAAGCGCAAAGAACGTGAACGTGAGGACGCCAGGATTGAGGAATTTCTGTGAAGGAATATGTGCTGGATGCGAACGCGCTGGTGAGATTATTTCGCAATCAGGATGGTGCGGCCAAAATTCAGGATTTGCTCACTCAAGCGGACAAGAAGCTGGTATCGCTTCGCATTTCTGTCGTGAACCTTGCTGAGGTGCTTTACATCTTCGCGAAGTTCTCCACGCTGGAAAAGGCGCGGACGGCCATTCAAAAAGTCAGGAGTTTGGTAGAGTTTGTGTCGCCCGATACTGAGCAGGCTCTGGCTGCAGCAGCACTAAGATCCCGTTACAAGCTGGGCTTGGCCGACTGCTTTGCTGCGGAGCTGGCAATGCGCACAAGAGCCACACTCGTAACTGCCGATCCAGAGTTCGCAAAGTTGGGCAAGCAATTGAAGGTCCTGGCCCTGCCGCGGCATTCCGCATAATTGCCTTGCCAGGCCAGCCTTTCTACTCAGAAGACGGGTCAGTTTCTCACCGAGCAGCGGCATTTGGGTCTGAATAGATTTCGAGCAGCGTACGCGCGGCTCGAAACGATGTCGTGCGGCCATCCAGTACTTCCTGCTCAAGCGCTTCCATGCGGCTGCGGATGGCTGGATGAGACTCGAATCGTTGCCTTAATCCCTGCTGAATGATCTCATGCATCCATCTCCGCGCCTGGTCGCGCCGCGCAAGACTGAACCAGCCATTGGCTTTGGTCAGGTCGATGTATTCCAGAACGCAGTTCCAGATCTCGGCGATGCCGCTGCCCGTATGAGCCGAGCATGTTAGAGCGCGTGGCGTCCATCCGGACGGCGAGCCGGGAAGATAATGCAATGCGTTCTGGGCTTCGGCGCGAGCTTTTTCCGCGGCGGCCAGGTTTGTTCCGTCCGCTTTGTTAATCACCACGATATCCGCCAACTCCATCACGCCGCGCTTCATGCCCTGCAGTTCGTCACCGGCTCCCGCCAACATGATGAGCAGAAAAAAGTCGACCATGTCGTGAACCGCGGTCTCGGACTGTCCGACACCAACCGTCTCGACTAGGATGTTGCGGTATCCCGCCGCTTCGCACAGCAGCATCGCCTCACGGGTGCGTTGCGCGACGCCGCCGAGAGATCCGCGGGATGGAGAAGGCCGGATGAAGGCCATCTCGCTGGAGGCGAGAGATGTCATGCGGGTCTTGTCGCCCAGAATGCTCCCGCCGGAAAGTTGGCTGCTGGGATCGATGGCGAGCACGGCGACTTTCTGCCCGTGTTTGGCAATCAAGAACGTGCCCAGCACTTCAATCACGCTGCTCTTGCCCGCGCCGGGAACGCCCGTGATGCCCACGCGAATGGAATTGCCGCTATGGGGAAGGCAGTCTTCGACAATTCGCTCGGCCAGTTCGCGGTCCGCAGCGCGAGAACTCTCGACGAGGGTGATGGCTTGCGCCAGAATGATGCGGTCGCCGCGCAGGATGCCATCGACGTATTGCTCAAGCGAAAGAGAGCGATGGCGGCTCGAGACGCGCGCAATCAGGTCTCGCGGCGGCTCCGGGGCCTGGCAGCCGGGCCTGACACGTAACGCACTCTCTTCCGGGTCCATCAATCAGGAACGTCCTCCAACCAAACTGCTGCTCAGAATGTCGAGAATCCGCTGCGCCGCCACCGGAATCACCGTGCCTGGCCCGTAGATGCCGGACACTCCGGCCTGGTACAGGAACTCATAGTCCTGCGTCGGAATGACGCCGCCGACGACCGCCAGAATGTCATCCCGATGGAGTTTGCGCAACTCATCGATCAACTGCGGGACCAGAGTCTTGTGGCCGGCGGCCAACGAGGAGACGCCGACGACATGCACATCGTTCTCGACAGCGTTTCGTGCGACCTCAAACGGAGTCTGGAACAAGGGGCCGATATCCACGTCAAAGCCGATATCCGCGAAGGCAGTGGCGATGACTTTGGCGCCTCGGTCGTGGCCATCCTGCCCCATTTTCGCCACCAGAATGCGGGGGCGGCGGCCTTCGGCTTTCTCAAACTTCGCGACCATCTGGCGCGCCTTGCTGAACTCCTGGGCGTTGCCGCTCTGCGCGGAGTAGACACCGGCGATGGTGCGCGTGGTGGCCTGGTAACGGCCCCAGACTTTTTCGAGAGCAGAGGAAATCTCGCCCAGTGTGGAGCGTTTGCGCGCGGCATCGACCGCGCACTCCAGCAGATTGCCCTGGCCGTTGGCGGCGCATTGTTCCAGTTGCGCGAGCGATTGGCGCACGGCAGCATTGTCGCGCTCGCGCTTCAGCTTGTCGAGCCGTTTCAGTTGCGATTCACGCACCGCGGCATTGTCGATATCGAGGACGGGGATCAGCGGTTCCTCGAGCGATGGATAGGCATTAACACCCACGATCACGTCTGCGCCCGAGTCGATGCAGGCCTGCCGGCGCGCCGCCGCCTCTTCAATGCGCATCTTGGGAACGCCGGTTTCAATGGCGCGGGCCATGCCGCCGAGGCTCTCCACTTCTTCTATCAGCGCCCATGCCGCATGCATGAGTTCGTGCGTGAGCCGCTCGACATAGAAGGAGCCGGCCCAGGGATCCACGATGCGCGTGATGCCGGTTTCTTCCTGCAGATAAATCTGGGTGTTGCGCGCGATGCGGGCGGAGAAATCGGTAGGCAGCGCCAAGGCTTCGTCCAGGGCATTGGTGTGCAGGGACTGCGTGTGCCCGAATGCCGCGGCCAGCGCCTCGATGCAGGTGCGCACCACGTTGTTGAACGGGTCCTGGGCGGTGAGGCTCCAGCCCGAAGTCTGCGAATGGGTCCGCAAGACCAGCGATTTGGGATTCTTGGGATTGAAGGCCCTGACTAACTTAGCCCAAAGCATGCGCGCGGCGCGCATCTTGGCAATCTCCATGAAGTGGTTCATGCCAATGCCCCAGAAAAAGGAGATGCGGGGCGCAAAGTCATCGATATCGAGACCGGCTCTTAGTCCGGTGCGCAGATATTCCAGGCCGTCGGCGAGCGTGTAGGCCAGTTCGATATCCGCCGTGGCTCCGGCTTCCTGCATGTGGTATCCGCTCACGCTGATGCAGTTGAACTTCGGCATATTCTCCGCGCAGTAGCGAAAGATGTCGCCGATGATCCGCATGGAACCTTCGGGTGGATAGATATACGTATTGCGGACCATGAACTCCTTGAGGATGTCGTTCTGAATGGTCCCGGTCAACTGCTCAGGCGTAACTCCCTGCTCTTCGGCGGCAACGATATAAAACGCCATGATGGGGAGCACGGCGCCGTTCATGGTCATGGACACGGACATTCGATCGAGAGGAATGCGGTCGAACAGAATCTTCATGTCGAGAATCGAGTCAATGGCCACGCCTGCCTTGCCCACATCTCCGGTTACGCGCTCGTGATCGGAGTCGTATCCCCGATGGGTGGCAAGATCGAATGCGACCGAAAGCCCCCGCTGTCCAGCGGCCAGGTTGCGGCGGTAGAAGGCGTTCGACTCTTCGGCGGTGGAGAAACCCGCGTATTGCCGGATCGTCCAGGGCCGCATGACATACATGGTGCTATAGGGTCCGCGCAGGTACGGCGGAATTCCGGCTGCATACTCAAGATGCTCGAGTCCCCTGAGGTCTTCGTGCGTATAGAAGCTCTTGACCGGAATGTGCTCGGGAGAGAGCCATTCATTGCTTTCTCGCGCTTGCGCCGGTTCCGCCGCGGGCTTGTAATCGATGTTTGAAAAGTCTGGACGCATAACTAATCCCTGATCCCCAGCTGTTGCTGCCATTTCGTAAGAAGCTCAATAGGATTGCTGCGGATATGAACGAAGTCAGCAACGCCGGCCGCTTGCAGTTGCGCGGCGGAATCGGGATTGCCCGCGATAAGAACCGGGCTCTTGCGTCCGAGCGCCTGTAACTTGAGCACAAGTTCCGTGGCCAGGGCGAGATACTCCGGATCGGAACTGCAGAGAACGATCAAATCGGCATCGCTGGCGGCAATTGCATCGGCGCTCGTGAATCGGTGCGTGACGATATCGAAGCCCGCGCAGGCAAAGAAATTGGCGGCGAAGTTGGAGCGTGCCGAACGCATCCTGACATCTCCGAATTCGGCCAGCAGAACGCGCGGAGACTTGCCGGTCCGGGCCGCGTGGCGTTCGGTACGCAGCCGAAGCTGCTCATAAGCCTGCGCGCCGCGCCGTTTACCGGAGAGGCGCGAGAAGTCAATGCGATGCAGTGCCTTTTCGGAAAGATTGACGTATTGGTTGGTCCCGGTAAAGATGCGGCGGCGAGAGACCACGGCTTTTTCCCTGGCAGCCAGCGATCGCTCCAGCGCCTGCGCGATCTGCCCACCGGCAAAAGCCTTGCGATAGCCGCCGGCGGCTTCGATTCCCTGCATCGATCTCCAACCCTCGCGGGCAATGAAATCGGTAATGACCTCCAGACAGTAGGACCCGGCGCCGGGATCGGCGACTCGGGATAACATCGCCTCCTGCTTGAGAAGGATCTGCGTATTGCGGGCAAGCCGGCGGCTGGCCTCATCCGGCGTCTTGTAACACTCATCGAAGGGCGCGACGGAGATTGAGTCCGCACTGCCGAGGACAGCGGACATAGCTTCCGTTGTTCCGCGCAGGATGTTGATGTGAGGATCGTAGATAGTCTGGTTCCAGCGGGAGGTGCGAGCATGAATGCGGGCCCTGGCGCAATTTTGCGTTCCGCCAAAGCTCTCGACGACGCGCGCCCAAAGCATGCGGAAGGCGCGGAGCTTGGCAATCTGAAAGAAGAAGTTTGCGCCCATTGCAAAGGAGAACGCGATCGAAGCCGCGGCGCGATCGACCTCGATGTTCCGGGATTGCATTTCAGCGAGGAAATCGACCGCGGCCGCGAGGGTGAAACCAACTTCCACGACGGCGGTTGCCCCCGATTCTTCAAATTCGTCGCCATGGATGGTGAAGGGCACGAGCGCGGGAGGAGAGGTCCCGACGACCTCCGCCGCGAAGTCCAGGTTGGCGAGCGGATCGTAGGCGGTCGATACAGGAGTCGGCCTTTGCCGTTCGGTCAGCCGCTCAATCAAAAGTCGAATAAGGGGCTCGGCGGCATTTTCAAAATGCACGGGAATCTCATCGAGGCTGATCAGAAGCATGCCCAGGTCGGAAGCATTGCCCATGACTACATTGCGAAATGCGATCTCTTCAGCTCCGTCAGCCACCGCACTGCACGCCGCGCGATTTGCCTGCTCCAGATCGAGCGCGTCGATTTCCTCGCGAATGCGCCAGTCGCAGGTCGAACGGGCACTGCGCGCATAAGGAAAATCGCCGGGCGCCGCGTCCAGATAGTCCAACCCTCGGATATCTTCAGCCCGGTAGTAGGGCTTGACTGCCAGCCCTTCCTCTGTTTGCCAGATAAGTTTCTTCGCGTAGTCGGCACCCCTCAGGTCCTTGCGAATAACTTCTTCCCAGGACTGTGTACTTACCGGAGGAAACTCCTGGAGCAGATGATCAGTGGCCATATTCCTTCACTTGCTTTCAGGGGCTTCGACAATTTCAATAAGAAACCCGAAGGGATTGTCGGCTCTCGACTTGGGATGAACAAAGAAGACCGTGGTGCCACGCGAGCCTTTGCGGGGAGCCTTGTCGATGATTTGAAATCCGCTTGCCTTCATGGCGTCGAAGGCCTGCTGCGCGCTCTGCACGCGGAAACCAATATGGGCCAGCCCGCCGCGGCCGCCGTTTCTCTCGATCAACTTTTGCACGGGAGAATCCGCGGTCAAAGGCTCGAGCAACTGGATCAGGTTGGGACCGTCGCCTATCTCGAGCAAAGCTTCGCGCACCTGGTCGCCCCCGAGCACTTCTTCGCGGTGAACTTCGTGGAAGCCGAGCATCTCCCAGGCCTTAACCTGGCCGTCCAAATCGCCCTGTTTCACGGCGATCGCGACGTGGTCTACGAACCTTATGCCTGGAACATGCTTCAGATCTTCCGGAACATCGCTCATTTGTTACCCTTTCGATCGAGGCCGGAATCCGACGGTCATTCGAACTCAACGACGATCTGATTCAGTTTTACCGAGTCGCCGGGCGCCACGTGCACGCTCTTCACTATTCCCGTGCGGGGCGCGGTCACATTTGTTTCCATCTTCATGGCTTCGAGGACCATCATCAGATCGCCTGCCTGAACCGGCTGTCCCTGCTTGACGTTGACTTTTATGACCAGGCCCATCACAGGGCTGCGGCAAACTCTCTCGTCAAAAACATTTCCCTCGGCCGCCTGGGTGTGAGTGTGCGCGCCGGGAAGCGAAACCGGCTGAGGCGCAACGGGAACCGGTTGGTAGGTCGGATAACTTGGCTGCAGCGGGCTCTCGTCGTCCTCCAGGACCTCGACATCAACCTCGTAGGTCTTTCCGTCAATGGTTATCTGAAGCTTCAAGTAACCGGTTCCTTTCCTCGATAGACTTTTCCATCGCCTCATCGCTTCGATGGCAGGTTATGAGAGGCAAGAACGGATGCCCGTCCCTGCTGCGTCCATCGGCTCACTGCCGCGTCGGGCGACTGAAGCAGCCTGGCGGAACGGATGCGGAGGTTTGCGCCCAGGAATGCGGTAACCGCTGCGGCAATCACCGCCATCATTTCCGGCGGAATCTCTTCTTTTTCCGGTTGACCCGCTTCCATCGCGGCAGCAGCCGCGGCTTTCATATTCAATGCCACGCGCAGCACCTCTTCATAATGGGATCAATCCATGTTTCTTCTGCGGACGCAACTCCCGCTTGGTGTGCAACGATTCCAGAGCCTGGGCCAGATACTTCCTGGTCTCGGCGGGTTCGATGATGTCATCCACAAGCCGGCGGCCGGCCGCAACGTAAGGGTTCGCAAACGTCTCCCGATACTCGTCGACCAGTTCCTTGCGGCGGGCCGCTTGATCCTCCGCGGCATCGATTTCACGCCGAAACACGATTTCCGCGGCGCCCTCTGCGCCCATGACGGCGATCTCCGCCGTGGGCCAGGACACAACCCGGTCCGCGCCCAGGCCCTTGGAGCACATGGCGATATACGCACCACCGTATGCCTTGCGCAACACCAGAGTGATCTTCGGAACCGTGGCGGCCGAGTAGGCAAACAGCAACTTGGCGCCATGACGGATAATGCCGCCGCGCTCCTGCTCGACTCCAGGGAGAAAGCCCGGCACATCGACAAAGGTCAGGAGCGGAATGTTGAAGGCATTGCAGAAGCGGACAAATCGAGCCGATTTATCGGAGGCATCGATGTCCAGCGCTCCGGCCAGAACATATGGCTGGTTGGCCACAATCCCGACGGGCCGGCCTTGCAGGCGTCCAAAGCCGATAACGATGTTGGGAGCGAATCCGGATTGGATCTCGAGAAAATCCTGGTAGTCCACAACGCGCGCGACGACGTTGCGGACGTCATAGGCAACCTTGGGGTCGACGGGAACAATTCCGTTCATATCCGGATCGGATTTCATACGCGCATTGAATGCCATGCGGGGCGGATCTTCAAGGTTGTTTGCCGGCATGAAACTGAGCAACCGCCGGCAAAGCTGAAGCGCTTCGTCGTCATTCTGGGCGATGAGGTGAACCACTCCCGCGTTGTTCATCTGCGACTGAGCGCCACCCAGTTCCTCCGCGGAGACAACCTCGCCGGTAACTTGTTTGATGACCTGCGGCCCGGTAATGAACATCTGCGCCTGGCGGGTTTGGATCACGAAGTCGGTGAGCGCCGGGCTGTAGGAGGCGCCCCCCGCACAGGGTCCGCAAATGAGGGAGATCTGCGGCACAGTTCCCGAGAGCATGACATTGTTGTAGAAGACGCGGGCATACCCGGCCAGACTGTCAATACCCTCCTGAACGCGAGCGCCGCCGGAGTCGTTGATGAAGATGAAAGGGCTGCCGGTTTTGAGAGACAGGCTCAACATGTCGGCAACCTTTTTGCTGTGCGTCTCGCCGGCAGCTCCGCCCAGCACGGTAAAATCCTGGCTGGCAAGATGCACCAGGCGCCCATCGATGGTTGCACAACCGGTGACGACGCCATCCGCGGGCAGCTTCTTTTCGGCCATCCCAAAATAGGTGGCGCGATGAAGGGCAAAAAGTCCGATCTCCTGGAAGCTGCCTCGGTCCACCAGCCTTGCGATTCGTTCCCGCGCCGTCAGCTTGCCGCCGGCGTGCTGCTTATCGATGCGCTCCTTGCCGCCACCGAATTCGAGCTCGGCACGCTTGGCGCGAAGGTCGGAAACCTCGTCGGCAATCGTCTTGTTCTTCGAACTTTCCGGTTGCTTGGCCATCCCTGCTCCTGGATCAGTGGGTATGAATATGAACCTGCTTCAATGGTTCCGGAGCCACGGCTACCCGGCGCTCCTTGCCGCTCAGGGCAATAACATAATTCACCTTTGCGCTCAGTTCATGTCCACCGCTCGCTGCTCGCGGAGCTCTCGGCTCCGATATTTTATTGTATCCCTCCAAAACATGCGCTGATGTGATCGGCTTCACCCAGGCGGGCGGAAGCAAACCGGCGGGCCGCAACGCGTTCGCCGGCATCTTGGCGACCTGCGCTTGATGCCTTTGACTAGGCGATACGCAACGAGCCCGGTGCTGGGAGCTGACAAGGCGCCGGCTTGGCGAGGGTTTCAGGGTTTTGGGCCGGGGAAGAGAATTGGCTGCTTTGACGGATGCGTGGGAGCCGGCGGCGAACTTCGCGGCGGGGGCGTCAAAGCCGAAGGATGGTCAGGAAGCGCCGTTCTTCCGCCGTCATGGCCGGCGCCGGAGAAATTCCGTAACTTATTCATTCGATGATGGTTGAGAAGATTCTTCCGGGGAGGGCCGCTTACTTCGGGAAGGCAAGGATTTGACTCTCGCTGGAATGTGTGGAGTGATCGGAAGACAGAACAACCCGAACGAGGGGCGCAATTCGAGAGCATTCTTCGCGATCGCAGGCTGGCCGCGGATTTCGATTACCGGTGCAAGCAAGCCGGCCAACTGGCATCGAAGATGCGCTTCCTTGCAGCGCCGTGGGTGGGAATGCTGGAGAGCGGGGCGTGGCTGCGCAACGCCGCACACGCAAACCATTGCGCAAGACATTTCGCGGCGCAGGTCTCTTCCATTCCGGGTCTTCGGCTGGCAGTGCCCGTGGAAGCCAATGCGGCATTCCTTTTGGCGCCGGAGGAGATTCTCAATCCGGTTCGAGAGCGCGGCTGGAGATTCTATACCTTCATCGGCGGCGCGGCACGCTTCATGTTTTCCTGGAATACCGATCCGGCGCGTGTCGATGCTCTCTGTCGCGATCTGAAGGAGTGTGCGGCCCAGGCGCACTTCCCGCAGTTGGGAATGGATACCTGATGCCCGACTTACTTGCCGAGCAGCCGGACGACGTGGTTGACGATCATCAGGTCTTCGGCGGGGGGAATGACGCGCACGGTGACGGGCGAATTCTCGGCGGAGATGACGGCTTCGCCGCGGACGTTGTTGCGGACCGGGTCGAGCACGATGCCCAGCGCGCCCAGGCCGGCGCAAATCTCGGCGCGGCCGGCGATATCGTTTTCGCCGATGCCGCCGGTGAAGACCAGCATGTCCAGCCCGTTCAGCTCAGCCACATAACTGCCGATCCAGCGGGCGATGGTCCAGGTGAACTTGTCCACGGCCAGCCGCGCCTTGGCGTTGCCGTCCTTGATGGCGTCGCGCAAGTCGCGCATGTCGTTGGATAACTCGCTCACGCCCAGCAGGCCGGACTTCTTGCTGACTACCGTTTCCAGCCGATCGGCGGCCTCGGTGGCGCTCGAGGCCGTCTCGGCAATCTTGTGCAGGATGAAGAGCAGGACGCCGGGATCGATGTCGCCGGTGCGCGTGCCGCTGATGATGCCGCCGGTTGGCGTCAAACCCATTGACGTGTCGAGGCACTGGCCGCGTCGGATGGCGGAGATGGAGGCGCCGTTGCCGAGATGGGCGACGATGAGCCTCTCCGGCACGTCGGGTTCCAACTGGTAGACGATCGACTCATACGAGATGCCGTGATAACCGTAGCGGCGGATGCCCATTGCGGAATATTCCTCGGGGATGGGCATGTGGGTGACCACTTCAGGCATGGTGCGATGGAAATGGGTGTCCAGGACGGCAAAGTTGGGAATGCCGGGGAACTGGATCAGGGACTCGCGCATGATGTAGACGGCAATGGGCGTGTGCAGCGGCGCCAGGGCGGCGTAGCTGTCAATCTCGCCGATCAGTTGGGGCGTGATGAGCTGGTTTTCCCTGACCGTGGGCCCGCCGCACACCACGCGATGGCCGATGGCCGCCGGGGCAGGGAAGTCGCCCGAGTGCAGCGCTTTGGAAACCAGTGCAAAGGCAACCGCGCGCGTGGGCAGAGATCGAGTTTGATCGACCAGTTTCTTGCCGGCGGCGTCCTTGATCCAGAACGCGCCCTGGTCGGTGCCGATGCCGTCGACCGCGCCCTCGAAGAGCTTGGCCCGCTGGCCGTCGCCGGCCTCATAGACGGAAAACTTGATGGAGGAAGAACCGCTGTTCAAAACCAATACGGGCAAGGATGCCATGAGTGAAAACCTCTGAGGTTGGGGCTGAACGAGTCAGCGGGTTGGCGGAGTTAGCGGAATTAGCGAGTTAGCAAGTCAGTTTTGCGGCCAGCGCCAATTCTTTATCTCGGGCAGGTCGTCGCCGTTTTCGGCTACATACAAACGATGACGCTGGATGGCCTCGGAGTACCACTGCTCGGCCGCGCCGGCAAGCGGCTTGAGCCTCGGCACGCGCCGGATGACGTCGAGCGCGAGTTGGAAGCGGTCGATGTTATTGAGCACGCACATATCGAAGGGGGTGGTGGTGGTGCCCTCTTCCTTGTAGCCGCGCACGTGGATGTTGTCGTGGTTGTGCCGCCGGTAGGTGAGGCGGTGAATGAGCCATGGATAGCCGTGGAAGGCGAAGACGACTGGCGTGCCGACGGGGAAGAGCCGATCGAAGTCCTCGTCCGGCAGCCCGTGCGGATGCTCGGATGTGGGCTGCAACGCCATCAGGTCCACCACATTGACCACGCGGATGCGCAGATCGGGCAATCTTTCGCGCAGCAGGCAAACGGCGGCGAGGGTTTCGAGCGTGGGTACGTCGCCGCAGCAGGCCATCACCGCGTCGGGGCCGCCCTCGTCGTTGGAGGCCCACTGCCACACGCCCAGGCCTTTGGTGCAGTGCGCGATGGCCTCGTCAATGGTGAGCCACTGAGGGGCCGGCTGCTTGCCGGCGACGATCAGGTTGATATAGTTCCGGCTGCGCAGGCAGTGGTCGGCCACCGAGAGCAGGGTATTGGCGTCCGGCGGCAAATAGACGCGCACCACGCCGGCCTTCTTGTTCATCAGGTGATCG
>Ga0181527_1000206_pt1 | contig 68284 bp, 49 predicted proteins | sample PEATcosm2014_Bin_30_FD_119762 | JGI IMG/M metagenome (GOLD analysis project Ga0181527, IMG submission 119762) | Peatland microbial communities from MTU Mesocosm Facility, Houghton, MI, USA - PEATcosm2014_Bin06_60_metaG | ecosystem: Environmental > Terrestrial > Soil > Wetlands > Peat | place...
CCTCCCCGCCCCGATGCCGCCGATCTTCGGACCTCATGCAGAAGTCCAAGCAGTTCATCCCTGCGTCGCGTGCTTAGCACTTTGATCTTCACTAGGGGGTCACGATGTCCCCAGCCTTTCCCAAGGGCACTACCTTTTTGCCTTGCATCCGGCCGTTTGGCACTTATCTTTTGCGTTGCCTGAACTCCGCGAGTGCGGAAGTTCGTTGCGGCTGAGAAATAGAAGTTAACGAAAAACCTAACCCTCAACCTCCGTTGCCACCGCAACGTTTGGTCCGCGTTAGGCAATGGAGTTCGGAAGGCCCCGCGCTGCCTCCGTCTCCCCACGGTTGAAGTCAATCACAGTATTATGCTCACAATGGAAGAGGCCCTCAAGCAAAGCAATGTACGCTTTGCCGCGGGCGAAATCGTCAAAGGCACCGTCATCGAGGTCCGGCCCAAAGAAGTCCTGGTGGACATCGGCTACAAGAGCGAAGGGGCCATCCCCGCCGCCGAATTTGAAGACATCAAAGCCGTGAAAGTCGGCGATCAGATCGACGTGCTGATCGAGAAGCTGGAGGACAAAGAGGGCATGGTGGTTCTTTCCCGCGAGAAGGCCGAGTTCAAGAAGAACTGGGAACGCATCCTGACCATATGCAACGAAGGCGGCACCATCAACGGCAAGGTCAAAGGGGTTGTCAAAGGCGGGCTGTTGGTCAACATCGGTGTTGAAGCTTTCCTGCCCGCCTCCCAGATCGACATCACCACGCCCCGGAATCTTCAGCAATACGTCGGCAACAACTACGATTTCAAGGTGGTCAAGATCAATCAGGAACGCCAGAACATCGTTCTTTCCCGCCGCGAACTCATCGAGCAGGAACGCACCGAACGCCGGCAGAAACTCCTGAACGAGATGACGCCGGGCGACATTCGCAAAGGCACGGTCAAGAACATCACGGATTTCGGCGCCTTCATCGATCTCAACGGCATCGATGGCCTGCTCCATATCACCGATATGAGCTGGGGCCGCATCGGCCATCCTTCCGAAATGCTCAAGGTCGGCCAGGACATTGATGTCGTCGTCCTGGACATCAACCGCGAAAAGGAACGCGTCAGCCTCGGGCTCAAACAGAAAATGGCCAATCCGTGGGACCAGATCGAAACGAAGTATCCCGTCGGCGCCAAGGTCAAAGGCAAGGTGGTCAACCTCGTGCCCTACGGCGCGTTCGTGGAGCTCGAACCCGGCGTCGAGGGCTTGGTGCACGTCACCGAACTTTCGTGGACCAAGCGGATCGCGAAACCTGCCGACATGCTCAAACAGGATCAGGCCATTGAAGCGGTCGTGCTCGGCATCAACCGCGAAGAGCAGAAGATTTCGCTCGGCATCCGCCAGCTCGAGGCCAATCCGTGGGACAGGGCCCAGGAGAAATATCCGCCCGGCATCAGGGTCAAAGGCCGGATTCGCAACCTCACCAGCTATGGCGCCTTCATCGAACTGGAGGAAGGCCTGGACGGCATGATCCATGTCTCGGACATTTCCTGGACGCGCAAGATCAATCATCCTTCCGAAGTCCTCAAGAAAGGCGACGAACTCGAGGCCGTGGTTCTGGAAGTGGACAAGTCCAACCAGCGCATCGCGATCGGCCTCAAACAACTGGCTGAGGACCCGTGGGCGAAGATCGACCAGCTTTACAAGGTCGGCGACCTCGTCACCGGAAAGGTCACCAAGCTCGCCAGCTTCGGCGCGTTTGTCGGGTTGCAGCATGATATTGACGGTCTGGTGCACATATCCCAGATCAGCGAGGAGCGCGTGGACAAAATCAAGAATGTGCTCAAGGTCGGCCAGGAAGTCACCGCCCGCGTCATCAAGATCGACAAGTCCGACCGGCGCATTGGCCTGTCCATCAAGGCGGCGAACTACTCGCAGGAGCAACTCAAGGCCGAACAGGCTGTGCTCGACGCGTTGAAACCGGGCGAAGACCTGGTGGCGTTGCAGCACGCCTTTGATGCCGCCGACGAAGCGAAGCACCACGAAGACAAGCCGGAATAAGACTCCAGAATCCGGGAATTCCGCGAAGGCGCGCGAACCGGCGGGCTGGTTTCCAGCCCGCCGGTTTTGCAGACAGGAGCCAGCTCACTTGATGCCGCTGCGGAATGGAGAACCCGACTCGTATGATTCCAATTCAGAGTGAAGCCTGTCGACCTGCGCCATGTTGTTGTGGTGCGGGCAGCCGTGGGCGCGGCGCAGCGCGTCCTTACGCATCCGGAAATTACTCTCGGCAAATGCTCTGACCAGGGACCGGGGCCGGGCGGCAAAACTCAATCTCAGAACCTCCTCCCGCCACCCGCCAAGGAAAGTCTATTGGACGTGGCCGCAGAGCGGAGACCCTGACTGATACAATTTGAGGTGGCCTCGAAGCATGTCCGCCAGGGCGGCGTTGTTCTGGTCGATGGACAGGCTCAGGGCTCGCTGGGCGGCTGCAACCGCTTCCGAAAACCGCCCCACCTCGGCATACGCGGCCGCCATGGTCGCCAATACCCTTGGATCCTGGCCACCCGCAAGCCGGTCGGCCTGTTGAGCCAGTTCGAGCGCCTTGGCGCCGTTGCGGATGGACGCCTCCGGACAGGTCACCAGCACCCAGGCCAGGTTGTTGAGGAGATGAGGTTTGTCAGGCTGGAGTTTCTGCGCAGTCTCGTAGTGCGCAACCGCTTCGGCGAACCGCCCCTTTTGCACCAAAGCGCTGCCCATGTTGTTGTGAGCGTTCGCATAGTCAGGACAGATTTCCAGGGCCTTTCGCAGATAAGCAATCGCCTCGTCCACCCGCCCCATCTGGAGGGTGACAAAACCGAGATTGTCGTAGCTCGCCGCGTAATCCGGGTTGAGCTCGAGGGCTTTTTGAAGATAATAGATCGTCTCGCTCAGCCGCCCTTTCCGCAGATAAATGGCTCCCATATTGTTGAGGGCTTCCGGGTTGTTGGTCTGGACTTCCAGGGACTTTTGAAATTCAGCCAAGGCCTCGTCCAGTTCGCCCCTTTCAAGGAGAATTGCGCCCAGGCCGTTGTGGGCCAGGCCGGCCGCGGGATTCCTGGCAAGAGTCGTGCGCCAGAGCGTCTCCGCATCCGCGTACATGCCGCTCTGCCGCCAGGTCAGCACCGCCAGGACAGGCAGAATCACCACGGCAAAACCGTGGAACACCGCCGGTGCGCGCAACCGCTCTGCCGCTCGAGCCACCAGCCCCGCAATCAGCGCAATCAATCCTAGACTCGGCAGGTAAGCCCAATGATCGCACACGAACGAGTAACGCATGAAATACGAGTTCATGAACCCAAGGAGGGGAAAAAGCGTGCCGGCAAAAAAGAATGCCGCCGTCGCCGGCCCTCGCCCAACCCGCCCGCGCGCAAGCCAAAGCGCGAGCAGTGCGGCGAGCGCCCCGAGCGGGTAGGTCCATTGCCGCACGGACCCGGTATCGGGCTGCCAGCGCGGGTAAACGAAGCAGAGCTGCGCAGGCCAGAGCACTTTGACGGCATAGAACCAAAATGCCCGCCCGGCAATCAAGCAGCGCTCGAGAAGAGTGAAGTTCCAGCCGGGTCCCGCCGCGCCGACCTGGTGACGCTCCCACCAGGATATCAGCAAACCCAGCCCGGCTGCGGCAACGAAGAAAGGCAGCGTTGGCAGCAGATCCGGCCGCCACCGGACGTGTCCGCGCTGCCACCAACACAAGAGCAGAATCACCGCCGGCAAGGCGCAGGCTGTTGTCTTCGCCAGGAGCGCTGCCAGAAACAGCGTGAAGGCTGACGCATAGGCGCCCCAGCGCGGCCAAGGGGAATTGCCAGCGGCCGCAACCGGCATGTCGCCGGCGTGCCCAAAGAGCGCATGCCGCCCGTAAGCCAGCAACGCGCCAAGGAAAAGCACGAGGGAAAGCACGTTCTTGCGTTCAGTAATCCAACCGGCCGACTCGACCATCAACGGGTGCAGCGCGAAAACAAAACCAGCCAGCCAGGGACCCGGCACCTGCAACCGCCGCAACAATCTCCAGAAGAGCAGTGCCGCCAGGCTGTGGAGAAGGACGTTCTCAATGTGATACGGCAAAGTGTTGAAACCCCAGAGATGATAATCAAGCCAGAAGGTTGTTCCGGTAAGTGGATAATACTGTCGCAAGGCATGGGGGTTGCACCACATGGACCACAAACCAGAGACGGCCTGCAGCCGCGGAAAAAGAGTGGAGGTCCATGAATCATCATCCCAGACGAACTTTCCATTCAGCGCCGGCAGGTAAGCGGCCAGCGTGGCGGCGACCAAAATGAAACCCAGAAGACAGTCCCCTCTCCATGAACCGGCGACCTGGCAGGGCTGGGTTGCGCGCGTCCACGGACGCGCACAGCGCGTCCCTACCGCGTTCATGGGCTCAACGCGTGCGCAAAAGCGGGCGAAGGCTGTCCACAGCGACCGCAGAAATCCGGCGAATCCCTTCGCCGCCTGCTGGCTGCGATCGTTGGATTTCGTCTTTAGGGATGACGGCTGCGCCATGGGAAATTTGCTGACCTGGCCTGGTGAACCTGTCTTTTTCCAGATCATTCAACCACCACGGGTCAATTTGCATTCAACGGTCATCGCCGGCAAAATTGCGACCGATGTTATCGTGGGTTTAGCCGCATTTGGCCAGTCTTCTTTTGAGACGAACAGCCGGGAGCTTCACGATCATCACTGTCAAAAGACAATGTTGGCAACCGGCCCTTGGCAATCTAGTCTTTGCCCGCATGAGCATTCTGGCAGAACTGGACTGGCGCGGCCTCGTCGCCGATTGCACGGAGCGCGCGGAGTTGGCGAAAAGAACCGCTTCCGGCCCCGTCGCGCTCTACTGCGGCTTCGATCCGACCGCCGACAGCCTGCACGTCGGGCACCTGATGGGCCAGCTCATGCTGCGGCGGTTTCAACTCGGGGGGCACCATCCGATTCCGCTGGCCGGCGGCGCGACGGGCCAGATCGGCGATCCGAGCGGCAAAACCAGCGAGCGCCAGTTGCTCACGCGCGAGCAGATCGATCACAACGTCGATTGCATCAAACGCCAGCTTTCGCGCATCCTGGATTTCGACTGCAAAACCAACCCGGCGCGGCTCGTGGACAACGCCACCTGGATAGCGCAGATCACGTTTCTCGATTTCCTGCGCGATGTGGGCAAGCATTTTTCGGTGAATGTGATGATGCAAAAGGAGAGTGTCCGGGCGCGCATGGAAGATCGCGACGCCGGGATCAGTTACACCGAATTCAGTTACATGCTGTTGCAGGCGTATGACTTCTGTCACCTCCGGAAAGAATTCGGTTGCGAGCTGCAGGTGGGCGGCAGCGATCAATGGGGCAACATTACCGCGGGGATCGACCTGATCCGCAGGAAACTCGGCGTGCCGGCGTACGGCCTGACGTTCCCGCTTCTGACCAAGGCCGACGGCACGAAGTTCGGCAAGACCGAAAGCGGCTCGGTCTGGCTCGATCCGCAGAAAACCAGCCCCTACCGCTTCTACCAGTTTTTCATCCAAGCCGACGACGCCAAGGTGATCGAGTATTTGAAGATGCTCACGCTGTTGCCTCGTGAAGAGATCCTGGCGCTCGAACAGAAGCACCGGGCGAATCCGGGCGCCCGGGAGGCGCACAAGGCGCTGGCCAAAGCCACGACCGCGCTCGTTCACGGGGAAAGTGTCACTCAGGAAGCGATCCGCGCGAGCGAAATCCTTTTCGGCGGCAACCTGGACGGCGTTGCCGAAAGCACGTTCAATGAAATTGTCGGTGAGGTGCCCACCAGGGAAATCGCGAAGAGCAACCTGGATGGCGCGGGCTGGCCGCTCGTTGAATTGCTGGTGGATAGCGGGCTTTGCCCCTCGAAAGGCCAGGCCCGAAAGGACGTCGAAGGCGGCGGCGTTTACGTCAACAATGTTCGCGAACCCAATTTCCAGCGGGCACTGAACGCGAACGACTTGCTTTTCGGCAAGCATCTGCTCCTGCGCAAAGGGAAAAAGAATTACGTGGTGGTCACGGCCAAGTAGCGTAGCTGCGCTCGTCCGAGCGCGGCCATTTCAGACGGCGAAACATCCTGAGTGGGAGTCGTGCTCGACGGCGCGTCGAGCACGACAGCTCAGTTACAGAGATCGTGTATTCAAAGAACAAAAGATTCACCTTAACCGACGGACACACAGCTCAATCACCGGCAAAAACATTGAAGTTGTGGTTTTGCACGCAGATATTCGAGATTTCTCCAACTGGTCGCTCCACCAGACAGCGGAGAGCGGAAGTTTGAAGACGTAGTGAAAGACGCGGAGCAAGCTGCCGTGCTCGTGCTGGTTTATTGAATGTGCGACTGGATTTAACGCAAAGACGCAAAGACGCCAAGGCGCGAAGAACAGGCGATGTTTACCTTGCGTCTTCGCGTCTTTGCGCCTTTGCGTTAAGATTTCTTCAACGGCGGTGCTGGTGTTGGTCTATTGAGAATTCATTTCCAATCCGTCCGTTGCTCCTTCCCTGCAGAAAACTGCAAGCTTCAATGAGTGCGGCGTATGAAATGTTTTGTCGTAGCCGCGGCGCTTTCGTTGCGTGATGGTCGGGTCGAAGTGAAAGCGGCGCTCAAGCGCCGCAGTCCAAAACCTGGCGGATGTTCAAGTGCTCCCAGCCCGCGCGACCGTGCCTGTAAGGTGTTGGCTCGGCGGCGCTTCTAATGAAGATTCTGCATCACCCTGGCCATCTGCAGCGCCGTCTGCGCCGCTTCGGTGCCGCGGTTGTGCTTTTCATCCAGACAGCGGACGCGCGCGTGTTTTTGCTTTTCGAAGACGAACACGCCGTGGATCACCGGGATCTGGTGTTGCACTTGAATCTGCGCCAGCGCGTGGGTGACGCCCCAGCCGATGTGCTGCGCGTGGCTTGTCTCGCCCTGGAAAACCACGCCGAGGCAGATGATCCCGGATAGACGGGATCCGTGGCGCCGGCCATGTGTCGCGTGAAGGGAGTTCTTTTCGGCCAGCCTCGCCGCGACGGTGGGGATTTCGAACGCGCCGGGCACGCGCACAATCCGGACCTTCGCGCCGGCGTGGTGCAACTCGGCCCGCGCCGCGCGCAGCATCGCATCCACGTAAAGCGCGTTGTAGCGCGATGCGACAATGGCGAATGAACCGCCCGTGCGGCCGGGCTTTTTCGTTTTGACTCTTTTCAACATTCGAACTGTTCCGGTTTGAGTCTTTTCCTTCGAGCGGCCCCGACCGGCTAAGCCGTCTCTATGCAGCAGAGATTGGCGCTCGCCCTCACCCCAGCCCTCTCCCCCAGGGGAGGGCGAATCGTTCACCGCCCTTAAACCGACTCACCATCCGGTGATCGAATTCACTGCGGCAAAATGTTCCTTTTCCCTTTCTCTATCCGAGTTCATCCGTGTCCATCTGTGGTTTCTTGCTGCATAGAGCCGGCTAAAGCCGGAACTCCGAACCCAGGGCCCCATTTACAGAGCCCCAATCGTAAATCGTAAATCGCAAATCGCAAATCATAACAGGTGTCCCATCTTCTTGCGCTTGGTTTCCAGGTATCGGGCGTTGTGCGGATTGGGTTTGGCGCGAATCGGAACCTGTTCGACAATTTTAAGCCCGTATCCGGCCAGGCCAACGACTTTCCTCGGATTGTTCGTGAGCAACCGGATCGTCTTTAGCCCGAGATCGGCCAGGATTTGCGCGCCCAGACCATATTCGCGCAGGTCCATGTCGTAGCCGAGTTTTTCGTTGGCTTCGACGGTGTCGTAACCTTGTTCCTGCAATTTGTAGGCCCGGATTTTCGGGGCCAGGCCGATGCCACGGCCTTCCTGGCGCATGTAAACCAGCACCCCCGTGCCGGCTTTGGCAATCTGCCGCATCGCCTGGTGCAATTGCGGGCCGCAGTCGCAGCGGCGCGATCCGAACACGTCGCCGGTAAGGCATTCGCTGTGCACCCGCACCAGGATATTGCTCTTGCCCGCAACCCGGCCACAGACCAGCGCGAGGTGATGTTGCCCGTCGATTTTGGAGCGATAGAGATATAAATCGAAATCGCCGAAATCGGTCGGCATTTTGACCACTTCGATCCGTTCCACCAGTTTCTCGCGCGTGCGGCGGTGCTGGATCAGGTCGGCGATGGTGCAGATTTTGAGATGGTGTTTTCGGGCGAACCGGATCAGCTCCGGCAGCCGTGCCATCGAGCCATCCTGACTCATGATTTCACAAATCACGCCGATTGGCCGGCAGCCCGCGAGCTTCACCAGGTCCACCGCCGCTTCCGTGTGGCCGGCGCGCTGCATGACTCCGCCCGGCCGGGCGCGCAGCGGGAACACGTGTCCCGGCTGGACCAGGTCTTCCGGGACCGCCGTGGGGTCGGCCATGATGCGGATCGTTTCGGCGCGATCACCGGCGCTGATGCCGGTGGTGACGCGGCGCGCGGCGTCCACGCTGACCTGAAAATCGGTTTTGAAGGTTTCGCGGTTCTGCCGGACCATGCGTTCGATACCGAGCTGCTGCAGGCGTTCGGACGTCGTCGGCACGCACACCAGGCCGCGCCCGTGTTTAACCATGAAATTGATGGCCGGCGGCGTCACGAATTGTGCCGCCATAATCAAGTCGCCCTCGTTTTCGCGGTCGGCATCGTCCACCACGATCACCATTCTGCCTTTGCGCAAATCGGCGACCACGGATTCGATGGAATTAAACCGCTGTTTCATTAGCTGGTGCATGCATTATTAGCGCAAAGACGCGAAGACGCAAAGACGCAAAAGGAAAGCGGGCCGCGGGTTTTCGGGGATGCAACTCGGAAACTCTCCCAGCGTTACATGGTTGAATCGTCAGAACGTTGCTTCGGTCTGATGCGGCCCAGTCCGTTTCAACTTTGTAACGATTTAACGTTTGGCAGTGTCCTGATTTGAAATTTCGTCGAACGAATGCAATGGCAGGGCCGCGCTGCGTCGCGGCTGGACGCGCAGCAGCGCGTCCCTGCCTTTCAAATCAAGACGCTACCTAACGTTTTTTTGATGATTCGGCGCAGCGGACGGCCGCGGCATAAACCTCTTTCAATTGCACTTTTGCCCGCTCCGCCACTTTTCGGCACGACTCAAATTCGGGCGCCGCCTGCACGATCTTCCCGTCGAGTTTGCCGATCTTGATGGTGACTTCGCCGAACGGAGTTCTGACGGTCCGGAACTCGCGCCGCAGTTTGCGTCGCTCGGCCGTATGCCGCCGCACGCCAAACGCGCTCGTTTCCCGCAACAGCAGTTCGGTGAATTTGTCCGCCTCGGCTTCCGGGCACAGAACCGTGAGCAGCACGCCCGGCCGGTTTTTCTTCATTTGGATCGGGGTGTGGAACACGTCCAGGGCTCCGGCCGCAAACGCCCGTTCGACAAAATAACCAAGGATTTCAGCAGTGACATCGTCCAGATTGGTTTCGAGCACGGCCACTGTGTCGGTTTCCCAGTCCGGTCCGCCTGACACCCGACACTCGACACCGGACACCCTGCCCAACACCGCCCGCAGGACATTCGGCCGGGTTTGGTGTTCACGCGTGCCCACTCCAAAACCGATTCTCTGAGCCACCAGACCGTGCATCGGGCCGAAACGTTCGGCAAACTGCGCCAGCAATGCCGCGCCGGTCGGGGTGACCAGTTCGTGCGGCTCGTCACACTGCGTCACACCGACGCCGCGCGCGCCCAGGATGGCCAGCGTGGCCGGGGCCGGGACCGGAAAATGTCCGTGGGCGCAGTCCACCCAGCCGACACCTTCGACCACAGGCGCCGAGAGCACGCGCGGTTTTCCCAGCCATTCCAACGCGATGCAGGCGCCGACGATGTCAACAATCGAATCCACCGCCCCGACCTCATGGAAGTGAACCTGGTCCGGGGGCAGGCCGTGGATTTTGCCTTCGGCAACCGCAATGCGTTCGAAAACAGCAACCGACTTTTGCTTCACCCACGCCGACAGTTTGCTGGTCGTGATGAGCTTCTTGATTTCGGAAAAGTTGCGGCTGTCGTCGTGAGCGCGGCCGTGCCCGTGGTGACGATGATTGCGGGCGTGTTCGTGGTGATGCCCTCTCCCTTCTTCCTTCTCCCTTCGCCCTTCGTCGAAATGAACCTCGAATTCAACGCCTTCGATGCCGGATTTTTGCCGGCGCGAGACGTGAAGGTGATAGCCGCCGAGCTTGAGTTTTGTCAACTCGCGTTCCAGTTTCCCCGCGTCGATGCCCAGGTCAATGAGCGCGCCGACGAACATGTCGCCGCTGATGCCGCTGAAGATGTCGAGATAAAGCGTTTTCATTTTTGGCAACCGCAAAGAACACAGCGCAAAGAGCGCAGAGGAGAAAAAGCTTTGTGCTCTTTGCGATCTCTGCGGTTAAGTCATTTTCCGGCCAGCGCATTGATCTGGCTCGCGGCGAAACCGGCGCCGAAGCCATTGTCGATGTTCACAACCGTGAGTCCGCTGGCGCAACTGTTCAACATGGCCAGCAACGCCGCCAGTCCGCCGAAGCTGGCGCCATAGCCGACGCTCGTCGGCACGGCGATGACCGGTTTCGCCACCAGGCCGGCGACGACACTCGGCAGCGCCCCTTCCATGCCGGCGACGACGATCGCCACATTCGCGCTTTGGATGCTTTCGAGCCGGCTGAACAACCGGTGCACGCCGGCGACACCCACGTCGTTCACGCGTTCGACGCGGTTGCCCATGATTTCCGCCGTGACCGCGGCTTCTTCCGCCACGGGCAGATCGCTCGTGCCGGCGCAGACCACCGCGATTGCGCCGGGCCGTTTCGGCAAAGGCTTCCGCTCCAGGGTCAGGCACCGCGCCAGCTCATGGTGAACCGCGTATTTGAATCTCTTCCGCATCACGCGCGCGTGTTCGGGCGTAATGCGGGTCACGAGCACGTGCGCTTCGCGCTCGAGGAGTTTGCCCACGATTTTGAGGACCTGCCCGGGCGATTTGCCGGCGCCGAATACCACCTCGGGAAACCCCTTTCGCAGCGCGCGATGCGTGTCCAATTGCGCGAAACCGAGATCGACCACGGGCGCAGCCTGGAATGCGCGCAATACGCGGTCGCGGCCCACCCCGCCGGCGCGGAATCTTTCCAGGAGCTTGATTGCTTCGGTTGTCGTCACGGGCCGACCATGCCACAGAAATTGCCGACGGTCACGCTGGAAAAGCGGTTGGCAGTCGTGATGGTTGGTCAAAGCGTTGGTGGGGCGAGCGTCCTCGCGAGCCGGAAACCGAACGGCTTGGCCGGCCAGCGGCTCGCCGGGAGTCTCGCCCCACCGAATTCCACCACTACCCAAACGGGTTCCTTCTTGACACCAAAGATGAAATGTCGTTGTCAGGACGGATGGAATTTCAAACCGGGAGATTATCGATGTCGGGAACAGCAAACATCCTGCTTCTGTTCGTTGCCTTCTTGCTGTCTGGCACGGTGGTCCGGGGCGCGGATGCGCCCGATTATTCCGCGGCGATCCTGACGCCGCCGGCGCCGGCCACGCCGCGCATCAATGGTCCGAACGTATTCGGAGTCCGCCCGGGATCCCCGTTCCTCTACACAATCCCGGCCACGGGCGAGCGGCCTATGACTTTCAGCGTCAAACGTCTTCCCCGCGGGCTTCACCTTGACGCGCAGACTGGACGGATCACCGGCTCATTGTCGAAGGCAGGCGAATACAAGGTCATCCTGCGCGCCAGGAACCGGAGGGGAACGGCGGAGAAGAAATTCCGGATTGTCATCGGCGAGAAGATTGCCCTCACGCCGCCGATGGGCTGGAACAGTTGGAATTGTTGGGCCTGGGTGGTGGACCAGCAGAGGGTATTGCGCTCGGCGCGGGCGCTGGTTTCCTCCGGCCTCATCAATCATGGTTGGGCTTACGTGAACATTGATGACACCTGGCAGGGGGAACGCGGCGGTCCGCATCACGCAATCCTCGCGAACGAGAGGTTTCCTGACATGAAGGGGCTCTGCGACAATGTCCATGCGTTCGGCTTCAAAGTCGGCATCTATTCGAGTCCGTGGATCACGACGTTTGCCGGCTATCGCGGCGGATCCAGCGACGATCCGGACGGCCGCTGGGAGCGGCTTCGGGACTATGAGGCCAACAAGCGACTTGGCCGGTATTCCTTCACCACAAACGACGCTGCGCAATTTGGTGAATGGGGCATTGATTATCTTAAATATGACTGGAGCCCCAATGATGTGCCGCACACGGCCGAAATGGCCGAAGCGTTGCGGCGGACCGGACGCGACATTGTCTTCAGCCTCTCTTGCGCCGCGCCTTTCGCGCAAGCGTCGAACTGGGCGCGCCTGGCCAACTGCTGGCGCACCACGGGCGACATTGGTGACGCGTGGGACCGGCCTTCGGAATCCTGGAAACACGGCGTTGCTGAAATCGCGTTCAGCCAGGATCGCTGGGCCCCTTACGCCGGCCCCGGACATTGGAACGACCCGGACATGCTGGAGGTCGGATACGTGGGTGGGGGCCCGAATCTTCACCCGACCCATCTCACACCCGACGAGCAATACACGCACATCAGCATGTGGTGCTTGTTGTCCGCGCCACTGCTCATCGGTTGCGACCTGGAGCGGATGGACCCCTTCACCTTCAGCCTGCTGTCGAACGATGAAGTCCTGGCGCTGGACCAGGACGCGCTGGGCAAACAAGCCGTGCGCGTGGCATACGTCGGTCCGGTGGATGTTTACCTGAAAGAACTGGAAGACGGTTCGAAAGCCATGGGGTTTTTCAACCACGATGCCGCGCCGCAGAGCATCGAGTTCAACCAGATGAGGGCCATCGGCTTCAAGTCCAGGCAGCACGTGCGCGACTTGTGGCGTCAGAAAAACCTGCCCGACATCGCTGATCCGTCCAAGGACGTGCTAACAATGACCATTCCAGCGCACGGCGTGCAGCTTTACAAGCTGACACCGGTTCATTCTTGACAGCGGCAAAGAAATGCCGTTGTCAGGACAGGCAAACTTTCAAAGCAACATCGTGCTTATGCAAAAATTGTCAGGAATTCTGGTTTTGTTTATTTCCACACTCCTGTCGGTCGTAACGGTTCGCTCGGCGGACGAGCCGGATTATGCCGCGGCGATCCTGACACCTCCGGCGCCGGCAACACCGCGCATCAACGGGCGGGAAATTTTTGGTGTCCGGCCGCGGTCGCCGTTTCTTTACACGATTCCCGCCACCGGTGATCGGCCGATGGAATTCAGCGTCGAGAACCTGCCCAAGGGCCTGGCGGTGGACGGCGCGAGTGGACGAATCACCGGTTCAGTGAAGAGGAAAGGCGAGTATTCCGTCACCTTGCGCGTCAAGAACGCCAAAGGCGAGGCGCAGAGGAGATTTCATATCGTCGTGGGCGACAGAATTGCGCTTACGCCTCCGATGGGCTGGAACAGTTGGAATTGCTGGGGCAACTCGGTGGACCAGGATAAAGTCCTGCGCTCGGCCCGCGCCATGGTGTCCTCGGGTTTGATCAATCACGGCTGGACGTACGTCAACATCGACGAGGGCTGGCAGGGCAAACGCACCGGTAAAGATCACGCATTGCAGGGCAACGACAAATTTCCGGACATGAAAGGCCTGTGCGACGAGATCCACAACTTGGGTCTAAAGGCGGGGATCTATTGCACGCCCTGGATCACTTCTTACGGCATGGGCCCCGGCGGCTCCAGCGACAGTCCGGACGGCGCCTGGACGAAGGAAATGGCCAAGGAACCGTTCAAGCGCCATGGCAAGCACTCTTTTGCCAGGGCCGACGCGGAGCAATGGGCGGCCTGGGGCTTCGACTATCTCAAATACGATTGGGATCCCAACGACGTGCCGCACACCCGGGAAATGAGCAAGGCGCTGCGGGCGGCCCGGCGCGGCATTGTTTTCAGCCTGTCCAATACGGCGCCTTTCAATCATGCGGCCGATTGGGTCCGGTGGGCCAATTGCTGGCGCACGACCAGTGACATCCGGGATACCTGGATCGGCACGGGTGAATTCTGGCAATCCGGAGTATCCGAGATCGGTTTTGTGCAGGATCGCTGGGCTCCGTTTACCGGGCCGGGACATTGGAGCGATCCCGACATGCTCGTGGTGGGTTACGTCGGCTGGGGACCGCAGTTGCACCGGACCAATTTGACACCCGACGAACAATATTCTCACATGAGCCTTTGGTGCCTGCTTTCTGCGCCGCTGCTCATCGGCTGCAACCTGGATCAGCTCGACACCTTTACTCTCAATCTGTTGAGCAACGACGAGGTGCTCGCGCTCGATCAGGATGCGCTGGGGAACCAGGCGGTGCGCGTCTGGACATACGGCCCGGTGGACATTTTTTTGAAGGAACTGGAGGACGGGTCTCGGGCGATCGGCTTTTTCAATCGCGACTCCAGCGAACAGACGATTTCCTTCAACAAATTGATTTATATTGGAATCAACGGGAAGCAGCACGTGCGCGACCTATGGCGGCAAACGGATCTGCCGGATGTGGACGATCCAATGAAGGGATCGATCAAGCTGACGATTCCGGCCCACGGCGTCCAGCTCTACAGGTTCACGGCGGCGAAGCAGCATTCGTCCACGCCTGCCACCCGCTAAAGCAGGGTGTTAACAGAGCGCCATTGCGGCGTTCAGCCGGAGTGCGAAATGTCGGCCTAAAGCCCGAAATCCAGGGCCGAGCTTTGAGGAAGTTCGTCTTTTGAGGAGGCGGGCAGGCCAGGATTCCGGGAGTTGTCGTCTGGCTTCTGATTTGCGGCGTCCATGGTTTTGACAGGCGCAATGCCGGTTCTTCGGATCAATGCTGTCTCGATGGACGTGACCAACGCGTGGTGGTCAATTGGCTTCGGCAAAAAGGCCACAGCGCCCACAGCCGATGCCCGGTGTTTGTATTCCGGCCGGTCCTTGGCGCTGATGAGAATGACCGGAGTGTTTTTGGTGGCTTCCAGGCGCTGCAGCCATTGAGTGATGAGGAAGCCGTTCCACAGCACACCGCCTCCATGGGCCACGTCCGGGGGAAAATGGATGTCCACCAGCATGAGGTCGGGCTTTCCCTGGCGCGAGACGCTGATGGCCTCCGAACCGTCGCTGGCGGTCACCACCGAAAAGCCTTGGGACGTCAATTTGAGCGATAAGGCCTTGACGGAAACCGGGTCGTCGTCGACGACTAGAATTCTCTTGTTCGGGGCCGCGGATTTCCCGCCGTTCGAGGTTTCCCGGGCACTGGCAGGTGTTGCCATCCCGGCAGCCGGACACGGGCGGGAAGGCGTGGCCACACTCTTTCGACGAAAAATCATACCTAATCATCATCGAATTCATAGAAACATGCAAAACCGGCCTTTACGGAATTGAACCGGGGAAACACCTGGACGGGTGATCGGGTGTCCTCACGAGGTCCGGCGCGCAGCGGAGCGCGGAATCGAGGGGGAACTCCCGGTGGGTCAGCGGGCTTCGCCGTCTCCCGACGCCGGCAGCAGGCGAATGATCAGTTCGGCAGCGTCCTGCATTTCATACGGCTTCGAGAGAACACTTACGTTCAGGCTGTCCAGCTTTTTACGGACGGCTTCGTCGAGGTAACCCGAAGCGAGCACAAGCCGGATCTTTGACCAACGGGCAGACACGCGCTCGATCAGTTCGACACCGTTCATCCCGGGCATGCTGTAATCCGTAAAAAGGATGTCCACGGGCTCCGGTGTTTCCTCCAGCACGGTCAAAGCCTCGCTGCCCTGGCTGGCCACCAGCACGGTCAGCCCCGCCGTTTCGAGAAAGTTCCTGGTGAAGTCGCGCAGCAGATCGAGATCATCCACGATCAGAACACGGCCGGTGCCGTGGGCCAGCGGTGGGTGTGACTGTCCGGGCGAGCAAGCGGGCGATTCGTGCGCCACAGGGAAGTAAAGATGGAAGGTCGTGCCGACGCCGACGGTGCTTTGCACTTCCACAAAGCCGCCGGCCTCCTGCATGACGCGTTGGACGATGGCCAGACCCAGCCCGGTGCCTTTGCCTTTCTCTTTGGTGGTGAAGAACGGCTGGAAAATGCGCGGCACTATTTCACGAGGTATTCCACTACCGGTATCGGCGACGCTGCAGCAGGCAAACTCCCGCGCCGCGCTGATTCCGTGGCGCGCGAATTGTTCGGGGGTCAGCTTCGCGATCGCATTGGTCAATCTGAGGTGGCCGCCCCGGGGCATGGCGTCCTGCGCGTTCACGCACAGGTTCAGGAGCGCCTGGCTGGCGCGCGTCGAATCTACTTTCACGCACAACGGTTCGGTCGCGGGGACCAGCTCGAGACTGATGTCGGCCCGCAAGGTGCGCCGTGCCAGTTGGCCGGCTTCCTCAATGATCTGATTCAAGTCCAGCACTCCCTGTTTTCCATTCGATTCCCGGCTGAAGGAAAGGAGTTGGTGGGAAATGTCGGCGGCGCGGGAGGCCGCCACGTTGATTTGTTCGGCCCAATGGCGGAGATTGGAGTCCTCGGGCGTCTGGAGCAACACGAGGCTCACGTTGCCACGAATGGCCTGGAGCAGATTGTTGAAATCATGCGCCACACCGGCGGCGAGCGTACCGATGATCTCCATTTTCTGGGCCTGGAAGAGCTGGTTCTGCAGTTCGTGATAATGGGTCTGGTCGCCAATGCTGCAGATTAATCCGCGCACTTCGTCCGCGTGAATCCAGGGAGAAATTTTCATCAACCAATGCCGTCCGTCGGGAGACACGTAACTGTTTTCCTGGGGCCGGCCCTGGTCCAGCACCTCGCGGAAGGCGAACTCCAGCTCAGTCCGGCGTCCGGCGTCCAGCACGGAATCCAACAATGGCTTGCCCATCACCGGGCATCCCTCAAAACGGATTCCACCATGCTCGGCGGGCATGCGGCGCCAGCCTTCATTCGCATGCGTCAGATGAAACTCACGGTCGAGTGTGTAAATGGCGCCGTCCAGAGACGCGAGGATGCTTTGAATGAAATCGCGCTCGAGCCGGAGCTCGTTCTGCAATCGCAGGCGCGGCGTGATGTCGCGCTCGCTGGCCACATACCCCATGAACCGGCCAGCCCTGTCAAAGATCGAAGAAATGTTCGATTCCACCTGGTAGGCGGTGCCATCCCGCCGGACGTTGGTCAGTTCACCGCTCCATTCGCGACCCTGTGCGACAGCCTCCAGATAGCACTGAACTTTTTCCTTTTCTGCCGGCGCGCGCAGGAACGCATCGGTCCGCCCGATTACTTCTTCGAAACTATAGCCGGTGGCGATTTGAAACGCGGGATTGACGAACGTGAGTCGCCGATCGGCATCGGTGATGAAAAACACCTCGGGTGTGGCATCGATGGCCGTGATCAGGCGCGCGATGTGATCTTCAAGGCGGAGCCGCTGGCGAGCGTCTTTGAATGCCGGCCATTGGGCGAGCGGGTTTGGCGCCGGGGCTTTTCCCGTCGCGCCTTCGGGGACAGAGCTGGAGCCGGCGGGGCCCATGAGTTCAGCAGTACACAACGAGCGACTGAGTAATCGGCTGAACCCGGTTGTGGTTTAGAAGTTTTTCGATGTAAGTGGCATTCAACTGCTGGCCTTCGGGCACCAGCAGCAGGCCATTGGCGGTGTAGATGCCCCGGGCCAGCACCATGCCGGGGCGAAGATCCGACAGCATCACCTCGCGCTCCTTGCGCAGGAGCGGCGCCATGGGCAGCGCCTTGAGCAAGGCTCGCACCGCCTCGGGGTCGAAGGCAGTGCCGGATTGCTGTTTGATGTCTTCCAGGGCGTCGTCGCGGGTGAGTTTGCTGGAGGCGTAAGCCACGGCCACGGCCAACAGGCGCGCCAGCCAGGGAATGGTTTCACCAACGGATTGATCCGGATAGCCCTCGCCATCGAAGCGCTCGTGGTGCGCGCGGACAACTTCCCCCACTTTGTCCATGCCGACCCCGAACGACGACAGTTCCTGGCTGAGGATGGGATGTTGTTCGATGAGCGCCCGCTCCGCCTCGTCGAGGGATCGGGGACTGTCCTGCCATTTGCGAATCAGGTGTCTCGGCACGCCGACCAGGCCGATGTCATGCAGGAGGGCGGCGCTTTCCAGGACGCGCCGGTCTTCGGGAGAGATCTGCGAAGCCTCGGCCATGGATCGGCAGATCTGGGCCACCCGCCGGGCCTGGTTCCCGAGGGTGGGATAATACGTCTGCATCGTGTGCAGGCACAGCTCCAGGGAGCGGAGGAGGTTCCGCTCCAACGCGCGGTTCATTTCTGCCAGCTTGTCGTTCTGCTGCGCGACCAGTTTGACCTGCTGTTCGAGCGAGCGGTTCAAGTCCACGAGTTGCTGGTTCATGGCCTGCGTGGAAGCCTGCAGTCGCGCATTCTGCCGGATGAGTTCATAGCGCTGGACGGCGTTTTTGACGGTGACCAGCAATTCTTCGCGGAGCCAGGGTTTGACGACAAATCGGTAAATCTCCCCCTTGTTGATGGCATCAATCACGGTATCCAGGCTGAGGACGGCGGTGATCAGGATGCGGGTGGCATTGGGTTGGATTTGCCGCGCCTGGGCGAGCAGTTCGAGCCCGGTCAATGCCGGCATGCGCTGGTCCGTGATGATCACGGAGAATTCGGTTTTCTTGAGTTCCGCCAGCGCCGTGGCCGGATCGGGAGTGGTGACGACTTCATAGTGCTCGCGGCGGAGCGTTTCGTATAGAGCGACCAGGACAATCTCCTCGTCGTCGACGACCAGGATAGGGTGGGATTTGGGATTGGGTGAGGCGGTGGGTTCTTTCATGAAGGGTCTGCCTGGTTCGACTGGCCGAGAACGGTGCGGATGCGAGACACCACTTGCGGCGCCGGAAAATCGGGAGGAAACACGGCATCCACGCGTTCCAGGAAGCTGGTTTCGATCTCATCCTGGTTGCAGCCCAGAAGCCCAAGAAACAATTTGACCGGCAGATTTTCAGCGTGGATGCGGTTGAACAACAAGAGTTCTTCGGCATGCGCGTGCTGACAAAGCATCAGGACGCCACTGAAATGATAATCCGGAGAATACAACGCCTGGAGGGCATCCGATGGGCACGCCACAGCCACCACATAGAAGCCGTTGGTGCGCAGCATTTCCACCATGCGATCGCGCGCTTCGCCGGGCTTGCCCGTGACCAGCAGCGTGTGCCGGGCGAGGGGTGTGGTTGGCTCCGGCTGCTCCTGTGTTTCCGAGAAGTCCGCCTGGGGGAACCACAGGTGAAAGGTCGTGCCCGACTGCTCGCGAGTCTCCACCGAAATGCCGATCCCATGGTCCTCGGCGAACAGCTTGGTATTGTACAAACCAAGTCCCGAGCCTTTGCCAAGCGGTTTGGTGGTGAAAAAAGGATCGAAGATGGAGCTCAGGTAACTGTCTGGAATTCCCGCCCCGGTATCCTGCACCGAAAGGCGGACCAGCGGCGCCTGCGGAAAACTCCCCTGCAGCGGCTGGATGGCGGGCGGCTTTTCGTGTCGGGAAGTGCGGAACACGAGCGAGCCGCCCTTGGGCATCGCATCCACCGCATTGAGCGCGAGGTTGACGATGACGCGCCGCAACTCCACCTCATCCACGTACACTGCCAACTGGCCGCGTTCCAGCTCGGTTTGCACCCGCACCCGGCGCGTCAGCACTTTTTGAAGGACTTCCGCCATACCGGAGACAATTTCGTTCAGGTCGTGGTAGTTCTTTTCACCCGGCACACCCTGGTGGAGCTGGCGGATGCGGTGAGCCAGTTCGCTGGCCTGATTTGCCGTACTGCGGATCAAAGTGACGCTGTTGCGAAGAGTTTCATTTCCGCGCAACTCGTTCTCAAAAGTGTCGCTCAACGCCACGATGCCCGCCATGATGTTGCAGAAATCGTGCGCCAGGCCCATGGTGATCGTGCCCAGGTTTTCTTTCCAGGACAGGTTCAACAGCCGTCGCTCGGCGATTGTTTGGCGGGTGATATCCAGCCAGATGCCTTCGTAGCCGAGCAGCAGGCCGTTGCTGCTGAGCACCGGCTGCCGGTGTTCCCAGAGATAGCTGACGCGGCCGGTCTGAATATGCCGTATCCGGTAGGTGCTGGTCATGCCCTCCGGCGACGGGTTCGTTTGCTGAAGCCGTTTCCAGAGCGCGTCGGCATCGGCCTCGTGGACAACCTGCCAGAAATAATTGGACTGCCGCTGCCACTCCTGCGGAGAAACGCCGGTCAGTTCCTGGACGCGGGGACTGACAAACGCAAAACTGAAATCCGGTCTCTGGCTGAAAATGATCCCCGGCCAGCGATGAACCAGATTGTCCAGTTGCGTTTCGGCGCGGATCAGGCGGCTAAAGACGGTGTGTGTGGCCGCCCGCCCCCAATACTCTTCGGGAAAGACCTCCTCCAGATCCCGCATCGGCGGGAGGATCGATTCCATGCGAACAAATCGAGCCTGCCCGTGGCAGCACAACTCGACGTTCAGCTTCCGGGCGGCACCGTGGGCCGACGATGCCAGTTCGAGCCGGTCGAACCGGACCGGCCGCTGAAGAAACTCGTGCAAGGGTTCCTGCCATTCAGGAAAGTGCCGACCCACGAGGCCGACAAGCGACTGGCCTTGAAGGTCGGCACCGCTGATCCCCAGCCAAAGCGCCAGGGTGTCATTGGCAGAGACGATGTTGCCCTTCTCGTCCAGAACGACGGTGCCGCCACTGAGCCAAAGCGCCTCTGAGGCGGGACCGGGAACAGTCGGAACACACCCCGTCGCCTGGCGCAGAGAACCAGGTTCATTTTTCGCTGGACACTGTAAAACGCTCATAGAATACGTTACTGCTCTGCCGAGCCCCGGTGCAACGCCACCTCTTCAAGAGCAACAAGCCTGCCATAAACAAGCCACCTCAACGCCTGCCGCCGGCCCTAAATCGGAGCGGGGACGACCTCCCTCTTATAGGATTAGCTTTGAATATTAGCAAGATTGAACGAGCAAGCGGCCGGCGCTGGTTTGCGGAGCGGGGCGACGCAGCGCTGGCCGCAATGGCCCTGGAGAGACTGTGTCGATCTGGACTTTCGGCGGAGCCGGCCTGTCCCGGGCTGTTTGTCCAGCGCGGGTTGCGGTTGGCCGGAAAGCGGGTGGCTACGAAAACGAGGTCCAGGCGGCGGGGGGGGAGGGGGCGTAGAGCCGCTGCACCTGCCGCAGGGTTCGACCGGCTTGTTCCAGATGGCCCAGTTGGGCTCGAGCAGCCTGCCGCACGGCCTCGAGCAGCACGCTGTTTTGCGACTCGATTTGGATCAATTCCGTAATCAATGAACGGAAGCTGTTTTCTCTGGCTGTGGGATCCACCCCCAGCCGCTTCCATTCATTCTGCGCCTCCTGGGTATAATGGATGATGAGCGGCTGCAATCGTCGCAGGGCTTTCTGGCAGTCGTCCGCGAGGAGCCAGTTGCGAGTGCGGATGGCTTCGCCCTCGGCATCCGCCAGGCGACGCCATTCTTTGTAGGCCGCCTCAAGTTGATCATCGGCGCTCATGTCCGACCGGTTTCAAGCCGTGGCCAGAGCCAGAGAAGCTGTCGTCGTCGGCTCCGGCGCAGGCTCGGGCTTGTTCAACATCGCCGCCCAGGCATCGCGCAATTCCGTTACCAGGCGGATCACTTCGTCAACCCCGTCACGACGTTTGCGCAGGTTACTATCCCAGATTCGACGATCGAAATAGTCATAAAGCCTGCGGAGTGTGGCGGCGCATTCGCCGCCCTGCTCCATGTTCAGAGCATAGTTCAACTCGCGGATGATCGCTTGCGCGCGCAGCAGGTTGTTGTGAATGATCATGTTCGCTTCCGCGGGATCCGCATGCGTAAAACCCGGCAGAGCGCGCTCCAGGGCGCGCAACGCGCCATCGTAGAGCATCAAAATGATTTGCCCGGGAGGCGCCGTGAGGGTTGAGATTTGGCGGTATGATTTCCAGGGATCAGCGACATGCATGGTGGGCGTAAATCGGCGATGGGTTTGAGACTTACTGTTTCAAGTGCACCGCCAACAGGACTGCGATCCGATCCAGCAGGTCGGTCGGTGGATACGACGTGGCGGAAACCAGCGCCTTTGCCTGGTCCACCTTTTCCGGGCGCACGAGTGAGATGTTATTCAAGGCGCTCTTGAGGGAGGCAGCCGTCGGAAATGACGCCGCATCGGACGCAGCAGGGGGTGCGGCCTGTCGCTCGATTGGCTGAGCCGATTCCGGCTTGGGAATTCGGCCCGGGTTGAAGTCAATTTCCATATAACCTAACTTTTCTTCCTAATTCATTTCCGGAGCCCCTTTTTGTACTTCCATCACTCAGTTGGCACATCGGCAGCTCGGCGGGAAACTTTAATACTTTTTCATCGATTCGGCAGCGTCCTGAACACCTGCGCAGCAGCGTATTGGGCAAACAGCCGCGGTGAATTCCTCATAGGCCAATCTCCGCCATCTTCGTGCGGACTCCACAGCCCGGCCCACGGATGGTGCCTGGCTCCATTCAGCACCGGCTGCTGAGCGGCGTCCAGGAGTTCATCCACCGCCCACAGGGTCTGCCCGGTCCGAGCGTTCACCAGTTTCATACGCCAGCCCACCGCCAGTGGTTCATAAGCCCGGAACTCGGTGAGTTGGCAAAACAGGACGGCATCACACCCGCACAGCTCACGCATCGAATCAAAAAAGTCCTTGGGCAGAAGTTCCGTTCCGGTCCATGCCCAACGTCCGGTGCGGCTCTGCAGAATCTCGTGGCTGACGCCGACGATCTCGAATTTTCCGGTTTTGACCAATTCAGCCTGAACAACGGGGCTGAGTGTTTCACAGACCTCTTCCAGGTCGGGGCGTTGATCTTCGGACGCGAGCGGCAGCACCGCGATCCGTTTCAAGTCAGGGGATAATCCTGGCGCGTAGAGAAACACGTTTGTGGGCCGGTAATCCGGTGTCGAGCAGCCGATGTGTTGTGTCGGCAGCGCGCATCCGCCGAGCATCCAGCAGCCAACCAACAGCCCGCTGATCCACCCGCGGCAGCAGAGCCGCCGGCGGAGGAGGGCGTCCTCGCCGGGCATGAGGTTGACGGCGCGTGGAAGGTTTTGGTTCACGACTTGCCCCAGTTGGTGACTTGCTGCGACAAATAGGTCAGTTCCTGGTTGACCTGAGCCTCCGCTTGTTCCATCGCCGTGAACTCGGAATTCCATTGGTCAGTGTCGTTTGAGATTTTGGTTTCCAGATTCGAAATCTGGGTGCTGATATCGGTGCTCTCGTCGGTCAGAGTAGCCTGGTGATCGGTAACGACTCCGTCACTTCCAATCAGGCTGTTGATAAAGGTGTTCAGTTGAGTCATCAACCCGTTGGTGGGATCAGTGAACAGCGTCTCCACCCCGCTCAGATTGTTGGTCAACGCGCTGGTCAGAGCGCCGGCATCGTCCAGCGCTATCGTATTGTCATTGCTGTTGCCATCAATGCCCAGATCCCCCAACTGGCTGACGGCGCCCGAGAGCCCGGAAGTGGACAGGACGCCGTCGATGGTGGAACGCAAACCGGACGCAATCTCGTTTGCGGTCTGGTCGCCCGTAAGCAACCCCGCCGTGACGGTTCCGTCGGACGCGGTGGTCACCGTCATCTGGCTGGTGATGTACGATTGCACGGCGTTGTAATCAGTGATGAACTGATTGATGGCGGTGCTGATGGCGCTGGTGTCGGGACTGACGCTGATCGTTGCCGTGCCTTTGGCCACGGCAGTGACCGAAAGGCCCGGCACGGCGTTAACGGTATTGGATTGGCTGACCAACGTTGTCCCGCCGTTAACCGAATAAAGAAGGTTACTGCCGCGCTGAAGCGTTCCAGTCGACAACCCGGTCGCCGCCAGAAAATTCCCGGTCACATCCTTCATGGAAATGCCGACATCGCCCGTCGTGTTGTTCGTCAGCACAAACTGATTGTTCGAGGCGTCATAAGAGGCAGTGACACCCGCGGCTGAATTCGTGATGCGGTCAAGCACGTCCTGCAGGGTGTCCGTGCTGGCGTCGTAGGAGATGGAGACTCCGTTGATGGTGAACTGGCCCTGGCCGCTGCCGCCATCCTGGATTTGCGTCTTCGTGTCCGCGCTGGACAACGTCGCGCTGACTTGGACATGGCCCAGGGCGGAGGTGCTGGTGATGGGGCCTGTTGTGCCGGTGTTATACAATTGTGCGACCTGCAAAAAGTTGCTGGTATCTGCCGCGCTGCCGAGAACAATTTCGCTGTTGTCGGCGCTGGTCAATGTGATGGTGTCTGTCGTCTGATTGTAGGAGGCAGTGACTTTCTGGTTGGTGGCGGCGGCGATGTTGTTGAAGACTGTCTGCAGCGAATCGCTGGTGGCGATGGTGACCTGCGCCCCATCGACCGTGAACGTGCCGGCTGTGACCGGGGTTGAGAACCCGGCGGTTCCCACGGTGACATTGCTCAAATTGCCGTTGGGAGCCAGAATCTGGCTGACGTTTGAACCGCTGTCGATTTGGGCGGCGGTCGCCAATTGCGAGAACGTGAACCCGTAGCTTCCGCTGGCGGCGGTGGAATCGGCGGTGGCGGTGGCGATGGTCGAGTCGGAACTCGTCGCGGCATTGTTCTCGTAAAGCGAGGGGTCCTGCAGCTTTTGCACATCGGTCTGCAGCGTCGTCAAATCAGTGACGATGGTGCTGAAGGCCGAATTCTGGTTGTTGATGGTCGTCTGCTCCTGGTTCCACTGGGTTTCAGGCGCCCGCTCCGCGTTGGCCAGTTCCGTAATCACGGTTGACCAATCCATGCCCGACGCCAGTCCTGTCACCTGCAAGCTTGACTGGAGGCTCGAGGTGGTGCTGTCCGAGCCGATACTTGTTACTGTAGTCGCCATATTCCTGCTCCGTTCTCCGTTCTAAGTGCCGCTGCTCTCCTGCCGGTGGGCTCGCGAAAGCAACTTTCTTTGTCTGTCATCATTCAAGCCAAAGCTCGGACGGCGCGGATGCGCCGTCCGAGATGTTCACCGATTCATCAAACCCGCTTACGGCTCCTAGGACAGGAGCTTGAGTGCGGTTTGAGGAAGGGCGTTTGCCTGGGCCAACATCGCCGTGCCGGTCTGGACGAGGATGTTATACTTGGCATAGTTGGTACTCTCCTCCGCCACGTCCACATCCATGATCTGGCTGTTGGCGGACGAGAGGTTGACTTTCAGCGTTCCGAGCTGATCACTGTAATACGTCAGACTCTCGATGTTCGCGCCGATCGTGGCACGATCTGAGGCGAGTTGAGAGATGGCGTTCTTGACGTCGGTGAGCGCCGTGGTGGGATTACCAGTAGCGCTGATGTCGGCGCCCGTGGCAGCCGTGTAGGTAGCTCCCCCAGTGCCGCTAAGGCTGATGCCCGTCATTTGGAACTTGTTCGCATCGCTGTCGGTCGTAACGTTAAGGGTGCTGCCATTGAACAGACTGACACCGTTGAAGTCCTTGGTCGCTACGTCATTGATGTATTGACCAAGAGTGTGGAACTCCTGTTGATACAGGGCCTTGTCGCTCGTGGACTTGGTGACGTCCTGCGCGAGGACGGCCAGTTCGCTCATGCGGCTCAACGCGTCTGACACCTTCTGAAGGTAGCCATCTTGCGTCTGGTTGAACGAAATGGCGTTGTTGACGTTGTTGCTTGCGCCGTCAATACGCGCCATTTGCGCCGTTAACTTCATTGACACCGCCAGACCCGCGCTGTCGTCAGCCGGCGAAGTGATCTTCGAACCGGAAGACAACCGTGCGAGTGACTGGCTTAACATTGCGCTGGACTGGCTCAACAGTTGTGCGCTCGTTTGTGCTGATATGTTTGTACCTATTACCATACTGACTCCTTCCTTGAGTCACCCCTTTCGGGGATTCGTTTTGCACGGCATCCCTGCCGCGAGGCGGGCCTTTTATTATTCAGGCGCCCACCCATGCTTCCCCCCGGCCGTTTGCGGTCGCCGGACACCGTTTTCCAACCGTCATATCGACGTTTCGCGCCGGTACTTGAGCTGGGAAATTCGTTGAAAAGCGTTCGTACAGTGGATTTCTCACTTACTATCAACACCTTAAGCGGGTGTCTCGGGTAAGGACAGAGCTGCTTCGAGTCGCCTCCAGGCGCACTCCTTATCGATAACATCTGCGGTGCCCGGGCGTAAGACTTCCCGTTTCGATTGATTACTGCGGATTCGTGGCGAGGTTTCACGTCGTTTGCCGAGATGCTTGGATCGAACTTGCTGGCGAGGTTGCTGTCTCGTGCACGGTTTCAGTGCGGTGCTGGCTCCCGATTCAGACTTGCGATTTAAAGAAGTGCCCGGGCGGTCAACGTGGGCCGCCCGGGCATGCCCACCTGCGGAGACCAATTGGATCAACTCAACAGCTTCAGAGCGATCTGAGGAAGGGCGTTTGCCTGCGCCAACATCGCCGTGCCGGTCTGGACGAGGATGTTGTACTTGGCATAGTTGGTACTCTCCTGCGCCACGTCCACATCCATGATCTGGCTGTTGGCGGCCGAGAGATTGTTTTTCAGCGTTCCGAGCTGATCGTTATAGTAAGTCAGAGTCTCGATGTTCGCGCCAATCGTGGCACGATCTGAGGCGAGTTGAGAGATGGCGTTCTTGACTGCGGTGAGCGCCGTGGTGGCATTACCCGTAGCGCTGATGTTGGCTTGCTCCACAGCGAGGTAGGTTGCGCTCCCAAGAGTGACTCCCGTCATGGTGAACGCGTTGCCGTCGCTGTCAACTGTCACGTTGAGCGGGGAACCCGAGAACAAGCTCACGCCATTGAAGTCCTTGTTTGCCACGTCGCCGACAAACTGGCCAAGGGTGCTGAACTCCTGTTGGTACAGGGCCTTGTCGCTCGTGGACTTGGTGACGTCTTGAGCAAGAATAGCCAATTCACCCATGCGGTTCAACGCGTCGGAGACCTTTTGCAGGTAGCCGTCCTGCGTCTGGTTGAATGAAATGGCATTGTTGACGTTGTTGGTTGCGCCGTCGATGCGCGCCATTTGCGCGGTTAACTTCATTGAGACGGCAAGGCCTGCGCTGTCATCGGCTGGCGAAGTGACTTTCGAGCCGGAGGACAAACGCGCGAGGGATTGGCTCAGCATCGTTTCGGATTGCATGAGCAGTTGGGCACTGTTCTGAGCCGCGAGGTTAGTATTGATGACCATAACTCTTTCCGTGAGTCGCCCCGTGCGGGGCCTTTGATTTTTCACGGCATCCATGCCGCGGGTGAGCCGTTTCACGGGTGGCACACCGTTTCCCGGTCAGCTCTCTTTGGCGGCTGACCGCCTGTCTTGCGACGGTGTGTTTATCGGCAGAACAGGAAAGGACTTTAGCACGGGTTCAGGTGGCAGCCGGCGCCAGCCTCTGTTCCACCCGCGCGCGGCAACACGCCCGCGAGAGGTGCTCCGCCGTTTTCCGGCCCGTGAAACACGACAGCCCGTGAAACACGACTTGAATTCCGGCGCCGGAACCTTATGCTGCACTCGGGCAACCGTATGGAATTGTCCGCGTGATTCAAATGGCAGACTGATGAAAGCGAACCGCAACCGCCAAGCCTGGCAGAATATTGAGGAACTGCGACAGGCCGCCCAGGAGGGCGACCCCCAGGCGCAATGCTCTCTGGGGGTCTGCTACCAGACCGGACAAGGTGTGCCGCAGGATTATCAGGAGGCCGTAAAATGGTTTCGCAAAGCGGCTGACCAGGACGATCCCGTGGCCCAATGTTATCTGGGCGTCTGCTATCAGTCCGGTTTGGGTGTGCCGCAGGAGTACGGGCAGGCGGCAAAGTGGTTCCGGGAAGCCGCCGAGCAGAACGATCCCGCGGCGCAGTTCAACCTGGGCGTTCTTTATGAAACCGGCCAGGGCGTCGCGCAGAACTATGCGGAAGCCGTAAAATGGTATCACGCCGCCGCCAATCAGGGCGAGCCCCAGGCCCAATTCAACCTGGGTGTTTTCTACGAGCATGGGCACGTCGTCCCTCAGAATTTTGAGGAGGCCGCCAAGTGGTATCGCCTCGCGGCTGAACAGGAAGTGGGACCGGCGCAGTGCAATCTCGGGCTGTGTTATCAAACCGGGCGAGGCGTGCCGCAGGACACCCGGGAAGCCGTCAAGTGGTTCATTCGCGCGGCACGGCAGGGAGATAAAACCGCCCAACACAACCTCGGCGTCCATTACGCCACCGTTGAAGACACCGGGCAATCCGCGGTCGACGAGGAGCCGGTCAAGGAAGAGGCCCCGGACGAGCCCGCCTGAGACTTGCCGCCCGGTCTGTGTTCTCTCCTCGGCCCGACTGCGGGGCCGGCCAGGCGGCTGAAGCGCGCGTCACCGGGCACGCGTTTCGCGCTGCCTTCGTCCTCGATTCCCCCGCTCGCTTAGGAGCAGGAGGACGACAGCCAGGACGATTCCCGGGACGACGACTTTGGTTGCGCCAGGCCGATTACGCGCCAAGAATTTCGTGTTCAGGCGGATGTTTTCCGATTAAAAGTTTGCCGCCATGTTCGAACTGCTGAAAACAGATGCGCAGACCAAAGCCCGGCTGGGACGATTGACGACGACCCGCGGAGTGATCGAGACGCCGGTCTTCATGCCGGTCGGCACGCAGGCCAGCGTGAAAACGCTGGACCCGCGTGAGTTGCGCGAGCTGGGCGCCCGGATCATCCTCGCCAACACCTACCACCTCAACCTGCGGCCCGGCATCGAGATCATCCGTGCTGCGGGCGGCCTGCACCGGTTCATGAGTTGGCCCGGCCTGATCCTGACCGACAGCGGTGGATTCCAGGTTTTCAGCCTTTCGAAGATTCGAAAAATCAAAGCGCATGGAGTCGAGTTCAGATCTCATGTGGACGGGACGCTGCTTTTTCTCGGGCCGAAAGAAGCAATGGAAATCCAGCGCGTCCTCGAGTCGGACATTGCCATGGTCTTCGACGACTGCCCGCCGCACACCAGCACGCCGCGCGAAATGCGCGCCGCCGTCGAACGGACTCTTCGCTGGGCGCGGGCATGCCGCGAACAGCCACGCGCGCCGGGGCAGCTTGTCTTCGGCATCGTGCAGGGCGGCGTCGAGCCCGCGCTGCGGGAAGAGTGCGCCAAAGCGCTCGCGGAAATGGATTTTGACGGTCACGCCATCGGCGGGGTGAGCGTCGGGGAACCGGAACCCGAGATGCTGAAAGCAGTCGAGGTCACGGAGCCCTTCTTGCCGGCGCATCTGCCGCGATACGCCATGGGACTCGGCACGCCGGAACAATTGGTGGAATTGATCGCGCGGGGCATCGATATGTTCGATTGCGTGCTGCCGACACGCGTGGCGCGGAACGGGACCGCCTTCACGCGCAGCGGCACCCTCAGCATCAAAGCCGCACCCAACAAGGCTGACTTCCGGCCGATTGAAGAAGGCTGTGACTGCTTTGCCTGCCGCCATTTCACGCGGGCTTATCTGCGGCACCTGTTGAACGTGGAGGAAATTCTCGCGCTCCGCATGTTGAGCGTGCACAACACGCATGTTTTTCTGAAAGTCATGGCCGATGCGCGCAACGCCATCGCGGCGGGGACTTTTGCGGAGTTCCGGCGCGGGTTTGTGGCCAACTACCGGCCGACGCAAAGGGTGCTCCTGGCCCGGGCGGCTGCGTCCGAACGATGACTGAACCCGAGCGATTCCGGCGACCGGCCTCGGGCCGCTCAGGCCGGAACCAGTTCTGCGAGCCGGTCGTAAGCCGCGTTCCAGACCGCCGCGTGCGGCGTAATCGTTTCCATCTTGAATGATTGCCTCACGATTTCGCGCGCCTGGTCGAGCGTTCTGATGTGGCCGAGGGCCAGCGCTTGCACGATCACGTTTCCTATCGCGGTGGCGTCGGCCGGAAGCATGACCAGCGGTATTTGCAGGGCGTTGGCGATGAAATGGTACAAGAGGTTGTTGGGCGACGCGCCGAGGAGGAAGAGCCGCGTGAACTTCCGGCCCGTCAGACCCTCTATTTCTTCCAGCGTTTTGCGGTACGACAAGGCCAGACTTTCCAGAACGCACCGAAGGATCGGACCCGGTTTGCGGGGAACCGGTTGATCGGTTTCTTTGCAGAACGCCTGGATTTTCAACGGCATGTCGCCTGGTGTGAGAAAGCGTGGATCCGCGGGGTCAATCAAGGATTCGAACGGTTCCGCCCCGATGGCCAGGTGGGTGAGCACATCGTCATACAATTCGCGGTCTTTTTCCTTCCAGAACCGCTTGCATTCCTCCAGCACCCAAAAGCCGACCACCTGTTTGTAGAAATGGACCGCCCCTCCGTAACCCAATTCATTGGTAAAATTGGATTCACGGCTCGCGTCGTTGATGATCGGCCCGATCAGTTCGGTGCCCATCGTTGCCCAGGAGCCGGTGCGCAGGAACACCCAGCTCTCGCCGTGGCAGACCGGCAGCCCGACCATCGCCGCCGCCATTTCGTGCGAACAAGAGGCGACGACCTGGGTGTCCTCCCACCGGATCTCCTTCAGGATTTCCGGCCGCAAGGCGCCGAGCTTGGTGCCGGCCGGAACGACTGGAGGAAACAATTCGGGCGGCAATCGGAGAGCCTCGAGCAGCCGATCCGACCAGCACCGAGTCACCGGATTGTAGAGTTGCGTCGTGCTGGCCAGGGACATTTCGATGCGGGGAACGCCGCTCAGCAGATAATTGAAGCCATCGGCGATCGGCATGAGCCGGCTCCGCTTGAGGCGCCGGGATTTTTCCGCCCCCAACTGAAAGAGCGTGCTGGTGGGGAGCTTGTGGACTCCGGTTTCTTCATAAATCGTATCCCAGGGGATTTTCGACAAAACGTCCTTCATCCCTGCTTCCGTGCGGGGATCGCGAAGGTGATAAGTGGGCGTTATCAGGGAACCATCCGATTCAAATAGAAGGTAGTCGGCGCCCCAGGAGTCGCAACTGATGCTGTCGATGGGTTCCTCGTACTGACCGATCTCCCTCAGGGCAGCCAACAATTCCTGGTACAACTGAGGAATGTTCCACAGCCACGAATGTCTCTCCCGGAGAGGCACATTCTCGAACCGGCGGACCTCGCTGATGGTAAGCTTATCCTTGTGAAGGGTGCTCAACATCACACGACCGGTTTCGGCGGCAAGATCACAGGCGACGTAGAATCTATTCATAATCCTGTGCCGCTATGATGCAGATGTTGTGCCCTCCAGAACCGCATGAAGCTCAGCCCGGGAAGAAAACGCAGAAAAATGAGGATTCGCTGCCCCGGCTGTCCTTGCCTGGAGTTCAGCCCGGCCCGAACCCCGGGCGCGGGTGCCGGACATGTACCGAAATGGAGCAGGAATAGGAGGCCATACGGGGATGATAATCTTTGAGCGCGTTCGGTGATCGATAACGATTGGGATTCGAACCGAACCGGACCGGAAGGGGGATGATTCGAAACTCATTAAGGGACTGTGAACAACTTTGGGAATAACTTCGGTTTGACACTCGCAGGTTTGGGTTATCGATTCTAGGGTGGTGGGCTTGGTGCCCCGCGGCAACTGGCACAGCCGAATACAGATATGGAATAATGTCCGCTCATAACGAAGAGAGAGAACTACGAGCAAGAATCCGCAATAGAAAGATAATGGCATGGCAAAGAACAACAGCAAACAGCAAAACTTCTCTTTTACCGCGCCCACGGCGATGAACGTGGAGTTGGTGGGAGATTTCACGCACTGGCAGGAGCGTCCCGTCAGTATGAGGAAAGGTACCGACGGTATCTGGCGGGTCACGGTCGGCCTGCAACCCGGCAAGCACCGTTACCGGTTCCTGGTGGACGGACAGTGGCAGGACGACCCGGAGTGCACGCTGCAAGTGCCTAATCCTTACGGCGGCCGGGACTCGGTTCGCCAGGTCGTCTAACCCGTACCCCGGTTTCGCAAAGAGCGGGCGACCCCAGCGGTTGTCCTCACTTTTTTTTTCGCGGCGCCGATGGACAACCGGAGAGAGTCGGACTGTGAACTGAGACTTGCTGTCGGGCACAACATGTAGTTGTATGGAGCCTTAGGCCGGCTATGGAAGCGAGGTGGAGCGTAAATGAGCTGCGCGAGTTCCGAGCAAAAACGAAAGCCTAAGCAAAACCATGAAAATTGCGATGTTCTCGTGGGAGACGCTTCATTCCCGGGCGGTGGGTGGGATTGCAGCGCACGTGACCGAGTTGGCGGCCGCCCTCGAACGGCGCGGACACGAGGTGCACGTGTTTACGCGGCCGGGGCACGGCAGCGGCGGGGTGTGCCGGATTGACGGGGTTTGGCACCACTACTGTCCACACAACTTGGACTGCAATTTTGTGGATGAAATCCAGGAGATGCGCCGGTCATTTGTCTGGCATTTCTTTCAAACGGAGGATTCCGTCGGACACTTCGATGTGGTTCATGCGCACGACTGGCTGGCGGCCAACGCCATGGTGTGGATCAAGCACGGACGCCCCGATCATCGCGCCGTTCTGACGATGCACTCGACCGAGCATGGCAGGTGCGGCAACAACTTCTGGAACGGGACCTCCGCCCGGATTCGCGACCACGAACGGCATGGAACCTACTGCGCGGACCGCGTCATCGCGGTGAGTTGGGCGCTTAAAAGGGAGTTGATGTGGATGTACAACCTCCCGGACTGGAAGTGCTGGAGCATTTACAATGGCGTGCCGGTGCACAAATTCGATGGATCGCTCGACTCGGGCGAGGTCAAGCGACGATACGGCGTGGGGCCACTCGATCCCACGGTGTTGTTCAGCGGTCGACTCGTGATGCAGAAAGGGCCGGACTTGCTTCTCGAGGCCGTCCCCGGTTTGCTCCGTCATTACCCGAATGCGAAGTTTGTTTTCGCCGGCGACGGCCACCTGCGCGGAAACCTGGAGCGTCGAGCCCAGCAACTGGGCGTGGCGCACGCGACCCGGTTCCTTGGTCACCGCACAGGCGGTGATCTTGTTCAGCTCTACAAGGCGTGCGACGCGGTGTGTGTGCCGAGTCGTAATGAACCCTTCGGGATTACGATTTTGGAAGGATGGTCCGCAGGCAAGCCGGTGGTCGCTTCGCAAAGTGGCGGACCGAACGAATTCATCTGGCACAATGTCACCGGCTTGAAGATTCATCCGACCCCGGATTCCGTGGGCTGGGGCCTGGGTACGCTTTTCACCAATTTCGACTGGGCCCGCTGGATGGGCGCCAACGGCCGGCAGGCGGCCGAAGCCGCGTTCACCTGGGACATCATCGCCGAAAAGACGGAACAATGTTATCAGTCGTGAAGGTCCCGCCAGACTCAACTGCCGTCCAACTGCCCAACCGCAATCTGGAGGGTATTGCCCCCGGAGAGGCAACGGTTCTCGTCGAGCCGCATGCGCCCTTGCTGACGGAAGCCGGGCTGTCGGATTTTCTACAGGGGCGTGAGGTTCGGGCCTACGATAAGCTCGGCGCGCATTTGGCCGGCGCCGGCGGCCAGCAGGGCGCCCACTTCGCCGTCTGGGCTCCCAATGCTTCGGGAGTAGGACTGCTGGGCGACTTCAACGGCTGGGACAAAAGCGCGCATCCATTGAAACCGCTGGGTTCTTCCGGTGTCTGGGCTGGTTTCGTTCCGCGAGTGGAACCCGGCATGAGGTACAAGTATCACGTCATTTCCCGGTTCAACGGCCACGCCGTGGACAAGGCGGATCCTTTCGCGATGCGGAGTGAAGTCCCGCCACTCACTGCCTCGGTCGTCTGGGACTTGAATTACCGCTGGGCCGACGACGGATGGATGAAACAGCGCGGGCAGGCCAACTCGGATCAAGCGCCGATTTCCATCTACGAGGTGCATTTGGGGTCGTGGCGGCGTGTGCCGGAGGAAGGCAACCGTTCGTTGACCTACCGCGAGTTGGCCCCGCAGTTGGCCGAGTACGTCCGGCAGATGGGCTTCACCCACGTGGAACTGATGCCAATCATGGAGCACCCTTTTTATGGCTCGTGGGGGTATCAAACCACGGGCTATTTTGCTCCCACCAGCCGCTACGGCACGCCCCAGGACTTCATGTTTTTGGTGGATTATCTGCACCAGCAAGGCATCGGTGTGATCCTCGACTGGGTGCCCTCACATTTCCCCTGGGACCAGCACGGGCTGGCTTTCTTTGACGGGACGCACCTCTTCGAGCACGCCGACCCGCGACGGGGTTATCATCCGCGATGGACAAGCGCCCTGTTCAACTATGGCCGGCACGAGGTTTGCAGCTTCCTGATCAGCAGCGCGCTGTTCTGGCTGGAGAAGTATCACGTTGACGGCCTGCGCGTGGATGCTGTGGCGACGATGCTTTACCTGGACTTCGAGCGCAAGCCGGGCATGTGGTTGCCCAATCGTCACGGCGGCCGGGAAAATCTGGAAGCCGTTGACTTCCTTCGCCAGCTCAACCAGGAGATCGCCGAACGCCATCCCGACGCGCTGACCATTGCCGAGGATTCCACCGCCTGGCCCAAGGTATCGCGTCCGACGCGCGAGGGCGGTTTGGGTTTCAAGATGAAGTGGGACATGGGCTGGATGCATGACACCCTCGCTTATTTCAAGCTGGACCCCATTGATCGCAAGCAGCATCACGGCGAACTCGCCTTCCGGATCGTCTATGCCTTCAGCGAAAACTTCGTCTTGCCGCTGTCCCACGACGAAGTCGTTCACTGCAAGCGATCTCTCTATGGCCGGATGCCCGGTGACACCTGGAAGAAGTACGCCAACCTCCGGTTGCTCTTCGGCTACATGTTCGCGCAGCCGGGCAAGAAGCTTTTGTTCATGGGCGATGAACTGGCCCAATGGCCGGAGTGGAACCATGAAACGAGCGTGGATTGGCACGCGGTTCAGGATCCGCTGCACGCGGGGGTGCAGAAATGGGTGGCGGATCTCAACCGGCTGTATCGCACCGAACCCGCCCTTCACGCGCAGGATTTCCGGCCGGAAGGCTTCGAGTGGATTGACTGCCAGGACGGCAAGAACACGACACTGAGCTTCATCCGCAAGGCGCCGGGCTGCACGGGTTTCGTGCTGGCCGTGTTCAACTTCACGCCCGTGCTCCACGCGAATTATCGGGTGGGGGTGCCGCGCGAAGGGTTCTGGCAGGAAATCCTTAATAGCGACGCCCCTTTCTACGGTGGCAGCGGCCAGGGTAACGTGGGCGGTCTGACCGCAGAGTCGGTGCCCTGGCACGGGCGACCCTGGTCGGTTCGACTGACACTTCCGCCGCTGGCCGCCTTGTTTTTTCGAGCCGCGCCTGAATCAACTCAAACCGAGGCCGCCCGGTAATGGCAGGATTCGCGGCGGCGGAGCAACGCGGAAACGGGAATGAATGTGACAGAGAAAATCGCGACCCGCAGCGGCCTGACCCTGCAAATCGGCAGGCAGGTCGGCGCGCAGGCCATGGAGATCAACCTGCGGTTGGACAGCCCCAGGAGCTGCTTGTTGCACTGGGGCCTCCGGCAGGCCGGACAAGAGGCGTGGCGGCCGCCTCCGCCGGACGTCTGGCCGGCCGATACCAAAGCCGTGAACGCCGCCGTCCAGACCCCATTCGCCCCCCGAAACGGTTACAGCGATATCGTCATCCGTTTGCCCGCGTCGATATCCTGTTCTTTCATCGATTTCGCATTATTCTTTCCCGACCAGCGCGCCTGGGACAATAACAACGGCCAGAATTACCGAATCGAACTCCCCGCCGGCGAGCGCGACGGCGCCTCACTGGAACAGGCGATTCAGCACTACCTTGCCCAGAGGAAAGTCCTCTTCCGGCGCGTGTTCGAGGTGCGACCGGAAGGCCGGCTGGCAGCCATTGTCACCAGGGAGCAAAACCGATTCGTGATCATGCTGTTCAGCGATATCGCCGGGCGGCTGGTGCTGCACTGGGGTATCGCTCGTTACTCGTCCTATGAATGGTTTGTTCCGCCTCCTTCCTTGCGCCCGCCAGGCACGGTTCTCAACGAAGAGCACACCGTCCAAACGCCCTTCGCGCTGCGAGATGGCCTGAACCAGCTTCGCCTGGAAATTTCCGAAGCGGAAGCGCCCATGGGCCTGCAGTTCGTGCTTAAGCAGGTCGAACCCAATCGCTGGCTCAATGACCGGGGCGGCAATTTCTTCGTCCCCGTGCGGATCGATTACGAAAACAAAGCCTGCGCCGCGTCGCCCGAACTGGCGGACATCGCCGACCGGATCATCAAGGCGGAGATGAGCCGCAATTCATGGACGCTGATGCACCGCTTCAACCTTTGCCACGACCTGCTGGACGAGGTCGCGGACAGTGTTGATGGACTGGCTTTGCTGTTTATCTGGCTCCGTTACTCGGCCCTTCGACAACTGACGTGGCAGCGCAACTACAACACCAAGCCGCGCGAACTAAGCCATGCCGAAGACCGGCTCACGCAAAAGCTGGCCGCGCTTTACAGCCGCGACTCAAAGCGCCGGCCATTCCTGCGCCTGATCCTGGCCAGCGTTGGCCCCGGCGGCGACGGCCAGCGCATCCGGGATGAAATCCTCAATATCATGCACCGCCACCATATCAAGGAAGTGGCCGGACATTTCCTGGAGGAATGGCACCAGAAACTCCACAACAACACCACCCCCGACGACATCGCCATCTGCGAGGCGTACCTGGAATTCCTCACCAGCAACGGCGACCTGGACCGCTTTTACCGGAAATTGCAGGAGCACGCCGTCACCCAACAGCGGCTCGAAAATCTCGAGCGGCCCATCCGCAGCCGTCCTGACTTTGTGCCGCATCTGAAGGACGCGCTCATCCATGATTTTAAAAATTTCCTTGGCATTCTCCGCTCGGTGCATGAGGGCACGGACCTGGAGACAGCCATTAACGCGGCCGGCCCGCGCCTGGACGACGACACCCAAAGACTTCTCGCGCGCGTGTCCGAGCTTCGCCGCGGTCAATTCCCCCTCTCGAACCTGATCAACGAGATCACCGAGGCCCGCCGCCACCTGCGTTCCCGGTTGAGCAACGGCAAGACCTCGCGCGAGTTGCTGTACCTGGATCTGGGGTTGGAGCAGTTCTTCCGCACGGCCGTCGAATGCAACCTCGAACACGTGACGGAAACCGGTCCGCTCGCAGACCTGATCGCCAAGGCGCTGGAGAACCGGTTGTTTTCCACTGAAGATGCGGAACTGGCGGCGTGCCTGCACCACTGGCAGCGTCTGAAAGATCACACCCACACCGATGCCGGTTGGGCCCTGCACGCAAAATCGGTGATTGACCGGATCGCCCGCGTCGTCAGCGAGTTGATTGACCGCACCTATCAATTGCTCCAGCCCAAGGCACAGTTGCTGGGTCATGCCTTTCACGCGGATGCCTGGATCATCACCCTGTTCAGCGAGGAGGTGGTGCGCGGGGGCAGTCTGGATTTTGTCCTCTCCCTGTTGCTGCATCGTCTGGAACCATTGTTGCGCAAGACCGCCCGGCTGGGGAGCTGGCAAATCGTCAGCCGCGGCAGCGGCGGGGGCATCGTCGAAGTAGTCGAACAGCTTCGCTCCGTGCAGGGCAGAATCTTCGACGGCCCGCGCGTCATCCTTGCGGACAAGGTCAACGGCGATGAAGAGATTCCGGAGGGAGTCACGGCTGTCATTGCGCCCGATGTCACCGACATTGTCTCACACGTCGCGGTGCGCGCGCGCAACGCCGGTCTGCTGTTCGCCTCCTGCTTCGATGCGGGCAAGCTCAACTACCTCAAAACCCTGCGCGGCCGGCCGGTTCTCGTGCGGGTAAACCCGGCCGGCGACGTGATGGTGGAAGAGGTGGCGGGCGGATTTGCCGGCGCACCATTGCCGGCGCGTCCGTCGCGGCGACTCAAGGTCCGCCCTCGCTTCGGCGCTTGGGCGCTCTCGGTCGACGAGTTCGATTCCACGGTCACGGGCGGCAAAGCGGTCAACCTTGCCAGCCTGGCGGGAAAGCTGCCCGCCTGGGTCCACCATCCCGCTTCCGTCGCGGTGCCGTTCGGTGTCTGCGAACAGGTTTTGGCCTGGGAAAACAACCGGCCCATCGCCGAGCGATACAGTCAATTGCTGCCGCAAGCCGAAACCGAACCCACCCTGATCCTGCCGGAACTTCGGGACACAATCCTGAAGCTGGCTGCGCCGCCCGAACTGGCCGCGGCCCTGCGCGAAAAGGCCGGGCGCGCGCGTCTGCCCTGGCCGAAGGATTGGGAAGAGGCATGGCTTTGCCTCAAGCGCGTGTGGGCTTCCAAGTGGAACGAGCGCGCCTTCTACAGCCGAAGAACGCAAGGCATTGCGCACCACGACCTGTTCATGTCCGTGCTCGTCCAGAATGTCATCGAAGCCGACTACTCCTTTGTGATCCACACCGTCCAGCCCTTTACCGGAAAACGGGACGATCTCTACGTGGAGATGGTCCTCGGCCTGGGCGAAACACTGGTCGGCAATTATCCCGGCCGGGCCCTGAGCGCCGTGTGCGACAAACATTCCAAGGCGGCAAGGCTGCTGGCGTATCCGAGCAAAAGCCTCGCGCTGCGGGGAGCCGGTCTGATCTTCCGGTCCGACTCCAACGGCGAAGACCTGGCGGGTTTCGCAGGAGCCGGACTATACGACAGCGTGCTGTTGCCGGCGCCCCAGGCTGCGCTGGTGGATTACTCCGACGAACGGTTGGTGTGGCATGAAGTTTTCCAGCGCGAAACCCTTGAACGCCTCACCGAGATCGGCTTGGCGGTGGAGGCCGCCGCGGGCGCGCCACAAGACATCGAGGGGGTTTTGAGCAAGGGCGAATACTACGTTGTGCAGACCCGTCCTCAGGTGGGAATCCGGGAGGGATGACCCGCCGCCAGCGAAACGAAACTTTGCCGCGCGCGCCAAAGTTTTGTCGGAGTGATCGAATATGAAAGACAGCCTTGCCATTTGCATCGGGAACCAGACGGCTTTTGCCGCCGCCACAATCCTGGAGCCTTTTCACTACGCCCTGGCGAACGGGTTTGACGCCTTCGAGTGGTTCCCGGACAAAAGACACGGAGGTCAGGGGTGGGACGGCACAGACCTCGATGCGGCTTTGCGCGCCGAGATCCGGAGAGCCGCGCAGGCCAAGGGCGTGCGGTTATCCGTCCATGCGCACTGGTCGGCCAATCCGTTGAGCCCGGACGCATCCGCCGTGCTGTCGCGCGATTTGGAGTTTGCGGAAGCATTGGGCGCTGCGCTGGTCAACGTTCATCTCTACACCGAGATGGGCATACCCTCGTATGCCAGGGCCGTCCTGCCGCTGCTGCAACAAGCCGCCGACATGGGACTTCAACTCTCCATCGAGAACACCCCGGAAACGACACCACAGCACTTCAACGAACTGTTCGCCGAGTTGCAGACCATGGACGTGCCGGGTTCGCCGCGGGCCGGCATGTGTTTCGACCTCGGACACGCCAACCTTTGCCCGGCCACGCACAACGATTACCTGAGCTACCTCGAACAGCTCGCGCCGCATGTGCCCATCATTCACCTGCACGCCCATGAGAACTGGGGTGATGCCGATACGCACCTGCCGCTCTTCACCGGGCCCGCAGCGGCCGACGGGCGCGGCATCGATGAATTCGTGAAACGCATTTGGCGACGCCGCTACACCGGTTCTCTCATTCTGGAACAATGGCCGCAACCGCCGTCGCTGCTGAATGCGGCGCGTGATCGTCTCGTTGAACTGTTGCACGCGCTGGGGCCGCCGCCTGAAGCCCTCGATCCCGACGGCTCGAGCGTTCCACTTTCCGGCGTCGCCGTGGGGCAGCTTGACACCGCCCCGGAGCGCCGGATTCATCCACCGGCGCCACGCGCCGCCTGCCCACCGGCCGGATGAATCCGGCGGTCCACGCGGGCGCGGCACCGTGATCCCGGTGGCGGCGCCAGAATGCGCCCGCCTTGCAGAGACGGGAATGAATTGGCTTTACTCCGTTTGCTGAGCCGGAGAATCTCCCTGCGCCAAACCAGACGATGAGACCTGTTTCCCACGCTCTTGTCCTGAACCTTCACCAGCCTGCGGGCAACCTGGAAGCGTTGCTGGAGAGCAACGAGTGGGAAGCGCGAGAGATCCTCTTCGCCCTGGACCGCATCCCGCGCTCGCTCTGGGGCTGGGAAGATGTCGCCCGGGTGCATTTGTCACTTTCGGGCACGCTGCTGGAGACGTTGCGCTCGCCCGAATTTCAGCAACGCGTGTACGGCATTGTGAAGTGCGGCGATCTGCTCTGGCATCTGCAGAACCTGAAGCTCTTCCGCATTCTGGGCACGGCCTACTATCATCCGGTGCTGCCGTTGATTCCGCCCGCTGATTGGGAGGAACATCTGGTCCGCTGGCTGGCCCAGGCGCGGCACCTGTTCTGGCGGGCCGACTTTCCCGGATGCTGGCCGCCGGAACTTGGATTTTGCATGGAACTGATTCCGTTGTTGCGGCGATTGGGCTACCGCTACGTCATCGTCGACAGTGAACACGTCGAGCCCGTCACGTCCATGCGCTGGGAGGAATTGCGTTATCGCCCGCATTTGGCGCGCTTCGACGGCGATGAAATCGTGGTGATCGTTCGCGACCGCGAGTTATCCAACGCCCAGGAGGCCGGCATGGACACGGGCTGGTTCATGTGCGAGGTGCACGAGCGGACCAAGCACTGTGGTTTTGCGCCGCTGGTGACGACCTGTTCCGACGGCGAGAACGGCGGCTGGTTCCGCAACCTTTCGGGCAAGGGCAATTTCTGGGGAGTTCACTATCTTCCCTTGCTGGAGCGGGTGCGCCGTGGTGAAACAGAAATTCAGCCGGTCTTCATCGAAGATTTTCTCGGACAACACGGCGCTCACGGGGAGGTGCGTGTGCGGACCGGGGCCTGGAACACGGGTTTGCATCACGGCGTGGGTTTTGAACAGTGGACGGGTTCACAGGCGCAGCGCGACGCCCTCCAGCGGGTGGCCGAAACGAGCCGCGCCCTGCATGGATTGCGCCGGCGCGCCGCGGAGCGCGGGCCGTATGCTCCGGAATGGCTCGCTCAATTCCAACAGGCTCACTGGCGTCTGCTGCGTGCCGAGACGAGCTGCAATTTCTTCTGGGGCGAAGCCTGGGTGCCCCGTTGTCATCGCGACCTGGATGACGCGTGGCAATACCTCAATCAGGCGGAGCGATTGCTTTGAGGTTCTTTTCCCGCGCGGGAAGGGGGCTCGGGTTGATTGCGGATATTATCGGAAGCTGCGCGTCCGGGGACGTCGGCCGTGATGTCTGTGGTGGTAAAAATACTGACGCCAGATCCTCCGTCCGAGATAACACACCACGATCAACAACGGAATTATTCCGAACAAAACCAAGGGGTCTGCCGGTAAATCCACCCCTGACTGCATGAAAGTCCCTTGCAGCCTGATTCGAGGCGATCAGCAAGCCCATTTCGGATAACCACGGATAGGTCCGGCCAAAACAGACAAAAGGGAGTTGACTGGCGGCGCGGAATTTGTATTAATCTTCCCCAGTTAACAGCAGCAATAAATAAGCTGAAACTCCTGCGCCGCTGCGTCCGTGGACTGATCTCCTCCCACCGTAGCGGCGCTTCTGTTTGAGCTGCTGTTTCCGGCGCAAAGCAACATGAGCAACCAGAACAATCCGGCATCTGCCGGCACTCCGCTTGCGAGTGATCCCAACTCCAGGAGCACCCCGCCATGAACTTCAAGGCACCCACGAGGCAAAACCGCCTTCCATCTGCGGTCGTCGGAATCGGGCTCTGCGTTTGCGGAATGATCACGCTTGCGTCCCCGTTGCCGGCGTCGGCCGCCGGGGAGCAAGCGCTGCGCGAGCCGGCGCCGGCGGTGCAATTGCAGGCGATCGAGGAAACCGGCCGCAGTTCCGGCGCCGAGCCCGTCCTCGATCAAAACCTGGTCCAGAACGGAGGATTTGAGACCGGCGATTTTTCGTATTGGACGACATCGGGAAACTTTCTTTCCTGTTCCGTGAGCAGCTCGTCGCTGTTCGTGCACTCGGGCGCCTGCGGCGCCGAACTCGGGCCGGTCGGCGCGCTCGGGTATCTTTCCCAGACGCTCCCGACTTCCGCAGGGCAGGCTTATTTGATTTCCCTCTGGCTCTACTCCGGCGGGATGCCTCCCAATGAATTCCTGGTGATGTGGGATGGGAACAGCCTCTTCGATGGAGCGGACCTTGGCTCGACGGGCTGGATTAACCTGCAATTCGGCGTTGTGGCGGCCGGGGCCGATACCGTTCTCCAGATCGGATTCCGAAACGACCCCGGTTACTTCGGCCTCGACGATATCTCGGTCACACCCATCCCTGCGCCGGCGTTCCAGTCGGTGACGCAGTCGGAGGGGAAGCTGAGTTTCAGTTGGAACGCGACGCTGGGGCAGGTGTACCAGTTGCAGTACAAGACGAACCTGGCGCAAACCAACTGGATCGATTGGGGCAGTCCCATGATGGCGGGCAGCGCCGTCATGTCGGCGTCGGACACGATCGGTCCGGACCCGCAACGGATCTATCGCGTCCTCATCCGCCTGCGATAGACGCTTGCTCAAGCCGGGACTTTGCGGCTAAAAAGGCGCGTGTCTCACTCGACGGCCCGTCTCGCTGCGGCGGCCGGCCCCACCGCCGGCGCCAGCCCGGTTTCCGGCAGACTCTGGCGCTGGATTCCAACGCTCTACCTTGCCGAAGGAATTCCCTACTCAATCGTCGTGTCCGCATCGGTCGTGTTTTACAAGAGCCTGGGGCTTTCCAACGCGCGCATCGCGCTTTACACGAGCTGGCTTTCGCTGCCGTGGGTCCTCAAACCGCTGTGGAGCCCGGTGGTGGATATTCTCAAAACGCGTCGGCTCTGGATCTGGCTGATGGAATTCGTCATCGGCGCCGGCTTCGCGGCGATTGCGCTCACGGTGCCGGGCGAAGGGTTCCTGCGCTATTCGCTCCTGTTCTTCTGCCTGCTGGCCTTCAGTTCGGCCACGCACGACATTGCCGCCGACGGTTTCTATATTCTGGCCACGACCGAAGCGGAGCAGTCGTTTTTCAGCGGCATCCGCAACACGTTTTTCCGCGTCGCGAAGATCTGCGGGCAAGGTCTGCTGGTCATGCTGGCCGGGAAAATTCAGCAGCAAACCGGGCGGACGGCGCTGGCGTGGCAAGTCGCATTCGGGCTGGCGGCGGTTTTTTTTCTCCTGCTCGCAACCTATCACCGTTTTATTCTGCCGCGGCCTTGGTCTGACCGGCCCGGAAGCCCGGATTCAGCCGGAAGATTTCTTCGCGAGTGTTTCGGGACGTTCGGTGGTTTTTTTCTCAAACCGAAAATCGTTCCCCTGCTGTTGTTCCTGCTGTTTTACCGCTTCGGCGAGGCGCAACTGGACAAGATGGTGCAGCCATTTTTGCTGGACGCGCGCCATGCGGGAGGCCTCGGCCTGACGATGAAACAGGTCGGCTTCGTGTACAACACGCTGGGCATCCTCATGCTGATCCTGGGCGGCGTTGTGGGCGGCGTGCTGGTGTCGCGACACGGCTTGCGCGCCTGGCTTTGGCCGATGGTCTTCATCATGCATCTGCCGGACGCGGTCTTCATCTATCTTTCCTGTGCGCAGCCGGAAGGGTTGCCGCTCATCGGCGCTGGCATCGCTCTGGAGCAATTCGGATACGGCTTTGGCTTCACGGCCTACATGCTTTACATGATTTACATCGCGCGCGGGCGCCACCAGACGGCGCACTACGCGATGTGCACCGGGTTCATGGCATTGGGCTTGATGGTGCCGGGGATGTGGAGCGGCGCGTTGCAGGAAGCGATCGGCTACCGGCATTTCTTCGCCTGGGTGCTCCTGGCGACCGTTCCCGGTTTTGTGGTCGCGGCGCTGATTCCGCTCGAAGCCGATTTTGGGAAAAAGGGAAGAGAAGCGGATCGGGCTTGAGGCCTTCGGCCTTCCGCGCGCAATGGAATCGGCGCTTGCCCTGCGGGGTGCGGCTGCTTAAAAGGGGAGGTGTTCGTTCGACTGAAGAACCTCCCCAAAACGCTGCTGGCGGCCGTCCTGGTTGGGGCCGTGGTCGCATCGCTGACCTGGCGGTGCTGTCGCGATCCCGAGGTGACGTTTCTGCCCGGTGTCGGGCAGACGGACTGGATTGTCTTCCCTTCCGCCCCGGAAATGAATCCGCACCCGAAGGTTGATCTGGACGTCGTTTTTCGGCGAATGGTGACGCTGGATCGAGCGCCCCGAGAGGCCCGGCTAAGGGTGCGCGCCGCCAGGCGGTTCGAGTTGCGGATCAACGGCAACGCCGTGGAGACCGGCGCCAGGAGCAACTGGAAGAAGCTTTCGGAGGTCAACGTGGCGGCTCATCTGCGCCCGGGCGCCAACGCGCTCGAGGTCATCGTGTACAACCCCCACGGGCCGCCGGCGCTTTGTTTGACTCTGGAAACGGAACAGGTCGCGTTGCGAACGGACGAGCAGTGGGAGGCATGCTGTGCCGGTTCCACGTGGCGCCACGCGATTTTCGCAACCACGTCAAGAGTGCCAGGTCGAGGCAACGTGGTCGCGGGGGGCGAAACCACGGCTGCAGCCCTGAGAGAGGTCTGGCCGCGCTGGCTGGTTCTTGGAGTTGCGGCCATGGTGCTCTGGTGGACGGGGCGTTGGTGGCTGAATGCCGGCCCCCCCGCGAAGCCCGGGACGGCTGGGAATCCGCCAGCCCGCAATTCCATCGCCGGGCTGATCCTCCTCGCCGGACTCTGGGCGCTTCTGTTCATTCATAACGCGGCGCTGGTCCCGCCGGGCATGGGTTTCGACTCGGCCTCGCATCTCGAATATATCCGCTACCTTCAGCAGCGCCGGGCGCTGCCATTTGCGAATGAGGGTTTCGAGATGTTTCAGCCTCCTCTCTACTACGGGATTTCCGCGCTCGGGCTCTCGCTCTGCGGCCTGTCGGTCGCCGAGGGCGGCACTTTTCTGCGCATGTTTTCGATGGTTTTGGGGGTCGCGCAGTTCACGCTGATCTTTCTCATTTTAAGGCGGCTTTTTCCGGGCAGGACCGGCCTGCAATGGGTCGGGTTGATGTTCGCCGCGTTTCTGCCGATGCAGCTTTATCTGTCCCATTGTGTCACCAATGAAACGCTGGCCGCGACCCTGGCCAGCGCGACGATTTATCTCTGCCTGCGGTTGCTCCAGGCGAAGGATCGGGCGACAGCCCAATACGCGGGACTCGGGCTTTGCATGGGCGCAGCTCTGCTCTCCAAGGTTACCGACGTTCTCCTGGTGCCGTTCGTCATCGTTGTGTTGGCGTTCAAATTGGCGCGGCAGCGGCCATCTGCTGGGATGTGGCTGCGCACGCTGGGTTTGACGCTCGCGGCCTGTTTTGCCGTTTGCGGCTGGTATTACTTCCGGGTTTGGAATCATTTCGGGACGCCGTTTGTCGGCAACTGGCAGGTGTCCTCCGGATTCGCCTGGTGGCAGGATTACGGCTACCGGACGTGGGCCGACTACGCGCGTTTTGGCAGGGCCCTGGTGAATCCGCTCTTCAGCAGCTTTGCGGGGGTCGCCGATGGGGTTTATTCCACATTGTGGGGCGACGGGTTGTGCAGCGGCGCCCAGGGACTGCTGTATCGGCCGGCCTGGAATTACAACCTGATGGCAGCCGACTATCTGCTGGCGCTGGTTCCGACGCTGATGCTTCTGTGCGGCGCCGGGGTGGCGCTGCGGCGTCTCGTTCGCCAACCCGCGAGCGAGCACTTTTTGTTGCTTGGATTTTTCGCCGCGGCGGTGTTCGGGCTGCTTTGGGTCAGCCTCACGGTCCCCTCGTATGCGGAAGCGAAAGCGTTTTACGGGTTATGTACGCTGTCCGTGTTGTGCTTCTTCGGCGCCATCGGCTGGGAGGTTCTGACCCGCGGACGCAAGCTGCGGCAGTTCGCGCTGGGCACGATGCTGCTGGTGTGGGCCATGAGCAGCTTTGCTTCGTTCTGGGTGCGGGCGGGTTCCGCGTCAACCCGCACTTCGGTCGGGCTTTGGCTCGCGGCGGATGGCAAAACCGACGCCGCGCTGTCCGAGTTCGCCGCCGCGGTCGCTGCCGAGCCGGCGAACGCGCGCGCCAGGCTGTGTCTGGCGATGACGCTGAAGAAGGCGGGCAGGATGACGGAAGCGCTTGAGCATGCCCGGCGCGCGGTGGAGCTGAATCCCAGCGAGCCGACGGCCCACTGGCTGCTCGGCTCGCTGCTGGCTGGTCAAGGCCAGGCGGAACTCGCGATCTCCGAAGAACGCAAGGCCGTGGAGGTGGGGCCGGAGTACCCGCTGGCCTATCAATATTTGGCCGACTGGTACCTTCAGTTAGGACGTTATGATGAGGCCATCGACGCCGCGCGCGCGGGACTGGCCGTGTCCCCGTATCTTGCGGCCCTGCACCATACGCTGGGCCTGGCCTGGGCCGGCAAGGGAGACTTAGGAACGGGTGCGAACCAGTTGGCCAACGCGGTGCGGCTGCGACCGCGTTGGGTGGGTGCCCGTCTGGATCTGGCGCGGGCGCTTCTTCGCTCCGGCCAGGGGCCACGCGGGTTACGGCAATTGGAGGAGGCTTCGCGTTTATGGCCGGACTCGACGGAGGTGTTGAACCAGTTGGCCTGGGCGCTGGCCACCAATCCCGACCCGGCCGTGCGCGACGCTCAGAAGGCCGTCCGGCTGGCGGAGCAGGGATGCGCCCTGGCGGAAGGGAAAGACGCGAGGTTGCTCAGCACCCTGGCGGCGGCCTACGCGGAAGCCTCAAGGTTCCCGGAGGCGATCGACGCGGTCCAAAGAGCCATCGCTTTGGCGCAGACTGAGCCGTCGGGTAGGGCACTGTTGGCTCTCGACGAGGAAATGCTGAAATGCTTTCAGTCCGGACACCCCTACCGGCAAACCCCGACGCCCATGCCATGAGGAGCCGCCCGGGGAAACCCGTCCGGCGGTTTCCACTGCCGCGCGAACTTGCCCTCAACTCCTTTTGACGAACAACGCCAACGCCGCCGTGAAGCTGTGCAGGAAATTCTTTTCGCCAATCGGCCCCAGTTCACCGTTGCAGAAAAAGCCCGCCAGGCCGATGGGGCCGAGTCGTTGCTGAACCATCTTCGCGTCGTGATCGGGTTCGCCAAACAACCCCCGGCCGCGGCCATTACAACTGCACAGGCAGCCGCCATAAAGCGTTGTCGCTGCCAGGTCCCGTTTGGCGCGGGTAAGCAGCTCGTTCATGTCATCGGTCGCCGCTGCCGCATCCCTCCGCTGAAACTGGATGGTTTGGCCGGCCCGCGGCAGGGCTCCGATGGCGATGCTGCCGGAACGCGGATCGGCGCCGAGCAGGTTGCGGATCAGAAAGTCCCCTCGATGGAAGTCTTCGAGATACTCATTGACGACGAGCCCGATAAAGAGGTTGCCGCGTGCCTGGCGCTGTTCCTCGGGAGACAATTTGCCGAATGTTTCGGCCAGCACCTCGTAGGCGGGGCGATTGCCGATTTCATGAATGACATTCTGATCGACCTTCGTGAGCGTCCAGGTGTCGCCGATCGGGGTGCAGCCCTGGGAAATGACACCCGCGAGCCGGACGGCGCCCCCCACGGAGACCGCCACGCCGCCTTCTTCAAAAACCTCGCCGTTGAGATAGAGTTGGGTGCGCTGCTCGGCGGGGTCGCCGCCGGCCACGCCCCCTAACACGGGCAGCGGGGCGTAGGCTTCGTTCCATGTTCGCAGCCAGGTTTCGCTGTCGAGATGGAAGGGTTCGATGAATACCAGCCAGCCGTTGGTCCGGCGCGGTTCGACGCCTGTTTTCAGGTGCCAGTAAGCCGGTCCATTAGCCTCCTCGACCTGCGGCGGCGTAAAATGAAGCGCCTGCAACTCGGCGTCGGACAATGCGTATAACCCGAGCGTGATCCCGCCGCCCTGTTCGAATTCCCGATGATCCGCGATCAGACCCTGGCTGGAGCAACCCGCCAGCAACGGGATCCGGGCATGGACGCGAAGGATTTCGAGAATCTGTTTCGCGCTTGAAAAGTATTTGGGCGACATGAAAACGAGTCCCAACGCGACACGCGGGGCGCGCAATTGCCGCCGCAGATCCTCGGCCCATCGTTGAAGGCCGGACTCGTCAAAGTCTCCCGACCAATGGGCGGCGGTTGAAAACTCATTGCTCACAACGCGAACGTAACGGGCGGCTCGATAAATGCAAACCGCAAAGCCTCGGCGCGCCTTCACTGAAAACCGGCGGTGGTACAGTTTAGCCAAAAGTTGCTGGGGCGAGTGTCCGCGCGAGCCGGAAACCGAACGATTGGCCCGACCAGCGCCTCGCCGGAGTCCCGCCCCGCCGAACTCTGCCACAACCCGGAAACCACTCGCCTCCCCCCGGCCGTTTGCTATGGTCTTGTTCATGCCGAAGGTCAGCGCGGGTTTGCTGATGTTCCGGGTGCGGGATGGCGAACTGGAGTTTTTGCTCGCTCATCCCGGCGGCCCTTTCTGGAAGGACCGGGATGCGGGGGCATGGACGATTCCGAAAGGCGAGATTCGGCCGGGCGAGGAACCCGTGGCCGCGGCGCGGCGCGAGTTTGAGGAGGAGGTCGGTTTCAAGCCGGAGGGCCGGCTTATCGAACTGACTCCGATCCGCCAAAGGAGCGGGAAGATCGTGCACGCCTGGGCGTTCGAGGGCGACTGTGATCCCTCGCGCATCAAGAGCAATATCTTCAAAATGGAATGGCCGCCGAACTCCGGGCGATTCGAGGATTGTCCGGAAGTGGACCAGGCCCGCTTCTATCGCCTGGCCGAGGCGAAAATGAAAATCAATCCGGCGCAGATTCCGCTGCTGCTGGAGTTGGCGCGCAAGAAGGCCCAACCCGGATAGTCCGAAGTCACTTCAACCATGGCGCGAATTTCTCCCCGGCCCAGATTCTCCGCACGGGCTGGCGTTCGCGGACCAGGGCTGCCCGGCTGCCGTTTACGAGAACTTCCGCCGCGAGCGGGCGGGTGTTGTAGTTGGACGCCATCACGAAGCCATAGGCGCCGGCGCTGAGCAGCGCCAGGTAATCGCCCGCGTCCACTTTCGGGAGCGGCCGATCTTTGCAGAAAAAATCGCCGGACTCGCAGATCGGGCCCACCACGTCCGAGTTGACGCGCGCGCGGTTCTTGCGGACCAGCGGCACAATTTCGTGATACGCCTCATAAAAGGCGGGCCGGATCAAGTCGTTCATCGCCGCATCCACGATGATAAAGTTTTTGCCGCCGGTGCGCTTCCGGTATTCGACCCGCGTGACGAGAATGCCGGCGTTGCCGGAAATAAAGCGGCCCGGCTCCAACAGAACACGCAGCCCCAGCGGCCGGAGCAACGGCACCAGCCGTCGAGCGTATTTTTGCGGTGTGAGAATATGCCTCGCCGCGGCCGAGGTCCACCAGGGCGCGCGGCCGCTTTCCAGGGCCGGTTTGTAAACGATGCCGAGTCCGCCGCCCAGGCTCAGGAACTCGAGCCCGTATTCCTGCTTCAGCCGGGACGCGAGCGGCAACACCTTGCGAAGCGCGTCCTCAAAGGGATCGACCGTCGTGATCTGGGAGCCGATATGCATCTGGATCCCGCGCGGGCGCAGGTTTCTCAACCGGCTGGCCCGCGCGTAAACGGCCTCGATTTGTTCGAACGCAATTCCGAATTTGTTTTCGTAGGTGCCCGTCGTGATCTTCGCGTGCGTGCGGGCGGCGACGTCCGGGTTCACGCGCACCGCCACCGGCGCGATCTTCCCCAGCCGCGCCGCGATGCGGTTGATGCGCTCCAACTCGGCCTCGCTCTCCACATTGAATGAATAAACGCCCCGCCTCAGGCCGAACTCGATTTCGTTTTCGGTCTTGCCGACCCCGGCGAAAGCGCATTTTCCCGGATCGCCGCCGGCGTCCAGCACCCGCTGCAACTCACCGCCGCTCACGATATCGAAGCCGCTTCCCAGATTTGCCAGGACGCGCAACACCGATTGGTTCGAATTGGATTTGACGGAGAAGCAGATCAGGTGGTCAACAGCCGCCATGGCCGTGTCCAGTTTTTCAAAATGGTCCGCCAGCGTCGCTTGCGAATAGACATAGAGGGGCGTGCCGAATTTCCCGGCGAGAGACTCGACGGCCACGCCATCGCAATAGAGCTTGTTTCCAACGTAACGGAAGCTGTGCATGGAGAAATTGTAGCGGCGGTCGGTGAGCGTCGCCACTCATTTTGGCGCGGTCGGAAAAGGCCGCTGCCAGAATGGGGGACGGCCAAAGCTGAAGGTTCAGGAAAAAACGGCCGGTGCCGGCCACCGGCGGGCAGGTATGGAAGTGTCTGCTTACGGTTCGGCAAGGATTTTGGCCCGTCGCTCGTGGTACTGTTCCGGCGTAATCTTGTCTGACCGGTATAGCTGCAATAATTCTTCCAGGCGAAGCTCTTTGGAGGCGGAAACCGCGGGTTGCGGGGTTGGCAGCGGCGGCAGCTTGGATTCGATCGCAGACTTCGGCTTCGGCGGAATCGGAGGTGCGGCCTGGACTTGCTGCGCCTTGGGTTTTTCCTTTTTCGCCGGGGGCTGGCTCGGCACAACCGCCGTTGCGCTCGCCGGCGGTTTGGCTTCAGCCATTCCTTTTTCGGGCGCGGCCTTTTTCACGGCCGGAACCTCTTGCTTGACGGCTTTGGGCGCTGGCGCCGGGGTTGTTTCTCCGCCCCGCGACACTTTCTGCTCCAGCGCCTCCTGGGCCTTCTGAAGTTGATCCTGGGTTGCTCCCGGTGGCGCGACAGCCTTTCCCCATTTTGACTCCTCCCGGGAAGGCGGAGCCGCTTGGGCCTGTTCCGGGGAGGTGGTTGAAGGAGTCATCGCGGGCTGTGCTTCAGGAGCCGGCGTGGGTGCTGTGGGCTCTTTCGGCTGCGGAGCTGCAGCGGAGGGCTGCCCTTGCATTTCGGTCATCTTCCGGCGCAGCGCATCCTCGAGCGCCTTGCTCGTCGCGCCGCTCGGCGGCGCCTGAGGTTCAGGCCAGGCGGTCATGGCCGGCGTCTCGGCGGGCGCGGGCTGAGGCATGGCGGCGGTGGGGGTAGGAACCGGAGCAGGTTGCGCTGCGGGAGCCGGTGTTAATGGCAGGGGCTCTTTCGGCTGCGGAGCTTCAGCGGACGGCTGCCCTTGCATTTCGGTCATTTTCCGGTGCAGCGCATCCTCGAGCGCCTTGCTCGTCGCGCTGGTCGGCGGCGCCTGGGATTCGGGCCAGGCGGTCATGGCCGGAGCCTGGGAGGGTGCCGACTGAGGTGCGCCGGGTGCGGCGGGGGCTTGAGCGGCGGGTGCGCGTGAACCCGGCAATTCGGCCATTTTCTGATGCAACGCATTCTCCAGTGCCTCGCGATCCGCTTTGGTCGGCTTTGTTCCAGCTTCAGGCGAGGTGGTCACCGCGGGAGGCTGGCCCGGGGGCGGTTGGGGGACGGCGGCTGCAGCCGGAGTTTGGTTGGAGGATGCCGGTTGAGCCGGCGCTTCCTTCATCTGTTGTTCCAACGCCTGGCGCGCCTTGATTTGAGCCGCGGTATCCTTTCCGAGCAGGGCGGTGAGAGGAAGCAGCGCAGCCGCTGTCACGCAGGCCAGGAGGATGCGTCTTGAAATCTGCATGAGCCACTTAGATACGCGAAAAACGTCTATGAAGCAACAGCTTTCCCGGCCTCTTTGACTGGCAGAGAAGACAAGTTCCGCCACAGGTTGGGCAAAGGATAGAACAGGACGGACTCCGCAATGATCTGCCGGACCTCGCGACGGCTGATTTTGACGCGTTGCTGCGGATCGAGCATGTTAGCGAGGCGCAGCCGGGCGATCGTTTTTATTCCAATCAGGATCGGCCACGCGCAGGCCAGCCGGACGCGGGCATGGCGCCACGGCAACAAGTTGGTGTAAAGCCAGCCGGCCGAAAGGTAAGCCTTGGCGCGGTCGAGGTGTTCCTCAAAGAGCGGGCGCAGCCTGGATTCGTTTGCGGGCAGCAACAAATCGGCGGGCGTCAGCCCGATCGCAGTCAACCTGTCGTTTGCCAGATAACACCGTCCCTTGCGCAGGTCGGTCGAAAGATCCCTCAAGATGTTTACCAACTGCAGGCCCTTGCCGAACTGAACCGCGTTTGTCAGCAGAACCGTGTCCTGGAGGCGGGCTTTTGGGAAAACGTGCGCGCGGCAGATCTTCGTCCAGAATTCGCCGACACAGCCCGCGACGCGGCAGGTGTAATCCTCCAGATCCTGGTCGGTCTGCAGCGACACAATCCGGGACGCCGAAGCTCGGGCGAACCGGCGCAAATCCAGTTCCTGGCCGCTGGTGATCGTCTTCAGCACGTCGCGGATCAATTGTTGGTCGGGCGCGGACAGATTGCCAAGCAGCGTCAGACTGGCTTCGCAGGTCTCCAGCAGCACACGTTCAGCCGGGGAACCTTGATGGCGGGCCAGTTCACCGAAGTCCAGCGGCGTCGCCCCGACTCCCAGGATTCGTTCGCGGAGCGATTGCAGCGAACGCAAGCGCTGTTCCAGCGAGACGAGTTCGGTATCGGCAATGGTGTCGGTTGTCCGCGCCAGCAAGTAGGCCAGTCCGATTTGAGGCCGGATGGAGCCCGGCAGCACGCGCAAGGTCAGATAAAACGATCGCGCAACGTCTCGGAGCAAATGGTTCAATTGTCGGTCCGGTGTGTCTGCCATGTTGGGAAATGAAACACGGATTGCACCCGAATGTCAGCACCAGACTGCACCCGGCGAATCCTCGTGCGGATCTGGTTCTGAAGCTTGCTGCCTTTTTTCCCGTGTTCCCGTTGCTCCGGGCTTCCGCGATTGTTTTTGCGCGTCGCCCGCGCGAAATCGAGGAGGACGACGAGGAGCATCGGGAGGGTTGCGACGGGGACGGTGCTACAGTTCGGTGGGGCGAGACTGCGGGGACGAAGCTGCTTCGGCGCGGCGAAGGCCCGGCGAGCCGCGCGTTGATTGGAGGGCACTGCTCCGTCAGTGCCCAAGAAATCAGGGAAGCGACGAAGCGCTTCCCTCCAACGCAATCACGGTTCGCGGGGGCGCTCGCCCGCCAACTTTTTGGTCAAACTGTGCCACTGGCCGCGACGGGGAAACAGTTGTCCCGGAATCCTGTTGCGCGTACTCTGCCGGGCAAAGCCGCAACGACTCGCCATATGACCGAACAGGATGCAGGCCGACGGACCCACCGCGCCGGGGCAGGTTTCATTTTTGCTTTACTGTTGTTCCTGTTTGCCGGCAGCGGTTGCGCGGCCTTGATTTACGAGATCGTCTGGTTTCAATTGCTGGAGCTGGTGATCGGATCATCGGCCGTTTCACTGGCGGTCTTGTTGGGAACTTACATGGGGGGACTGTGTCTGGGCAGCATCGTCCTGCCCCGGGTGATTTCACCCCGTCGGAATCCACTGCGCGTTTATGCCGCGCTGGAAGCGGGAATTGGCGTCTTTGGCATCGCAGTTCTGTTGGCGCTGCCGTGGGTTGCCCGCTTTTACGTGGTGAACGTCGGACATGGTTTTGCGGCGATTCTCCTGCGGGGCGCCGTCTCCGCCGTTTGCCTGCTGCCGCCCACCGTTTTGATGGGGGCGACCCTGCCGGCCATTTCCCGGTGGGTGGAAACGACGCCGCAGGGTGTGTCGCGGCTGGGCTTTTTTTACGGTGGGAACATTGCCGGAGCAGTCTTCGGGTGCCTGTTCGCCGGGTTTTACCTGTTGAGGGTGCATGACACGATGACGGCCACCTACGTGGCCGCCGCAATCAACGGAATGGTGGCCCTGCTGGGATTCGGCCTGGCCGCTGAGATCGGGTTCGAACCTGAAATCCAGGACGCGAAACCGGCACAAGGAGCTCCGGGGTCGTCGTTGGTTTGTGGTGCGATTGCGCTGTCGGGATTCTGCGCCTTGGGCGCCGAAGTGGTCTGGACAAGGTTGCTGTCGCTGCTGTTGGGCCCGACGGTTTACGCGTTTTCCGTGATTCTGGCGGTATTTCTCGTAGGTCTGGCGATCGGCAGCGGCCTCGGATCCATGGTCGCGCGCCGAACCCACCGGGCGCGGCTGGCCTTGGGCGGTTGTCAACTGTTGCTCATGGCAGCGATTGCCTGGACCGCTTTCATGCTGGCCAGATCTCTGCCGTATTGGCCAGTCAACCCGGCGCTGTCGCGGAGTCTGTGGTTCAATTTCCAACTTGATCTGGTTCGCTGTTTTTGGGCGATCCTGCCGCCGACCGTCCTATGGGGTGCCAGCTTTCCGCTGGCCCTGGCCGCCAGTGCCGCGCCGGGGCAGGACCCCGGAAGAATGGTCGGGAAAGTTTATGCGGCGAACACGATGGGAGCGATCCTGGGCGCCATTGTCACGAGCCTGGTTTTGATCACCTGGTTGGGGACGCAACATGCCCAGCAGGTGCTGATCGGATGCTCGGGATTGGCTTCGTTGCTGATGATCTTGCTATGGCTCCGGCCTGCTACCTCGCATTTTGCCCGGGAAGCGGCCTGTGCCGGCGATATTCGAACCGCCGCTGATAGGGGCGGCTTTCTGACGAAGGCCTCCAGCCGGTTCGAAGGCAGGAGACTGGCGACAGCCGCGTTGCCAGTGGGAATCGCAGGGCTCGCCATCACACTTATCTGGGGGGTGCCACAAATACCATGGCAATTGGTCGCCGACGGACGTTACCTGCCAACCTACAATGATGATCGAAAGATTCTTTACGTGGGCGAAGGGATGAACGCCTCGGTCGCCGTCACAGAAACGAGCGGCGGAATCCGCAATTTCCACATTAGCGGCAAAGTGGAAGCCTCCACCAATGACCGGGACATGCGGATGCAGCGCATGCTGGGCCACGTGCCGGCGCTGGTCCATCCCCGGCCCCGTTCGGTGCTGGTGGTGGGATGCGGCGCCGGGGTAACCGCCGGTTCGCTGGTCAACTATCCGGAGGTGGAAAGAATTGTGATCTGCGAAATCGAACCGCTGGTGCCCCGGGCGGTTGCCCCGTATTTCCAGAAACAGAACTACAGTGTGCTGCAGGACCCGCGCGTTCAGGTGGTTTATGATGATGCCCGGAATTTTGTTCACACGACGAAGGAGAAATTCGATGTCATCACGTCCGACTCGATTCATCCGTGGGTCAAAGGCGCGGCCACGCTGTACACCAAGGAATACTTTGAAACCTGCAAACAACATTTGAACCGCGGCGGAGTTTTCACGCAATGGATCCCGCTCTACGAGAGCGATGCCAGGACGGTGAAGAGCGAGCTGGCCACCTTCTTCGCCGTCTTTCCCGAGGGCACGCTCTGGAGCAACGACGAGAGCGGGGGAGGGTATGACGCTGTTGTTCTGGGCGGCGCGGACCCTGTGACCATCAACGTGGATGCGCTTCAGGAACGGCTGGATCGAAACCGCGCGCTGGCGCAGTCGTTGCGCGACGTAGGATTCAAATCAGCCATCGGCCTGCTGTCGACCTATGCCGGCCAAGGACCGGATTTGAAGCCGTGCCTGAGGCTGGCGGAGATCAACCGGGACAGCAACTTGAGGTTGCAGTATCTGGCCGGGATGGCGGCGAACTTCTACCGGGAAAGCGCTATTTATGAGGAGCTGGTTTTTTATCGCCGTTACCCGGAAAAACTCTTCACCGGTTCGGCGGCGAGCACGCAAGCGCTGCGGGAAGCGATCAAAGGAACAAGGGCGCGGCGATAAGTTTCCACGCCTCAGATCCTTTGAACCTTGTTCTCTGAACCGCTATCCATGTTCTATCCTCAATCTTCCATGCTCGATCCTGGTTGCGGCCACGCCGCGCTGCGTTCGCTGTGGTTAAATCATTTCCTCCCGCCTCGACTCCTTCCCTGGCATTGGGTCACGGGTTGACCGTCCTCCGTTCGAGCCGCGAAATCCATTATCCCCAAGGTTGTCTCCGCCTTGAATGACACGCACATCGCCCCAATTCTCGGCTGTCGTAATGCCTGTAAACAGAGCATCGTGTGAAACGAAGTGATTCAGCAAATGTCGAATCAACCATGGATGCTGCCATTTTGGCTTGTTAAGGCAGTCGACGGAAGTCGAGGATCAGGACTGTCTAAACGAGCGTTACACTGTCATAACCCATGATCACCAACGTTTGTTCTTTTTGCGGTCAAGGTTTCGAATTGCCGGATGCCCCGGCGGGGGGGCAAATCAAATGCCCGAAGTGCGGCACCATAAACATCCTGCCCAGGCCTGGCACACCACTGATCCGGGTCCCCAAACAGATGCAACCCGCCGAACGCGAACCCGGAAATTCCGTGGTCGCGCCGGTGGTCAACCGGATCATTGACAACATCGAGAAAGTGATCGTGGGTAAGCATCAGGAGATTGTGTTGACGTTGGCGGCCTATTGCGCCGAAGGTCATGTGCTGCTGGAGGACGTGCCCGGCGTGGCCAAGACCATGCTGGCCCGCGCCCTTTCCCGCAGCATCGGTTGCACCTTCAAACGCGTGCAATGTACGCCCGACTTGTTGCCCAGCGACATCACAGGAAGTTCCATCTTCAATCCTAAAACCGCGGAGTTCGAGTTCAGGCCCGGTCCATTGTTTGCGCAGATCGTCCTGGCCGACGAAATCAATCGCGCCACCCCGCGAGCGCAATCCGCCCTGCTCGAGGCCATGGCCGAGCGCAAAGTGACTGCCGACGGCTATAATTACGAGCTGATCCCGCCGTTCCTCCTGATCGCAACCCAAAACCCCATCGACCACGAAGGCACGTTCGCCCTCCCGGAAGCGCAACTGGACCGCTTCCTCGTTCGGTTGAGCATGGGTTATCCGCAATTTGACAACGAAGTGTTGATGTTGCGGCGGCTCCAGTTTCAGCACCCGATTGAAAACCTGGAGGAGGTCGCTACGGCTGACGAGGTGATCGCCTGTCAGCAGGCAGTGCGGCAGGTGCATGTGGATGAAAAGATCAGCTCCTACATCGTGCAACTCATGCATGCCACCCGCGAACATCACGACGTTATTCTGGGCGGCAGTCCGCGCGCTTCCATTGGGTTGTTCCGCTGCGCGCAGTCGTTCGCGGCCGTACACGGATTTGATTTCGTGCTGCCCGACGACGTGAAACAGGTCGCGCCGCACGTGCTCGGCCATCGATTGATTCTCCGCCCGGAAAGCCGGTTGCGCAAAAGGACGGTGGCGGCGGTTCTCGACGAGATCCTGGACAGCGTGCCGGCGCCGCGGATGCCGGTTGGCGGCCAAGCCCGATGAAATGGATCCTCGGCACACTCGGGCTGCTGGCGCTGGGCTTGATGCTGAAGTTAAGCCTGCTCGTTTACGCAATGTACGTGCTGCTCGGAATCCTGTTCTTGTGTCGCTTCTTTTCCCGGACCTGGATCGACCAGCTCGAGGCCAGCCGGTTTTGCAGCGGAGACGTGCTGGCCATCGGCGATACGGTCGAGCTCCGGGTGGAGGTCAGCAACCCGGGCCGCCTGTCTGTGCCGTGGCTGATCATCGAGGACTCGCTGCCGCGAGACGCCTTGGTTCAGATGCCTCATCGGATCAAGGCGGAAGGCCCGCGTCTGACCCTCAGGCGCCTCGCGCCTGGCGAAACCGCGAGGCTGCAGTATCGAGTCACTTTCCTCATGCGCGGCTACTATCAACTTGGACCCTTGCTGTTGGAAACCGGGGACGTCTTCGGGTTGCATCGCCGCTTTCGTGTGGTGACGGAACCCCACTTTGCGCTGGTGCTGCCCAAAGTCCTGCCGCTGCAGGGCTACAATCTGGCTTCACGCCGTCCCATCGGAGACATTCGCGTGGTGCACCGGCTGTTTGAGGATCCCACGCGCCTGGCCAACATCCGGCCGTATCAACAAGGCGATCCGTTCAACCGCATTCACTGGAGGGCCACGGCGCGCACGGGAGAAATCCACAGCCGCGTTTATGAAACGTCGCGGGTGGCCGGCGCAACCTTCCTGCTGGATTTTCACGAGCGAAGTTATCAGGGCCGCGGCGCCAGTGCCTCGGCGGAGCTGGCGATCATCACCGTCGCTTCGCTCGCCAATGCCGTTTTCCTCATGGGACAACAGACCGGCCTCGTCAGCAATGGCCGCGATGCCGCCGATCGCGTCCGCGAAGAAGGGTGGGACGCCGGGTTCATCACGCGTGGAGACGCGCACCGGCGGGCGGCCGAACCGCCGGCCAACACCCGCCTGCGGCCGGTCATCGTGGAGACTCGCAAAGGCGAGGCCCGGTTCAGGCAAATCCTCGAAACACTGGCTCGCCTGGAGCACACCGACGGTCTGGAGTTTGCCGAAATGCTCGAGGAAGCCGCTTCCGTGATTCCGCGGGACGCCACCGTGGTGGCGGTGCTGCGGCGGGTGACACCCGCCATCGCGATCTCGCTCGGTGAATTGATGCGGCGCGGCTTTCTGGTGACGACGATCATTGTATCCATCGATACGGAGCCGACGCCGGACTGGGCGCAACCGCCGGACTGGGCGCAGATGCTGCTGGCTCAAGGCATCGGTTTCCGCGAGGTGAATGCCGAGGAAGCCGTGACGAGTCTGTGTGCGGAAGCCATCGTGAGGTGAGCGATGAATTCCACCAGGCCCCGCAGAACCCTGGCAGACTACATGGTCGTTGGCATCAGCCCGGTGCTGGTGATGCTGCTGGTGGGAAGTCTGAGCTTCTTCCTGATCCAGGTATTCTATCGGGGAGAAGCGCTCGGCAGTGTTCGCTGGGTCCTGTTCTGGTTCGTGCTGGCGGTCGTCCTGGTGTCCCGCATCGGCATCGAGCAGGGCGCCGGCCATGCCGTGGGCTATGGCCTTGCCCTGGCGGCCGCCACCTGGCTTTACCTTGTGCGGATTCACCCGGCTTATTTTTTGGGAATCGCTCTCCTGGGCACCATCTGGTGGTGCGCCCACAAACTGACCTGGGACTGCACATTGATTGATGAGGACGTGGACGCTTCCGGCAGCGGGCTGCTGCAAACCGCCAGCGAAAGAGGCAGGCTCAAGAAACAAGAAACCCTCTCCAAGCCAGCCGAAAAAAAAGCGGCAACCAGAGCATTTGCCAAAGGTACTTTCCGGATGGGTGGGGACGCGCTGTGCGCGTCCACGGCTGCGCGCAGCGCAGCCCTACCTGACGCGGAAATGAAATATGTTAACCATTCTAGCGCCGGGTTTAAGCACAATCGCAAACGCCCGGCCCCCGCCCCCCATCCTCCAGGCCTTTGGGTCGTTTATTTTTCGTTGATAGCTCTCCCGCTGTTCGGAGTCGGACAAATGCTTCTGCCCGGCAACGACGCCCGTTCGCGCCGGATCGGTTTTGTCTTTCTCTTCACTTACATGGCGGCCGCATTGGGGTTGCTGCTGACGACGAGCTTCTTGGGACTTCGCCGCTACCTGCGTCAACGCTACCTGAAAATGCCCGGCATCATCGCCCTGGGCTGGATCAAGTTCGGTGCTGGAGTGGCTCTCGTGGTGCTGGTCGCGGCGCTGCTTTTGCCACGACCGGGTGTCAACGACACGTGGCAGACTCTGCATTATCAAATTGACTACCAGTTGCGCCGGGCCAGCGAATACGCAGCCCGGATCAGCCCGCATGGCAAGGGCCGCGGCCGCCCGGGCAATGAAACAAAAACAGCCGATCAATCGCGGGAACGCGGCGCCACAGCCCGGGCTGAGGACGGAAGCGAGCGAACGGCAGGTGACCGCCAACCGGGCCAAACCCCTGCCGGTCAGGAAGCGAGGGCACAAGAGCGGGCTTCTCAAGCACAATCCTCCCGTCCAATGTTCGCCGAGCGCGCAAGCGAGTTCTACGGCTGGTTCAAGGGGCTGTTTCTCCTGGCCGGGGCGATTCTCGCGGGCGGCTGGTTGATCCGCCGACGCGACTTGATCTTCCAGATTGTTCGATCCTTCTGCTCCGCGTTGGCGCGGTTTTTCCGGGACCTCTTCCAGTTCGCTTCGGTGGTGAAGAAAACAACCGCAACCGGTCAAAAACCAACGCCGAAGCAGCATCCGTTTGCCTCCTACAAGAATCCATTTATAACCGGCAAAGATCGATCATGGACTCCCGAGCAGGTGATCTTTTACAGCTTTGAGGCTGTCCAGATGTGGGCTTCGGAACGAGGAATCGTCCCCCGACCCGAGCAGACCGCCCGGGAATTCTGTCTCGAATTGGGCGAGAAATTTCCGCAGATCGACGCCGAGTTGGCCCGACTGGCATTCTTTTACGGTCACGCTGCCTACGGAACCGCCTTGCCGCGTGGCTGCGATCTGGAACCTGTCAAACAGTTGTGGAGATATCTTTTGGGCCAGGAGGCATCCATCGCCTCGAATCCGTGATGGTTGCAGGAAACCCGAAAGACAAATGCAGGAAATCCAGGGGTAGTGGTAAAGTTCGGCGGGGCGAGACTCCCGGCGAGCCGCTCGTCGGGCAAATCGTTCGGTCTCCGGCTCGCGGTCCGACGGTGGTGGCGCCGAGATGCGGCCGCGACAGGTTGGCCGGCGAAGTTCTGCTTGAGAGTTTGGCGCGAAACGATTACAGCATCTGGTGATTATGATGGTGCCATTTCCGGCGTGCTTTCGAAAAAGAGGAGGCAAAAATCAGAGGTCTGATTTACGAAAAGTCCTGTCGATATTGTCAATTATTGCTGGCGCTACAGCGTTGGTATGCGTGCCGCCGGCGAGCGCCGCGTTTGGGGACCGCATCACGATCGCGGGCACGGAATTTCGCGCCGGCGCCGACCGCATCTGGATCAACGGTGCCAACACCCCGTGGCATTCCTGGAACGAATTCGGGGGCCGATATGACGGCGCCTGGTGGGACCAGCACTTCCGGCAATTGCACGATAACGGCATCAATGCCACCCGGGTGTGGATCTCCTGCAACGGCGAGGCGGGAATCAACCTCGACTCGAGCGGCCAGGTATCGGGTTGCACCCCGGCGTTCTGGAGCGATCTCGACAGCCTGTTCCAGATCGCTCAGAACAGGCAGGTCTACATCATGGCAACGCTGATCTCCTTCGACCACTTTTCAAACAATCATGCCAATTACCGGAGCTGGCGGAACATGATCACGAACGGCTGCAACATTGATTCGATGGTGGATCATTACGTGGTTCCTTTTGTCAACCGTTACAAAGAGAATCCCTGGCTATGGAGTATCGACCTGTGCAACGAGCCGGATTGGATTCATGAGAACGCCCGATGCGGGAAGATATCCTGGGATTGGATTCAGACCTACTTTGCCAGGGCCGCGGTGGCCATTCACGCCAACAGCAAAATTCTGGTCACGGTGGGTTTCTCCATGGGGCCGAAGTACAATTCCGGCATCCACCGCACCAATGTGGTGAGCGACGCCGCGCTCCGGGCCAAGGCGGACGGCGATTCCGGGGCCCGTCTCGATTTCTACGCACCGCATCACTACAACTGGATGAATGCGGCTTGGGGCAACCCGTTCTATATGTCTCCAACCGCTTATGGCTTGGACGGCACCAGACCCGTTGTCATCGGCGAGTGCCCGGCGAAAGGCACGGCGGGCCACACGGCCGCCCAAGATTATGAACACGGCTGCCGGAACGGGTGGCAGGGCGCCATGGGCTGGACCTCGAACGGTGTCGATTCCAATGGCGGTTTGGCCGTATTGGGGCCGGCCACCCGAGCCTTCCGCGATAACCATTACCGTCTGGTGTTCCCGGGAATGGCGGGGAGCAAGGCAGCCAACCCTGTCGCGCCGGAATGGAATGAAGGCGGATCGGTGGCGGCCTCGGCTTGCAGCCGCTTCAGCGCACCCATTTTCGCCATTCCTTCCAATCTTTGAGTGTGGCCTCTGCCATGATCTCGGCGGCCTGGCGCAGCCAATTCGATTTCCGCTGCGGCAAATCACGTCGCACCGCTGCCACGCCCCGGCGCGTGCCGAAATGGACGTTCGCCAGTTCCCGCCCCATAGCCCGCAACAACTTTTCTTCATCATGACCGCGCGGCAACTGCGACAACTCAATCCGGCTGCAATAGGGCGACAACCGCCGCAACACCCATCCATTATCCACTGCGAGAAACGGATCCGGCGCGCGGACGGCGTTGGACAGCATCCGCAGATAGTAAATCTCGTTGTTCGACAATCCACCCGCCCAGGCACAGGCCGACGGCAGCAACGCCTTCGCCTCGCGCGCGATTTTGCCGCCGCGCCATTCGGCAATGGCGGTGAATCGTTCCCGGCCCAAGCTCCCCAGCCCCGCCCGCCGGTGCGCCACACGAAAAGCCAGGCCGCGTTCCGGCATGGCCTGTTTGAGCATCAACCTCACCTTCGCCGGCACATGCCCGATCGTTGGCAGTGCCGAGAATTTCTCCCAGAAAAGCGTCGGATCGCGCAGCCGGCTTGTGACTGCCTCGCGCAGCAAGGGATGCTTCTCGGAAAGCACAAAAGGTTCACCGCCAATCTCCAAACCATTGATGTAACCCTCCAGAATCGCCGCGCAAGCATCGGCCGGGACCAGTGACAAATGACCAAGCTCAATGGCCAGCCAGGCGCTTGTGGCCAGTCGCACCAGATCAACCGTGTAAGGCAACGGAAACGCCTCGTCGAAATCATTGATGCCCCACACCAGCCGTCCCTCGGCATCACGCCAGGTGCCGTAATTTTCCACATGCAAATCGCCAACGGCCAGCACTGTAGGTGTTCCAGCCAGCTTCGGACAAAGCGCCGGGAAAAGCTGCATCCAGCGATAGAACGTGGCGCGCAGAAACGAAAACGCATCCTTCGCCATTAACTCGTGCTTGGCGCCAAGGTCGCTCTTGATCACGCGGATGTGACCGGCCAGCCACGTTTCATACCGCCGGGTCGCCTGCTGGATGTTCATCGTGGACATCATTCATGATACGGGCTTGCTTGTCAGTTCACGATTCTCCTTTGAAGTCGCGCCCGCCTGCCGCGTCGAAACCGGGCGAAGGAGGGGGGATGGCGGGGAGCCCTGTCCACCGTAGCCTCGGCGAAGGCGGAAAGACATCCAACTCGACGGCGGTCTGCGCTTGCAGGCGCTTCAGCGCGTCGCCCTCCGCGACCATGCGGCTCGGAAAGATGACAGGACGAACAAGATGGACAGGATGAAGCGCGGCAAAGCCTGCGCGTTCCGTTTCCAATCCTGTAAATCCTGTAAATCCTGTCCGCACGACACTCCGGCTTCACTGGCGGAAATCCATACCGCCTTGCCGTCTGGCCATACCGCCAACTCTTTGGCCCGCCGACGGTGGTCTTGCACGACCTTTGCCGCGGCACCCCTCAAGGCTTGCGTGAGGATGAATAGAAGGAAGTTAATCGTCAGCCAGGCATCATGCTTGGCCACATGAACAATTGGGAACGCTGGTGGGGCGAGGCTCCTGACGAGCCGGCCTTAAATCCCCTTGGCATTGTCCGTTGTCCCGTTTGAACTACAGCGGTGCTTAACACCTGCAAAGACGTGACGTGACACCCCTGAACCTAATCGGGGCAGTTTAACCGCAAAGATCGCAAAGTCCGCAAAGGAGCGCAGAGAAGAACAAACTCTGCGGTTCGGCGGTGGACACTTTCCACGCGCGTTCGTTCTCTTCTCGACTAATGGAGGGCACTGCTCCGTCGGCGCCCCAGTCAATTCCCGGCTCTGTCAGTGCCCTGCTAAAAAGACGGGAAAGTGACGGAGCACTTCTCTCCGCGTGTTTTTGTTTTCATTTCCAATTCCGCCCGCGATAAAATGGCCGCGGACCAAAAGCGTTTGCGACGGGGCATGAAAAACATTGTCTACTTTGATCTGGAGACGCAGAAATCCGCCGAGGAAGTCGGCGGCTGGAACCACATCAGCCGCATGGGCATGAGCGTGGGCGTCACCTACAGCACCGCCCGCGGCGACTACCAGATCTACGGCGAAAACCGGGTCAACGAGCTTATCAGGGAACTGCAACGGGCCGACCTCGTCGTCGGCTTCAACGCCCTGCGCTTCGATTACGAAGTGCTGCATGATTACACGACGTTCGATCTGCGCCAGTTGCCTACGCTCGATATGCTCGTCGAACTGCAGAACCAATTGCGGCATCGGCTCTCGTTGGACGCCATCGCGACCGCGACGTTTGGCGTGGAGAAAACGGCCGAAGGCATGCAGGCAATTCAATGGTTTCGCGAAGGCAAATTGCTCGAAATCGCGGAGTATTGCTGTTACGACGTGAAGCTGACCCGTTTGATCCACGAATACGGCTGTCGATACCGGCAGCTCCATTATCACAACCGCTTTGGGAAGAAGATGACCGTGCCGGTGAACTGGTGATTTTTGCCGGGGAACAGCAAAATGTTCCGAGGAATAGTCGGTTGAGTTTCCCGCAAGTTGCGAAGAGCCTCGCCCCGCCGTTGAGTACGCCCCCATTGTCAGCAACTCCCTCGTGGCACCGGGACTGCTATGAATCATCCATACGGTTCTCGCCGCGTCCGGGGCGCGGTACGGTTGCGTCCTTCAGAGAAAGCTTCCGCCTCGAGATTCGGACGCGCGTTGGAACCATAAACCTGGGCAAAGGCTTGGAGGGCACCGCTCCATCGGTGCCCGGATCAACCAGATGGGGAAGCGACGGAGCGCTTCCCTCCAGGAAGAAGAGGTTCATCGGCAGAGCACGGAAAAAGGGTTGACTTAGCCTGGCGCAGTTCCATCGCCTGGACCCTGAACCGGGTAATCTTATGCATCAAATGATCAACATAGTGCTGCGGTTTCCACTGATTTTCATCGTGGCGATGGTTTCACTCTTATTGGTCGCCGGACTCCTGTTGAGCGACTGGAGCGAGAAGCGGCGTCAGCGCAGGTTGCTCAAGCTGGTCGAACGGTCACGACTGTGTCAGCAGGATAACAAGCCATTGCCGATTGCAAATGCCGCCACCCTCGCCGGAGCGGGGGAAGCGGGACGGGGACAGACCGACTTCGCTGCCACATTTTTCCGGAGCCGGTTTATTTGGCCGGCGATGGTTTGCATCACCGTGGCTCTGATCCTGTTGGAAGTGTGGACGCCCGGTCGGACCGCTCGCGCACGCGCGGTCCGGGATACAACAACAGAAGGGCCTGGTCCCGCTGGCACTAACAATGCCGGCCGGGGCGGACGCAACAGCCTGGCGACGCGTTTGTTCACGAACGATTGGGACCGAAGCGGCGAGGCGCCGACCTTCGGTTTCAACCAGGTGCACCTCGAGAGCCAGACGCGATCCGGGAAATCGCCGGCTCGCGTTACGGTCTCTGCGCCCAAAGTGCCCCTGACGGATCCGAACTTGCCTTCCGCTGTCGATTGGAGCGTCGTCAAATCCGTTCGTCCAGACCCGTCGGAGGTACCTCAGCCGCCCCCCACCCCCAGGGTGCCGGCGCCTGTTCGTTGAAGACGGTTCATAGCAATCGCAGCGGGAGAATGTCAAATTAGGGCACTACCGCCAGGCGCGCCACGCAGCGGCTGGGTTGATGACGCTCCAGCCAACGCCGGTTGGCGCCTCTCAGTTCCGCTTTCGCGGTTGCTATCCATGGCCCGGCGTGGCCGACCATGAATAACTTCGGATGACCTATATCTGCCCTTAGTTGCCGAGTCCGCCGTGGAGAGATTCGATAAGCTTGACTTGGCATGGATGCTGAGATTCATTGGTTGGATGATGATCAACCTATCTGCCAGTCAGTTGCGCCGCGCGGCTGACATTAAAGACAAAATCGAAGCCCTCCAGAGTGAACTTGCCCGGATTTTGGGCAGCACCAACGGCGCTGCCGCTCCGCGTAAGCGTCGCAAGTTGAGTGTAGCAGCCAGAGCCAGGATTGCTGCTGCGCAGCGGGCACGATGGGCGAAACAGCGCGGCAGGAAAGCACTGAAGCTCACGGCCAAGCCGAGGAGAAAAGTCAGTGCCGCAGCACGCAAGCGCCTCGCGCAGCTTGCGAAAGCGCGTTGGGCGAAAGCCAGAGCGGCAGGCAGAAAGACATTGTAGTTTGCAGTTTTGTACAGATGTTACGGGAAGTCGCGGGTTATCCTGAGCCAGCGGCCCGACGTGGCGTTAGACGGCATCCGATGCTTCCAGCATGACACGATTTCCTTGCAGTGGACATGAAACGACCCGCGGGATGGTGTGGTTCCCTCGGATGCTCGATAAGCTTCGCTTGCACGCCAGAGGGGAGTTGCCGCCTGATTACATCCCTTCGCTTGGGAAGGGCTTCGATGGCCGTTGCTGTCGTTTCCTGCGCGTCGAGTATGACGCCTTGGTTGCTCGCACGCTGAAAGGCGGGAGTGACGAAGACATTCTCGCATGGTGTTTCAATGTTGGGCGGCCTTTGTCGGACGAGGACATCGAGGTCTGGAGTGATTTTATGCGCAAGCGTGGTCTTCGTGATTCGCCCGAGGTGCTTGCTGACCTGGAAGAGTCCAAGCGGAAGAGTGGTTTAGCACACCGCACCGACATCGACACTTATCTCCGCCGCCAGGATGCTGAGGAGGGACGAGACCATGCCGCCTGATCACATCGGTCGAGCGACCCGCTGTTATCCTTCTCCGCTCGGTGCGGGGCGGCAATTGGGACGCGCCTTTCACGCTCAACCCTGCTCGCCAGCGGCCGTCGCTCATGATAATCATCCGTATCGTGATTCTCTCACTCAAAGGGGTTTCCCAGAGGTTTGCCGTTTTAACCGTTTTGAATATTCGGGCCGAAAACCAGTCGAAGAATCAGTGACTTTATGAAAAAGAACATCGTGTTGGTAATCGTTGGATTCTTGCTCGCCTGTGGCAGCGGCATCAGCTACGCGCAGCCTGCCGCCGTGAATCTTCCGCCCGGCGTGCAGGATGTGGTCAAGCTGGCACATGCGGGACTCTCGGATGATGTCATTCTCACCCAACTGAAAGCCAACGGCGCATTTTACAGTCTGACCGCCGAGCAGATCATCTGCCTCAAAGACCAGGGAGTTTCGCAGACCGTGATCAAAGCGTTGCTGGGGAACAGCGGTGCTGCGGCTCCGGCAAACACCGCACCGGCCCCCAGGCCGCCTGTGCCAGACACTTCGACCGTGCCGACCGCTCCAACCGTTGCGGCTCCAACTGCCTCCAATCCCAGTCTGGATTCGTTCCGAAGCCAGCTCGTACCTTATGGCAACTGGATTCAAGTGCCGGGTTATGGTTTGTGCTGGCAGCCGACGGTGGCGGTGACGGATGTTTCCTGGCGTCCCTATTTCACCAGTGGCCATTGGGTATATTCGGACGATGGCTGGGTGTGGCAATCCGACTATGCCTGGGGTGCGACGGTGTTTCATTACGGGCGCTGGATTCGAGTGGGTGTGGGGTGGGTCTGGGTGCCGGGATATGATTACGCTCCGGCCTGGGTTTGCTGGCGTCAGCTCGACGGCTACTTTGGCTGGGCACCGCTGCCGCCAGCGGCGGTTTTCAGGATCGGCGTTGGTTTATTCTTTAGAGATCGGCTGGCGGTGGATGTGGATTTTGGCTTGGGAGTGGATGCGTTCACCTTTGTTGCCTACGATCATTTCTGGGATCACGATTTGCGCCTGTTCTTGGTCCCCCATGAACGCGCGGAAGTTCTTTTCCGCGACAGTCGCGTGACAAACGGCTACCGGGTGGATCGCGGGCGGTTTTTCGTGGAGGGGCCGGGACATGATCACATCATTGCAATGACGCACCGGGATGTGCGGGGACATGGGGCCGTTCGTGAATCACGTCCGGGTGAGGACCGTGTCATGGAGCACAGCGATTGGCACGACGACAAGCGGGAACAACATTGGTGATCTCCCACAGCAAGCATTGGAGGAGTTGCCAGAACGCCGTCGCGTTGTTGAGTCCGCCGATAATCCAATGGTGCTGAGGATTGAGCTGTTGGCATCACCGGAGCCAGCGCCGGTGGATGCCATCAGTTTTCCGGGAAGTCGCGTGTTCGACGGTGTGGCTATCCGTGGATAGTCGCGGCAGGCGCGGCGCCCGGTCATTCGCTTGTCTTCCGGGCTTGGATGCTGTGTGAATCCGGCTTAGAATAATGCCCCTATGAAAACGTCTCTTGGTGCAAAGACCCTTGTTTACCCGACGCCCGTGTTTGTGGTGGGAACCTATGACAAAGAAGGCAAACCGAACGTGATGACGGCCTCGTGGGGCGGCATCTGCTGCTCCCAACCGCCCTGCGTTGCGGTGTCCCTGCGTAAGGCGACGTACACCCACGGCAACATTCTGGCGCGGAAGGCATTCACCATCAGCATCCCTTCTGAAAATTACGTCAAACAGACAGATTACTTTGGGTTGGTTTCCGGCCGAAGCGTGGATAAGTTTGCGGCAACGCAATTGACGCCAGTGAGAAGCGAACTCGTGGATGCTCCGTATGTAAAGGAGTTCTCTCTGATCGTCGAGTGCAAGCTGGCCCACGTCAAGGATTCCGCAAGGTGGGCCAGATTGCAGTTTCTGGGATCGGGGAGTTGATTTTTTCTGGTGGTGATCAGCCGGATGTCAGATTTCTGAGTGTTCCGGCCCGGTGGGAGACGACAACTC
>Ga0181527_1000208_pt1 | contig 67846 bp, 38 predicted proteins | sample PEATcosm2014_Bin_30_FD_119762 | JGI IMG/M metagenome (GOLD analysis project Ga0181527, IMG submission 119762) | Peatland microbial communities from MTU Mesocosm Facility, Houghton, MI, USA - PEATcosm2014_Bin06_60_metaG | ecosystem: Environmental > Terrestrial > Soil > Wetlands > Peat | place...
CGCCAGCACGCGGCAGGCTCGTAGGTGAGGGCTTCGCTTGCTCTCATGGGTGTATCTTCCTTTCCAGGTTTAGGGTTGTTTATTTGCATAAAACCCAGATACACCCACTCCCTACGCTTTTACACAACAACTCTTACGCCACCGCGCTTCCATGCATGGCCCCAATTCTCTTGACAAAGGAGTCTTCTGTTCTCAGGATCAACCTTACCTGAGCCGGAAGACGATGGAGCGGTCTTTCTAGCGTCACCTCTTCTTACCCAGTTTGGAAGGCGAGAGATTAATTTTAACGAAGCAACTTCTCACAAGCCATGAAGAGGCGAATTCTTCCTTTTTCAGTCTTGCTATTTGCAGGTCTTTCTCTGATTAACTGCCCATCCGCATACGGCCACGCAATCAGCCTCTTGATTGATCCGGCATGCAATAATGAGCGTGCCGTATCGGAGTTGGTGACTGCCATCAAGACTGTCAGGGCCAGTGGAGTTCCGGGCAAAATCAACCTGTTCTCGAAAGGCGTTTACACCCTGACGCAGCCGGACAACTGGGAATATGGCCCGAATGCATTGCCACAGATCAGCGGCGACATCACCATCAATGGGCAGGGTGCAACCCTTCAGCGCCATACCAACGCGCCGAAGTTCCGTTTCTTTTACGTCTCTGGCGGCCTGTCGTATGAGACGAACACGAGAGTTGGCCTGCCGGCTGGCACGCTGAGGCTCAACCATCTGACTCTGAGAGGCGGCCTGGCCAAAGGCGGCAATGGCGCAAGCAAGGGCGGTGGGGGAGGGGGAATGGGCGGAGCGATTTTCAATCAGGGAACGCTGGCAATGACTCGGGTAAGCCTCGTTGGAAACACGGCATTCGGCGGTCTTGGAGGCGCTCCCGGCAGCGGTGGGGGCGGAGGCGGCATTGGTGAAGATGCAACGAATAACAACGGAGGCGGGTTCGGCGGTCCCTTCATCGGCAGGGGAGGTACTGGCGGAGCTGGCGCGTTCGGCGGAGGCAGCGGTGGTGGTGGCGGGTTCAGGCCGTGCGACAATGGTTCAAATGCTTCCGCACCTGTTATCCCCTGGGAGGGTTTTCCCGCTCCTGGTGGAGGATACGGGGGACTCGGAGGATACGGAGGATTCGGAGGACATGGAGATGGAGGCAATGGTGCCTGGGGGGGAGAGGAGGAAAGTGGTGTTCCTTTTGGCTGCGCTGGCGGAGACTTCGGTTTTGGGGGACGCGGCAACACCAATTCCATTATCGATTGGAGCTTCGCTTGCGGTGGTGGCGGCGGCATTGGCGGCGGCGGCGGTCATCTTGGTTTTGCTAGCGCGGACGGTGCCGGCGGTTTTGGCGGTGGGGGCGGCGGCGGCGGCGAAGAATGCGGGGCGGGTGGTTTTGGCGGTGGTAGTGGTTCGGGAGGGTCGGGTGGCGGCGGGCCGGGATTCGCTGGTGGCTGGGGACAGATACCTGATAAAGGAGGAGGAGGAGGAGGAGGGCTCGGCGGGGCGATTTTCAACCATCGGGGCTTGCTAACCCTCACGAACTGCACGATAACAGCTAACGCAGCTCAGGGAGGCGATTCCCCTGCGTATGTAGACACAGGAATGGGGCCACTTGGACTTTTGGCAGCTGGCAGCGGCTATGGAGGCGGCATTTTTAATCTGAACGGAACAGTAATACTTGACGGCTGCACACTTTCATCCAACTGCTGCGATCCCGGCTACCAGTTACTTTGGTTTTGGAATGAGAATGAGATTTGGGCAGTACCCGCTGACGCTGTCAACGGCAGTGCGCGTTACGATTTTTACGGTAACAAGATCACAGACGGCACAGCTGGCGGTGCGGCTGACGGTGGTGCGCTTTACAATCTAGCCTTCGGCAACAAGATCGAAGACGGCACCGCTTCCACTGCAACGGTTACGCTGGTCAATACTGTCCTTACCAATTCCAGCACAGGGCCTTTGGTCGTAGTGCTGGGAACCAATGATTCCTATGTGGTCCTCACAAATAGCTTCACCCTCAACGACCTGGTGAACAACGAAGTCGATGGCCTCCAGACCAACACCGCAACCGTCATTTTTTCCATCAACAGCCCGGCGGTCGTGCATATTGACGTCGCTGGCGCCGAATCAATTACCGCCGCAACTTATTCGCAGGCGGCACTCTTGAGTGCTGCTGCGTTTTCTGTCCACCCCGAGTTCCAGTTCAATGTCGTGGGTGTTCCGGGATATAACTACGTCGTTCAGGCTTCCACGAACTTGAGCGACTGGTTTTCCCTGCAAACGAACATCGCACCCTTCCTGTTCGTGGATCAAGTGTCGCCGGGTTGCCCCACCCGCTTCTACCGGGCCGTGTATTAACCGTCACCCGTTTTTCCCTGAACCAGAGCCTACGCGTCCCACGCCAGAGCCGTACTTTGCGCCTGAAGATAAAGATCATTTGGAGCGCAGCCATTCCGCGTCAGATTCCTCCAGCGGCCCCAGTTGGGCACAGGGGTGCTTCAGCCTCGGCTAACGCGACCGGCCTGCCGACCGCCCACCTGAACGGCCTGAACCCCGCGAACCATTTGAATGCGCGGCCAAGGTGCACCTGTGTCCGCTGCTCGCGGCGAAAACCGAATATGGTGCGTGAGGGGCGGAAAAGCGCCCATGCGGATAGGAGTAAGGCCAGCACCTGCTGATACGGACTGACGGCCAGTAAGCCGACGGCCAGCCGTAGGCATAGCTGTAATAAGTGGCGGGATAGGGCGCGCAGGAGGAATCAGGATAACCGCACGGATACGCCGGATATGCCCCCTCCGGGGCATAATCGTAGGCCGGGGCAGCGGGCTGGGGATTGACCGCGCTTTGGGCTTGGGCCAGTTGCAGTCTCAATTCGTCTCCGTGGTGCAGCAGCGCCGTCAGCATCTCTGTGGAAGCGCCGTGTTCCCTCAGGGCGATAAGCTCCGTGGCGTCGGGATTATACGGTATGGGCGAAGTCTGGATGTAGGCAAGGATAACCTGCGCATCAATCTTTGCATCCAACAGCTTGATTATTTCTGCGATGCCTGCGGAATACGTTCCTGCTGGACGGGCGCTTTGCCTGCCGGAAATTATCAGGGGCGCGACGGTCGTCGTCGGGATGACGGCCAGGGCTTCGTGGGCGAGGCCCAAGACCATGGCGGTGAAAAGCATTCCTCGCTTAAAGCCGGTTCGAGATATTTTGCTGCGGTACAACATACTCGCGAGCGAGTAATCCGCGTTTCAAGCTCGCAATAATACAAGCAGAAATCGCTGCTGTGGTCAAGCACAAACCCGCCTGTGGAGGGTGCTCTGGAAGAGGTGGGTGCAATCGGGCATTGCCTGCCGAACCAGGCCCGGTTCGAGAACGAGGGCAGCGGTACAGTTTGGTGGGGCGAGACTCGGCGACCCGCAGGCCGGAAGGATCTTTCGCTTTCCGGCTCGCGAGGACGCTCGCCCCACCCACCGTTTGGCTGAACCGTACCAGTATCAGAACGGGGCGCGGCTTGACTGACGCCGCGGCGCCTGCACAAGCCTTTTGGGCCGGAAAGCACCGGAATCATTTCTCCTTGCGTATCGAATCAAGCTTTCGCTTTGCCTGGTCAATCAGTCCACGAAACGGACCCAACTGACTTGGTGCAAGTAAAATCCCTTTGCTCATGTGACTGCTTTGGATGGTGAACTCAATCGTGCCGGAACGTCTGCTGCTGAAAGCGGCGATTCTGAACCCGCCTTTTGTTGTGTAAGCGGCGTCGAAGCTGATCAAAGAAGTCACCGACCAATCAATTTTGCTGAGGTAATCAATCGCATTAAGCAGTGAATCCATCTCGTCATAATCGACAATCGCCCTGTCCTCAAACTGGTTGCTCACACTGACGGTGATGGCAATCCCGTACTCCTTGCGGCCCGCGCCGGTATCGGTGTCCTCTTTGCATGTCACCGACACAACACCCGCGCTGACGGAAACTGAACCGACCGGGGCGAAGCCTTTGACGATGACCGTTCCGGTATTGGTCTCCAAAGCTTCCAGCCTGGTCGCTGGGGCCAGAGCATACGCATTGGTGTCTTGCGCGCGAGATTCGACTGCCAGAAGCAACCAGCAACCAACTGCCGCGGGCAGGACCTTGGATTTATACATATTCATTTCCTTCTGAACTGTGGGGAACGATGAGGGCAGGCAAAAACACTGGCCTGTTCCAGCATCCATCACGTTCGTGTGAACACTACAAAGGCCGTGAAGTTTCGGCCTGACCGAACGGCAGAGTTACGCCGGGCCAGTGACGCAGGAACAAACACGCGACTTCCCGCAAGGCCCATACGATTACAACGTCTTCCTACCGGCCGCCCTGGCTTTCGCCCACCGCGCTTTAGCCAGTTGAGCAAGGCGCTTGCGCGCTGCGGCACTGACTTTTCTCCTCGGCTTGGCCGCGAGCTTCACTGCTTTCCTGCCGCGCTGTTTCGCCCATCGCGCACGTTGCGCAGCAGCAATCTTGGCACGGGCTGTTGCGCTCATCTTTCGACGCTTACGGGGAGCGGCAGCGTCGTTGGTGCTGCCCAAAAGCCGGGCAAGGTTATTCTGGAGCACTTGAATTTTGTCTTTAATGTCAGCCGCACGGCGCAACTGACTGGCAGATAGGTTGATCATCATTCAGCCAATGAATCTCAGCATCCCCGCCAAGTCAAGCCTGTCGGCTAAGGAGCAGACAACCACTGCCAAAACCTCCACGGGCTGGTTCAACAACGGATTGGAATGACGCTCCGCGCGCCCCTTCACCCCAGCGCTCCGGTCATTTCAATCCTTTGGTCGTCAGGCGTCTTTTTCATTTGCTTCCAAAACTTCAAAAACCGTCGTCATCCCGCGCGGGTCAATGTGCTTGTAGCTGGTGGCTATGGGGTGCGCTACGTCCAGTTTGTTAGTCCTCATCTCTGTTCTTTCGTCATCAAACCGATCCTCTCCAGCGTGTCAAACATCTTGCCTATCGAAATTGTGTGCGAGCCAGACTGGTCCACAATGTCCAGTCCACCAACTGCCCAGCGCGGCGGCTGTTGGTTGCGGCGACAGGCGCTTGCCACCAGTTCAGACAAATGTGTTGGTACGGTTCACGCTGCAAGTTTGCCCGTGAGACGATTGATACTGCTCATACTGCTGGGCTGGGCCAGCCTGCCTGCCTTGGGTGAACACCTGGAATGGTTCGCCGACGCCCAGACCGCCCGGGAGAAGGCTAAGCAGGAGAACAAATTCGTCCTTTTGGACTTCACCGGCTCGGACTGGTGCGGTTGGTGCATGAAGCCAAACAGCGAAATCTTTGATCAGCCCGAATTTGCCCACTTTGCCCAAGCCAATCTCGTGTTGGTTGAGGTGGACTTTCCCCATCACAAACTGATGGACCAGGCTCAAAAGCAGGCCAACGCCCGGCTCGCGCACACCTGCCACATCACTGGCTATCCAACGATCATTGTGCTTAACCAGGATGGGCGACAAGTGGGCAGGACCGGTGACATCCCTGGAGGACCGGGCGCGTTCATTGCCAAACTGGAACAAATATGGCAGGAGAAACCGCCGACGTGCATGTGCAGGACCGGGATGTTGTGGTTTGTTGTAATGAAATACGCGAAGACTCCGTGCTCATCACCGCCGATGGCAAGCCGATGGAGCTGAAACCTGGCAACCAATGAAAGATAATGACAAACTGGTAGCTCTCATCCGCCTTCGGGATATGCTGTATTTTGGAGTGCGGCCAACATTCCGCCAGTGCGGATTTCCGGCAGAAATCGTTCAAGAGCTGGCCAAAGAAGGGCTTATACAGTTAGGAGACAGAAGGCATGGCGACGATCTCGACAGGTATGTAATTGAAGAGATTTTACCAGCCGGGCATTCCTTTATCTCACAGCAGCACGCGCTTCCATCACTACAAACTCAGGCACCGGCTGACCGCCCTCACCGCGTCAAGACCGCGTGTCGGAACTGCGCCCGTTTGGCCGCAACTCAGTTGAGGTTCATCGCCCGCTGGTTTGGCTGGGTTCGACCGCCCAATTAGGCGTTCGCTTTTTCGGGCGTTACCGGGGTCGATTCAGGATAGGCGAACCTCACCAAGTGGGGCGCGCCGCGAATCAAATACACGCCGATGACGGCACACACCCACCGGGCAATCAGAACGACGATTGCGGGTGAAGGATTTCTTACAAACGACCGCAGGATGTGCATAATGCCCAACACCCCAATGATCCGAAGCGCCAACGCGAATCGCTCTCTTGCCTTCATTGTGCTGATTTTTCTGTTCGGTGTTTCAGTGATCGCCTGATTGCCGCTGACGGAAGTCTGTGGGCGAACGTGGCAACGTGAAGTCGCATCGCGGCCTAGTCCCCTTTGGCTGCGCGTCGGTGCGATTCCTGTGCCTCAAGGCGTAATTCGGTGACGAGTCGCCCCCGACACACAGGTTAAAGCATGGTGCCGGTGGCCTGTTCAGCAGGTGACGTTGATGGCGAGGACCGGGATGGCCGGAAAACTCAAAGCTCTGATCGCATCGGGCTGTAGAAGTCGAGCACGTGGCTCCGCTTCCCCAAAAACCAACCGCGCCAACCCATCTTCATGCGTTGGGCAAAGCCTTGGCGATGGCTTCGCGCAGGTCTTCCGGCGAGAAGGGCTTGCTGAGGATAAAATACCCCTCCACAAGCGGATTGGCCGAAGATTGCAGCATTTGGGCGGAAGCCGAAAAGATCACGATTGGCTGATTCGGCAAGCGCGCTTTGACGGCAGCGGCCAGTTCATCACCTTTCATCACAGGCATGGCATAATCGATGAGGATCAGGTCGAACGTCCCTTTTTCCAAAAGGGCCAAAGCCTCCTTGCCGCTGGTCGCCGTTTCCACTTTGTGACCGTCAGCCACAAGCAGCATCTTGACCGTTTCGCAGACAAGAGGCTCATCGTCCACCACCAAAATGTGCCGCACTGGAATGCTTTGCATAACCATCTCCCAGAAGCAGCAATACTGGCCTTATTCGTCTCGAACGCCAGTTTAATTATTTCAAAATTGCACTTGGCCTTCGGGACTGGAAACCTTTGCCCGTTGTGCCGTTCCATGGGAGGTTTACGACTACTGTCATAACAATGATCTCGGCGTGCGAAACCTCCGGGCAAGAGGGACGCGTGACGACGGGGGCACGACTGCTGAGGCGACGGGGCTGATGAATCCCGAGCCGGGCTAAACGGAACCCGGCCTGTCATCGTAAGAGCAACCACAAGCAACCGCACACCCGCCGCAACACGGACACTGCTCCACATCGCAGCCGAGCAAATGCAGGCGGCTCTTGGTAACCCCGCAGTCAGTGCAGTTATGCAATTCCGCTCCCCAATCATTCGTTTCCCCGCCATAGGGAATCCGTTTGAATCTCCGTGAGTTGATGCAGTAGGTCTTCACGGTCTGCGCCTGTCGAAAATCCCGCTGCCAAGCTGCGTCATTCATAGCCGCTATGCAGGGATGATTGTGTCGGCAAACGGGCGAACGCCGCTGTCGATTACTCTGTAGGCAAATGTTTGCACGCTGCGGTGTACGCATGACCTGCGCCAGAATTGAGGCCCGGCCAGAAATTAGATCAAAGCGATACCAAGTGGCTGTCGGCGTGGTGTTCAGGCGGTCAACCGCGAAGGCGGAACCCAAAGCGCCAACCGGCTCCAGTGACTGGTTAGGTCGCTGGTAATGAAAAGCAGGCACGAAAATCGCAAGGGGCACCTCACCATTTCGGAAGAAATCTTCCCGTCCTTTTCATATATTCCCGGTATTCATCACCGAACTGCTCGATCATCATTTGTTCCTCCCGTGGAACCCGCGCCACAAAGATGGCTGCCGCCCCGACCACGAAGATGATGGGAACACAGTTGGCAATCACGAAACCGAGGCTGGTCGCCCATACCAGCATCGCCGTGTACATGGGATGCCGGATTTGCGAGAAGGGGCCGGAAGTGACCAGCCGGTGGTTCGCCCGAAGTTGCAACTGGGCTGACCAGAGCGTCCCCAGCGCCACATGCGTCCAAGTCCAGAGGCCCAGACTGGCCAGTCCCAAAGCAATGCCCGCCCAGCGCAGCCAGGACGGCAAGGGTAAATCCAGCTTCGGCCACCAAGCGGGATTGCGGGCCAGCAGCACAACCAGGGCAACGAGCAGCAGGAAAACAAAAAGACGGGTGGCGTATATTCTCCAGCCCTCGCGCCGGATGGCGGCCTGATCGGGCATGAGCCGTTCGCCCGCCCGGCGTACGCGGATTGCGAACCAGATTCGCATCAACAGCGCCAGCCCGAGCAATGCCCAGAAGGCGAGCCGAAATGTTCCTTCGCTGTTCATCGCTAAGGCGCCGGTGTGCGGCAACTAAAGCCAATGGTGAGCGATCGATCTAATCAGGCCGTTTGTTTATTTCGATTGGGTATTTGGTGGCTGTGGCAGCTCATTCGGCAAAATGTGGCGCTGCAACATTTCCAACGGTTGGTTGGTCAAAATGCTATCGTTCAAGCCGGTGGATACTGCAACGATTGGCTGGTCTGGAAACACAAGAATCAATTGCCCTGCCCGGCCTCGTGCGCCATAGAACGCCATGTCTCGAGTCCTCACCTTTAAGGTGCCAAGCCACCACTGATACCCATATCCGCTGGCGGCTTGCAGCCACGCAGGAAATTGCACAGAGCCGATAAGGACGCTGGTGATGTTCTTGTAGGCATCGTCGCTGATCCGCTCAAACAAATCCTTGATCAAATCGGCGTTGATCGGAAAAACGGGGCGGCGGGCCGCTGGACTGATCTTCTTCGGCGTCCTCTTCAAAGGATCTTCTCCAGTGTTTCCACGACCGTTTTCACACAACCTTTGCAGGTCTTGTTCAGGAGATCGTTTTCCTTGAAGTATCGCTGTCCACTTGCTGTGTCCAGGTCGCAGCCTTTCAGCAGTGTACGGCAGATGCACGCGCCGTGCTTTGATTCAAATTGCGACATGAGTTCCCGCACCTTCCGGTAAGTTTCCTCCGTAGGCGTCCTGTCTTTTCCCTCGCCGCGTCCGTGCTTCAGTCCAAGGGTGATTATGCCCCCGGTGATCGCGCCGCAAACCTCTTGCTTTCGCGCCATCCCGGCCCCAAACCCGCAAGCCAATCTCAGAGCGGTATCCTTGTCGAAGCCAAGATCATCGCAAAACGAGTAGAGAACTGCTTGAGCGCAGTTGTACCCGGCCAGAAACTTCTCCACAGCAATATCGCTTCTCGTGCTCATAGGCTTCCTTGCGTCGAACGGCAAGAACTCAGCCACGCCGGGCCGCAAAAGTCAAGCGCATGCCCGGCGTGCCGCACGAATGGAATGCAGCATCAAAGCCCAAGAAACAATGGCGCTGGATCGGCTTAACGGTAATCTGTTTCGGTCCTATTTTGACCGGTGAGTCACAGAGACGCGGCTGACCCCCATCACCAGCTCGTTTGTCGATAGCGCAGACGCCCGGATTACGAGATTGCTCCAAGGAAGCTGCGCCGGAGCGTCGATCGGGCTCGAAAAGGCCTCGCCGGACGGTTTCACATCCACCGCCGCCAGGATGAAACTATTGGCTTTCTGGTGGTTGGCTGTCGCGATCTGCGCAATTGCTTCGCCGTTTGTACTCGAGAACTCAGGCAACGGTTCCAGGTTGTCCGGCTTGGAGTCGATGGGACGTTCCAAAGTCAACCGAACGGTCGTTCCGGCCAATCGTTTCGGCAAAACGCCTTTCACAAGGAGACTGCTGCCTGCTTGAACCGACCCCGGCGTCTCCAGCCGGATTTCCAACACCGGCAGCGGCAATCGCAATGCCGGATCGCCCAACAACATCCACATCTCCAGGTGCTCAAGGCGTTGCACGGCCACCGGAATCTTCCCCTGCGTGCCGTCAAACATGTCGTAAAGTTTGAACCGGAATTCATTCATTTCTCCCTTTGCCAATCCCATTTGCGCCGCCCTCCAGTAATCTCCCAGGCGCGAGGGAAACGGCTCTTTCCTCAAGCATCGTGCCAGACCGGCCGTCGTCAATTCGCCGGCGAAAGTGTAACTTTCCGCGCTGGCACCGATGACCGCTGCCGGCCCATTTGGATTGCGCATGGCCGCCAAGCCGTATCCGTCGTTCGTTCCACCGCTGAACCGGCAGGCCCAGCAACCGCATGTAAAAAACACCCCGGCTCCCTGCCGGATATGGGCCTCGGCCCATTCTTTCCTGGAAACACCGTAGTTTCCCGTCAAACACATCCCTTCAGGCGCCGAATGGCCGAGGAAAATTGAAAAGAGCGAGCCTTCTTCCAGCAGGCTGAGAAACCGGTTGCGCGTGTCTTTCCCCGGAAGATAAAACCGTGAACCTGGGCTGCTGAAAATCGCGCTCACGCTCCATGACGCATCCAGTTCCTTCAGCCAAGGCGAGATGACCGACTCCACGATCATGTCCGCCAGCGGGCCTCCACCCGAATCGCCCGCCAGCAGGAGCAGCCGATGTTGCCATTCCCCAGCCGATCTGCCGCTCTCCAGGTCCAAAGTCTTTTCGACCATCGCGCGTGCCTCTTCCCGCGTCCGAGCCGGGAAACGTCCCACCGCGATTTCCGGCGCTCCATTCGTGTCTGGAAGACAATATCCAAAGTCACTCGGCTGGCCTTGCATTCGCCCGGTTGTGCCGAGCAACGGCGGCAGCGCGATTTGCTCTGCATTCGCCAGATTCCGCGCCGAGGGCGCCCCCGCGAGCAGAACATAGGTTGGATTCGCCCCTTTCAACTCCCGGATATGATTGCGCAACGAGTCGCCGTTCTCTCCTCGGATTTGCTCTGGAGTGAGCGCGTTCGTGGTTTCGATCACTGCCACATTCAGCCCCTCGGCCCGTCGATGCTCAATCAGCGGCTGCAGTCCCGCGCGAAAAGCTGGAGCGGTCACCAAAACCCACGTTCCTGGCGGCTCTTGTGAGGCCACGCTCGCCGCCGCGAATAAAGCACAACCTGCGTTCATCAGGACGCCCGCCAGAAACTTGTGCATTCGCGTAAGATGATTGACTGCAGAAGCGGCGACAAGCCGGGAGTCGGATATTCCTGCCCATTCTGGCTCTGCTGATCCTGGGACTGGCACCAGGGACACCGCTTCGTGCTGACACCGCGAATTCGATCCCGCGTGAACGGCGTTCACGCAAGTTCTCTTACGATAGCCTCGGTGGCGGTGGCGCCGCTGATCGTGCTCATGGTGTGCCTTTGCCTGAGGATAGAGCGTCACCGCTCGCCCGACGGCCAGCCAGTCTTTGGGCTTGCGCGTGTCCGCCGCACGGCAACGGTCTCTTTGGGCTGCCAACGGCGGCACGGACGAGAGTTCGCCGCACACAGGTCGGGGATGGACAAAACCCGGAACTGTAGTTAAACATGAACCAGAGCCGTCGGACCAACACATGAAGTGGCTCAAAAAAGGTGAGTCCGGTCAGTTCATACAGGTTGTGGCGTAAGGCGCCGCCTCAAGCGCCGCGCTACTCGAAGAAGCCGCGTGCGACGGTGATCCTGCGGCGGGGCGCCTCGCCGCCGAACTGGCCGGCGAAGTTGAGCCATTTAACGGCGCTCTTCGGCAATTCATAAGCACTGTTGCTTTATGAGCTTGTCTTCACTTCTTTCGAGTCTGAAATCGCCCGCCACCCGGCGCGCCCGGCGTTGCCGGTGGATCGCCATCGCGCTGTTGGTTTACACCATCACCGGATTCTTCGTAGTGCCCGCGATCATCAAGTCGCAGCTCCTGAAACGCCTGCCCGGCCTCACTCACCGGCAGGCCGCGGTGCAACAGGTCAAGGTGAACCCCTATGCGCTGTCGCTCACGATTCGCGGACTGTCACTCACGGAAACCAACGGCGAACCCTTCGCCGGGTTCGACGAGTTCTACGTCAACTTCCAGCTTTCGTCGCTCTTCCGCTGGGCGTGGACGTTCAGCGAAATCAGGCTCGCGCATCCGACGGCCAACATCGTTCGCGGCGCGGACGGCCAATTCAACTTCGCCAGTCTCATCGCCAACGAACCAGCTCCGCCACCCGACCTGGCGAAGAAACCGAAATCGCTGCCGGTTGTACTCGTCCAGCACCTCGTCGTCACCAACGGCAACTTCAACTTCACCGACCACACCCGCGCCACGCCGCTGCACATCGATTACGGGCCGGTCGATCTCGATTTGAAAAACTTCACTACGCGGCGCAACAAGAACGGGCTTTACTCGCTCGCCGTCACCACGGGGGCTGGCGGGAATTTTGCCTGGTCGGGAACGATCTCCGCCAGTCCGCCCCAGTCGGCTGGAAAATTCGTGCTGCGCGGCGTCGCGTTGAAAACGTACTCGCCCTACGCCGCCGATTTCGCGCGAGTCGAGATCACGGATGGCGTGCTGGACGCCGGCGCCGAGTATCGCCTCAACGCGGAAGCCAGCCCGCTCGAACTGGACGTGACCAACGCTGCCGTGAAGCTCGCTAATTTCCAACTCAAGACGCCGGACACGGGCGAATTGCTGCTCGCGCTCGATAACGTCGCTGTTGCCCGCGCGTCTGCCAGTCTCGCCGCCCGCGAAGCCCGGGTGCCGATGCTGGAGGTGCGCGGCGGTTCGGTGCTCGCCCGACGCGAGAGCGACGGCCAATTGAACTGGCTCAAACTGCTCGTCGCGCAAACTAACACGGCCGCCGCTTCGGCCGCTTCCGAAACCAACCCGCCCCCCGCGGCCGCGCCCTGGAAAGCGGTTCTCGACGAATTCAATCTCGAAGGCTTCACTGTCACCGCCGAGGACCAAGTTCCGCCCACGCCGGCCAGGCTCGGCCTGGATGATTTGCGGGTGAACGTGAAAGGAGTCTCAAACCAGAGCAACGCGCCGGTCGCCGCCACGGTGCTGTTCAACTGGCGCGGTGGCGGAACAGTTCGCGTCGAGGGCAACGGCACCCTCCTGCCGCCCGCAGGCGAAGCGAAACTGTCCATCACCAATCTCTGGCTGCCGCCGATCCAGCCCTACATCGAGCAGCAGGCGCGGCTCGTTCTGAACGCCGGCGATCTGACCGTAAACGGCCGGGCGCGCTACGCACCGGGCGATCACACCGCGCCGCTCGTCCGGTTCACCGGCGATGTGTCCATTGCAAAGTTCGCGTCCATCGACACCGTCGCTTATCACGATTTTGCGAAGTGGGGCGGCCTTAACGTGCGCGGCATCGAGTTCAGTTTGCACACGAACGCGTTGAGCGTGGAGGAGGTGAAATTCACCAGGCTGGAAACGAGCCTCGTCGTCAGTTCGAACGGCCAGCTCACCGTCCGGACGTTGCTGAAACAACAACCTTCAGGGGTTTCCAGCAACGCGCCGGACGCAACCGTTTCGACGGAGCCATCGTCTGCGCCCGCGCCCGAAGCGTTCCCGATCAAAGTCGCGGCGCTGGTCTTTGAGAAGTGCTCGTTCCATGCTGCGGACCAGTCTCTCACGCCGCATTTCAACACCAGCATTGAAGAATTCAACGGCACGATTCGCGATCTCACGCTGCCCGGCCTGACCAAAGCGGGCGTGAAGCTCGGCGGCAAGGTGAGCGCGCTGGCGCCGTTTGAAGTCACCGGCGCCGTCACGCCCGACGCGAAAAATCCGTTCGTGGATTTGAGGCTGACGATGAAGAACGACGACCTGATCCCGTTTACTCCTTACACGGAAAAATTCGCCGGGCACCCTCTCAACAAAGGCAAGCTCAGTTTTGATCTCAGCTACAAGATTGAGAACCGGAAACTGGAAGCCGCGAACGTCATCGCCATCGACCAGTTGACGTTCGGTCCGCGCAACGACAGCACCAACGCGACGAAGCTGCCCGTGAAGCTCGCCGTCGCGCTGCTCAAGGATCGCAACGGGCGGATCGATCTCAACCTTCCGGTTAGCGGCAGCCTCGACGATCCGAAATTCAGCATCGGCGGGCTGGTGTGGCAGGCCATCGCGAACATTCTGATCAAAGCGGCGACGTCGCCGTTCTCGCTGCTCGGCGCGATGTTTGGCGGCGGCGAGGAATTGCAGTACGTGGACTTCACGCCCGGCGCCGCGACGCTGGACGCGGCGCAAACCAACAAGCTCAACACGCTCGCGAAAGCCCTTTACGAACGGCCCGCGTTGAACCTCGAGATCAGCGCGTCGATCGACTCCGGCGACCGCGAAATGGTGTCGCGGCGGAAGCTGCGGGACAGAATGAAATCCCTGCGCATGCAGGAACTGGCCGCGCGCGGCAAGCCTGTGCCCGCGTTGAGCGAATTCCAGCTCGACCCGGGAGACTACGAGCGCCTGCTGCGCCAGGCCTACAAAGAGGCGTTCAAGATTGAGCCGCAGCGCGCGTTGCGCGAAGCGCGGGAAGCCGCCGCGGCAACCAACGCGCCGGCCGCGTCCGCCGCAATTCTCGCCGGCGCGCGCCAATCAGTGGAGATCGCGAGAGGCGCCATGCAACTCATGCAATCACCGTCCGGCGCCACGGCCGCCAAAGCGGCGCCGCCAAACACATCAAACGTAGCGGCAGGTCCCGGCGCCGCGCCGGGGAAGCCCAGGACCGAGGATGAGTTGGTGCTGGAAGAAATGGAGCAACGCCTGATGGCGGCTTCACCCGCCACTGACGACGACCTGCGCGGGTTGATGCAACAGCGATGTCTGGCCGTGCAAACATTTTTGATCGATTCCGGCAAAGTCGCCGCCGAGCGGGTTTTTCTCGTCGCGCCCAAACCGGTTGATCCGGCCGCCAAAGGCCTGGCGCGGGCGACGTTCTCGCTGGATTGATCGATCTGCCCGAAGCGCCGGAAGTTTTATAGATTCGGGGCAGGCCGGCACGCGCGCATGAAAAATAAAATAAAGACGACCATTGTGGGCAGGGAAAACCCTGTAGCTGAGCAAAGAGGTTGATTTTTCGGCACTGCCAGTCAAGGTTCGCCGGTCATGTTCGACTTGTTTGCGACTATCCTGCAGACCTGCAGGATACGGTTGCGCTGAAGGACGACACGGTATTCATGGAAGTGAGGGATCCCGAATTGGGTAGTGGCACAGTTTGGTGGGGCGAGACTCCCGGTGAGCCGCTGGTCGGAAGGATCTTTCGCTTTCCGGCTCGCGAAGCCGCTCGCCCCACCCGCCGTTTGGCTAAACTGCACCACTGTGTACCACTGCCCCGAATTGGCTTGCGTTGACCCGGTTCAGAATGCTGATCTATGCGGTGCTTGAGTCCTTCGCTATGCCCGCTTCAAGTGATTTATGCAAAAGCCGCGCTTGAATTTCTGGCAGATCTGGAACATGAATTTCGGATTCCTTGGCATCCAGTTTGGCTGGGGCCTGCAATTGGCCAACATGAGCGCCATTTACGCCAAGCTTGGCGCCGCACCTTCAAAAATACCTATTCTATGGCTTGCCGGGCCGATTACCGGGCTTCTCGTGCAGCCGATCATCGGCTCGATGAGCGACCGCACCTGGTGCTGGCTGGGCCGGCGCCGGCCTTATTTCCTCACCGGCGCGTTGCTTTCCAGTAGCGCCTTGTTCTTCATGCCGGACGCTCCGGCGCTTTGGGTCGCCGCCCTGATGCTGTGGGTCCTCGACGCTTCCATCAATGTCAGCATGGAACCCTTCCGCGCCTTCGTTGCGGACAAGCTGCCGCTGGAGCAACGCACCGTGGGCTTTGTCATGCAGAGTTTCTTTATTGGCATCGGCGCGGCCGTGGCGAATGCGTTGCCGGAAAGCCTGCGTCGGTTCGGCGTGACCGGCAACGCGGCCAACGGCGTGCCGCTTGCCGTCCAATACGCCTTCAAACTGGGCGCGGCTGTATTCCTGCTCGCCGTGCTCTGGACGGTATTCACCTCGAAAGAGTATCCGCCGGAAAACCTGGAGGAATTTCGCCGTCAACAGCGGGAACATGCCAGATTTCAATTTCAACCGGTGTTTCTGATTCTCGGCGGCGTTGCCGGGGCCTTGGCCGGCGCGGGAAGGGGTGCGCTGGTGGACCAGCACCTCACATTATGGCACGTGCTGGCGGGCGCGGCCATCGGCGCGGCCGTTGGCTGGGTGCTCAGTGGCCCCCACGTGGGGCCGGCGATCCGGGAAATGCCCGCCACGATGAAACAGCTTGCGGTGGTGCAGTTCTTCACCTGGCTGGGACTCTTCTGCATGTGGATGTTTTTCAGCCTTGCGACCGCGCAGCAGATCTTTCACACGACGGACGCGCAATCGAAAGCCTTCGACGAAGGCGCCGCCTTTGGCGGCCGGACTTTCGCCTGGTATTCCATTGTCTGCTTTGCAGTCGCGTTCGTATTGCCGGCGATTGCCCGAGCCACCAGCCGCAAATCCGTCCACGCGTTGGCGCTGATTCTGGGCGGCGTGAGCTTGCTGGCAACCGGTTTTATCCACAACCAGACCTTGTGGCAATGCACGATGATCGGAGTCGGCATCGCCTGGGCCTCAATCCTCGCCTTGCCGTATGCGATTCTTTCAGGCGCGCTGCCGGCGGCGCGGATGGGGGTTTACATGGGCATTTTCAATTTTTTCATCGTGCTCCCGGAAATTGTGGCGTCTATCGCGCTGGAACCGGTCGTTAAAAATCTTTTTGGCAATGACCCGGTCAAGGTCGTGATGCTGGGCGGCGCGTCGATGCTGGTGGCGGCGGCGTTGATGGCGCGCGTAAAGGACGTCTCGGCTGTGGCGGTCGCCCCAAGGGCGCATGAGCCTGGACGCTCGACACCAGCGCAAATCTCTCGGTAAACCCCTTTGCGCAGCGCGCTTCTTAATGACGGAGATTTGTCCCACGTGGGACAGATTTTGGGAGCAACGAGGGCCGGATTTCGGACTCAGCGCTTACCGGAGTGAACCGTCCGAGTTCGAGTCGGCGCGCACCGCGCGGCGATAAATCCGCCATTCGAACCCGTTCAGATGGAACAGCGGCAAGCCATTCGCCGGTGGTTCCGGCATTCCGGAGATTCGCACCGGATTGAACTCCTGATTGTTCTTGAGTTCGACCCAGCCGGCCACGGGGCGGCTGGAGAAATTGATAATCACCGCAAACTCGTCTTTGTCATCCGACCGGAGAAGGGTGATGAGATCGGCTTCGGCGGAGTTACGCAGCCAAACCATGCGGTCACTGCGAAATGCCGGATTTTGCCTCCGCAGCTTGATCAGGTCGCGGTAAATGGCGCGCAACGGCGGGCGCTCTTTCGGATGCCAGAAGATCGTCAATTTTTCAAACAACGCCGGGTCACCGGACTCGGTTGCGTCGCCGACCTCCATGCCATTGTAGAGCAGCGGGACGCCGTCCAGCGAGAACATCAACGCTGAAGCGGCGAGCGCGCCGCGGATGCCAAAGCGCGCCACGGCGCGGGCTTCGTCATGGTCGTCCGATATGCGCAGATGGAGCGAGCCTTGCGGGAATTTCCGGCGGCTCTCCTCCCACGACGTTCTCAAGTCCGACGCCGGCGCGCCCTGGATCAAGACCTTGTTCAGCGCACTGAGCAGCGGCCACGAATAGTCAATGTCGAAAGCTTTGGCGAGCAGTTCCGGTTTGCTGGCTTCGGCCAGCATCATGATGTCGGGCTTGAGTTGCTTCAATTCAGCGCGCGCTTGCACCCAGAAATCGATCGGCGCCATGTAGGCGACGTCGCAACGGAAGCCGTCCACGTCACATGCCTGAATCCAGTGTTTCAGCATCGCGATCATGTATTCGCGGAGTTGGGGATTGGCGTAATTCAGGCCCGCCACATCGGTCCACTCGGGAATCGGCGGCAGTAGTTTTCCGTTCTTGTCCTGTTTGTAAAACTCGGGATGGGCCATCAGCACGCTGTCCCACGCGGTGTGGTTCGCCACCAGATCCATGATCACCCGCAGGTTGCGCTTGTGGGCTTCAGTCACCAGCCGCTTGAGATCCTCCGCCGTGCCATAGTCTGGATTGATGGCATAGTAATCACTGACGGAATAAGGGCTGCCGAAGGCGCCTTTGCGGTGCCTTTCGCCAATCGGGTGGACCGGCATCAGCCAGAGGATCGTCACGCCCAGGTCTTTGAGCTCATCCAGCCGGGCGGTAACGCCGTTGAGATTGCCGGCCGGAGAAAAGTCGCGCGGAAAAATCTCGTAAATGACGCCATCGCGCAGCCACTGCGGGCCGCGCTCGGCAGTTTCCCTGGAAAAATCCGTGTCCGCCCGCGCGACGGCGCTGGCCGCCAGGCATAACGCGGCGAGGAGGCACCGGCATTTTCGCCGCTTACGGAACGGGAGTTGCATGCGTTTGAAGTATTGTGAATCGGAATCGGGTAAACTGGCTTTGCGTCAGCCGCGCAGATATTTCACCACCGCTTCGGTCCGGGAGTGGACGTGAAGTTTTTCATAAACCGTGCGTACGTAGCTGCGGACGGTGTCAATGCTGATCTTCATACGGTCGGCAATTTCTTTGTACGCGTAACCATGGGCCAGTTGATCGAGGAATTCCTTCTCGCCGGGAGTCAAGTGCGAGACGGGGGAATTCCCTTCTTCGGCGGGCCGGGAGAAAAACTGGACGACGCGACGGGCCAGTTGCGGGGTCATCGGCGATCCGCCGTCATGAACATCGCGGATGGCCTCCAGCAGGCGGGCGGAGGCGGTGCGCTTGAGCAGGTAGCCGCTCGCTCCAGCTTTGAGCGAATTGAACAGCGAGTCGCTGTCTTCATAAACTGTCAGCATCAGAAACTGCACGGCGGGGAGTGCCGCCTTCAATTGGCGGACGCATTCCACGCCTTTCAACCCCGGCAGATTGATATCCATCAGAACCACGTCGGGCGGCCGGCGCGGGATTTCTTTCAAGGCGGTCTCCGCATCCGCATAGTCACCGGCCAAACGGAGGCTGGGCGCTCGACGGATCAGCGCCGCAAGGCTGGTGCGGATGCCTTCGTCATCGTCCACGATGGCAACTTTGATTTGCATGCTTTCAGCGATACTGGCGATCACTCGCTACTGATTGCCAGAGCGTGAGACCGCTTCGCAACCGCATGAATGTGCGGCAAGAACAAGCTCGCCTCAAGTGCCGCTGGCGACTGATCCATCGGGGAAGTCCACCGTGAGGCGGACGATCGTCCCTTTTTCCGGCGCCGTCTGAAATACCAGCGTGCCGCCGATCGCTTCGGTGCGGCGGCGCATATTCTCCAGTCCGTGCCGCTTGCCTTCGGTCCTTGGTGCTGCGGGATTGAAGCCCTTGCCGTCATCCTGGATCAGTATTTCCAGTGATTCCGAGGAGGCTTTGGCCTGAACCCGGACTTCTCTGGCCGAGGCGTGTTTGAGCGCGTTGGTAAGAGCTTCCTTGACGATGAGAAACATGTTGTGCCGGACATCGGGCGGCAACGGCCACGCCGGCAGATCGTGGGGCAGGTCGAGCCGGCAACGAGTGGTGTTACCCTCGAACAATTCGTTCGCAAAGTGGGCGATGTATTCCACCAGGCTTTGCAGCGAATCGCTGCCCGGCCTTACCGCCCAGACGATTTCCTCAAGCGCGCGCACGGTCTGGTCTGCGGATTGGGAGATCTTGCTCGCGTGGGTTTCAACCTGGACAGGATCCTTCTTATCGGCCTTAACCAGGCCGCTCAGCAGGGAGATGCGCGCCAGGGAGGAGCCCAGGTCGTCGTGCAGATCCTGGGCAATGCGCGCCCGCTCACGCTCCAACGCCCGTTCCTGTTCCAGTTGTTTGAGCCGGTGTTGAAGCCTTCTTTGTTCCAGAAAACGAACGGTGCCTGCGACCGAAGCGGAAAGACCGAGGGCCGCAAGTCCGAGGAACCACCAACCCTGCCAAAGATACGGCTGCACACTCAACGCAAGGCTGGCGCCGGTTTCGTTCCAGACGCCGTCGCTGTTGCAGGCGATTACGCGGAACCGGTAGTTGCCCGGCGGCACGTAGCTGTAAAAAGCTGTGCGCCGCGTTCCCGCCTCCACCCAGTCCGGGTCCAGCCGTTCCAGCCGATAGCGGAAGCGCACTCGCTCCGGCGCGTTGAAACTCAAGCCGGTGTACCGCAACTCAATCCGATGTTTGCCTGGAGGAACGCGCAGGGTCCCCAATTCCAATTCCCGGGCTTCTGCTTCATTACCTGGTCCGTTGCCCGTCGAGCCCCTAACCTGAAACTCGGAACCCTGAATTCCGTCCACCAGCACTTCTTCCAACACCACCGTCGGCGCCGGGGCATTGGCTGCGTGCGGGTGCGGATCGGCCACGGCGATGCCTTTCAAAGTTGGGAACCAGAGCAGCCCCGACCTGGTTTTCAGGCCCGCCGGACAAAACCCGCCGGTGCATTCCTCCGACAGCATTCCCTCCACCCGGCTATAGACCCGGGGGTAGACGGCGGGGATCTTGCCCGCCGCCAGTTCATCCAACTCGCGTTTGCTCACGCAAGCGATACCGCGGTTGCTTCCGAGCCAGAGGCGGCCGGCGTCGTCCTCGAGAATTTGCGAAATGGTATTGTCCGGCAGTCCTTCGCGCGTCGTGAAGGTGGCCAGGCGGCCGTTGCGCCATTGGCTTAAACCACCGCCCGCAGTGCCGATCCAGAGCGTGCCCTGCGGATCCAGATAAAGCGAGCGGATCAAGTCACTCAGCAGCCCGCTGCTTTTGTCAAAGTGAACGCGCACTGTGTCTTTGAACCGGTACAACCCGCCGCCTTCTGTGCCGATCCACAGGGAGCCATCCGTGTCCGGCGCAAGAGCGATGATGGCGTGAGGATGGGCGTAATTGGTCTGCGCTTCCCAGTTTCCGCGGTGTCGCCGCCATAGTTCGCCCTCGCGCGTTCCCGCCCACAGATCTCCGGCCTGGTCTTCGGTCAGGGCGGCGACGTTCAATCCCTCCAAGGCAGGCTGTTCTGCTTGATCCGGCGCCGTCTTTGGGTTTCTGAAATGTGAAAGTCCACGCGCGCCTCCTACCCAGCAACTGCCGTCGCGGGCCTTGAGCAAGGAATTGACTTCCGGATAGCGCCGCGGCAACTCAGCCGAATTCAGACGGCTGAAGCTTCTGCCCTGCCAGCAATACAGGCCGTCGCTCGGCTTTCCCGCCCAGATCACGCCGGGCGCAATTTCCGCCAGGCCCTGCACCGCGCCGTATCCCAAACCTTCGTTTTGGGCCAGGATCGAGAGATTGCTGCGGCGCAGCCGGTTCAATCCCGCCGCTGTGCCGACCCACAGATTCCCTTCCCGGTCAACCAACAACGACTCCACGAAGTTGTCCAAGAGTCCGCTGCTCGCGTTGAACGCCGCCAATTTGCCTTCCTTGAATTGGAACAGGCCTTCGCTTAGCGACCCTGCCCAGACGGCCCCATCCGGCTCCTCGGCGAGCGCGCTCACGCAGGGCCTGGCCAGGTGACGCGGAATCCGGTAACGGCGCCATTGCTTGCCATCACGGCAGAGCACGAAATCATCACCCGCCCCAATCCAGATTCGACCGGCGCGGTCCACCAGCAGACAATGCGCGTCCCGGAGCAATCCTTCCGCCGAAGTGTCGGCCAAGGCAACGAACTTGCCCTCCACAAACTGGAAAACGCCGTCGCCCCGGACGCCCAGCCACATGGTTCCCTGCCGGTCTCTGAACAAAGTCGAAATGGGTTTGCCCTTGAACTCCCTGGCTGCGCTCAGCGGCGCCAATCGCCCGTGTTCCCGGGCCACCAAACCGCCTTCGGTGCCCACCCACAAGCGCCCTTCGTTGTCTTCCGCCAGCGCCGTGATCGAGTCGGTTGGCAGCCCGTCGCGGATGGTCAGCGTGCTGAACTGGCCGCCTTGCCGGCGGATCAAGCCCTGGCCAATCGTTCCGATCCAGAGCGTGCCGCCTGTGTCCTCGAAGAGCACGCACACCGGCCCGCCGGGCAGGCCCTCGCGCATTCCGAAGGAGACAAAGCGCACACCGTCGAAGCGCGCCAGGCCATCATCGCTTCCAATCCAAAGATAACCGTCATGTGTTTGCGCCAGGGCGCGAACCGAGTTTTGCGGAAGACCCTGTTCCCGCTGCCACGACTGGAAAGTGAGCGGCAAAGTGCCGCGCCCCACGCCGCCTGCGGCCTCGCTGGCTTCGGCGGCGTTGCCCGCGACGAAATCGCTGAACGAAGTCGCAATTGCCATGTCGCTGAAAGTCCATCCGCCTCCCCCTCCGCCATGACGGAGGCGGATTCCGTTGAAAGAAGCGTTGGCCTTGAACCTCGTGGTCAGGCTGGCGAGCTGGTTCTCCTCCGTGGCGCCTGCAGCCAGATCGGGGTTCAGCCAGACCGTTACGAGATCGTCTCCTCCGGCAACATATTGGACTTTGAAGACAATGGTGCGTTCGATGCCGCGGCGTGGAAATTCAAACGGGAAAAAGGAACCCAAGCCGGAGGACTCAGGCCGGGAAGAGCGCAGATCCAGGTCGCCGAAAACTTTGTTGTTCTCGCCGGTCTCGGCCGTGTTGAAGGCGCTGTAGGCCCACGCTTTCAACGAGTTTCCCACGCCCAACCGTTCCGAGTCTCCTTCATACAACTCGAACGCGGCGAAGTATTCCTCCGTGCCCACGTCCGACAATGGGTCCACGTGAAACTTGAAATAAAGCGTGTCCGTGGACGTTTCATCGCGCTTCAGGGCGCCGCCCAGGATGTCGCTGCCGATTCCAGTCTCGTGGACGAGCGTTGCGCCCAGATCACTCCACAAGACGACGGCGCGGGCCGGAGTTGCCCCGGCAAGCAACAACAGCGCCAGGATGCAGGCCATTCCCCGGGCCGTGCCGGCAGAGCATTCTCCGGCCAACCGCCCAAGCAGCGCGCCAGACCAGCCGGAACCGGCAAAGAACCGCAGCATGAGTGCCATTATGAGGTCTCGGCTGGATCAATACAAGCAGACCCTGCACACGCAAGAACAGGGGGATGCCGCATATTTGTGCGGTTGCGACAATCCTGTGCGCTCTGGCACTCAATCCGGGTGTTGCGAGTATTCGGCGAACGCGTTTCAAAAACATTTTGCAGCTCCAGGATTGTTGTCGCCGGGCTGCTCATTCCGTTCACGCCGAGCCTCGCGCCGGCGGGGGCCACCGCTGGCATTGCGAACGCCGGGCTGCCGAATGTGATCGCCGGACAGGTTCGCGTGCAGTTGCTGTCCGATTCGCTGGTCCGCCTCGAACTGAGGGGGCGCGAGGGGTTTGAAGATCGAACCACATTTCACATTGAGAGTCGGGACTGGCCGGGGACCGCGTTCAGCACCAATGTTGCAGCCGATCAGGTGGCGATTCGCACGGCCAATTACACGGTTCATGTTCCGCAAAACGCAATGTCATTGAACGATGTTCGTGTCGAATCGCCTGACGGGAAGGAGCTTTTCCATTGGACGGGCGCGCTGGACAACAGCAAATGGCTGCCCGGCCCGGCGGACAAACCTGCGGTGTGGTCGTTCGCCGATGCGCCGCGTCTCGTCCCACCCTCCTGGGGATTGACCGTTGCGCCCGCAGGCTCAAGCCGTCCGGAAACGAGCGGCTGGGATTTGAGCAACGATTCCCCGGATATCTACGTGTTCGTTCCCCGCGGCGATTATCGCCGGCTGAGGCGCGATTTTCTCCAGTTGACCGGCCCAACCGAGATGGTTCCGCTGTTCGCGCTCGGGGCGTTCGACAGCCGCTGGCATGACTACAGTGAGACGACCGCGTTGCAGCAGATTGATGATTACCGCGCGCGTGAAATTCCGCTGGATGTGCTGGTGGTGGATACGGGCTGGCGGCAGAACGCGTCCACCGGTTACCGGCCCAATACGAATCTCTTCCCTGACCTGAGCCGGTTCTTCCGGGAAGCTCACGCAAAGCATGTCTGCGTCATGTTAAACGATCACCCGGAACCGGTGTCGAATAGTTCGCTCGACCCGAAGGAATTGCAGTACCGATTCGCGGGACTTTCCGGTTTGCTGGAGCAAGGACTGGATTTCTGGTGGTATGATCGAAACTGGATGGTGGCGCTGGTCGCGCCCGCGCCGAGCCTGCATAAGGAAGTCTGGGGGATGCGCACTTACCACGACATGACGCAGAAGGTCAGACCGCGGTCGCGGCCTTTGATCCTGGCCAATGTGGATGGCATCGACAATGGAATTCGCGATCGGCCGCCGGACGTTGCCGCCCATCGTTTCCCGATTCAATGGACGGGAGACATCGGTCCTGGTTTCGAGTACCTGCGGCGTGGAGTCGAGAATGCGGTTTATTCAGGCGTCCAGGCGTTGTTCCCCTATATGAGTGAGGATTTGGGCGGGCACACCTCCAATCCGGGCGCTGAGCAATACATCCGCTGGATTGAATACGGCGCGTTGTCGCCGGTCTATCGTCCCCATTGCACTCATGATTTAATGCGGATGCCCTGGACGTTTGGACCGGAGGCCGAGCGGGTCGCGCGCCGGTTTTTGAACATGCGTTACCGCTTGCTGCCGGTGTTCTACGCCGCCGCTCGTGAAAACTATGAAACCGGCGAACCTCTCTTGCGCCGGCTGGATCTGGATTACCCGCACTTGGCCGAGGCCAGCCGCAACGATGAATATCTGATCGGCAAAAGCATTTTGGTGGCGCCGGTGCTGCAAGGCTCGTTGACCCCCGTTCCCGCCGAGTGGCTGAAAACGCCCGGAGGAAACCGGGGGTTACAGGCGGAATATTTTCCCAACGAAGAGCTGTCCGGCACACCCGTGTTGACGCGAACGGATGCGGCCGTGGACTTTAATTGGGGAAAAGGAAGTCCGGCTCCGAACGTGCCGAACCATGATTTTTCGGCCCGCTGGACCGGAACCATCCAGGTGCCTCAACCGGTTGGCGACGTGGTGCTGGCCACGGTGGAAGATGACGGAGCGCGGGCCTGGATTGATGGCCGGCAAGTGATTAATGCCTGGGGGCCGCATGACTCCACGCTCACCGAAGCGTCCACGGGGATGTCAGCGGGGAAACCCCACCGGTTGCGCATCGAGTACCAGCAGCTCGAGGGTAATGCTCTCATCCAATTCCAATGGCACCGGAGGGGGAACGATTTCTCCGCCGTGCGCGTTGCCTGGATTCCGCCCGGCGCCTGGATCAATGCCTGGACGGGCGAAAAGGTATCGGGACCAGCCACGATCACGAACAATACTCCGGCGGAGCAGACGCCGATCTACATCCGCTCAGGCGCCATTCTGCCGCTGGCGCCGGAAATGCAATACACCGGAGAGCGGCCTTGGGACCCAATCACTCTGGACCTGTATCCGCATAGTGGGGAAACGAATCAGACGATTCTTTATGAGGATGACACGCTGACGACGGCTTACCGGGAGGGGCGGTTCCGCAAGACAACAGCCAGCGTATCCGCAGACGCCGCGAGCAAAACGGTGCGGGTGGAAATTGGCCCTGCGGAAGGAGCGTTCAGCGGTGCGCTGAACACACGGGCGTGGGTGCTGCGATTGCATCGCCCGCTGGATTGGCCGGAGAATCTCGTGCCGGGTCAGGTCAAGGCAGACGGCAGGAAATTTGAAGGCTCGATCCGCCGGCTTGTCCGGGAGGCAACGGCGATGCCGTTTGGGGACAAATCAGGCGCGCCCGATAGCGATTTATTCGAGCTCTCGCTGCCGGCGGCGTCTGCCAGCAAAGCATGGCAGGTAGAAGTCTCGCTGGCTGCGTCGGAGAACCCCTGAGCTCTACCGGAGCAATTTCACCCGGTAAAAACGCTGGGTCACTGTTGGCGGGGGCGAGTCGGTGCAGGCCAGGAAAAGCTGCAACGGACTGGCACAATTGGACGCGCCCGGAAGGTCGCTCCACGGGCAGGCGAGCAGGTCAACATAGACGACCTGGTATGCGTGTCCGGGCATCGAAGCCCAGTTCAAGACATAACCACCGGGCACTGGCGCCGCGCTCAACAGGCGAAAGTCGAGCGCGGGATCGAGCCGGTCGAAAATGCCGTCCGCGTTCAGATCGCGCAACGCGACGCTTGGAATGACGAGAAATTCGTTCGTGTCAATGTCGGGCCCGGAACCCGCAGGGCACTGGGCGACGAGCGCGCCGCCGTCGGCAGTCTGGTAAGCAGCGGCGCAGAGATAGATGTTGGTCGGGATGCAGCCGAAAGCCGCGATGAGGTCCAGCGCGCCTTCCATCGCTCCGGCATTGGTCGGAGCTTTTGCGCAAGGAAAGTTGGTCTGCACGCCGTTGAGATACCAACTGACATAGTTGTTTTGGCTTTCACTCGCGAGGTACGGCTTGTTGGCAGCGACCGCCACATTGCCGGCCTTGGCCCACGGCGCGCCGGCGGTCGCGCCGGGCAGCAATTGGTCGGTGACAAAAATGAAATGGTCGTTGGGTCCGTTGGTGCCCGGGGACCAGGTGGCGACATAGAGCGTCGTGCCACGCAACGCGCCGTAGAGCACCATGCCGCTGGAGGCCAGCAGATAGCCGGGCGAGTCAAACGCGCCGTCCATTATGAACGGCGGGCAATTGGTGGGGGGCACAGCCGGCGTGTTTGTGCAAACCGTAGCGCCGGGCGTCGAGAAACCCGCACTGTTCGAAGCCACGACGAAGTAGCAAGCGTAAGTGTCCGCGGCCAGACCCGTGTCCGAGTAACTCGTGCCGCTCGTCATCGCCACCGCGGATCCGTCACGATTCACGATGTACGTGCTCGCGCCGGAAGACGCCGTCCAGGCCAGGTTGATTTGATTTGTCTGCACCGGGACGGCGGTGAGATTCTGCGGCTGGGCCGGCGGTTGCGGCGTGCTGTTGGCGGTTACGGCGAAGAGCCAATTGGCGCCATTGTTGTTGTCCCATGTTCCGGAACCGTTATTGAAGACGCAATCGAGTTCGGTCGCGTTGCCCGGCACGGCCACGGTGTATTCCCAGCGATTGGACGCGGCGTTGAACGTCATCGCCGCGTCGGGGCTGACCACCGGATTCCAGTTGTTCCAACCGAGATGGATGTTGACGGCGGTCGCCGAGGCGAGCGGGCCGCCGGCTGGATAAAATTGAATGGTTGCCGACACCCCCGTCACCGGCGGGACGGGCGCGACGCACACACGTCCATCACAACCGCCGGAATTGGCGCCGCCGCTACCCGATCCGGTGCCCACATAAACGTGCTGGATCGGCGATTTGCAGGTGTTGCCGAGGCCGTCCGACGCCGTGACGTAATAGTCAACGAAGGCATTCGAAATGCCGCTGACCTTCGCATAATAATAGTCGGCGATGTACTGCGGAGTCACCCCGGCCACCGGCGCGACCAGGCGACGGGCCATGTTCGACGTGGCCCACGCGCCCGTCAACGGACCGCCGGCGTATGTTTTGAACTGGTCCAATGTTGGCGGGTTGGTGCCGTTGAGGCGGAGCAGCAGGCTGACGTTCGTGATGCCGGAGACATCGTAAGCGTAGGTCCAGACCCAGAAATCGGAGTTCGTGGCCACGGTCGCCTGGTAGCCGTATTGCACGCCGAAATTCGTGCCGCCGGGATTCCAGGGATGACGCTGGACGGGAAAAACCGTCGGCGGAGTTGTGTCCGCGCCGGGGTTGGCGGCGAGAATTGAATCCACATTTCTGACCGCGTTGGATTGCGCGACGACGGCGCGCTGGCATTCGTCACCCGTGCAACCGTAATAGACAAATCCGCTGTCGAGACTGGCCAGGTAATAATGCCAGCCCAGTTCCACGGCGTTGGGGGTCGTGCCGAAACTGCCGGGATCGCGCACCTGGTCGATGCCGGGCGTCACACCTGCGACTTGCTGGGCGGTCTTGACTCGGTTCTCGGTGGCGATGATGACGCGCCAGTTGTCCGCCTTGTCGCTGGCGCCGAGGCTGGGATCTACCACGTTGTTGCCGTTGTTCGAGTAACTCGGCGGCCAATGCCAGTTGATGAAAATCGGGGAACCGAAATCGCCGTCCGCGAAAACCCAGCCGCCGTCCTCGACGTGCGCCACGTCGTTCGTGTCGGGCGTATTTGCCAGGAGAAACTGCTCGACCGTGCTGGGTTCATAGCCTGAACCGGCGGCCTGGCTGGTGAAGCCGCTCACCCATTCCAGGTAATAGGAATACCCGCCGCTCCACGCATTGTCCCCATCGTGCGCGAGCAGCACGAGCGCCGGTTTGGCGGGATTATTCCGCGCGGCCAGGCCGCTCATCAGTCCGAGGTCCCACGTGCCATAACTGTCCCGCCAGCTCAGCGCCTGGTCGCTGGGAACAATCATAAGGCGCGAGTCCGCGCCTGTGTCGGGGTCCACGTACCGGGCGTAATGGACCTGGAACGCAAACGGCATGGCGGCTGTAGGCGCGCAACCGCGCTCGATGGAAAGGCGCTGGTAGTTCGCAGTTCCCTGCGGCGGATTCAGTTGGTCGGCCAGGTTGGGAAGGTCGCAATTTTCGCCGCCCGAACCGAGCACGACCGGGAAATCGGCGCACGCGCGCGTGAGGTGGTTGTTGGCCACGACGGTCCAGGCGATGCCGACCTTTTTCAGAATCGGAATCATGTGTTCCGAAAAGCAGCTCTCAGCCGGGAAGTAACCGCGTGACAAGGGCGCGTTGGTGCCCCAGAAAATCTCCATTTGCCGCTGGTGAATCCGCAGTTCCATTTCCAGCGTTTCGTCGCTGATCAACGGCCCCAGGGCATGGTGATAGGTGAAATTGACCAGGTCCAGCCGTGTCTGCCCGCCGGTGGTTTTCCAGCCGCGCGCCTGTTGGTTGTAGGAATTCCAGTTCGCGGCGTAACCGAGTTGGCCGGCCTGGCCCAGGCTCTGAATGTTCTCCATCAGCGCGCCGGAAAAATTCACCTGCGCGCCGGCGTCAGGGTAGCCCAGAATCGAGTTGAGCGCGTCGTGCGGCCGGCTCTGGTAAGCGGCCACGCGATCGGCGACGCTAAAAGTCTGCGACAACACTTCCGGCGACGGGTGGGGACGGCCGGCGTTCTGTTGCTGGATAGTGTCCCACGCAGCTTCATAGTGGTCCCCGCCCCCGTTGCGGCGGTCGGGCCAGTAAATCGGCTGATGGAGGTGCCAAAGCCAGGTGGTGTGAATGCTGTTCGTGCCGGCCAGGACCTGGAAAGGCAATATCAAAAGCACACATTGAAACCCAAGCCTGGCAACACGGAAAACCGGTTTCATCTCAATTTGAAACGCCCAGCAGCCAACCGCCAACATCGAACATCGAATTTCCAATTGGCGTCAGGTTGATTTGTCCTTGGGCGCTGGATTCTGGCTGTTGGTGGTTGAATGTTTGTCTGAAAGACAGGATACGCCCTCCCGCGGCAAAGCCTACCGCACAAATGTGCGGTAGAATCGCCACTTAAGGGACTGATACTCTTCTTGAGAACGTCACCCGAAGCGTTGCGACGCGGACGCGCCCCAAGCATTCCAGGACGCGGCGTGCCCGCGCGCCGACTTGACGGATGCCGACAAAGAAACCTATTCTAGGACGATCAACGCAACTATTCCGAACGTTGCCGAACGTTCGGCAACTTTTTTGCCTGCTGTGAATTCCAGCCCTATGCGCCTTTCGTTCGCGCCAGGTTCATTCGCATCCAGGCTCAGGCGCTTTCTGTGCCGCTGGCTGTACGCCGGTGTGGCGTCGGCTCTGTTGCTGGGGAGCACCGGAGCCGCTCGCGGCGAGGCGATGCTCGAACTGTTCAATGTCAGTTGGGCTGACCTGACCCAGAAAATGCCGGAAATCGCCGAGGCGGGCTACGACAGCCTCTGGCTGCCCAACCCGGCCAAAGGGGGCAGCGGCACTTATTCGATCGGCTACGATCAGTTTGATCCTTTTGATTTAGGAGACAAGAACCAGTGCGGCACAGTGGCCACGCATTGGGGAACGAAAGCTCAATTGTTGCAGATGGTGCAGACGGCCCACCAGTTTGGCATCCGGGTTTACTTCGATAACGTGATGAACCACCGGGCTTTCGCCGTGCCGGGCTTCAACTCGAGCACGCCGACCAATTATTATCCCGGCCTGATCCCGCAGGACTTTCATTTGCAGACCGTCGCCGGCGGTTATTATGCGAATTGGCCGCAGATTCAGAATTATTGCTATCAATTCGAGGTGCAGAACCAGCCGTTGCTGGGGCTGGTGGACCTGGCCAACGAGCCGGGCTCCATCAACAACAATTTCGGCTCTTCACTCGGCAGCACGATCACCAAGCCGAAGTTCATCCGGCAGCCGAACAATCCGGAGTATTACATGGATACCAACGGGCCTTCGCTGGGCGGCAACTGGCATCCGTTCAACGGTTCCAATGGCCAGCCCGTTTCGGAATACGTCGAGGACTATCTCACCCGGGCCGCGATGTGGACGCTTTACACGACCAAATGCGACGGTTTCCGGCTGGACGCGGTCAAGCACGTGCCCTCGAACTTTTTCGGGGCCAATACGGGTTCCAGCACTTTCACTGACGACCCGTCGTTCAGCGGCTACACCGGCGGCGTTCAGGCGATGTATGACGCGGTGCACGGTTACGGCAACAACGTCACCGGCAACGGTTACGTGGAAGCGGACGGCAACCGGAACAGCCTGTTCGACACGGAAGCGCCGCGTAACGATGCCATGCTGTTCGGCGAACATGTGTCCCCGGTGCCGGACTTTCAGCAATATCTGGCTGTGGGGATGCGCCTGTGCAACCAGCCTCTTTACAATCAGATGAACACCGCTCTGTCCGGCAACGCGGGGTTCCAGGGAATGGACGGACGCGACTATGCGCCCGGCCCGGATTACTGCAACGGGACTCCCTACGCCTGCTACAGCGCCGCGCAAAGCGTCATGTTTCCGCAGACCCAGGATGGAGGCAGTTGCTGCCCCGTTCACCAGGAGTTGCAGGATGTGTATTACTTTTTGCACGAGGGCCTGCCGATGATTTATTCCGATGGTTTCAATCACTCGGGCCCGCCGGATTATTTTCCCATTGTTTCCTACGCCAATTACCTGGGCCAATTCAGCGACAACCGAATGCCGGAGATTGTCTATCTCCACAATCAACTGTCCCGTGGCGGCACCTGGTCGCGCTGGAGCGATCAGAACGTTATTGCCTTCGAACGTTACGATTACCGGGAGAGCACAAATCCGCCCGACGAGGACGTGGTGCTGTTCGCGATGAACGACAACTTTGGTGATCCCGGGGACATCAGTTTTGATGACGGCATCACCCGGACGAGCGATGGTTATTACGGCAGCCTGCCGGTTTCGAACTCTCGAAATTGCGGCCTGAGCGTCGGCTTTCCGCCCGGCTCAGTTTTAGTGCAGCTCGCAGGCATCGGTCCCGGGACGAACGGCTACTCCAGGCTGCTGGTGCACAATGCCACCACCAGCTACCAAGCAGCGGTCAACTCGGCGAACGACCCCACTCCGGTGAACCGGTTGATCTATGTCAATACAACACCACCTGCCGGCGGCGGGGCGATTGAATTCGTGATCCCCAGCGATGGTTGGGTCATGTATGGCTACCAGTGGCCCGAGGCGAGCCGGGCCAACCCCTCGACCAACGCCATCATCTTCCGCCAGGGAGGTGCCGCAGTCCCTCATATCACGGTGTATCGGCACGACGGCACCAATGGCGATCCGAACTTCAATCCGCTTTATCCCTTCAAGATGCGCGGCAGCATGGATCCGTACGGCAACGTGATTACCGGTGTGAATGTGTCCAACCTCACTTACGCGATCGACATTCCGGTCGTGACGAACGGGCTGTTCGACATCCTCGTTCGCAACGACGCGTCGTCGGCGAACACCCTGGTCAAACTCGACGGCGGCATGGACATCAACAGCCAGATGGGCCTGGGGCCGACCAGCGGCGGGGTGGGGCCGAACGGACCGGATCTGCGGGATAACAAACCGGGCTACGCCACCGATGTCTTTTTGGGTTACGAACAAACCGCGTTTCAATTCCGCAACGGGCCGGAGAAGTTCGCCGCGCGCAACGTCGCCAGCAACAACATCGTGTCGCTTGGGGCCGAAACCTGCTATTACACCGTCGGCGGGACGAATAATATCGTTTACGGCTCGGGCTATGGCGCCAGCATCACCAACCAGACAGCCAACTGGGTCTGGCACGATCCGACGAACAGCGTGACCTCGCTGAGCACCAACCCGCCCACGCAGCGCTATCCGCTGAATCCCGCGTCCGGCCAGTCCGTGGACGTCTGGGTCAAGGTCGGTTACCAGTTCCAAATCAACACGTGCTTCATCTACTACACGACCGACGGCTCCAATCCCGAAGGCGCGTTCGGCACAGGCAAGGGGACAACGCAGGTCGTGCCGGCCTTCTGGGTTGACCACGACAGCGTGACGAGCAACATCGATTGGTGGAAAGGCACCATTCCCGGCCAGCCCAACGGCTCGCAAGTGCGCTACAAAGCAGCTTTGTTTTACGGAGGCAGTGTTTATCAGGGCCAGAGCATCCAGCCGATTTTCGACACCGAGCCATCCGGTTCCAAGCTGTACGGCCTGACGCAGACGGCGATCACGAATTTCAATCCGCTCACCGCCGTGGTCTGGCTGCACAACGATCTCAACACGAACAACACCACGATCGGGTTGCAGCCGGGGTTCCACCTTGTCCGCGCCCGCGCGTTCCTGCCGCGCACCAACCAGTCGAGCGTGTATAACACATTCCTGCAGACGTTTTATTATGACGGCGCATTGCCCGCCGGCGTGATCACTTCGCCTGTGGCTGACGGCGCCAGCATCAGCAATGGCACCTACACGGTCGTCGTGCGCACCGACAGCACGGTGGTGGGGGTTGATTTTAACATCCAGGACAGCAACCCAAACAACGACGACGCCGTGACCGGTCAGCAAAATGGCAACGGCTCGACCAACGGGGTGCCGGTGTTCGTCAGCGCGACGCCGGTGAGTCCCGATCCGACGCTGAGCGCTCAATACCCCGGTTATCCGCAGGAGTTCCATTTCACCTATGCGGCCGTGCCCAACAGCGGCGCCGCCACCATCGCCGTGCGTCTCAAAGAATTCGCGACCAGCATTTATCCAAACCGGTTCACCACCTTGACGCGCACCGTAAACACGGTGGCGCCAACCCAAGTGGTGGAGATTTCGAACCCCGCGTCCGACGGCACGATCATCACGATGAACAGCAGCAGCACCTACCCGATCCAAACCTGCTTCACTTCAACCCTCGATACGAACAATATTAATTTGTTCAGCATCTATATCAACGGCCTCTTCCAACCGCGCCGCGACCCTGCCACTCAAGCTCCGTTTTACTTCATCGGCGGCACCGCTTGCGCGACCGGGATGCGGATGCTGACGTACAACTGGGGCGGAGCTCCCGTCGGCACCAACGTCATTCAAGTCATTTATACCAACAGCGTCATCCTCAGCGACACGCGCACGGTGATCGTGGCGCCGCCTTTGTTCATTTCGGGGCTTTCCGACAACAACCAGTTGGTCGTCTGGGATAGCGCGCCCGGCGTCAATTACGTCGTCCTGGCAACAACCAATCTCAGCGAGCCCTTCCAGCCGGTCAGCCCCATCATCCAGGGGAGCGGACCGTCCACGTTCTATTTCGACGACTCGCCGCCAGCCGACCAGAAATTTTATAGAATCCAGGTTGGGCCGTAAGAGGCGGAGTTGACCGTGGATTTTCGCAAAGAACTCCTTTTGATGCTGAAGACGTTTCACCCTCTCCAGGAACGTCGCCGGGGCGCCCTGTCGGTCGGGCCGCGCGCGCGGCAGCGCGGTTTTGCCGGATTCATGGTCCCGATGCGCGCCAGGAATGGCGTCCGGGCTTCCGCTGGACCCGGCCGCGTCGGCGCATCCCTCATGCCGGGAGGGAAGCGCTCCGTCGCGACCCCGGGTTCACCTGGATCGAGGCGCCGGCGGAGCGGCGCCTTCCACACTCCAACTTTGCTCCTGCTCTGTTTTGCTCTGGGAATGGTTGCGGGCAGTCAGGCGCGGGCGGTGCTCGCCAACGCCTGGCATATTCCCGACAACGCCGTCGATCTTGGCTTCAACATGCGCAACCCGGAATTCGAGATCGGCACCAACACGACTCTCACCGTTTACAGCGGCGTGCAGAAGTACAACAATTCCTACGGCACAGCCAACCAGACCGGCGGCTGGGTGATCTACAAAGGCGCAAGCTGGAGTTCCTGGAGCAGCAACGCGCTTGGCTTTTATCTCAACGGCGGACCGAGTCCCAACAACCAGTACTGGTCCGCCTCGTTTAACTCCTCTGTGTTCGGGACCAACGAGGTTATTCAGTACTATCTCTATCTGACTTTCGACGGGGTGAACAATGTGTCGAACACCTACGTTTACGGCGGCGACAACGGCAGCCTGACGACCGCCAGCCAGGCCACCGCTGCGGCGTTGCCGTTCACCGTCCGCAACCGCGCGGCGTGGCTGTGGCACAACAACAATCGCGTGATCAACGCCGGCGCCGATCCCGGCCACGTCAGCGTGGATTTCTGGGTCAAAATCGGCTACGTCGGCAAGGACGACAGCCCCGGGTCGCGCTGGGTGGATAACGCCGCGATTTACTGCACGACCGACGGTTCGACGCCGGCCGGCTCGCTGGGGTACGGCAGCAACACCACCCAGTCCGCGGCTCTGCATTTCGATCATCCGGAAACCGACCCCAGCATCGCGGGCGACGCGATGTGGTGGACCGGGACGATCAGCAACCTGCCCGCTTTCACACCCATCCAATACCGGATCAGCGCGTGGAACAGCGCCAACCTCGAGGAGAAATTCGCCGAATACAATGCGGGCACGGCCACCAACCTTTTCAGCTTCTCGGTCGGCGCTGCGGGCGATCCGTCGCTGACGGTCAACGGCGTGAACGCCGACTACACGACGACCCATGTTTTTGTCAATGAAACGGCGGGGGACTCCGTTCCGTTGAACGTCGTGTTTTCGCCGGGTCAGTCCAATCTGACCGCCGTCGAAGCCTTCTCGAACCTGAACCGCCGCGACCGTGCCACGCTCGACGCCAATGGCGACGGCATCGAAGACGGCATCGTTCCTCCGGATGGAAACGCCATCATGGCCGGCGATGACAGCAACTACTACAAGGCTTACGCGATGTCGCCCACCGGAACGCCCGGGCAGTATTCGCTGACGCTCCAGGCGCAGAAGACCGGCGCGTACCGGTTGACCGCGCGCTTCAAAGTCGCCGCCAATACCAATTGGATCTGGTACTCGAGCAACGGCCGCCGCGATCACGCCATTGTGGTATCGCCCGAGAAGGCCCGGGACATCATTTTTTACGAGTTGAACGCGATGAACATTGATTCGCAAGGCACGCAGGACTACCAGCGCAGCACGTTCACGGATTTGTGCAACGGCCCCGGCTCGCGGCCGTACGACCCGGTGACCAACCGGTTCAATCTAAGTTACGCGGCCAACCTCGGGGTCAACTGGCTCTGGTTCCAGCCGATCCACCCGATCGGCATTGACGGGCGCCAGACCGATCCGGACACGGGCCAGCCGTACGTGGTCGGCAGTCCCTATTCCGTGAAAAACTTCTTCCAGGTCAATCCGCTGTTGGGCAAAGCGAACACGCGCGATGGCGCGCTCGTGGAATTCACGAACTTCGTCGCTGCGGCTGACGCAGCGGGCATCAACGTGATGCTGGACGAGCCGTTCAACCACAGCGCTTTTGACTGCGAACTGGATGCGAGCGGTGTTTGCTATTTTGCCACGAACGCCGCGCCTACCGACCTGATCCGGGATCGGGAAGCCCGCGTCTATTCCCTGGCCGGCAACTACTGCAGCCGGGCTTACGACACCAACAGCATCGCGGTCGCCCCCGACCGCGGGGATTTCGGCAAATGGCCCGACGTGCGTGACATCTATTTCGGCCGCTACGCCGCGCTGGTCTGCCAGAACCCGCAGGACAACGGCAACTACGTTAACGAAGGCGATTGGTTCGATTACTCGGTCGCCACCGGCAACTTCGACAGCATCACGCGCAACGTGTGGAAATACTTCGCCGATTGCCTCCTTTACTGGCTCGACAAGACCGGCTGCCCGAGCAACACGCCGCCGGACCAGACTTGGCGGGGCCTCGACGGGCTGCGCGCCGACTTCGGCCAGGGCCTGCCGCCGCAATGCTGGGAATACATCATCAACAAGGTCCGCAGCCGCAAATGGGATTTTGTCTTTATGGCCGAATCGCTCGACGGCGGCGCGGTCACTTACCGTTCCAACCGGCACTTTGACATCCTGAACGAGAATATTGTGTTTGACCTGCAAAATGCCGCCAGCGCGAGCGATTACCGGAATATTTTTGATGGCCGGCGCAACGCCTACGGCCAGGGACTCGTCCTCCTGAACAACACCTCGCATGACGAAGAAAGCTATGCCGACCCGTTCGAGGCGCTGATCCGTTACATGGCCTGCAGCACCATTGACGGCGCGCCGATGGTTTTTTACGGCGAGGAACTCGGCATTTCAACCACGTTTGGCTTCGACGATTACCAGGAGAACTTCGGCAAGATGATTCCGCAGTTCATGAAATACAATTCGCTCCAGCCGATTTTCGCGCCGGCGAACCGGAACTACGGCCTCGACCAGCTCTGGCCGGACTACGCGGCGATCAACCAGGCCCGCTCGTTTAGCGCCGCGCTGCGCAGCTCCAACCGTTACTATCTCAATCAGACCGGCAGCGAGACACCACAACCCGCGATTTTTTCCGTGGCCAAGTACGAAAACGCGAACGCCTCGCCGAACTTCTCCGACGTCGTGTTCGCCTTTGCCAATCTGGACCGCAACCATACCCAACAGGGGAATTTCGATGTCAATATTGCCCAGAGCGGCTCGAACCTTTTCGGCATCAAGCCCGACCGGATCTACAACGTCAAAAACATCGCGGCGTACCTGGGCGTCGATCCGAACCGCCGCAATTACTGGCTTTGGGGTCCAAACGGCATCGCGGGCAGCAATGTCCTGGCCAACGGCGTTTATGTGTCGCTCAACCCCGTGCCGACGACCAACAGCGGTTGGACCGACGCGCCCTTCGAGGCCCAGTATCTGAAGCTCTACGATGTGACGCCGCCGGCCGCGCCGGCCGCGCCGGCCACCGGCAGCTTTTACGTCATCAGCAATAGCGTCACGTTCCATTGGCCGGCCCTGAACGACCCGGACGGCGGAGTGAGCGGCTACCATCTTGTGGTCGGCACGGCCCCGGGGGGGTCGAACGTTTTCGACGGCGTGATCGTCGGCACCGCACTGACCGTCACGGACAGTTACGGCGTGACACTCTATGCGGTGGTGAGCGCGATCAATAATGCCGGGGTCGAAGGAGCCGCCAGCTCCGGCAGCGCCGGCACGACCCTGGTCGACCCCAACTGGATCCCTGTTCTCAGCATGAACGGAAGCAGTGTGCTGACTTGGACGAGCGTCCCCGGCAAGGATTACCAGGTCTGGACCACCACGAATCTCTCGACTCCCTTCACGGCAGTCAGCGGCCTTATCACGGCCTCCCAATCAACCACCAGTTTCACCAACAGCCCGGCCAACGCCTCAAGATACTACCGTGTCCAGTTTTTTCCTCAGTCGTAACCATTTTAGGATCATCTGTTAATGCGCGAACAGAAAGCATAACGATCCCGCAGTCTTCTTCCGTGTCTGACCGCACTGGACCGCTTCTTCACACACCAACCGAGCGTTAAAATGCCGGGTTGTTCTCTGCGGTACTTTCTTCAGGTTCATGGGTAGCCTCCTGTTCCTTTTGGACCTGCTCACGGGCCATGAACCGGGAGGGCATCGCTCCGTCGGTGCCCTGATCAAATGGGGAAGCGACGAAGCGCTTCCCTCCAGGAATTGAGGTTCATGGGTAGTGCTTTTCGCAGAGGCTCTTCAGGATTTGTACGGAATCAAATACCGCACAAACATGCGGTTGAACTTGCGCATCAATATGTATTATGAAACACCAAGCAAAGAACAGCAACCAACTCATTCGGCAACCGTGAATGAATCAGCCCCAGGAAACTTATGAAAAAACTAATACTTACTGCATCGGCATTGGCCGCGTCCTTACCTCTGCTCGCCCAGAATCTTCCATTATATGTGGCGGGTGATTTCAACGGCTGGAGCGCCAATGGGAACGTGATGACCCAGATCGGCAGCGGCATCTGGCAGGCGAACCTTTCCATGGGCGTGGGGCGGCACGAGTTCAAGATCACCGAAGGTGATTGGAATTGGAACATGCCCGGCAGCGGCAACAGTTGGCTGTATACGGACGCCAGCGGCAATGTTACGGTCACCTACGATATGAACACTTATGCCGACGGCTGGTCAGCCAGCAGCGGCCGCATTGGCGTGAGCGTGGATCCGGGCACCTGGACGGCCGTGGGCGACTGGCAGGGCTGGGACAATGCGAACCCCAGTACGGCGATGACCTCTTTAGGCGGCGGCATTTACGAACTTCAATACGTTATCGCGTCGACGGGCACGTACCAATACAAAGCCGTGGATACGGGCTCCTGGGACGCCATCGGCTCGGATGCCCGAAGCGTGAACGCGAGCACTTTGAATTTCACAACCACCGACGCAAACCAGGAGGTGGATTTCTTTGTGAACGCACTGAATGGGACAATCCAAGCCGAGGTCGTTCCCGAACCTTCGACGATTGCTCTCTTCAGTTCTGCTTTGGCGGCCGGACTTTTCTGGCTGCGTCGGCGGTAATCACGGTGCTTCAGTTTCTTTGCGAAGCCCCGCTCCGGCGGGGCTTTTTGTTTGGCTAACCAGACGGAAATTACTTTTGGCAAATGCTCTAATTCTTCGGCACAAATTCTCGAACCCTCTTCTGCGCCTCGGCGATTTGTTGCGGCGTCATTTCCTTCTCCAGGTTTGCGCGAATGTCCTCACCCTTGTGATCGCCGTGGGTTGCCGCAAGGGCAAACCATTTCGAGGCCTCAACCGCATCTTTGGTTATGCCTTGCCCCAAGGCATAGGCAATCGCCAGGTTGTTTTGCGCGCCGCCGTATCCGCGTTCGGCTGCTTTGCAGTACAAACCAACAGCCGCGACAGGATCCCGGCCTACACCGCGGCCTTTTTCACACATCATACCAAGATTGTTCTGGGCCGAAGCGTAGTTCTGATCGGCGGCGCGGCGGAACCACTTCACCGCTTCAGCATCATCTTGCGGCACGCCTTTGCCTTCCGAGTACATCCAGCCCAACGTGCATTGCGCCGACGCATAGTTCTGTTCCGCAGCCTGCCGGACGAGCTTCATGGCTGCGGCATAGTCCTGAGGCAGCCCTTTGCCGTCCAGGTACAAGGTGGCCAGGTTGTTTTGAGCCGAAGCGAAATTCTGATCCGCGCCTTTGCGGAACCACTTCGCCGCTTCGCTGTAATCCTGCGGCAGAACCTTACCCTCGACATACAGTTCGCCCAGGTTGTCCTGGGCTTCAGCATAATTGGATTCCGCCGCCCGGCGCAGCCATTTGACGCCGGTGGCGAGGTCCTGCGGCACGCCTTTGCCATTGAGATAGAGCATCCCGAGATAATTCTGCGCCGAGGTGAAATTCTGCTCCGCCGCCTTGCCCAGCCATTGGACGGCTTCCTGGTAATCCTGCTTCACGCCCCTGCCCTCAGCATACATCAGCCCCAGGTTTCTCTGGCCCGCGGCATTGCCTTGCGCGGCAGACTTTTGAAACCATTCGACGGCCTTCTGGAAATCCGGCGCGACGCCGCGGCCATATCGATAGGCCAGGCCGAGGGCATTCTGTGATTCAGCGTCGCCCTGTTCCGCCTTGGCGCGTATTTCGTCCAGTGCGGAAAGTTGGGCGCAGGCCAGACCTGCCCCGCAGAGCAGCAAACCGCCTGCGACGACCAAGCCGGTCACCCATGAGTGCTTGACGTTCCAGATTGCCTTCATGTCAGGGATAGTAAAAGACGATCCGTCGCCGGTAAACGCAAATTGGGCCTCCCGACTGCGCTATCCTCGCGCTTCCGGCCGGCCGAAGCCGGAGGCGGGCGCGCGTCTTAAAGAGGCGCTGCGCCCTCAGCGCCGGCCAATCACCTGGTCCGCCGCCCTGATTCTCAGTGGATCAGGCGGTAGTACTTCTGCGGCCCCGTGATGGAGCTGGTGTATGGACTGGTCGCACCCGCGATATTCGTGTAGACTCCGGTTACCCGCGGCGCCGATTGCAGAGTCAACGACGCATCGTTCCAGCTCACCACGACATTGTTGCCGCTGCGCTGAATGGACAGGGGGACGCCCCAGAATACCTTGATCGAGTTGGGATTGGTCGGGTCGTTGAGGAGTATCCGCGTCCCATCGGTTCGATTGATGGAGTACAACTCTACTCCGCCCCCACCCAACTGAGATTTGAAACAGAGCAGGCGCATCGGATAAAGGCCATTGGTCTGGACGATGAAGGCGAAAGCCGTTTCACTGGCGGCGCGTCCATAGTCGGCAATGCCCAGTGTGAGATTCGTGCTGGCCGGCGTTGGGCCGGTGGTGAATTTGAAACCGTCATCGCTGGTGACGCCAAAGCTGTAAACGCCGGGCGACAATTGCACATACATCAGCGCCTGCATGGCGACGTTGTTGGTGGTGCCGGAAGGAATATCAGGGAACGCGGCGGGGCTGGCGAACAGCCCTGTGAATTCGGCGTCAATGGCGTAGTTGATGACATTGGTTTCAATATACAGCCCGTTGTTCAAGGCAAGATTCGGATAAGGCTGGAGGGTCGTGGAGTTCGTGAGAGTGCCGGCCAACTGCGCCTCGGCCCGCGCCACGCTGGGCGGAAAATCCGTGTTGGTCGCACTGTCATCCGCCTTGGCCACCAGCAGCGAGAAACCACTGCCTCTGATAATTCCCACAGGATAAGCATAGGCGGTCGGAATTACCGGGAGCGCGGCCACAGTGAATGGCCATTGGTTGGTTTGCGAGACCGTGCCGTCGCTGAAGATGACCTGCAAAGTGTTGGTCCCCGCGGTCAGCAACGTTGGCGATTGATAACTGACGACGGTGCCGGCGGCGTTGTTGCTGAGCTGGAGGCTGCCGGTCACGTTGGAGGAATTCAGGAACAACTGGATGGTGCCGGGTGATACCGCGGTCTGCCGGTTCGCGATCGTGAACGACATGAGTTGGTCCGGCCCCACGCCGGTGGCACCCGGGTAGGGGAAGCCGGAGGCAAGATACGGCCGCAGAGTGGCCGCGTTCGTGGACGGCACGAGAATAAGATAATAGAAATTGTAGCTGCCATCACTGCCAATGCAGGTGAAACGGAATGTGTTCGTTCCCGGGAAATTGACCAGCACCGGATTGCTGAAGAAATCGTTCAGGGGCACGAAGGTCCAGTTTTGCGGAGCACCGGTATTCGGGCAGACAAAAGTGCCCAGAGCAGCGCGCGGCTGGTTCGATGAAGTCACTATAGCCGCAGCCGTGCGCTCCATCAGCATCACCGGGTTGGCGCCGAAACCAGACATGCGCGCATACACGGCATAGGTGGCGTTGCTCATGCGGCGCGTGTAATCTTCCCACTCGCCATTCTGGATGTAGGCCAGGTCGTAGCTGGTCGTGATGCCTGCGGCGACGAAGTTGGCGTGGTCAACGTCCGTGGCCACTTCCAACTGCGGCAGATCGCCCGGCCGATATGGGTTCGGGGGGTTTGTGCCCGTGAGATCATATTCCAGATAGTCAATCCCGTTGGTGCCAAAGAGGCCTGCGTAAGACTGGTTGGGCTGCGGCGCCAGGAAGTTGTCTATCCAGGCGCCGGCGCTGAAGTTGTAGTCCTCGGCTTCAATAAAGGGATTATAAGAACTCCAGGTATTGAAGCTGAAATTGTTGGTCGCGTGATTGCCGTTGGCATCGGTGGCGGTGATTGTTCCGGCGTAAAGGACGTTATTTTGCAGCGACGTGTTGAGAACGACGTGCACATTGGTCGTTCCCCCCCCGGTGAACGTCAGATTCGTTTGATTTGCACCGTTCAAGACCAGGCGGATCCCGTTGGCCGGAATGGCCGTATAGAAAGAGCTGACGTCGAAGGAAAACGGTGTGGCTGGGGAAGCGTAAGTGGTTCCGTCAGCCGGCTGCAAATTGGCGATGTCCGGCGGAATCAGCGAGGTGGATGAAATCTGCATGCTGTTGAAAACCTGATCGCCGTCCGTCTGAAGAGCGAAAAGCGAGACACTGTCGATCGTGCCGGAGGCGGCGAGGGTCATGTTGTCGAAATTGGTGAGTATCACGCCGGCGGCATTTTTGATCACCAGCCGATACGTGTCCGCCGTGAGCAGGGTGAACTCAATCTGGAATGGGTTGCTGCTGAAAGGAAGCCCGGCAACCGTGATTCCGGCGCCGTCCCAGATCAAAAAGGAATCCACGTCGGCCCCAACGTAATAGAATACGAACCGGTATCCGGTAAGGTAATCATCGGTTGAATTCGTCGCGTTCCCATTGCGCAGGCAGAGCCCGCCCAGGGCGTCGGGATTGATTGGTGAGATGCCATAAGTCTGCCATTTAATCTTGAACACGGTGCCGGTTTGGAGCGAATTGGTAAAACTGCGGAATGCCACGGCCGCGTTCGTGCCGCTGCTGCCGTTCGCGTAAATCCCCCAGGCGTTGTTGGAGCCAGAGCCGGAGCCGATTGATCCCGCGTGGCCGATGAAGAACCCGGTGTAACTGGTTGGCGGGAATGTCCCCGTTTGATCGAGCGTCCACGGGCCGAAGCCAACCCCCAAATTCATGCCGTCGGTCCAGTTGGTGTAGGCCCCGGCGTCATCCTGCGCAAAAATCTGCGCTGAAGTCTTGGCGGTTTGAAATGCAAACAGCGTGGCCAACGCAACACACGCCAACGCGGGAAAGTGATAAGTGAACTTCTTCATGGCTGATATAATGGGTTCAAGGTTTGGTAATGGAAGATTGAGTAAAGCAGGAATTGGCGTCAGTCTTTTTCTTCAGAGCCTTCGTCCGAGGCGAATTAAATCATGCCCTGCATTGTTTGAGATCATCCTTCGACCTGCAAGGCTTGGTTGCAGTCACTGTTCTTCGTTCTTCCGGTCACACGGATCAAATATGTACTAAACAAACAAACGGCGCATCTACCGCATGTTTGTGCGGTAGAAAAGCGCGGACTGGAGCGTTGACAATGCCTCTGCCTGAACTCAGGTTTGATGCAGCGATTGTGTTCATGCGAGTCGATTGATTGTATGCAAAGCGGCAGACGCGAGCCAGCGAAGGGAAGAAGAATTCAGTCTCCCGGCGCTCCTCATGGTCACGCCCAAAATGAAAAAGGGAGCCTAGCCTCAAGCCTATGTGCTTGAACCATCCACACTTCACAGGCAGGCGCTGGTGGAAGAACTTCGTCGCGCACGGCTTCACTTTGATTGAACTGCTTGTGGTCATTGCCATCATCGCCATTCTGGCCAGCTTGCTGTTGCCGGCGCTGAGCAGAGCCAAACAGCGAGCCGAGCGCATCACCTGCCTGAACAATCAACGACAATTGACCCTGGCGTGGATGATGTATGCCGATGAATACGACGGCAACCTGGCGCCGAATGCAGACTTGAACGCCGGGGGAACAGCAAGCTGGGTCACAGGCAAATTGAGCTGGGACTTTCCGCCTCATCCTCCAAATCCAGATAATTACAGCACGACCAATTTGACCGACTCGCTGCTTGGCCCGTTCTGCAACCGTTCCACTCACATTTACAAATGTCCCGGGGACAAAGTTCCCGGCGCGCAGGGGCCGCGTGTCCGGAGCATGTCCATGAATGGAATGATGGGCGGTGTCAGCCCCGGCGATCCGGCATCAATCAACTCCCCCAATTACCAGCTTTTCGTCAGGCAGAGCCAGATCATCAGACCCGTTCCTACGGACGCGTGGGTCTTCATTGATGAACACGCCGATTCGATCAACGACGGTTTCTTCAGAGTCAACATGTCCGATAGCACTGCCTGGCAGGATTTGCCGGCCAGTTATCACGGCGGCAGCGGCTCGCTCTCCTTCGCGGATGGCCACTCGGAAATCAAGGCCTGGTCCGACAGTTCCATCAAGAACCGGCCGGTCACCAGGTCTAAATACGTCCCGCCCTGCCCAGCCAACCCGAACTCAGATTTGATCTGGCTTCAGTCCCACACCACGAGCCTGGTGCAACAATAGCAGCGATGGGAGCAACCGTGCTGCATCTGCAGATTCAATATGCCGCGGTTAATGGAGAGTCTGGGAAAACGCGCGGGATGAACGACTGGCATGCCATCGTTGCGACTAGAATTGCCGCCACCTCCTTGGCGTGGTTGCGGAGGAACGTCTTACAGGTGTGTCGGCTACGGGATTTTCGCTATCCATAGGACGAATCATTTGACCTCACGACGGCGGAATTAAGAAATGCGGCCTTATATTCTCTCGAAATCGATAAAACCTTTGGCCACGTCCACCGAAGCCAAACGGACCCGCACGGTGTCCCCGACGTCGATTCCCCGCGAGCCTCGAACCACCATGCCTTCGGCGGGGAATTTCAGCAGACGAACGTAGGTGCCTTTGGGGGAAGCGCCGGTGATGATGCCGTCGAACACTTCGCCAATGCGCCGGCTCAGCAGGCTGGCGGCGGCCACTTTGCGCATCAGACGTTCCACTTTTCTGGCGGCATCCTCCCGCTCGGTGCAATGGGCGGCGATGGCGCTCAATTCCGTTTCTGAATAAGGCCCCGGGACATTTGCGGTCGTTGCCTCGAGCAACCGTTGCGTAACCAGGTCGGCGTAGCGGCGGTTGGGCGCTGTGGAATGCGTGTAATCATGCACGGCTAAACCAAAATGTCCTTCGTGTTCCGCGCCGGGAGGTTCGACGATGTATTCGCCGGGGCCGAGCAGTTTTACCACCGAGAGTGAAAGGTCCTGAAAATGCCCGGGGTCGGCAGCCTGGCGCTGTTCCAGGAATTCGGACAGAGCGCGCGGATCGGGCGCGGACGGAAGCTTGACACCGAATTGTGAGGCGATGGTTTGGATGCGGTCCCAACGTTTCGGAGTTCTCACCACACGGCGGATTGAGAGCGAACCTTTCTCCTTGAGATATTGCGCCATGGCTACATTCGCGGCCACCATGAAGCTTTCGATGATGTCGTCGGCCGCATTGTGCCGGCTGAACGCCAGGTCTTTTACTTCGCCATTTTGCACCACCGGCGTGGCTTCGACGGATCCGAACATGAGCGCTCCGTGTTGCCTGCGCAGGCCACGCAGCTTTTCCGACGTCTCTTGTTGCAGCCGAAGTTGCGCCTCCATTCCCGGCGCGTTGGCGACCGCGGACGGGATCGGAGCGCGCCCTTCCAACCAGGCGCCCGTTGAGCTATAAGCCAATTTCGCCCGGTTGCGGAGCCAGGCTGGATAAACATCGCGGCCCTTCACCTCGCCCGACTCCAGGATGAGCAACTCGATCGTGATGGCAAGCCGATCCTGGGCATCCAGCAACGAAGTCAGGTTCGTGGAAAGTTCGTCCGGCAACATCGGGAAAGTCGCCACGCCGGTATAGACCGAAGTGGTTTCCGCAGCGGCGTGATGGTCGGTGGCGGACCCTTTGGGGACGGATGCATCCACATCGGCAATCCCCACCAGCAAACGCACGGTGCCATCCGGAAGTTTCTCGACGTATTCGACCTGGTCCAAATCGCGCGAACTGTCGTTATCAATCGAAGACCAGAGCAGCGAACGCAGGTCACGCACCGCCGGCCGGGCAATTTTTGGCGTTCCTCGATTGAGGACTTGCGCTTCACGGGCAACGTCAGCCGGAAAGTCCGGCTGGAAACCGGCCTCAAGCATCGCCTGATGCGCTCGGGCCTTAAGGTCGAAAGGGGCGGTCGTCATGAAGCCATTTTGATTCGAGTTGGGGAGTGTCAGCAACCGGAAACATGGTACGCCGCCAGACTGACTGAATTCCGCTCGGACGATCTTGTTGCCCGCCTCCTCATGGTTTCTTTCTTGCATTCACCAGAACCGAATCGAAAATGGAAAGATTGACTATGGAGAAGTTGAAATTGTTGCCGGCGCGGACAGTCTTGGTGGCGATTGACCTGCAAAACCGGATCGTTTGCCTGCCCACGCAACCGCGAGACGCCCGGATGGTGGTAGAAAATACCGCCCAACTTGCCTCGGCTCTGCGCGCGAAAGGCGGATTCATCGTTTGGGTCCGGGTGGCCAGCTCGGCCGACGCCAACGACCGTCTGCATCCGGCTTGCGACCAACCCCTGACACCGCCGCGCGAGCTGCCACCCGACGCGAATGAATTCGCTCCGGGTCTGCCGATCCAACCGTCAGACCATGTGATCACCAAACGACAGTGGGGCGCCTTTTACGGCACCGACCTCGATTTGCAATTGCGCCGGCGCGGTCTGACGACCATCGTGCTCACGGGAATCGCCACTAACTTCGGGGTCGAGAGCACAGCGCGGATCGCGTTTGAGTTGGGATACGAACAGATTTTCGTGGAGGACGCGATGGCGGCCATCATGGCGGCGCATCACGAGCACACGGTGACTCAAATCTTCCCCCGAATGGGACGGGTGCGTCGCACTACCGAGTTGTTAGCCGCCCTCTGAGGACGGACACAAGAAGGAAGAATCTGTGTTGATCCGCCAAAGTAATTCGTCTCACTTGCTCGACTGGTTGCCTCGTTTTTTAGCGACTCTGTTATGGAAGCCAAAAGCCATTCAGCCGGAGAATCTCCTCAACTCGAAAACACCGCACCCGCGTCGCCGGCCAGCAGACACCGAAAGAAAGTTCTCATCGGCGTAGCACTGGGACTGGTATTGCTGGGGGCGGGCATTTTTTATTACCTCCATTTCCTGGCGCCTTACGTTTCGACCGATGACGCGTTCATTGACGGTTACGTCACCATGAGCAGCTCGCGCGTGCCGGGACAGGTCACCCGGCTGCTGGTTACGGACAACCAGCGGGTCAAAGAGGGCGACGTGCTGTTGGAAATTGACCCGCGCGATTACAAGGCGAAATTGTCCCAGGCCCGCGCGGACCTGGCGGCAGCGCGCAGCCAGTCGGATGAATCTCAGGCACAGGTGAAGGTGAGCGAAGCCAGGACCGAGCAGGCGCAGGCGGCAGTGGCTGCTGCCGAAGCGGAGGCCCAGCGGGCTGCGAACGACCTCAAGCGTTATGAGTCCGTGGAAAGCCGGGCGGTGTCCCAAAGCGCGTTTGATCTGGCCCAGGCCCAGGCGCGAGCAGCCTCTGCCAACCTGGAGGCCGCGCGCAGTCAGGCCAAAGCCGCCGAATCGGAAGTGGCCTTGAGCGAGGCAGGCGTCGAAACCGCCACCGCCGCCGTGCAACAGGCCGAAGCCAAAGTTCAGCAGGCCGAACTGAATCTTTCCTACACGAAAATCGTCGCTCCGCGGGATGGACGTGTCACCGCCCGCACGGTGGAACTGGGGAATTACGTGCAGCCCGGCCAAGTGTTGCTGACGCTTGTGCCGAAGGAGGTGTGGGTGGTCGCCAATTTCAAGGAAACCCAGTTGACGCATTTGCGCCCAGGCCAGGCGGTGGAATTGCGGGTGGACGCTTATCCCGATCGAAAGTTTCGAGGCCGGGTGGACAGTCTGCAATCCGGGAGCGGCGCGCGGTTTAGCCTGTTGCCGCCGGAGAACGCCGTGGGCAACTACGTCAAAGTCGTGCAACGCGTGCCGGTCAAGATTGTTTTCGACGAACCGTTGCCGGACGTCCTCGACATCGCGCCGGGCATGTCCGCCGTGCCGAAGGTGAAAGTCAAATGAGCGCTGCCGCCGCCACCGCCATCCCCGAAGCGCAACCGGCCGCCAACCGGTGGCTCGTTGCGCTGGCGGTCATGCTGGCAACGTTCATGGTGGTGCTGGACACGTCCATCGCCACGGTGGCGCTGCCGTATATTGCCGGCAATCTCGGCGCGACGCAGGACGAAGCCATCTGGGTGCTGACGAGTTACCTGGTGGCCAACGCGATTGTGTTGCCCGCCAGCGCGTGGTTCGCCAGTTTCTTCGGGCGCAAGCGCCTTTTGATCGGCTGCATCATTGTGTTCACGCTGGCTTCATTGTGCTGTGGCCTGGCGAGCAGCATGACGATGCTGGTGGTTGCCCGCGTTTTGCAGGGTGCGGGCGGCGGTGCCATGCAACCGCTGTCGCAAGCCATCCTGCTGGAGAGTTTTCCGCCAGCCAAACGCGGTGTGGCTATGGCATTGTTTGGAATAGGCACCGTTTTCGCCCCGACCATCGGCCCCACGCTGGGCGGTTGGCTGACGGACACCTACTCCTGGCGTTGGGCGTTTTACATCAATCTGCCGGTCGGCGTGATGGCGGTGTTTTTGATTTCGTTGTTGGTGAAAGACCCGCATTACATCCGCGCCGCCCGGCCGAAACGCATTGACGGAATCGGTTTTGGTTTGATGGCGCTCTGGCTGGGAACGCTGCAAATCAGTCTGGACAAGGGACAGGAGGTGAATTGGTTCTCGGCCGTCTGGCTGCGCTGGTCTCTGGGCGTCTCAGCCTTGGCCATGGTGGGGTTCATCGTGCGCGAATTGCGCATAGACCATCCCATCGTGGATTTGCGCATTTTCCTGAACCGCAACTTTGCCGTGAGCAGCGGATTATACGGATTATTCGGCATGGCGCTTTATTCCTTGATCACCCTGCAACCCTTGTTTCTGCAATCGCTGCTCGGGTACGATGCCCTCAAAGCCGGCCTGACCATCACGCCGCGCGGGGTTGGATTGTTCGCCGCGTTGTTTTTGGTTGGCGCGCTGGTGGAGCGAGTGGACCAGCGGATGCTCGTCGCATTCGGGTTTGCGGGGGTCGGCCTGTCCAGCTTTCTTTTGAGCCGGATAAATCTCCAAGTGGCCATGAGCAACATCGTTCCGGTCAATGTCATCAACGGCTTCGGGTCGGGCTTCGTCTTTGTGCCTTTGATGACGCTGGCGGTCGGCACGTTGCGCAACGAACAGATCGGCAATGCCACCGGCGTCCAGAACCTGGTGCGCAACATCGGCGGGAGCATCGGCCTTTCCTTCGTCTCGACTATGCTGGTACGCGCCTCGCAAGCTCACCAGGCGCTGATGGTCGGACATCTGTCTCCGCTGAATCCTCAATATCAACACCGGCTCGAAGTGGCACAGAGCGTCCTGGCCGCGCGCTTCGGCCCCGCCGATGCCTGGGAGCGGGCGCGGGCCTTAATTTATCATACGCTGCTGCAACAGGCGGCCTATTGGTCGTTTGTGGACATCTTTTACCTGGTCGCCTGGCTGTGCGCGGCGTGTGTTTTGGGCGTTCTGCTTTTTGAAAAACCCCGGGTTGGCCGCGCGGCGGCAGGGGCCGAATAGTCAATATCGCTGTTATGAAACAAATCCTTCTCGTCGACCGGCAATTTGGCGCGGGCGGCAGCACCATCGCCGAGAAAGTCGCCCGGCAACTCGGCTGGACGTTGCTCGATCAGAAGCTGACACAGGAAATCGCCCGGATGGCCAAGGTTCCGCCCGAGGACTGCCAACGTCGCGAGGAGCGCGTGGACCCCTGGTTGCAGCGCCTGATCAACATCATCTGGCGGGGGAGTTTCGAGCGGAATCTGCCTCCGCCCGACCTGGCCGTTTTGGATACGAACCGGCTGGTTTCCCTGGTGCAGCAAGTGGTCGAACAAGCCATCGCCGCCGGCCCGTGCGTCGTCGTGGGTCGCGGCGCGCCGTATTTTCTCCGCAACCGCACCGACAGCTTTTCCGTGTTTCTCTATGCCTCGCGCGAGCGCCGGTTCCGCCGCGTTCTGAAACGCACCGGCAATGAGACGGAGGCCATCGAACTGGTGGACACGATGGACGAGGAACGCCGGAAGTTCATCAAACACTACTTCGGCCGCGAGTGGCCCGACCCCCAGCTCTTTCACGTCATGCTCAACACCGCCATCGGCGACGACGCCACGGTAAAGGCGATTCTTTATCTGCTGGACGCCGCCAACCAAACGGAGGAGGGGCACAAGTCGTGAGGCCCGCGGCGGTTGCAGTCATTGCCAGTCTGGCCTTCGCCTCCGGGTGTGCCGTGGGCCCGGACTATCGGCCGCCCCAAGTGAACGTGTCGGCGCAATGGGCCTCGCCTCTCGCTGGCGGTGAAACGAACGGTCCCGCCGCCTTGGCCGCGTGGTGGAAAAATTTCTGTGACACCAACCTGGATGCTTCGATCACGTTAGCTGTCCACTCCAACCTCGATCTTCGCATCGCCGAAGCGCGCGTGCGCGAAGCCCGCGCCGAACGGGACGTGGTGGCCGGCGGCTTGTGGCCGTCTGTTGTCGGTTCCGCATCCTATTCCCGGAATCGCTGGGGTCAAAACAGCTTTCCGCCGGTGACTGGTGTGCCGCTGGATTACAACCTTTACAGTGCCGGTTTCGACGCCGCGTGGGAACTGGACCTTTTCGGCGGGACACGCCGGGCCGTGGAAGCCGCCAACGCTGAGATCGGCGCCGCGGAATACAGCCGGCGCGACGTTCTGGTTTCGTTGCTCGCCGAAGTCGCACGGAATTACATCGAGGCGCGCGGTTACCAGCAACGCCTTGCCCTCACCCGCCAAAACATCCGGGTTCAAAAAGAGATTCTGAGTCTGACCCGCAACCGTTATCAAAACGGATTGAGTAGCGATCTCGACGTCCAGCAAGCCACGGCGCTGCTGACAACCACCGAGGCGCAGGTGCCCTCGCTCGAAACCGGTTTTCAGCAATCCGTTCACCATCTCGCCGTGCTGCTCGGCCAGCCGCCAGGCGCATTGCTGAACGAAATGTCCGTCGAAAAACCTATCCCCGTCACGCTGCCGGAAGTGCCCGTGGGACTGCCGTCCGATTCGCTGCGACGCCGGCCCGATGTCCGGCGAGCCGAACGTGAACTGGCCGCCGCCACGGCGCGCATCGGCGTGGCCACGGCGGATTTGTTCCCGAAATTCTCCCTGACAGGCACGGTGGGTCTCGAAAGCGAGTCGCCGGGAAATTGGTTTGATTATGCCAGCCGGTATTGGTCCGCCGGCCCAACGTTGCAATGGGACCTTTTCGAGGCCGGCCGAATCCGCGCCAATGTCCGGGTTCAAAACGCTCGCCAGGAACAGGCGCTGGATTTCTACCAGAAGACGGTGCTGGTGGCGCTGGAAGACGCCGAAAATGCGCTCACCGCCTACGCCAAGGAACACGTCCGCAGGGAATCGCTGTCCCGCTCAGTGCAAGCGGACCAACAGGCATTGGCATTGTCGAATCAACTTTACAAAAGCGGCTTGGCGGATTTCCTGCGCGTGTTGGATTCCGAGCGTTCGCTTTACGCGACGCAGGATGCGCTTGTCCAAAGTGAGCAAACGATTTCTTTGGACCTCGTCCAGCTTTACAAAGCCTTGGGCGGCGGCTGGCAAAGTGGAACAACCGTAGCTTCACAGAACTCAAAATAGGAACTGTTCAGGATGTTCCTCAACCCGGCAGTCATGATCGGTCTCAAAGCGGTGAACTGGTCTGAGGCTGCGCCTCGTTAGTCAATCATAAAAACCAACATAAAAACCAACATGTGGAGTGTGGTTTTCATGGCTTCGAGTCGCTTTGAGGGTTTGAGTTTTCCCCGGTCGAGTCTTGTGGTGGAGGCATCGGCTCGATCACCAGCCAACGGTGTTTCCGGCACCGGTCACACCAGCCCCACCTTCGCCCGGTTCCGATGGCGCCGATGCGCGCCAAGCATGTGGCGGCATCCACGGTCAGGCCGCAGGCCGGGCAGCGGATCTGCCAGCCGGGAGCGAACCCGCGTCGAACGACCAGACCGATCAGCGTGAAAATCAGGCCAAGGAAAGAGAACAGCGCGACCAAATACGCCGCTAAACTGGCTACGCTCTTCATCTTGTGGGGCAAGGTGGCAAAGAAATAGGTGTTCACACAGAGCAACGGCATCAACAAAGCCAGACGCAGCGCCAGCCTGCGGCGGCGACGTGCCCGAAAAAGCGTATTGTCTGGGGACACGTTTGTGGCTGGCCCTGTGGCCCCGGATGTCGCCGGGCGGGAATCGATTCCCCGGCGAGCGTCCATGTTTCCCGACTTGGTTTGCTCCGCCCGACGCGCAGCACCGGCGCTTTCCGTGGCTGAAGCGCCTGGAACATTGGCTTGCCCCTGCCAGAGAACGAATGGCCAGAGTGCGAACACCGCCAGCCAGTATGACTGTTTCAGTACCAATACGGCTGCACTCATCATCCCAGCGGAGAAAAACTCGCGTGCGGTCGGATCGTTGGCGTGAGGCGCCGCCGCGAAATTTCCAATCGCGCATCCCGCAGAAAAGGCGGTCGCGCCTTTGGCCGCAATCCAACCCAAAGCCACCGCTCCGAATGCCATACTCCCAACTGCCAGCGCGCCAGAGGCGAGTCCGCCCAATGCCAGCAGACCGACAGCACCCAATCCCATTCCCACAAATCCAGCAGCCAACCCGCCGAAGGCAATCCATCCTGCGGCAAACAGCACACCGCAAGCTGCGTCTCCGATCGCAATCCACCCGCAAGCCACCTCGAACTGCCCTGCGTAATAGTCACCGAATTTCACGTGCAGCAACGGTAGTCCGAACAAACACCAACGCGATTGGTACTCGAAGGCGCGGCGTCGCGGATGCCAGTTGAATTCCGCCGGCGTCGGTCCCGTTTCCGCGCATCGCAGCACCCGCAGCCGCCTTCTGCCCCACCAGACAAAACCCAGAAGCCCCCCGACGTAAAGCATGGCCAGTGCTCCGATTACCGCCGCATAGGCCGTCGCATGTGATTGGGCGAGCGGAAATCCGAAAAGCGCGAACGCAAAGAGCACGATGGCAAAGTTAAAGACGTAAAGGAGGCCAACTCGCACGAGCGCCATTACCAGCGCGCGCTCAGGCTCTGAGCGAGCGCCGTCCATGCTTGCTTTCAAGCCGAGCATGGCAGCCAGTCCGCCCACGACGGCTCCCGCTACAGATGACAAGCCGCCCAATCCCATCGCGGATTTCGTCGCGCCCGCACTTTGGGCAGCCGTCGCCGCACCTGCAACGGCGGCTTTGCCGGAAGTCGTGAACAACGGCAATGCCGCCAGCACACTCACCGTGAACGCCTTGCCCGGTCTCGTGCGCTTCAACGCGCCCTCGACGAATGCCGCCATCTTCTCCGTCAGCAACTTGCGCCCGCGTGACAAGCGTTGCTTCACCGCGTCTTCGGTCAATTCCAGACTCTGCGCGACAGCTCCGATGGATTGTTGCTCACGATAAAAAAGAATCAGCGGCTCGCGATAAAGTTCCGGGATGCATTCGACCGCACGCCAAAGAATGGCTTCTTCTTCTTCGCTGATGGCGCGGTCGACCGGTAGAGGTTCCAGCGCGGGTAACGCGTGTGCCGTCTCCAATGGCTCGGCAGCGTGGCTTGGTTCTCGTCCTTCCTTGTGAAGCGCGTCATAGATGTGGTTGCGCGCAATTCGACACAGCCATGGACGCAGCTTGGCCGGTTCACGCAAAGCGCTCAGTTGCTTCCATGCAGCGACGAAAATCTCCTGTGCCAGGTCTTCACTCAGGCTCAGGTTGCCAGTGGCGCTGTAAGCCAGCGAGCACACCAGCGACTGATATCGCGTGACGATATGGCCGAACGCATCGCAATCTCCAGTCAAACTTTCGCCGACCAAATCCGCATCGGTGGTTTCTGCACTGAACATCGCTTCTGCGGTCATCATGTCACCACATAAGTCTGAAGAACAGCCGGAAAGGTGACAGAAAGGTCAGAGAAAGGAGATCCACTGCAGTTTTCAACTGCGTCTTTGAACATGCCGCTTCCGGTCATGCGTGGCGCGTCAGTCGGATAGAAGCGCCAGATAAGCGGCGCCTCTATCCGACTTTATTATCCAGCGTATTGCTCGCGACAGCGAACCAGCTCATTTGGAGCACCTGACTGACAAGGCTTGGGAAGCCCATTCCCGGCAGCCGCACCATCTTATTTTCGATTTTCGATTTGCGATTGACGAATCCCCGCCAGGCCGCGCGTGCGGGCGCAACTGATGTTCTCGATCCTGAGTCAGTACACCAGTTTGCCGTCGCATCTGAATGGGTTCAGCTTGTTTTATTCTCTCGCTTCTTTGAGCTTGTGTTTTGGATTTTTGAGTTGCCTCCCGACCTCCAATCTCTATAGTGAATGTATGAAGACTGGTTCCAAGTTTCTTGGCTTGTGCGCAATCGTTGGGTGCGGTGGCTTGGCCCACGCTCAAGTCTGGCAGCCGGTTAGGGTGGACTTATTGGCGCCCGTCAGCCTGGTCACGACCGGTGGGATTACCTATGCCGAATACACGTGGGGGTTGGGCGGCTGCGAGGCGGTGGACAGCATCGGGCCCCTCATCCGCAACGGCAGCGATTTCTCGTTCGATTTCGACATCGAAACGGAAACCGGAGTGGTTTGCCCGGAGTTTATCGTCGTTGAATTGAACACCGTCGTTTTAGGCGCGTTGGCTCCGGGCGACTACACCCTGACAACAACCTCTTGGGGCATGCCGGTCGCGACCAATACCTTCACCATTCCGACAAACTCCACGCCAATGCTCCAACCCATCGGTTTTGCCGCCGACGGATCGTTTCAAATACAGTTGAACGGAGTCACCAGCGTGGGTTACGTCGTCCTGCAATGCTCGACAAATTTCGTGGATTGGACTTCGCTTTCGACCAATTCAGTTGGGGAGCCGTTGATTGACACCTCCCCTGTCTTGCCCGGCTGTCGCTTTTACCGCGTGCAAATTCTCCAGACAGTGACTCCCAGTCCCGGCTAGTTCCTCCTGGGGAACGGCCGGGCTGGGGTTTTTCTAAAGCATTGTTTTCCAGTCAATTCCCCAAGGGAGAACCGGCATATGTTCCCCTTTCCGAGGAGGTTGTGCAGGCCTCTCTACTGCGGTTTGTTCACTCATGGTAACACTCCACTGAACATTGGAGTGTCAACCATTTTTCCCTTCACTTTGGTCTCATGATCTGGTCGTGGCCAGCGGATTCCCGACCAACGCGACGGACGAGGCGAGCGAGCTGCCCAAGAGCAACAAGAGGGAATATTTTAGAAGGTTCACAAAAGAGTGGATTGAGCGTAATCAAGCGAAAGACCTGAGGCAAGCGAAGCAATTGGTTGGTTGCATAAGGCACACCGATGCTCTCATCGGAAATCACCTTGCCGCTGTCCTACCGATCGCCTTCGTTTTTCTTCAATACAAATTGTGCCCATGTCAACTGGAACTGCTATGCTTTGCCAGATGGCACACAACCCAATGGCCGGATGACATCCCGTATGGTCAAAAAAGTCATGCAGCTTCCCGGTAGTAGAATTTCAGCAACCCTCCCGGGCGCTTACAAATGTGGATCTGGCCGGACGATTCACCGATCCGGTCCGCCGGCGCGGAAAACAGAATCATTCACCTTTCATGAACACCGAAAATCTTCATCGCTCATGTGAACTTCGGAACGTGTCTTGGAGGAGACTGACTTTTTCGGCCATTCGACCCAGCAGCCTCGCCGCGCTGCTTTGGATGGCGGCCGGTCAGGGTCAAGTGGCATTTTGCGCGGATGGGGCGGAGACCGGCAAAACCAATGTGGCGCCCTTCGTGGCGCTCAAGGCGGAACCGTTCCCTTTGCAAAAGGTGCGGCTCTTGCAAGGCCCTTTTCAGCACGCAATGGAACTGGACCACGCATATCTTCTATCACTCGATCCGGATCGGTTGCTCCACAGCTTCCGGCTGAACGCGTGTTTGCCTTCCACGGCCAAGCCCTATGGCGGCTGGATGACTCCGGGTCGCGTAAGCTGTGCTGAATTTGTTGGGCACTACCTGTCAGCCTGCGCGATGATGTACGCCAGCACCGGCGACGAGCGGCTCAAGGAAAACGTCAACCGGGTGGTGAGCGGCTTCAGAGAGTGCCAGGAGAAATTGGGGACCGGCTACCTGCACACCAAGCCGGACAATTTCACCACCCGCGGCGAAGCCCCACTGGGGTTATGGTACCAAATCCACAAGATCATGGCCGGCCTGTTGGACGTGTGTGTGTATTGCAACAACGCGCAGGCCCTTCAAGTCGCCCACAGGCTCGCCGATTGGGCCAAGACCGGAACGGACAAGCTAACCGATGATCAGATGCAGAAGATGCTCGCGATCGAACACGGCGGCATCAACGAGGCTTTCGCGAACCTGTATGCCCTCACGGGCGAACAAAAGTATCTCAAGCTCGCGATGCGGTTCAATCATATGGAGGTGATCGGCCCGGCTTCAAACCGGGAGGACAACCTCACCGGCAAACACGCCAACACCCAAATTCCGAAATTCGTCGGCACAGCGCGCGAATACGAGTTGACCGGCCAGGACTGGCTCAAGACCGCTTCGGAGTTTTTCTGGGACACCGTGGTCAAAGAACGTTCCTACGTGATCGGCGGCAACAGCATTGGGGAGTTTTTTTCCGCGAAGGAAAAGCTTTCGTTGGCTCTGGGGCCGGATACCTGTGAGACCTGCAACACCTACAACATGCTCAAATTGACGCGCCACTTGTTCTCTTGGCAACCCCGGGCGGAGTACGCCGATTACTACGAGCGCGCGCTCTATAACCACATCCTCGCCTCGCAAAATCCTGAAACTGGAATGATGTGCTATTTCCTTCCGCTGGCCTTCGGTCAGAAAGAGTACTCCACTCCCGAGGACAGCTTCTGGTGTTGCACCGGCACTGGCGTTGAGAACCACGCGAAATACGGTGACAGCATCTACTTTCATCAGGGCAAAACGGCGCTCTTCGTAAATCTGTTCATCGCATCAGAACTGCGTTGGCCCGAGGCCGGCATCGCCTTGCGACAGGAGACGATGTATCCCGATGAAGGACGCACACGGTTCGTGTTCACCTGCGAAAAACCCGTTGAGCTTGGCTTCCATATTCGACACCCGTATTGGGCAACTTCAAGGTTTGAGATCAATCTCGATGGTGGGAGACAAACGGATGGCAGCGAACCCGGAACTTATGCGGTCGTCGAGCGCACTTGGAAGAATGGGGACACTGTGGAAGTAAAGATGCCTTTCAGCCTTCGGACGGAAGGGTTTCGGGACAACCCGCGCCGCGTCGCCTTGATGTATGGCCCGCTGGTGCTATGCGCGGAAACGCACAGACACAATGAGTATCCTTATCCGGCCATGATCACTGGCCAGGGCGGGCTGCCGGCGGGCCTTGAGCCGGTGTTTGGCCGTCCTTGCACATTCGCAGCTTCATCACGGGTTCTACGGACGGCCGAGGGGAACGCCGACAACGTGATCCTAAAGCCAATCCACAAAATGCATGGCAGTCGCGAGTACGTGGTCTATTGGAACGCGTTCACGCCGGGCGAATGGCAGACAAACGAAGCGCAATTCAAAACGCTCAAAGCCCATACGGTCGATCGTGTCCTTCCCGGCGACAATCAGAGCGAGCGCCAGCACGATTTGCGAGGCGAGAATATCGGCACGGACGGGAAGAGTTGGCGTCACGCCGTGGGCGGCGGTTGGTTCTCTTGGGATCTGAAGGCTCTTCCAGGTCAGCCACAGGAGTTGCGAGTCAAGTATTGGGGCAGCGACACCGGGGGACGAGAGTTCGACATCCTGGCGGACGGCGAAAGGCTGGCGACAGTGAAATTGGACAATAATAAACCGGGTGAGTTCTATGGGGAGACGTACCCGATTCCAGACCGAGTCACGCGGGGCAAGGAGAAAATCACCGTCAGGTTCCAGGCGCACCCGGGAAAAATCGCGGGCGGAGTTTTCAGCTGCGGCATATTCACCTCGTCTGACAAAAACGCTGCTGCACAACCAGCGGCAAGAAGTGAGTGACGCGGGGGCGGTAAATTGAACCGCCTTGCACACATCGTTCAACTCGAATCAGCATACACCAACGAATCAGTGTTCCGAACATGTCACCACAAACAGTAACAAGGGCTGTCCCACGCCAGAGAAGACTCCGGTTTAAGATCACCCGAATTGGCCTGCAGGCGTACAAAAAAGGTGGATTGCCGGGATTTTGAAATGGTGAGCAAATCGAAGGTGCTGTGAACGCTTCAGAAGAAACACGTCGGGATTATCCAGCCTTGCTTATTTTCCTCATGGTCTCCGCCGTGGCGCACTCCGATACGGTATCGCACGTCATCTCCGACCCGGAGCCGGTAACAGCCAAAGGGAGCAACACGGTAATCGGTAAAACACCTTTGCCGGACCAGGTTCCGTACCTGAACAAAAAGGAAGACTTCTTTATTGGGAACGGGATGGCCGGCGGCGGCGGGGCCGCGGATGGCAAGTGGGATTTTTTGGTGGGACCGGACTACACCTGTCCGAATTATCTGAGCAACGAGGAGATCAGACTGGTGATTGATGGTGCGCAACGATCAGTGACCATGAATGTGCACCGTGCCCGGAATACGGGGATCTTCTACGGGCTGACGACCATCGAGGATATGGAAGTCTGCCTGATCGATCATGCGAGTCGCGGCGAACCCTGGACGGCGAGGCTGGTGATGATCAAAAACAAGTCTGCCACGGCCGCGCACAAGATCAGCATTCAGGCCCATGTCACACCGCAGACGGGTGAGGGAAGAAGCGCTTCAATGGTCGGGGATTCCAGCGGTCGCGCCACTGGCGTCAGCCTGAAACTGGATACGTCTCTCAATTGCATGGTGAATAGGTTCTGCCAAAACTGGGCTAACCGGTATGCCCTGATCACCTTCAATGAACCGGCTACCACCGCGACCAACGACGGCGGCACCTATATCTTCGATGCCGGGACCAGGAGTATCGCCCCCGGCGGTTCTTACAACGCAGCCTTGTACCACTACATGCACTATGACGACAGAACTGACAGCGACTGCATCAACCTTATCCGGGAAAGAAACGTGGTCAGCGACGCCGAAAATTGCATCAACCAGTGGCAAAACTGGTTTGCAGGCGTTGACGCCAAGTATTCTCTGAACCACATCAAAGATCAGCGGGCGCGGGACATCGTCGAGGGAGGCTTGGCGACCATCAAGATGAATCAGTCCCGCGACGGAGGAATCGTCGCCAATGAAAGAGGTTACGACATGTCCTACGTGCGTGACGCCTACTGTGGTTTGCGGGGACTGAGTGAGAACGGGCATTTCGATGAGTTGAAGAGTTTTATTCTATGGCTGAACCACAAGTATTCTGTTCACGGCTTCATTCCCAACGCTGCCCCCGGCGGAAGCGATACCTACGCGCATCGGAGCGGCAACGGCAGCGGGCCGTGTCCTGAAGCCAACGCAGCGGTTGAGGTCACAGCGCTGTATCTCCTGGCGGCCAGGGACTACTACAACGCCACCCACGATCTGCAGACACTGGCTAACGCCGACAATTCGCTGAGGTATGCGATGGACATTCAATTGAAGCAAGCCGTCATGAGCGGCTACAGATTGGAATTCAACGGCGACGAAACCGAGCTTTGTGGCGCGGTTGATGTCAGTTCGGCGGGCTTTGACTGGAAGTTGTCCCGCTACTGGTCCATGACCTCCATCGCCCTGTGCTCGGCTTCGCTGGATTTCTACATCCAATACCTGACGGCGAAAGGGGCCAACCCGGCATCGTATTTGAACTTGCGGGACCACCGGATCCTCAACCTCAACGACGAACTTGGCAGGCTGAAGGATGCCCTGGAGAAGGATTATTGGCGGACTGATGTGCCGGAATTTCCAGGCGGCTTTCACGACTGGTTCCGGGTCAAGAGCGACGGAAGTTGGCCGCAAGCTCCAGTCGTCAATTTTGCCCTCTTCCCGCTCTACTACGGAACACCGTTGAAATATCCGGATCGTGCGAGTAAAGACGTTTCCGCCGTCAAGCAGTACTTCAATGAGACGACCCGTTTACTGCCGTTGATCGCGGTCTCGGGCGGGAAGTCACTTGGACACGATCTCGGTTACCTGCTATGGGGTCTTGTCGCAGTCGGCGATTCCCAAAGAGCTGCTGTTTACGACGCGCTGGTCAATGGCCCCACTGCTGGATGCTGGGGCACGTACAATGAATCCTACGACGGGGATGGGGTGCCGAACGCCAATAATGGTTTGCGCAGTTTTGAGACCGGCGTGAATATCAGCGCCATAGCCAAGTACTGGGGACTGGGCGGTGGCCCCATCTCGGAGACCACAGCGACCCCAACGTCCATCCCGCCGGGAACCTGGGTGCCGATCGACGACAATCACAACGCCATCACCTATTCCGGGAGTTGGAACTACAGCACGACGAGCCAAGGGTATTACCTGGCTACTTGCCACTTTTCCAATGCAGCAGGCAGTTACGCCGAGTATACATTCACTGGGACCGCCATCAGGTGGATCGGAGGCAAGAACGACAACCATGGAGATGCTGAGGTTTATATCGACGGTGCGTTGCGAACAGGCGTGAACACCCGCGCCTCATCCTGGCTTCGGCGGCAGGTGCTTTACGAGGAGTCGGGGTTGCCGAACACCAGACATACCATCAAAATCGTGGTGAAGAACGGAGGGTTTCAGGACGTTGACTCGTTTGTGTACCGCACCGGCGGATCGCTGCCATGATCTGCCGCGGAGCCGATTCCTGTTACCGGAAGTCCGCCTGCCGCTACCCACAGCTAGGCCCAAAGACGCAGCCCAATCAAGCCCCAGTAACCCATATAGATGGCATCAGCCGCCACGGCGGCTGCAACCAGGACGGAATGCCAATAAGCCACGCGGTTCATGACCGCATGCCTTTCGCGATAGACAACATAAAGACTCGCCGCCGCCATAAGTGCGAAGGCAATGCTCGAAAGCATGATGCCAACCGTGACCCAGGAGCAGACTCCCAATGTCCACAAATCATTCCTATAGATAAAGAAGAGGCCAAGAAACGCACCCAAAGAGAGTGTGCTAAGCAAAGGCATGACCCGCACTGACAACGGACCGGCGTCGCGCAGTTGGCCCAACACCTTTCTCGCACCCCAAACCAGCGCGAACAGCGGCGAACTTAGCATGAGCAGGGCAATCAGGCCGAAGCCAACGCGCTGTCCCCAGACCCGTAACGCGGAAACTTGCTTGAAAGTTCCATCATTGGATTGGACCAGTATCTCTCCATCGGCATCCGGCAACAAGGCGAGTGTCGCCGCCGACTGATTCACCCTGCGAAACAGTCGCTCCGTCACGGGCACCCATTGCTCGTGATGCAGGCCATAGGTCGTTATGGAGAGCCCATGGTCCGTGAAGACGAGTCTCCCTATGTTGAGCAAGCGCTCCAGTGCATAAAACATCTGCACGCGAGGGCTGATTCCCTGATAATATCCTGCATAGTGCCGCTGCAGTTCGGCCGGAACCGACGCCACCGGCGGCAAAGCCGGCGGAGTCAGATCGCGAATGAGATAATGACGGACCAATTCTCCAATCCCGCGCAGCGCTTTGCCGCTCCCCGAATTGATCATGACGGCGTAGCCGCGGCCGTAGTCCGGAAGATAAGCCATCTCGGTGAGTCCGCCCATGACTCCGCCGTTGTGTCCGCGAAATACAAAGGCGCCTTCAAAGCTGGGGTAATTATACAGCCCGTATCCGGCGACCTTGCCCAATTTTGCCGACGGCAAACTTTCCTTGGTTTCCATGCGCTCGATGGACGCGGCCTGGAGCAGTTGCGTGCCGTCCAGACTGCCCCGCTGGAGATAGAACCGCACATAATTGGCCATGTCCTTTGCCGACGCATTGACGGCGCCGGCGGGCCGGAAACTGATATTCCAATAAGGATACGGCGTGATGCCGTCGGAATGATACAGCCTGGTCAGCCGCTGCTGCACTGCCGGGGTATAAAAATAACTGGCGGTATCCATGTGCAGCGGATTGAAAAAATGTTCCTGCACATAATCCTCAAAGCGCTCCCCGGAAACCTTTTCGATGACCGCCGCCAGGACGGCGGGTCCGGAATTGCAGTAAGCCATCCGCGAACCGGGCGGCCAGCGGCAGACACGCGAAGACGCGCCATAGGCCAGGGCATCCTTCAACGCGATGGGCGTTGGATCATTGAGCGCATACTCCCGCAGATGGACGTCGTCAAAACCCGAAGTGTGTTCCATCAAGTGGACCAGGCGCACGGGATCGGTTGCCTCCCACGGATTGCTAAAGGCCACGTCAGGCACCCATTGTCGCACCGTGTCCGACAGTTTGAGTTTGCCTTTTTCCTGCAATTGGAGCGCCGCCAGGGCTGCGAACGACTTGGAAACCGAGCCGATGCGAAAAAGGGTGTCGGCGGTGACCGGTTGATTGGCGGCAACGTCGGCTTTCCCGAGGCCCGCCACCCACTCCGCCTTGTCGCGGGAGACGATGGCTATGGCGACTCCTGGAGTTCGGGTTTCTTTCAAGACTGTTTCGATCGCCGCTTGCAACTCCGGAATGGATTTGGGTCCACTCTTACTGTCCGCCCCGAATGTGTTGAACAAGGCCGTGACCGATAACAGCAGCGCAGTCGCAATTCGCTTCGTCGGGAGTGCCATCGCCAGAACTGATACCGGTGGGAATTCCCTTAGTGATGGTGGCGCGGCAAACGGGGATTGGTGTTCAGAAACGTGGTTCCAGTTCACTTTTGCGACGGTATTTCTTGGCTGCCGATCATGTCAATCCGATTGCCGGGTTTATTGCAAGGTGGTTTTGGGACGGTTGCCGACATCCCGCTTTTCAACCTCGATGCGCTGTTGCAGAAACGCGCAGATGGCGAACCGAATTTTGTCGAGGCACAGGGGACTGTTCGTTCGACGCACGAGTTTGGACCCACGATCGAGTTCTCGCCACCCACAAACCCGCAGGCACCCTTTGACCTAGTGGCCTGCCCATTGCGCGCGGTAGAAGCGCACCGAGTCAGGGACGGAGAAGACCAGGTTGCTGGAACTGCCGATCAAGGTGTTTGTTGAGATGGGCGTCCAGTTTGCCAACGGGATAGTTAAATCCGTGCTGTAGAGAATGACATAAGTCATTCCGGCCTGACCGTTGAGGGTGAAGTTGAAGGACCCCGGAGGCGACATGCTGCCGCCGGTCAGCGTAGGAGCCGGCGGCGCGGCAACTCCCGGCAATACCAACAGAGTAATGCTCTGGGCCGGGACGGTCGTGTTCAGAGAATTCGCGGTGACCGTGAGATTGCTCAGCTGGCTGATGGTGTTGGCCGAGGTGAGTTGCCACACCTGGGCCGTGCCGCTGGAATAGAAACCGGAAATGGTCATGGTGAACGGCTGAACGCCCGTGAGCTGCTTGTTGATGACCATCACCGTCAGTGCGCCATCGGAGGAACGCACTGCGGCAAATGAGGAAACCAGATCCACATTGGTGGAAACTGTATCGAAGACGCTGGTATCGCCGAAGGTGGATTTGTTCCCGTCGTAGTTACGGTACATTTTCATCGCGTTGTAGGTCGGCGTACCCGTGTCCGGCACCTCCCAGCGCGTGGCTAGGTCGAGACCCTGACTGCCGAAAATTCCGAGAATGTCCGCTTGGGCGGTCGCGCCGTTGATATAGCCGTCTGCACCCCAACTGTACTCGGTTACGCCAATTTTTGTGCCCGGATAATAGGAGGCCACCCAGTTCTTCATGCGCGGGATCAGCATGATCACCTGGTCGATCCAGCTCGGATCGACATAGTTCGTATCCCAGAACACGCGGGTGGTCTGATTGCGCAGAAGTGATGTCGTCGTAGAGACATCCGTGCTGCTTCCAACGTCGCCTTCCTGCGGATAGCAATGCAACGTGAAGTAATCCAGCAAACGCTGTCCCGTATTCGTGTCATGCTGATGAAACTGGTTGAGCAGCCACGGCATGTAATCCCACCCGCCGTTGGTGGCACGGTCGGGATAGTCTGCCGGGTTGTAATCGTTGTGCTGGCCGGCCCATTGCTGGTCGTAACCACTGTAAAAATAGCCGTCCCAGCCCCATTCTTCCGGACCCAGCACCAGCGCGTTGGGGTCGTTGGATTTCACCATGCTCGCGGTCGCAAGTATTTTGGTCCAGATTTCCTGCATCGTCGGCCCAACCGGATGGATGTCCTGGTGTGTGGAAAACCAGATGCTGTGCTCGTTGTCCATCAGGTAATAGCCAACCCCGCCGCTGGTGGACGCCCCCCAATTGCCCATCAGATGCTGCACGTAGGCCTGCTCAAAGGCGGTGTTGGTGGGGAAATTCGCGTCATTAGGATTGTTCGTGGTGATGAGCCAGGTGGCGCCCGTGCTAGCATTGGTGCCGACACCGTCGCCGGCATTGGTCAGGTATGGGTCCACGGAGGTCTGCGGGCCGTATTTGGTCACCGCATAACTGTAGAGGATGCTCCGGTTGGCCCCGAGCATGGGCGCCCACCCGATCATCGGGATTGTTATCATCGGCTGGGCTCCGCCGCTCTTGCTGTTGGCCACGAAGCTGTCCGCGGTGGCCCCGGGCGTCGAGCTCGAATCGGGGTAGCTCTCGAAATACCAATCGGCCCCTTTGCCGTGGGCATTGATTTGCCAGTTATACGTGGTTTCTTCGTTTCCGCCCGACCGGTTCATCGTGAAATTCAGATCCGAAAGCTGGTTCGACGTCGCAAAGGCCACCCCGTAAATCTGCGGACTGATCGGATGCTGATTCAGTTGCGCGTCGACGCTTACCGCAACGGTGGTGTTCGTGACCGGTGGGGGTGGTGGCGTCCCATTCGTGAGCAGGGTCATATCGTCCACGTAAAACACCGGCAGCGCCGAAGCTGATTGGCTTTGGATCCAAATCCCGTCCAGATTGGGGCTGCTGGCGACTCCGAGAGCAGAGAGAGAAACGGTGATCTGCTGCCAAGTGTTGGCGGAAGGCGTGAAGTTATATTGGTTCGCTGTGACTGTTTCACCAAGGGTAGCCCTCACCGCCAGCGACTGGCCTCCAGTTGGGCCGCCATTGACCCAAAAAGTAAGATTCGTGTAAGGAGTCGAGTTGAAGTCGGCGTGCTCCAGGTACAGCCCAGCATATCCGTTCGTCATGGTAATTGAGATCGAGCTGGATCCGCTATGGATGTACTGGCTATTGGCATTGTAACTAAAATTGATGGTCGAGCCCCAACTCCAGTTATTCCAACTATTTTGGAGCGAATCGGTGTAAATCGCCATGTTCGTCTGGGCGGCCGCCCCGGAGATCATGCCCGCCAACAGCAGGAGACACGGCCAACCCCGACTCGCTCCTGACTTTACACAACGGTCATGTCTAACACTGGAAGTCTGGTTTTGTTGGGGATTCATGGGGTTGGCAGTTTTCATCGTCATGAGCCTATTTGGAAAGCGCGCAAGAGCGCTAACCGGATTCTGTCACTATCTTGCCCAGGATTGTGCGGTGAATTTGGTTCAATCAACACGTTCCGCTCTTAAACCCGCGCATATATTACCATAAATTAACCTCCTTGGCTAGGCCTTAGCTACATAACACTAACGTCGATGCAGGGAATTCGCCGAACCGGCGACCACGTCGTTATGAACGATAACCCAATATCAACACAACTAACCTCTGACAATTTGGGAACTGATTTCTGGAACAATCTGGTAGCAGAGTTGGCTTGATCGGGGCTTGGAATCTGTGTAAGTTCATCTTCAGTAGAAGCAGCGATAAAAAAGTTGTCACACCTCTGACGCCGCTACGACCGGGGCTGATCTCCTCCCGACGTAGCGGCGTCTCCGCTCAAGCCTGTTTAGGCTGAAACTCGCTCCTGTCGTTGGCAAAAATCACATCCAGTCTGAAAACACTGGGCTTCCAAGACGTTTCCCGGAATCCTCTGCCGCATGATTGGTTGGCTGACTGTTGTGCTCCGTCTGGATTTTGACCTGGGATGTTCACGCGGCGAAGCCGAAGAGCAGGGACCGCAAAACCGCCAAAATCACATCGAACATAACGGAGCCAACTTTGGTCGACGATATTGAAAAATCAACGTTTTCCAACGACTATGGAGTTTTCGCCACCTACAAGGGTTGTGCTTGAAACAAATCCATGGACGTGCTCTCCTTCGCTCGGTGCAAATACAAGTGATGGATGGTTTCCAGCGGGTGTTTGCGAACGTCATTTCCTTTCTTGCTCTCGGGTTGGCGGCGACAATCCTCCAAACGAGTTTGGAGGCACAATCCACATCGGGAATTGCAGACACGGCGAACCCTAATGCGTTGCCGGATGCCAAAGCCATTCTGAAGTACCTGCACAGTCTGCCCTTCCGGGCAGACAAGAAACTCATCTCAGGACAGTTCGAGTCGTGGGGAAACGACGTGAAACTGCTGTCCAGCCCAAGCAATAACCTAACAGTCATCCACGAACAGACGGGCAAATGGGTCGGTCTCGTGGGAGTGGAGTACCATGCGGGCGGCGTATTCCCGGCCGAACCCAATAAGTTGTGCATCGAATACTGGCGCAAAGGCGGCCTGGTACAGATCTATCTCATCATGCGCAATCCCGCTGCGCCGGGTTCGTTCAACGGCGGAGGCAAGTGCGACATCAACTTCGTGTTGGATTCCAAACATGAATTCCATCGTTTCTTCTTCAGTGAACTGGACGAGGTGGCTGCCGGACTGGCCACGTTGCAAGAAAACGGAGTGATCGTCTTCCTTAACCCGTTCGCGGAGATTTCTGCGGACTGGTTCTGGTGGGGCGGTTCGGATCCCGAGAAATGCAAAGCCCTTTATCGAGCCACATTTGATTACCTGGTAAAATCAAAACATTTGAACAACATGCTTTTTGTATTCGAACCCAGCAGCAGTCATAAAAACGCCGCGGCGTACTACCCGGGCGATGCGTATGTGGACATGATTGGCATTTCTTGCTTCGTCTCTTGGGACCAGAAGCTTACCCCTGCGTGCATCCCGGCATATGCGGCACTCCAGAAGTTTGGGAAACCTCTGGCGTTGAGCCAATGGGGACCTAGGCGCGGGCGGGACCAGGTAGGCAAGGACGAGCCTCCTGGGAACAATCTGAAACTGGTAAGAGGGGTTCAAGACTATTTTCCGCAGATCACCTGGTGGATGAACTGGAATTACGCGTACGCGATATGCTCTGCCGAGAATTCCAACGTGCATGCCACCGAGTTGCTGAACCATCCGCGGGTGGTCAACCTGGACGACTTGGCTTGGAAACAAATGCGTTAACCCTTAGAGCGTGTTTGAAAACTCATCACGCTTTCGCCAGGCGTGCCACCATCAATCGGATCATGGCCAGATAGACGATGATTTCGCCGGTCTGGGCTTGGCGTTCGTAGTCTCGATTCAAACGGCGGTAGCGCCCCAGCCAGCCGAACGTGCGTTCGACAACCCAGCGCCGCGGCAGTACTCGAAACGTGTGCAACTCTGATCGTTTCACGATCTCCACGGTGCAACGCCAGAGTTGACGCGCCCACTCGACCAGCGCTCCGGCGTAGCCTGTGGGTAGCGAGAACTCCATCGCGGGTCCAAACTCGTGCGTCGAACGAACAATCTGCAAGACGGGCGGAGACCGAGTGTCGGTTGGGCGCCAACTCAAAACTGGGGCGGGTGCCTGCGAGGGTTAGGCAACTGCCGCGCGCCCGTCTCACTTCCCTTTCCACCACACCCGGATGTCGTCCGCGGCTTGATGCGCGAGCGAAGGGATGCCCTGAACCCCCTCGCGCAATTCCGGGAAATAATGGACGGCCAGCCATAGGAGGGCGGCGACAACCGCGAGCCACACTGCCGCATCCAGAATAAACACGAAGGACCAGGCCCATCTCGGCTTGCCAAAACCCCGATAGCACGCGCGTCGCGTCGCTTTCAGCGGCGCCGCGAGAATGCAGTAGACGATGAACAGTAGCAGAGCCGCGACCCACGCCGGTACGTTCGCCGGCAGCGCCAGCCCGAACACGGTGCCGGTCGCTAGCAACGAGATCAAGGCGCAGATCCACAGGACCGTCGCCGCGCCGTGCAGCAACGAGAGCAAGGGCAGCGCGAAGCCCATCCCGGGATGGAAGGGGGCATGCTCCGCACAATAACTATGCCAATTATGCCGCCACTGATCCGCGTTCGCGCGCATTTCTCGCTTGAATCGGCGCTTCCATTCGCGGCGCGCCTTACGGTCCG
>Ga0181527_1000211_pt1 | contig 67441 bp, 57 predicted proteins | sample PEATcosm2014_Bin_30_FD_119762 | JGI IMG/M metagenome (GOLD analysis project Ga0181527, IMG submission 119762) | Peatland microbial communities from MTU Mesocosm Facility, Houghton, MI, USA - PEATcosm2014_Bin06_60_metaG | ecosystem: Environmental > Terrestrial > Soil > Wetlands > Peat | place...
ATCACTATCTCAAGCCATGGACCGACTATTACAACCATGAGCGACCACATGGTAGCCTCAACTACAAGCCGCCCATCAGCCGTTCCGAGATCGGTACAACGTCTTGACCATCTACAGGCACCCTCATTTATGACTCATGGAATCTGCACCATTGCCGGTGCAATTCCCGCGCCTGGGTTTCGCCTTTTTTCGCCACAGCGAAACGGTTATATTATTGATTCCATGCATGTTATCTGATTCGGTTTTCGGCTTAAAAGGCGAAAATGGGATAAACTTTTGTTGCATTTTGCGCCTACGGCGGAGCTAACTCATGGTTTATGAGTTGGTTGCGGAAGTGGTGGAGGCGAAAAGATGCTGTTTTTGGCTGTCAGCGGACAGGGGTCAGAGATCAGGGATTAGCGGTCAGTTGTCAAAGATCGAATCGGCATTGCCTTTTGATTGTTTCCATTGTGCGCCAGGAGGGGGAAATAATCTGCAAAAAAGTGGTCAGTGGTCAGGGATTGTCTTACCCATCTCAAAGTCGAGATGTGGACTCCTGACAGAGAGATACCACGCGGCCTCCGTTGACGGGCGAATCTACGAATCATCGCGAGTGACCTCTGAAGCCCGACCTGCTTCTTATCTACAAAAAACCGGAGGATTCTACATTGCGGCTGGTGCGCATCGGTTCTCACAGCGAAGTTTTTTATAACCGGTCTCATAAACCATCGGCGTTGAGTCACGAAATGCATGAGACCCGCCTTGTTGGCGGGTCTCACAGCCGACAAAATGGAGTCTAGGCTATTTATGAGACCGGTTGTAGCGGAAGACGGACGGTCGAGGTTCGTGGTCTCCCAGGTCCCGAAAAGCGAGGGACCGGGGGCACCCGACCATAAGCCGCAATCCTATACAATTCCTGAGAATGATTGGGAACGCTGCCGATGCCCCTCTACAGGAATGCCGTCGATCTGATTCGAGCCAACTTCGAGGAGATTTCCAAGGGGGCCAAGCCGCGCGGGGTTGCCATCGGTTCACTCACTGACCAGCAACTGGAGGAGATCAACCGGGCGCGAGCGGCCCACGTTCCGCCGCTTCCGCCGGTGAGCGGAGAGGTTCTTTTCTACGGAAGGCATCTATACAAGAGCCGTGTCGTACGCGACGGCTATTCGGTTGAGGATGTAATCGATCAGATTGCGAGCGCGATGGATGCAGCGGCCGTCTTCGTCCACCATCCTATCAATACGATTCTTCAGAATCAAAGTGGCCGAGCTGACCGTTACGGAAACATGGTGAAGGACTTGGCGGTCTTCGAGTGCAGCGCACGACATCCGCGGCCTGAGCTTTTCTCGGTCATGCCCAAGGGCGACATGAACAAACCAGCCACGATGAGACCCAAAAGGTAAAGGGCCGCTTGCGCGGCCCTTTGCCTGGATTTCAAGCGGTTCGCCCGGGTAACAAATTCAGTCCGGCAGCACCAACCACTCACATACATTATCGGCGAATGCCGGAAATTCGTCAATCAAAATCTTTGATCCAGAGTTCCTCCCAACTCTCAGAATCGAGGCGCACGGCTGGTTGGGAAAAGGGGGACGGAGGGTTGGGGTTCGTGGTATCCCTGCCGGAGAGATTCCACGCATCATGCGTTGACGGGCGAATCTACGAATCATCGCGAGTGACCCCTGAAGCCCGACCTACTTCTTATCTACAAATAACCGGAGGATTCTACATTGCGGCTGGTGCGCATCGGTTCTCACAGCGAAGTTTTCTAGCGGAAGACAGACGGTCGAAGTTCGTGGTCGCCCCGGTCCCCAAAAGCGAGGGACCGGGGGCACCCTCAGCATGGTTTGAAAAAAGTTACTGGGATCCGGGCCACCCGCCACCCTCATTTATAACTCATGGGGATCTGCGCCACCCGCCCACTCTATTTTAGTTCAGTGGCATGGGCGGTTGCGCTAATATCTTGTCAGGCTTGGTCCTCTTATGTTCTGGATTGTTTCCGGCAGTTTCCTTGCCGCTACGCTGGGCTCTCTCGTGTTCTTCCGGATCCGGCGTCAGCGCTCGTCCCTCACGCTCGTTCTATGGGCGGGCTTCTGTGTCTTCGCTATTGGCTCCGGGGGTGACAGTCTCGAAACCTATTGGCTCTTGCATGCACCGTTTCGTTTGACGGACTTCACCCTCGAAGCTCCGGTGGTTATTATCGTTTTGTTTGCCCTCATGCTTGCATATGCAGGCGGCGGTTACCTCTGGGACCACTCGCTACCTCCACAAACGCCTGAAGAGAAGGCCAAGAACATGCAAAACCTTGAAAAATCATTGCGCAATATCGTCGAGCACTTCAAGGCGCAGGCTACCACTCTTCATGATGCCGACGATCACAGCCAGCAAAAGCATCTATAGACATCACATTCAACCGCGCGCTCTTCTGAAGCACCCTCACGATCCTTGAGATGGGAGCATCGGATCGATCAAAGTCCGAGTCTACCAATGTTTTCATTATCTGTACGGTTGCTTCTATCAGCAGTTTCCCTCGCAATTTTATAAAGCAATTCCGAAGTGTAGAACTGCGGTTGGTGCGTCCCAAAATTTGTGAGACGAACAAACAGTTCCGGCGATTCGACTGTGGGATCAGCTTTTCTGAGGCGCATTAGATCGCGTGATATGTAAGCCAGCATATCAGCCGCCTGCAAACCGGGATAGGAAATATCGTTACAGAAACAGATACCATGAATGCGCTCCCTTATTTTCTCGAAACGCTTCGAAGGATCGTTTCTGAGTGAGTCCAGCACGGAGTAGAAAGACTGGGCAGTATTTCGGTCGTCGTCCAGAACGATACTCACTGGGTTACACTTGTCCACAACTTCGATCTTATTGAGAGCTTTTGTGATCGCGTGTTGGAATGCAAACACATTCGAATCTTTATGGGGCATGAGGCAGGCGGGATCCTTCAGAATCTCTCTAAATGCGCTTGCGTCGATTACGCTTCCGATACAAACGAGACTCGATACGCGGATTGTGTGACCGAATTCGGCCAACATCGCGTCGCGCTTTGCTTCCCACTGTGAGCCCCACTCATCCTGCTTACGCTTCCACCCAACGTCTCTGGGGTTAGGAGACATGATCTGTCCCATGTGAATGGCCGGAACTCCCCACTTCAGCCGGCTGGCATTCCACTCAAGACCAAACCTCTGCCACTCCTGAGCGGAGCTCACATAACCGCACAAAGACGTGTATTCGCTGTTTCCGCTAAGTTTGCCGCTTTCGTCAAGGTAGATGTAAAAGAACGCCATCGACTCTCCGATCTCTACAGGCTCATGGACCGGACCTGCTGGGTGCCCCAGGTCCCGATTTTACGACCTGAGATCCCAATCAACTTAACGCCCGCAATTCTTGGTCCACGGTCATTGCGGCTTTGCCGGATGGGACGGCTGCGGATGATTTTCGCGGCTTTCTACGCCGACCTCGATGGCTTCGCCGAGGGCCAGCGGCAGCTCCTGCTGTTGCGGCTTGGCGGACTCGTAGGCGCGGACGATTCTTTGCACGAGGGCGTGGCGGACGACGTCGCACTCTTCGAAGTGGCAGAAGTGGATGCCTTCGACGCCGTCGAGGATGTTGATGGCATCGAGCAGGCCGGATTTGCGCGGGTTGGGCAGGTCGATCTGGGTGATGTCGCCGGTGATGACCGACTTGGAGTTCGCGCCCATGCGGGTGAGGAACATCTTCATCTGCTCGATGGTGGTGTTCTGGGCCTCGTCCATGATGATGAAGGCGTCGTTGAGGGTGCGGCCGCGCATGAAGGCCAGGGGCGCAACCTCGATGACGTCGCGCTCGAAGAGCTTGTCGACCTTTTCGGGATCGAGGAGGTCGTAGAGGGCGTCGTAGAGCGGGCGCAGGTAGGGGTCGACTTTTTCCTGGAGGGTTCCGGGGAGGAAGCCGAGGCGCTCGCCGGCCTCGACCGCGGGGCGGACGAGAACGATGCGGCTGACTTTTTTGGCGTTGAGGGCGGAGACGGCCATGGCCACGGCGAGATAGGTTTTGCCGGTGCCGGCGGGGCCGACGCCGAAGACCATATCGTACTGCTCGATGGCCTCGACGTACTTGCGCTGGTTGATGGAGCGGGGCTGGACCTGGCGCTTGACGCCCACGGAGCGTTGCTTGCCGGAGTCGGAGAGCGAACGCAGGGTGACGGAGGGGTCGGCGACGACCAGGCGCAGGAGGGCGTTGAGCTCGCCGTTGTGGGGATTGACGCCCTGGCGGCGCAGGGCCTCGAAGTCGGAGAAGATCTGGCGGACGCGCTCGACGGCGGCTTCGGAGCCAGAGACATGGACGGCGTCGGAGCGCAGATCGATGCGCACGCCGAGCGAGTCTTCGATGAGGCGGAGGTTTTCATCGCGAGTCCCGAAAAGGGGCTCGAGGTTGGGCGTGATCTCCAGGGCGATTTTCAAAGGGTTCGATGGCCTCCAAGAGGGTTAGACAGATTGGACAAGGCGCGGGGCAGGCCGATAGCGCAACAGGCGGGCGGCGGGCAAGTGAGAGTGAGAGTGTGAGTGAGAGTGTGAGGGTGAGGGTGAGGGTGAGTGTGAGGGGAAAACAGCAAAACGCAGCACAGGAGGGAGCTGAAGCTCTGGGCTTTGGGTGGAAACGGCGGGATGGAATAGGCTACCAAATCCGGTGTCAGTATTCGGTATCTGGGGAAGAGAGTAGCGCCGATGGGGCCGGGAGTCAATGCCAAGCTGGTAAAGATCGAAGAAAAATGTTCACTCTTTAGATGCTGCCAGCCAGCGGGTCTATAATGTGCGCGGCTTCATTTTTGAACTACAGAGGCGTGTATGCTCGATATTTCTGAAATCCCTCCAACCCGTCCGGCCCTGAGCAGGCGAAGTTGCGCAAAGGCGCCTCTGGCTCTTCTGATAATTCTGCCGCTTGCCATGTGGCTGAGTGCGTGCGGCGGAACATTCAACTCGACACCCCCGCCCACACCCACGCCCACCACGCCCGACGGGCGGGCCGATGCCATGCTGGCCACCATGTCGCAGGCGGATAAGCTGCAATTAGTACATGGCGGAGTAACAACCAACCTCACTTACGGTTACACGGTTCCGCGGGGCGCGGGGGGATGGGTGCCGGGGATTGCGGCGCTGGGGATTCCGGAGCTCTATCTGGCTGACGGCAGCGTGGGCGTGGGCAACAGCGTAGGACCGGCAACGGCGCTGCCCTCGTCCATCGCTAGCGCGGCGAGTTGGGATTTGAATGAAGCCGCCAAGTACGGCAACATCATCGGCACGGAGCTGGCCGACTACGGAATCAACGTAAATCTCGGCGGCAACATCAATCTCATCGGCCGCGAGCCGCGTGACGGGCGCACCTTCGAAACCAAGGGCGAGGACCCCATCCTGGCCGGCAAGATTACCGCTGCGCACATCAAGGCCATCCAGGCGCAACATATCATCGGCGGCATCAAGCACTTCGCCTTCAACGACCAGGAGACGGGACGCTTCACGGCCAACGCCATTATTGACGAGCGGGACGGCCGGGAGAGCGATCTGCTGGCCTTCGAAATCGGCGTCAAGGATTCGAATGTGCAATCGGTGATGTGCTCGTACAACCTGACCAACGACCAGTACGACTGCGAGAACAGCCATCTGCTCAACGATGTGCTCAAGAATGGCTGGAGCTTTCCGGGGTTTGTGATGTCCGACTGGTGGGCCACGCATAGCACGGTCAACGCAGCCAACAATGGCCTGGACCAGGAGCAGCCCAACCAGCAGTACTTCTCCACGCTGGGCCAGGCCATCTCCAACGGACAGGTTCCGCAATCGCGCCTGGATGACATGGTGCACCGCATCCTGAGGGCCATGTACGAGGTGGGAATCTTCGACTATCCGCAGCAGATTCAGGCGATTCCGGCAGCGGCCGATGCAGCGGTGGCGCAGGAGATCGAGGAACAGGGAGCGGTCCTGCTGAAGAACGCGGGCAGCCAGCTGCCGTTGAACGGGTCCACGGTGCAATCGATCGCCGTCATCGGATCGCACGCGGATGTTGCGGTGCTCTCCGGCGGAGGCTCGGCGCAGGTGCAACCCATAGGGGGCACGCTGACAGGACCGCAACCATGCCCGCCCTGCTGGTCGACGGTGACCTGGGACCTGTCGTCGCCGATGCAGGCGATTCAGGCCAAGGCACCCAACGCCAAGGTGCAATTCGCCGACGGGACCGACTCGACGGCTGCCGCCACGCTGGCGGCTTCATCCCAGGTGGCGATTGTGTTCGTAAGCCAGTGGGCCAGCGAGGGGATGGATGAGCCGAGCCTGAACCTTACCGACCTGACCAGCACAACCCCTATCAACCAGGATGCGCTGGTTGAAGCGGTGGCGGCGGCTAATCCGCACACCATAGTGGTGATCGAAAGTGGTGGCCCCATCCTGATGCCCTGGCTGAGCCAGGTAAGCGCGGTCCTGGAAGCCTGGTACCCCGGCCAAAGCGGCGGCCCGGCAATTGCCAACCTGCTCTTTGGCACGGTCAATCCCTCCGGCAAGCTGCCTATCACCTTCCCGGCCAGCGAGGCGCAACTGCCCCGTCCCGTCATTCCCCAGCCCCCGGATAACGTAACGCCCTTTGCCGTGAACTACACGGAGGGCTACAACGTGGGCTATAAGTGGTACGACGTGAACGGATTCACGCCGCTGTTTTACTTCGGCTACGGCCTCTCCTACACAACGTTTTCCATCACGAATGCGGCGATTGTGAACAATCTCTCTTCAACCACCAATCCGAACTTTCAGGTGACCTTCAATCTGGCGAACACTGGCGCGGTAGCGGGAGCCGAGGTGGCGCAGGTCTACCTGGGCCTACCGGCCAGCACCAACGAACCGCCCAAACGGCTGGTCGGCTGGAAGAAGGTTATGCTGCAACCAGGTGCTTCCCAGCCGGTCACCATCGAGGTGGATCAGAACGATTCGTCTCACCCCATGTCCTACTGGGATACCGGCACGAGCAGTTGGACGGTTGCGCCGGGGACTTACACCGTTTATCTGGGCAACACCTCCAGCACGGCCAGCCTGAAAACAGTGGAAACAATCACCGTGGGGCCATGAGAGCCGAAAGCGCAAAGCTCGTTGGTAAGATTGACCCGCGGCCCCAGTTCCAGTAGACTAAGAAATTGCGAGGGATGCGGCTCAAGTTGCATTCTGTTACCGCATCATTTCCCCTGAAATCAGGGCTCCGAGACAAAGGAAGAAGAATGGCAAATCATGTATCGTCGCTGAAGCGCGCCCGGCAGACCGAAACCCGCAGCGCGGTGAACCACGCCAGCCGCAGCCGCGTGCGCACCAGCCTGCGGGCCTTGCGCGAGGCGATTGTCAAGGGCGATGTGAAGGCCGCGCAGGCGCAGTATCGCGAGACCGTCTCCACCCTGGACAAGAGCGTGCAGAAGGGCATTTTGCACGACAACACAGTTTCCCGCTACAAGAGCCGCCTGAACACGCGGCTGAAGGCACTGATTACCGCCAAGGCGTAAGGCGGCGTGGGGCTTTGAGGCTCTGAAACGATTGAGATGCAGGAGCAGCCGGAGAAATCCGGCTGCTTTTGTTTTAGGCGCAGAGTTTAGAGCATTTTTTACAGGATGGCGTAAAGTGCGACGTGGACCAGGAGGTCCACGCAACAGCCGGCCAGGAGGCCGGCGCTACAGGGAGGCTGGCGTTACAGGAAAGCAGGCGCTACCAGGAGGCCAGTGTTACAGGTTCGCGACCCATCGGCACTGTCCAAGCAATCGGAAATCGACTCTACACAAAAGGCAAAATGCTCTATTTGCCTTTCCAGACAGGGGGACGTTTTTCCAGGAAGGCCTGGACACCTTCGTTCATGTCGGCGGAGGCGCAGAGGCTGCTGAAGCGGACAGACTCGCGGAGCAGGGCCAGGTCGAGAGGCAGGTCGAAGCCTTCATCGACGACCCGCATGGTTTCAGCCACGGCAAGGGGGGCGTTGGCGGCAATCTCCAGCGCCAGGGCTTCGGCGCGCGGCATCAGTTCGGCGGCGGGAAGGACCTCATTGACCAAGCCGATGCGCAGGGCCTCGCGGGCGTCGATGATGGCGCCGGTAAGGAGCAATTTAAGCCCTTCGCTGCGGCCCACGAGGCGGGGAAGACGCTGGGAGCCGCCGTAGCCGGTGATGAGGCCCAGCTTGACCTCCGGCTGGCCGAAGCGGGCATCATCAGCGGCCAGGCGAAGGGTGCAGGCCATGGCCAGCTCGCAGCCGCCGCCCAGGGCAAATCCCTGGATGCAGGCAATGACCGGCTTGCCCAAGGTTTCAATACGGCGGAAGACGCCTTGTCCGCGGAGGGAATAGGCGCGGCCCTCTTCGGGGGTGAGCGCGGCCAGCTCACGGATGTCAGCGCCGGCTACAAAGGCGCGATTGCCCGCACCGGCGAGGAGAATGACGCGAATTTCAGGGTCGGCAGCCAGTTCCTCAAAGGCTTCTGAAAGCTCGGTGAAGGTTTCGGCATTAAGGGCGTTGAGGACTTTGGGGCGGTCGACAGTGACGACCGCCAGCGGCGGGCGTTTCTCAAGGCGAAGATTTGTGAACTCCATGCGAATGAAAGGGTAACAGATCACGACGGGTGGCGGCTTGTGGAGGCTTGTGGAGGATCGGTCTATTTCGGGACAACAGACGGGCCTTCTTTGACAGGCTCCGGACAGACCTTCACACTACGGACAAAGACCTGTCCCTTCATCTCAACGAGCAAAGATCGCTCGCCAGGGACGGCGAGTCTGTGGGGACCCCGGCTCTGGGGCATCCCATGTTTGCGCAACGGGAATGGGCGGTAGTACCTTAAAGCGCATGATGTTATTTTCGATCCCGATTCGAAACCGGCGCGCTGGTTTGTTCAGACCGGGCAAAAGCTACCGGTTCCTGCTACTCATCGCCCTTGGCCTGTGCGCGGCCCTGAGCCTGACGCCGTGCGCTTCAGCACGAGAAGCAAAGGGCTTTTCCGCGGCGACACTGATGGAGACGGCGGATTACCAGCCCTGCCGCAATGGATGCTCGGAGCACGCCGAGCCGGCCAGCGCTTTCTGCTTCCGGCAGGGCGACCAGGTTGTGGTGGGGGACGGCAGAAGCTTTCTTCATGAAAAGAAGTTCTCCGGCCTGGAAGAGCTTGCCGGAAAGCAGGTTCAGATCCGATTCAGCCGGCGATTCGTGTGGGTTATGCCGCCCGATGGGCGGGCGATGAAGCTGGAGCGCGGGTCGACCTACGAAAATTTCCGGGACGCGGGATGCATCCGTCAGGTGCGCCAGCCGATTATTGACACCGCCTACGCGCATAAGCGGCCGGGCAAGGTTTCTGCCTCAGCCTTTGCGCTGGCGGGCACGGGCAAGGGCGATCTGTACCTGTGGTTCCAGTGCGATCTGAGTCCCGATAAGTCCGTAATCGCCTGCCAGCGGTGGTACAGAAACGGCGATCCCTACGGCAAGGATTGGTACTGCGCGCGCACGGTGGATGGAGCGCCGGTGGCGGCGGAGTTTGAAGTCGATGAGTTGCTCAGCCAGGAGGGACGGCTGGTGTTGAAGTCGGGAGCCGTGGTGCAGCGGGATCACCGGGCAAGAACCAACGACGCGCTCGACCGGCCGAACGAGGCTTGCCGGTAAGATGGTGGTTGGAAAAATTATAAAAACAATCGATAAGTGAAATTATCCCACCTGAAAGCGTTTTTCCTATTGGTGTAGAGTGTGGCGTGGACCGGGAGGTCCACGCCACAGCCGGCCGGGAGGCCGGCGCTACCTATTCTTGCAGCGGCCAGCAACCTTGAACTAAGCAGGAGATCTACTCTATACCAATAGGCAAAATGCTCTAAAAAGTTACTTGCCGATTAAACTGCGGGCGATCGAGTCCAGCATGCCATTGAGGAAGTTGATGGACTCGGGGGCGGAGTAGCGGCGGCCGATTTCCAGAGCCTCGTTGATGACGATGGGAAAGGGCGTGCCCTTGAAGCCGAGCATCTCGCCGACAGCCATGCGCAGCAGGTTGCGATCCACGGCAGGCATGCGCTCCAGCCGCCAGTGTTTGGAGTTGGCGATGAGCAGCTCGTCGATCTGCTCCTGATGCTCGATGGCTGTGCGGAAGAGGTCTTCGGCAAAGCCGCGCACCTCCGGCTCGACCTCATCGGCGGCCTTCCAGAAGTTGGCGCGCACCTGATCAGGGGTCTGCTTGCCGATCTCCGCCTGATAGAGCATCTGCATGGCCAGCTCGCGGGATTTTCGACGCCCTGACCCATGATGTTGTCCGGCGGTCACGCGGAACCGCCTTTTACCCCACGGACGAAGACCTGTCCGTGGGGACCCCGGCCTTCCACGCCGCTACCATGTTCTTGCTGCAGCTTGCGGGTGAGGCTGACCATCTCGATGGCGGCAATGGCGGCGTCAAAGCCCTTATTGCCGGCTTTTATGCCGGCGCGGTTGAGGGCCTGCTCCAGCGTTTCGCAGGTGAGCACGCCGAAGCTGTGGGGAATGCCGGTCTCCTGCTGCGATTGGCCGAGGCCGCGCGCCACTTCGTTGTAAATGGCCTCGTAGTGGGCGGTCTCGCCACGCAATATACAGCCAAGAGGGATGATGGCGTCTACCCGGCCCGCATTGGCCAGGGCGCGGGCGGCGGCGGGAATCTCCCATGCGCCGGGAACGCGAACCACCTCGATGTCGGCTCGCTTTGCCCCGCTGCGCAGCAGGGCGTCGAGCGCGCCTTCCAGCAGACGCTCGGTGATGACCGCATTCCAGCGGGCGACAACGACGGCAAATTTCATGCCGGCAGCGGAGAGATCGCCCTCGACAGCCACTGGCTTGCCCTTGACGGGATCAGCCCACGCCCAGAAGCTGAAGGCGAAGCCGGGCTCGGGCTCGACGGTGAAGAGGCGCGAGCGCCAGTGAGTTTCCGTGATGGGAGATATGCGCGCGATGGTCTTGGGACCGGAGTTGTTTTGGGGTCCTTGCGCGCGCAGCCAGGCTTCAGCAGCCTGATGCACAGCGTCCAGACTGGTTACCTCGACCAGCACGTCGGCGGTGGAGGGAAACTGGCCGTCAACAAATTCGAGATTGCCGAGTGGCGCAAGGAAAGCTGCGCCACGGCTGTTTTCTTCGTTCCACCCTTTGCCGGGCGCAAACCCCAGCGCGGAAAAGAAGCTCGACAGCCGGTCATAAGCATCCCGGCTGCCCGCGGGACGAAGAAAGGAAATCCCCTTGATCATTTCTTGATTCTATCGTGCGGGACTCGCCGTCCAGGCAATCGGCGCTTGCGCGCCATACAGTTCGTGGTATCCCACCCATTTCGCAAAAGCCGCAAAATGGATGGGGCACGGAGAATTGATCTGCCGGAAAGCAAGAAGGCCGGCGCGGGGCCGGCCTTTCTGCTTGCTGCTGGAAGCGCTACGCGCTACGTAGTAGTACGCGGCCTGATGACGACGACCGTGGCCGGAACGATCGCGGTGCCGGGGTTTGGGCCCGAATAAACACAGCCGAGGTCGGCGCCGGGCGTACAGGCCGGAAGATTGGGGCTGATCTGCTGCGTGTCCGCGCTGGCCGGGGTAGTAGTGACCAGGGGAACGCTGATGAAGTGGATCATGTTGTCGCCCGCGGTGGAGACGAAGAAGAGCTTGTTATCCGGGGTGAAGGCACCGGCCAGGGGCGCGGTAATGCTGGCGGCCGCGCTTCCACTGAATGGGACAAAACTCAAGGCGTTGCTGCCGGGCACATAGAAGGGCAGCTTGGCGCCCGTGGCGGCTCCGGCTGCGGGCGGGGTATAGGTGATGAAGGCCAGATCGGAGGCCGGCGAGGCCACCACCTGGTTGACGGCGGCAGCGGTGGCGTTAATGGTCATAGCCGGCTGTTGGGTCAACGTGGTTTGGAGGACCAGCGGCGAGAGCGTATCGCCAAGCAGGAGCGGATAATCGGGGTCCGATTCCAGAGGCAGGCAATTCAATGAGGGAATGGTAACTCCGATGTCAGACAAGGTAATACTGCTGCCGGAGGTGGAAGCGCCCAGAATGTGTTTGCCATCGTTAGTGGCTGACAAAACATCGGTCTGCGCGGCCACGGAATTATCCGGGAACGGCCCCTGTGGATAGAAGCTCATGCTGGCGTAGTTGCCCACGGTGCCCGAGGGACACCAGGTGTGGGCCATGGTGTTACTGCCGCTGAAAAACGCGCCCACGCTGGGAATGGTAATTGCCAGGCTCTTTGCGCCTGTGGAAGGGTTGGGGCATGTGACGGCGTTGTAGACGGAGCATGGCAGCGCATATGTAGTCCAGCCGGTACCCTGGCTATAGACGTACAACGTGTCGGTGTGGGAGGTGATGCCCGCAGCCACGTTCGCCGGCGTGTTATTTTCCGCCGCGCTGTCGACGATGTAGAGCGTCTTGGCATCGGGTGTAAAGGCCGCGGCCGTGCCCATGCCGCCAAAAGTCATGGAGGTTCCGTTGGCGATGGTGTAGAGGTAGAAGAGCTGTCGCTCCTGGTCATTGATCAACGCCAGCGAGTCATCCGGCGCTACTGCCAATACCACGCCGGGATTATTGGTGGACTGCGTGGTGATCGAGTCGGATGAGGTGCTCAAAATCATCAACTCATGGGGCGAACCGAGGAAAATATAGTTGCCCAGCCGATCCATCACCATCGAGTTGGGCACGTACGGCAAACGTATCGTGGAGCCGACCGAGCCGGTGAGCAACTGGAGGGCGACAACGTACAACGACTGGCCGGGAGCCGCGAACCAGAGATAATCGCTGGCCGTGCCGGGGGTGGTAACGGTGACCGGATTGGAGGAAACAGGCAGGCCTGTGCCGAAGACACCGGTCTCGTTGATGGGAGATGGATTGCAAGAGGGCGGTTCACACATGGCATAGACCGAAGCCACGCCGGGGTAAGAAGCTGTAATGGCTCCGCTGCTGCCCGCCGTAATATCGATCGGATCAGTGGACTGGTAGGTCAGGGAAAGGCCGGTGAGAGGGTTGCCGTTGGTGTCAGTAGCGGTGGTGGTTAGATTCTGCGTCACACCCTGGGTGATGGTGCCCACAGTGCTGCCGTTGGGCAGAGTTACCGAGATAGAAGCCGGCGGGCACGTGGAGAAGTAGCCAGCAGAAGAACCGGAACCGGCCACTGAAGCGGTAATGGACGTGGTGCCTGGATGAAGGGCCGTGATGGTCACCTGGTTTGTGGAGGTGTTGCTGGTCACAGAGGCGACTTGCGAGGTGCCCACCAGGTAGGTGAGCACGCCGATGGAGGCCGTGCAGTTAGGAACCTGGGTGACACCGGCAGGCAACGGACAAGCAAAATTACTGGTTACAGGAGCCGGTGCGCAGAGCAGCACCTGCTGGTTGCTGCTGTTTGTGTAGCAAGCCTGGGCGTCAAGGGTGGCCTGGGAGCCCTGAGAGAAGCATTGCTGGGTGTTGATGGATGTTGGTGATGACTCCGTGACCAGGCTGACGGAGGTCACCATGGCATGCACAAACACCTCCACTGGATTGGAGACCACCGACTGGGCGGAGGCCGTGATATAGGCTATGCCGTAAGGCAGACCGCCGATCGAGGGCGATGGATTCGGGGGGTTGCAGATGGTGTAGTCGGCGATGCCGCCGCCCGAGTTCCGGTTCCATGTGCCGGCGCATATGTTGCCGGTCGGCGAGATGTCCACCAACTGATTGTTGGTGGTGCCGTAGGTATACGTAGGGACAGTGGCCGTTGTGCCCTTGCATGTCACGGCCGTAGGCGTAGTAACCTGGTGCGTCTGACCGTAGGCCATAGAGATTCCCGAGATCGCGGGCTGCAGCGTGATCATGTCCACATCCGTGATCTTCATCCCGTAGCCCAGTCCATTGCAGTAATTAGCGCCCGGGTTGCGGGTGCAGCCGGAGATCGAAATCCCGGCTGGAATGGCCAGGCACAACAAACAAACAAGCGTCAAGAACCGCCGCATGAATCCTCCCCGCCCCGCTTTATCGAGCCGCAGAACGGTCACTCCCGAAATCATCGGAAAAAATCAGGAAAACTCTTTATGGAGCGATCCGTCAATACACAGCGCGTTGCCTGCCGCCGGAGAAAACCGTTCAAATGACTGGTTTCCGGCGCCACGCTCACCGTGCAGCTAGTTGAGAGACACGCTCACGAATCTCCAAGGAAAAGTGTATCAGGGCGGGGTGGTCTCCGGCTGGCAGCCAGGCAAAGCGATACCCCTCCTGATTTCCATAGACTCCCGCCACCCCGAATGGGGAGCAGGCCTGGAGTCAGGACCTGAGCCTAAAACCGGTCTCATAATCCATCGGCATTGAGTCGCGGAACGCATGAGACCCGCCTTGTTGGCGGATCTCACAGTCGTCAAAATGGAGTCTGAGCTATTTATGAGACCGGTTGTCGGGCGCAGGCGGCAGGTAGCGGCCGAACCACTCGATGACCCTCTCGATCATGTCCCGGCGGTGGGCCGGGTCGGAAAACATATGTCCTTCATTCGGATACACCACGAGTTGCGCAGGCACATGCCGGGCTTTGAGCGCATGCCAGAACTCGTAGGACTGTGGCGCCGGGCACTCGCCATCCCGTTCGCCCACTACCACCAGCGTCGGTGTCTTCACGTTCTTGATGAAGTTGATGGCCGAGCTCCTGGCATAGACCGCGGGGTCGTCGTAGACCGAGGCGCCGAAGTAGGGGATCATCCACTGATCGATGGAGTTCTCGCCGTAGTAGCTCTGCCAGTTGGAGATACCCGCTCCGGCCACCGCCGCCCGGAAGCGCTGCGTCTGGGTCACGGCGAACATGGCCATAAAGCCGCCATAGCTCCAGCCGATCAGGCCTATGCGGTTGGGATCCACCGGGTAAGCGGCCTCAACCGCGTCCACCCCGGCCAAGATGTCGCGCAGGTCGCCATAGCCGAAGTCCTTGCGGTTGGCCTGGGTAAATTCCTCTCCCTGCCCGAAGCTGCCGCGCGGATTGGGCATCAGCACAAAATAGCCAAGCGCGGAAAAAAGCGTTGCTCCGAGGCCACCGGCGCCTCCCCAGCGGGCAACCACGGCCGAGGCCGGCCCCCCATGCACGACGACGATCAAAGGGTATTTTTTGGCCGGATTGTAGTCTTTGGGAAGCGTCAGCCAGCCCTGCACATCGAATCTGTCACTTTTCCAGCTCAGAGAAACGGATTTTCCCCAGGCCGGGGCCACGCCTTCGTTGAAGCGGGAAAGCTGGACGAAGGGAGGATGATCGGCAGACCGGCTGGGCGCAGGGGCAACGGTCGTGGCGGCATAGATCTCCGGCGGGGTGTCAAAGGTGCTGGCTCGAAAAACGAAGAGAGAATGGCCGGCGGTGGAGGAAAGGCTCATCTCCAGCCTTCCGTCGCCGATACTGCCGGGAAAACTGAAGATGGTGTTGACGGAATTCACGGAGAGATTCGTTCCAGTTTGCAGGAGGAGATGGATGAGACGGCTGTCGGCACCGGCCAGCTCGCTAACATAGAGGCCGCGGTTGCCGTCCCACTCTATCCAGGCGGGCGTGGTGGGCCTATGCGGTGTCAGATCGACCGGCTGGCCGCCAGAGGCGGAGACAATCCACACATCGCCGCCCGTCACTCCCTGGTCGCTCATCAGTCCGCCGATGAAGGCGATCTGCCTGCCGTCCGGCGACCAGCGCGGCACGGCAATCTGCAGACCATGGAGCGGGCCGGGGAGATCGGCAGGGGCCAGAATCACTTTGGGCGATTCGTTGAGAGTTTGCGTATAGAGCCTGGCCACCCACCAGTTGTTCTCTCCGGGCGGATCGGCGGCGATGTAAGCCAATCCCTTCGAATCCGGCCGCCAATCGAACTCGTAGACGTGCAGATTGACGGGCGTGGCGATTGTGGGCACGGGATGAGGCGCATCTGCCTGCACGATGGCGATGCGCTGGATTTCGACGCCGTCATCGCCGATCACTCCCGACGGGGGTTTCATGGCTGCCAGCGCACCGGAGGGGCGAGTGGCTCCCTCGACATAGAGAAACGCAATGGCTCTTCCATCCGGAGAAAAAGCCGGCGCTTCGACGTAGCCTTTCAGCTCGGTCAGCCGCCGCGCCGGGCTGCCTTGCTGCGCCAGATAAAGGTCGGATTGGCCCGGCATGGCGCAATCGGAGAAGAACGCCAGCGATTGCGCATCCGGAGACCATGCAATCTGGCCTTCGTGGCAATGCTGTTCCGGTTTTGCCGCCGCAGTCACCCGTTCGCTCTTGGCCAGGTCGTCGAGCGGCGCCACGCGTATCTCCGCGCCTTCCCTCGTTTCCTCAATCCATACCAGCTTCTTGCCGTCCGGGGAGACAGAAACCTGACCGATAAAATGGCCCCGGTTGAGGCCCTGCAGCACCTCTTGAATGTGCGCGCGGTCAGCGGAAGCGGAGGCTTGCGTTTGCGCCGACACTGCGGAAGGCGAGAACGCAACGCCCAGGAGCAGGGCAGCGCATGCCAGCAACGCGGCGCGGAATGAGATTCGAATTGGCGTGAAAAACATAGAGAAATGCTATCAGGCGGTGACCGGCGCAGACATTACCCGGTCGGCACATTCCGCATCGACTGACAGTATAAGCAAAATTGCGTATACTGGGCAGGTGAAGAGCAGCGAGTTCAAGCGGTGGCTGGCAAGGCAAGGAGCGACATTCACCCCGGCCAAAGGCTCTCATTTTCACGTGTACCTGAACGGAAGGCAATCGATAATCCCCATGCATCAGAAAGACATTCCGACCGGGACAGTCGAGGTCATCAAAAAGCAGCTTGGATTGAAATAGCGAAGGAGACGCGATGAAATTCCCTGTCAAACTCAGCAAAGAACCTGAAGGCGGCTATACGGTTACGTTTCCTGATATTCCAGAGGCTATCACCTGCGGCGAAAGTATCGAGGACGCTCTTTACCACGCCAAGGACGCCCTGGAATCAGCTATGGATTTCTATCTCGATGACAAACGCCCGGTTCCGGCTCCGTCCAAACCCAAGGTTGGCCAGCACACCGTAGAGCTACCGGCCAGCGTTGCCGCGAAGGTTCTGCTTCTGAATGAAATGTCCGGCCAGAAGGTTCGCCCTGCGCAGTTGGCGCGGCGGATGAAGATCACTCCGCAAGAGGTGACCCGTCTGACTAGCCTGCACCACGCCACCAAGATCGACGGCATCGCGCTGGCGTTGAAGGCGCTGGGAAAGACGTTGGAGATGCGGGCGGTGTAAATCTATTCAGATATTACCTAGCTAGCAGCCCGGTGAATTGCCAACAGCCTTTCCAGCAGGGGCTTGAGGAGCTTCAAGTCCAGGGCATTGGCGCCGTCGGATTTGGCGTTGGGCGGGTCGTCGTGGACTTCCAGAAACAATCCATCAATCCCCGCGGCCACCGCGGCGCGCGCCAGCAGCGGAATGAACTCCGGCTGGCCGCCGCTTACACCATTGGCCGCCGAGGGCTGCTGCACGGAGTGCGTCGCGTCAAAGACTACCGGCGCGAGATTGCGCATCACCGCCAGGGAGCGATAATCGACCACCAGCGTGTTATAGCCGAAGCTGGAGCCGCGCTCGGTGAGGAAGACGCGCTCATTGCCCGTGGAGCGAACCTTCTCGACCGGGTGGGTCATGTCCCACGGGGCGACGAATTGGCCCTTCTTAATATTCACGGCGCGGCCGGTGCGGCCAGCGGCCACCAGCAGGTCGGTCTGGCGGCAGAGGAATGCGGGAATCTGAAGCACATCGACGGCCTCGGCGGCTACCGCGCAGTGGGAGGGCTCGTGCACGTCGGTCAGCACCGGCAAGCCGGTGTCCCTGGCCAGGCGGGCGAGGATGCGCGTGCCCTCCACCAGGCCGGGGCCGCGAAAGCTTTTCACGCTGGTGCGGTTGGCCTTGTCGTAGCTGGCCTTGAAGATGTAGGGAAGGCCGAGGTCAGCACAGATGCGCTGAATGGCCTCGGCCATGCGGCGCGCGTGGGCCTCGGATTCGATGACGCAGGGGCCGGCGATGAGGAAAAGCCGGCCCTCGCCCACATGGACCGGGCCGATTTCAAAGGAGTGGCTCACGGGTACGATTGTAATGCGTGCGTGAGCCGGACGCCGACAGCAGCACTCCGGTAAAATATTCGTTGTACGTTGAAGGGTAAACCGATGGAAGTGAATGTAAAGCTGCTGGGAGATGTGAAGTTTGAGGTTGCCGCGCGAAAGCACTCGCTGGTTTGCGACCAGCCGGCGGAAAATGGCGGCAGCGATGAGGGTATGACGCCGCCAGAACTTCTTCTGGCGTCACTGGGCACGTGCGCGGCCTTTTACGCTTCGGCCTACCTCCGCAAGAAGGGGTTGGCGCGCGAGGGAGTCGCGGTGCGCGTGACGGCGGCCAAGGCCGGGCCTCCGGCGCGGCTGGACAACTTCATCATCGAGGTCAGAATCCCGCTGGCGCTGAGCGAGGCCGACCGCGCGGGGGTGGAGCAAGCCGTCCACCACTGCCTGATTCACAACACGCTGCTCCACACGCCTACGATCCAGATTGAATTGCAAGCACCGGCCGCGGCGTAAACGTGGCTCGAAGAGCGCGCCGGAAGATGCAGTGAGCAAGAGTGAACGCGCCGCAACTTTACCGCAGGCGAGCGCAACGGTACAATCACAAGAGAAAGCCGAAGTAGCTCAGTTGGTAGAGCAGCTGATTCGTAATCAGCAGGTCATCGGTTCAAGTCCGATCTTCGGCTCCATAGATTTTGATGTCAAAATGCCTCTTCACGCGGAGAGGCATTTTGCTGTTCTGGGCGGATTTTGGGAGATCGCCGCGGATAATTGCACAAAAAATAGTGCAAAATTTATCTTGTCTACCATAAATATGCTGCATAAAAGCATAAATATGCTATAGTCTAGCTATGCGGACCACCATCGACATTCCGGACGAGACCTACAAAAACATCAAGCGGATGGCGGTTGAAGAGAGCACTACGGTCAGGCAGATCGTGCTGGATGCACTCGAAACAGCAGCGCAGAAGCGGATGGCACAGTGCCCTCCCCGGCGCATGAAATTGCCGATTATTCGGTCCACCCGGCCGGGAACGCTGGACCTCGACAACGAGAAGATCTATGACCTCATCGGTTTTCCCTGATATCAATGTCTGGATTGCGTTGGTATTCGACCAGCACCGGCATCATGAAGATGCGGTGCGATGGTATAACGCACTCGACCCGTTTACTATCTTCGCGTTCTGCCGCCACACACAACTGGGACTCTTCCGGCTGCTGAGTACAGACACGGTGATGGGCCAGAACGCGCTGAGCCTGCGCGATTGCTGGCAGGTCTATGACGAATGGATCGACACGGGTCAGGCTGTTTTGCTCCCGGAACCCGCCGCGATGGAAGATGAACTCCGCAGACGCACGTCGCAAGCGATGGTTGCCCCAAAGTTGTGGGCCGACGCCTATCTGGCCGCATTCGCCGAGGCGGCGGAGTTGACGCTGGTGACCTTTGACCGGGTGCTGGCGGGGAAGGTGAAGGGGGCGGTGCTGCTGGGATGAGTGCGGGATTTCCCAGGTGCCCAAATGCGAGGCACCTGGGGCACCCATTCATCGCGGGGGCAACCAGCTGGGCCACCCAATTTCGTTTTGTCATCTGTCTTATGCTACGAGATCCGAAGTTTTAGCTTCCTCCATCAACCGCGCTTGCCGGTTCTTGTAACTGGCAGTTATAAATTCGCGGAAGATGGGGTGGGGCTCCAATGGTTTGGATTTGAACTCGGGGTGGAACTGGCAGCCGAGAAAGAATGGATGGCCGGGAAGCTCGACGATCTCGACGTAGGTCGAGTCGGGAGTTGCGCCGCTGATGCGCAGGCCGGCGCCGGTGAGCAGGGCTTCGTACTCGCGGTTGAACTCATAGCGATGGCGGTGGCGCTCGCTGATCTCGGTTGCGCCGTATGCGCGGGCGGCGAGTGAATCCGGTTGCAGGATGCAGTCCCATGCGCCGAGGCGCATGGTTCCGCCCATCTCTTCGACGCCGGTCAGCTCGCGTAGCTTGTAAATGATGCGGTGCGGGGTGGCAGGGTTGAATTCGGTGGAGTTGGCGTCACGGAGGCCGCAGATATTGCGGGCATACTCGATGCAGGCGGTCTGCATGCCCAGGCAAATTCCGAAGTATGGAACCTGTTTCTCGCGGGCGTAGCGGATGGCGTTCAACATGCCCTCGATGCCGCGCTTGCCGAAGCCTCCGGGGACGAGGATGCCGTCGTATCCTTCTAACTGCGACTCATAACTGCGATCCTCGGGGAACTTCGACTCCAGGCCCTCGGCCTCGATCCAGGTCACATCGAGCTTGAGATTCTGCGAAACCGCGCCGTGCGTCAGCGCCTCTTTGAGCGACTTATAACTGTCTTCGTATTCGACATACTTGCCGACGATGCCGATGGAGACTACATCTTTGGGGTGGTAGCAGCGGTCAACCAGAGCTTTCCACTCAGTGAGGTTGGCTTCGGGCGCTTCCTTGTGCAGGTATTTGAGGATGAGCGCGTCAACGCCCTCCTGGGCAAAGCCGAGCGGGACCTCGTAAATGGATGGCACATCGCAGGCCCCGATCACGGCGCGCTCCTCGACGTTGCAGAAGGCCGCGATCTTCTTTTTCATCTCAATGCCTATAGGGCGTTCCGAGCGGCAGAGCAGAATGTCGGCCTGAATGCCGATGGAGAGCAACTCTTTGACGGAGTGTTGCGTGGGCTTGGTCTTGAGTTCCTGCGCCGCGGCGATAAACGGCACCAGGGTGAGGTGAACAAAGACCGTGTTTTCGCGGCCCAGCTCCTGGCGCATCTGGCGGATGGCCTCCAGAAAGGGCAGCGACTCGATGTCGCCCACCGTGCCGCCGATCTCGATGATGGTGACGTCCGCGCCGTTGGCGGCGACTTTGCGCATGGCGTTTTTGATTTCGTTGGTGACGTGAGGAATGACCTGGACGGTTTTGCCGAGGTAATCGCCACGCCGCTCCTTGAGAATGATCTGCTCGTAGATGCGGCCGGTGGTGAGGTTGTTGTCGCGGGTGAGCGGGGCGTGGGTAAAGCGCTCATAGTGGCCCAGATCAAGGTCGGTTTCGGCGCCGTCGTCGGTGACAAAGACCTCGCCATGCTGGAAGGGAGACATGGTGCCGGGATCGACGTTGAGGTAGGGATCAAACTTCATCATGTTGACGCGCAGGCCGCGGCTTTCAAGCAGGCAGCCGATGGAAGACGCCGCCAGACCCTTGCCTAAACTGGACACAACTCCGCCCGTCACAAAGACATACTTTGCCGACATGGGTGCAACCTCATTTTTAGATTGTTGGGATTGGCCGTACGAGTTGGACACTATCGAGTATGACAGAGATGGGGCGCAAAGGAAACAGAAAAAAGCGACGGGGGTCGCAAGGCGAGCGGAGATGGCCGGGAGCCTGTTTGGATTCAAGAATTTAGGAAGCGAAACGCGGGAATGAAGAAAACCTACTAAGCCGCAGCCTGGTTGGCCCTTGCCTGATTGAGGCTCACATCCTACGATGCAGGAAGAAGGAAGCGAAAATGACGAGATCAGCCATGCAGCGGCGCAAATTGGGGTCGACCGGCCCCGAGGTGTCTCCGATTGCCCTGGGTTGCATGGGCATGAGCGGGATGTACGGCCCGACAGACGACGCGGAGAGCCTGGCGACCATTCATGCGGCTCAGGACGCGGGCGTCAACCTGCTGGATACAGGCGACTTCTACGGCATGGGACACAACGAGATGCTGCTCGGCAAGGCGTTGCGCATGCAGCGCGAGCAGGTGGTGCTTTCCGTGAAGTTTGGCGCGCAAAGGGCTCCGAACGGAGCGTGGCTGGGCTTTGACGCGCGGCCCGTGGCGGTGAAGACAGCGCTGGCGTATTCGCTGAAACGGCTGGGCGTGGAGTACATCGACATTTACCGGCCCTCGCGTCTGGACCCCACGGTGCCCATCGAAGAAACCGTCGGGGCCATCGCGGAGATGGTGAAAGCCGGCTACGTGCGGCACATCGGCCTCTCCGAGGTCGGCCCGGAGACCATCCGGCGGGCAGCGGCGGTGCATACAATCGTGGACCTGCAGATTGAGTACGCGCTGGTGAGCCGCATGCCGGAGGCAAAGATATTTCCCGCGCTCAAGGAGTTGGGCATGGGGGCAACGACCTATGGCGCATTGTCGAGAGGATTGCTTTCCGGCTCGCATCCGGCACCGGCAGGCGACCTTCGCGCCCATCTGCCACGATTTACGGGCGACAACCTCAAACGCAACCTGCAACTGGTTGATAAACTCAAGGAGATCGCCGCCGGCAAGGGAATTACGCCGGTGCAGTTGGCGATTGCCTGGGTAATGGCCAAGGGCAGCTTCATTGTTCCGGTGGTGGGCGCGCGCACGCGGGCACAACTGACGGAGAGCCTGGGCGCGCTCACGGTCGAGATCAGCGCTGATGAGCTTGCAGCCCTGGAGGCCGCGGTTCCAGCCGGGGCCGTGGCGGGAAGCCGCTACGATGCCGCCCAGATGCGGGTGCTGGATAGCGAGAAGTAAGGGAGCAGCAGTGAGAGATACAATTCTGGTCACGGGCGGGGCTGGATTTATCGGCTCGAATTTCATCCTGAATTGGATGAAAGAGACTCACTCGTCCGTGATCAACCTAGATCTGCTGACTTATGCGGGCAATCCCGCCAACTTATCCTCGCTTGAAGGGGACGAACGCTATCTGCTGGCAGTTGGGGACATCTGCAACGCGGAGCTCGTGACCTCATTGCTGCGCGAGCATGAGCCCAGGGCCATTGTTCACTTTGCGGCGGAAAGCCACGTAGACCGATCCATCGCTTCGCCCGAGCCGTTCATTCGCACCAACGTGCTGGGAAGCTTTGTGCTGCTGGAGCAGGCATTGCTCTATTGGTCGAATCTTGGGGACGAGGATAAATCCGCGTTCCGGTTTCTGCACGTCTCCACCGACGAGGTGTACGGTTCGCTTGACGTCAACGATCCGCCATTCAGCGAAACCACGGCGTATGCACCGAACAGCCCCTATGCGGCGTCGAAGGCCGCTTCAGACCACCTGGCGCGGGCCTATCATCACACCTGGGGACTGCCCGTAGTCACCACCAACTGCTCCAATAATTACGGGCCGTTTCAGTTTCCGGAGAAGCTGATTCCGCTTATGATTCTGAACGCGCTGGAAGGCAAGCCGCTGCCCGTCTATGGTGACGGCGGCAACGTGCGCGACTGGCTCTTTGTGGAAGACCATTGCGCGGCCATCCGTACCGTGCTGGAAAATGGTCGCGTGGGCGAAACCTATAATATCGGCGGAAACAGCGAACGTAAGAATCTCGATGTGGTGAATACGATCTGCGATCTTGTGGACGAGATAAGCCCCAACGCCAACCTGGGTTCACGCAGAAATTTACTCACATTCGTCACGGATCGCCCTGGGCACGACCGCCGCTATGCCATCGATGCCGCGAAGATCGAGCGCGAGCTGGGATGGCGGCCCGCGGAAGGCTTTGAAAGCGGGTTGCGTAAAACGGTTCTGTGGTATCTGGACAACCCGGAGTGGATTGAAAGCGTGCGCACCGGCGCTTACCTCGACTGGATCAGGAAAAACTATACGGAGCGAGTGGAGCCATGAAGGGAATCATTCTTGCCGGAGGCTCGGGAACGCGTCTGTATCCCGTCACCCACGTTGTATCCAAGCAGTTGCTGCCTGTTTATGACAAGCCGATGATCTACTATCCGCTCAGCACACTGATGCTGGCCGGATTGCGCGAGATTCTCATCATCACCACGCCCCAGGACAGCGGCCGCTTTATCGAGTTGCTGGGCGACGGCAGCCAGTGGGGCATACATCTGAGTCATGCCGTGCAGCCCAGCCCGGACGGACTGGCACAGGCCTTTCTCATCGGCCGCGAATTCATCGGCGGCGACGCATGTTCCCTGATTCTCGGCGATAACATCTTCTATGGCCAGGGATTCTCCCGGCAGTTGCAACAGGCCGCCAAACTGGAACAAGGCGCCACTGTGTTCGCTTATCAGGTTGAGGACCCCGGGCGCTATGGCGTGGTGGAGTTCGACAGCGCGGGCCACGCCATCAGCATTGAGGAAAAGCCGAAGATTCCCAAGTCGCGCTATGCCGTCACCGGCCTTTACTTCTACGACAACAGGGTTGTCGAATTCGCTTCATCGCTAAAGCCGTCGCATCGCGGAGAGCTGGAGATTACCGACTTGAACCGGTGCTATCTCGAACGGGGACTCCTGAATGTACAGATCATGAGCCGCGGCATGGCCTGGCTGGACACCGGCACGCAGGATTCGCTGCTCGAGGCCGCTCTCTTTGTTCATACCATCGAGCGGCGGCAAGGTCTGAGCATCGCCTGCCCGGAAGAGATTGCATATCGCCAGGGGTTCATCACCGCGGCCGAGTTGCAGTCGCTTGCCGGGAAGGTGAGCAAGAGCATCTACGGACAATATCTTCTCGGCCTGCTTCGCGAGCCGCATTCCGGCCCGGGAGAGATGCAGCCATGAAGATTACAGAAACGCCGCTTCCCGGAGTTTTGCTCATCACTCCATCGATCTACCGGGATAGCCGCGGCGCATTCCATGAGACGTTTAATGCGCGGCAAATGGCGGAGGCGGGCTTGCCGGCCGAGTGGCCGCAGGATAACTTCTCACTCTCGCGCAAGAATGTACTGCGCGGCATTCACTATCAGATCACGCAGCCGCAAGGCAAGCTGGTGCAGGTGACAAAGGGCGCGGTACTTGATGTTGCCGTGGATCTGCGCCGCTCCTCGCCTGCATTTACGCGCCATTTCGCTGTCCAGCTCGATAGTGAAAAGGGCGAGATGCTGTGGATTCCGCCGGGTTTCGGGCACGCATTTCTTGCCCTGACCGATGACACCGGCTTTGCTTACAAGGTGACGGATTACTACTCGTCGGCCGGAGAACGAACCATTGCGTGGAACGATCCCGACCTCGCGATTCCCTGGCCAATCGATGCGAACGCGGTCATCCTCTCCGACAAGGATCGCCGGGGCGCCGCGCTGCGGGATGCGGAGCTCTTTCCATGAGCGCCCTGCCGCGTGTTCTTATCCTCGGCAACGCAGGGCAAGTCGGCGTTGAACTGCAGCGCATCTTTCAGGGCTGCGGAGAAGTTGTTGGCGTGGATCGCGAGAGCGTCGATCTGGCGCAAGCGGACCAGGTGCGCGAGCTGGTGCGCCGCGTGGAACCGGAGATTATTCTCAATGCGGCTGCGTACACCGCCGTGGACCGCGCGGAATCGGAGTCAGAGCTGGCGATGACTATCAACGCGGAAGCGCCGCGCATCCTGGCCGAAGAGGCGTTGCGTCTCAACGCATTGTTGGTGCATTACTCCACGGATTATGTCTTCGATGGCGCCAAGCAGGGCGAGTGGACCGAGCAGGACGCGCCGGCTCCGCTGAACGCTTATGGCGCGAGCAAGCTGGCCGGCGAAGAGGCCATCCGGCAGGTGGGCGGCAAGGTTTTGATCTTTCGCACCAGCTGGGTCTACGGCCCGCACGGCTCAAATTTTCTGCTGACCATGCTGCGGTTGGCCCGCCAGCTCGATTCCATTTCCGTTGTAGGCGATCAGATCGGCTCTCCGACTACATCCATTGAGCTGGCACGCGCCACGCATGCCATCGTCAGCGGAGTGATCGCCGGACGGTTCGGCGCGGCGGAGGAGTGGGCCGGACTGTATCACATGACCTGTTCCGGCTCGACCTCCTGGTACGGCTTTGCGAAGGCCATCTTCGCGCGCGCGGAGAAGCTGCTCGACGGCAAAGTTCCGCAAGTCATCCAAATCACTTCACGGGAATATCCCACGCCGGCCAAGCGGCCGCGCAACTCGGTTCTGTCGAACGCCAGGCTGGTGCAGCGCTTTGGAGTCCGGCTCGCCCCGTGGGAGACCGCGCTCGATGAGGTGATCCAGGCACTGAAATAGAACCGGCCTCATCAACCGTTAGCATCAATTTGCCTATTGAGCCCTTTGGTATTCATGAGACCGGTTGTACTGTAAGGGAGCAATTATTACATCGCCCCGCGGCTCGCCGGAGGGACAATCCCATTCATGCGCAGATACACCACCAACTGGCCGTAGTGGTCCATCAAGTGCGCAATTCCAAAGGACGCCATGCCAGCGCGCGTACCATGCTCCGTCTGCACAAAGGCGTTCTCCGGGGTGATCGTGTCCACGTAGGCGTGGGCTTTTGCGAAGGAATCCTTCAGAGCCTTCACGATATCGGCCTTGGTGGTTAGTTTCTCAATCGAATCCGACATTGCCTTGGCTTGGGCGTCGGTAAAGTCCGGGCCGCCGAAAAAGTAATAGTTGGATTCAGCCACGTGCTTGATCTGCTGGGCGAAGGTGCGTACTCCTTTGAACTCACCCAGGCTGGCTGGGGGCGCAAAGTTGTATTTGTCTTCCGGCATGGCCTCGGCGGCCGAGACGAACTGTTGCTCCATGAGGCTGAGCACTCTCCCGTAGATCTGAGCTGGCGGAATTGGCGTGCCCACGGCAGGTTTGGCTGGCGCGGCCGCCTGGGCAAGAACGAGTGAGGGTGTTGTAAACAGCAAACAACATGCGAGGATGCAGCCTGCAATGCGGGGAAGTTTGAACATGAAATTTCCTCCTGCGGCCTTAGCCGCGTATAGAAAATTTACCAGATCGGGGCCGGTTCTTGACAGCCGGGGTCCGAATATTGGCTACTAAGCGCAAACTGCCATGAACAAAATTCATCATCCAGTACAATTAATGAAGAGGAGTTCACGGATGAAGCGAGTTTATATGGACGCCAATGCCACTACACCTTTGTTGCCGGAGGTGATGGAGGCCATGCGCCCGTATTGGATGGAACGCTTTGGCAACGCCTCCTCGATTCACCTCGACGGCCAGCAGGCGCACACCGTTGTGGACCGCGCCCGCGCGACGCTGGCGGAGTTCTTCAACTGCCGCGATGCCGAGGTGGTTTTCAACTCCGGCGGCACAGAGGGAGACAACACGGCCATCTTCGGGATGCTGCACCCCGGCGACCACTTCATTACCACTTCAATTGAGCACTCCGCGATTCTGGAGGCGGCCAAGCGCGTGGCGCAACATGGCGTGGAGACGACCTTCGTCGCGCCAGAGAAGAGCGGGCTGATCAACCCGGCGGCGATTCTGCGCGCCATCCGGCCCGAGACGCGACTGATCAGCGTGATGCTGGCCAACAACGAGACCGGCGTGCTGCAACCCGTGGAAGAGATCGGCAGGATCGCCGCCGATACCGGCGTCTTCTTTCACATTGACGCAGTTCAGGGCGCGGGCAAAGTCAAGTTCGATGTCCGCCGTTTCGGATGTCATCTTTGCTCCATCAGCGCACACAAGATGCACGGCCCCAAGGGTGTTGGCGCGATGTTCGTGCGCCGCGGAACGCCGCTTGAGCCGCTGCTGGTGGGCGGAAGCCACGAGCGCCGCCAACGAGCAGGAACGGAAAATGTGCCGGGGATTGTGGGCCTGGCCAAGGCCGCGGAGTTGGCGATGCACTCGCTGGAAGATGGCACGATTGACAGGCTGGCCAAGCTGCGCGACCGGCTGGAGGCCGGAGTCTTGAAGATTTCCGGAACCGGTGTGAATGGAGCACAAATTCCGGGTGCCCCAGGTGCCTCGCATTTGGGCACCTGGGAATCGACGAACCCCGTTCCCCGCGCGGCCAACACGACCAACATCTGGTTCGATCAGGTGGAAGGCGAGGCGCTGGTGATCTCGATGGACTTGAAGGGCGTGGCCGTCAGCGGCGGGTCGGCCTGCCACTCCGGCGCAACGGAGCCCAGCCATGTGCTGATGGCCATGGGATTGGACAAGACGCGCGCCCGCGCCAGCCTGCGCTTCAGTTTGCTCAAGACCGCGACTGAGGCCGATGTGGACTATGTGCTGAAAGTGGTGCCCGAAGCCGTCGAACATTTGCGCGCGATTTCGCCGGTGGCGGTGGGGACGGCGGGGTAAGAGTTCTTCCGTAACGCAGGTTCCCTTCGACTGCATCTGGCCCGCAAAGCGTACTTTACTCTGCTTTGTGTATGACAGCAACGTGTTGAAATGCAACGAAACAGGGATTATTGTCGTAACTACAAACGAGGTAATGTGATGAAAACTTTGAAGATCTCTTTGATTGGAACCGCAGTTGGGGTGGGAGCATGGATATTGGGCATCGGGCATGCCATATGGCCCGCTCATCCTCAATGGGCCGGCTTTTTTCTGACCCTCGGCACGACCATCGTGGTTCAAATTAGCTGGTCCTGGCTTTCTAAATGAATTCAGATTCGATGTCCCTCTCTTTCTGGCGGGAGGCTCTGGGCATTGTGCAATTGGCGCGAGCAGGGGATACGAATTGCAACCGACCGCCGGAATATCGCACGCGGTTTCATTCGGCTTCTTCATGACCAAGACAGAAACCATTGCCGTAGCAATGTCCGGAGGGGTGGACTCCTCGACGGTGGCGGCGATGCTCGCGCATTCAGGCGAGGCGATTGTCGGGCTGACGCTGCAGTTGTGGGATCAGAGGCGGCTGGCCGGGCGGCATGGGATTCCGGATGCGCCGAAGGCGGGGCGCTGTTGCTCGATTGACGATGTGTATGACGCGCGGCGCGTGGCCGAGCACTTGAAGATTCCCTATTACGTTATCAATCAGCAGGAGCGCTTTGAGCGGGATGTGGTGCGGCCATTTGTCGCCGAGTACCTCAGCGGGCGCACGCCGATTCCCTGCTCGCTGTGCAACAACCACCTGAAGTTTGATCAGCTTTTAAAGACGGCGCAGAGCATTAAAGCCAGCCGCATCGCGACGGGACATTATGCAGTGAACGAGTTCGATTTGAAGCGTGGCCGATGGATTCTCAAGCGGGCTGCCGATCTGGCCAAGGATCAGACGTACTTTCTCTTCGGCCTGACACAGGAGCAGCTTGCTCACACGCTCTTCCCGCTGGGGCGGATGACGAAGACTGAGGTGCGCGAGGCAGCGCGGCGGCACGGGCTGGCGCTGGCCGAGAAGCCCGACTCGCAGGAGATATGCTTCATCCCCGGCGGCGACTACAAGCAGTTTCTGACGGCTTATCTTGAAGAGCAGGGCGAGCGGCTGCCGGAGACGGCGGGCGAGCTGGTGACGTCTGACGGCGAGGTGCTGGGCCGGCACGAGGGGATTTTCAATTTTACGGTGGGGCAGCGCAAGGGGCTGGGCGTCAGTTCGCCCTCGCCGCTCTACGTGCTGCAAATTGACCCAGCCACGCATCGCGTCACTCTGGGCGCTGACGAAGAATTGGCCACGCGCTCGCTGCGCGCCCGCGAACTGAACTGGATTTCCATTCCGGAGTTGACTGAGCCGATGCGCGTGCGCGTGAAGATTCGCCATCGCCACGAGCCAGCCTGGGCGACGCTGGAGCCGGCCAGCAAGGATGAGGCGCTCGCCACCTTCGACGAGCCGCAGCGCGCTGTTACTCCCGGCCAGTCAGCGGTTTTTTATGATGGCGATGAGGTGGTGGGCGGGGGATGGATTGTTTAGAGCAGAGCCACCACCTGCAAGATGGCGCAGTGTTGGCCGGCCTTTCCCGGTCAGTGCTTGACTAGTATGAAATTGTTAATTAGCCATGCACAAGCGCGGGCGAGGACGCCCGCGCTACAGCCGGCCAGGAGGCCGGCGCTACATTCCTGCCATTACTTAATCACGCGGTCACGGTACTAGCGCGGCTGCGCTCCGTGTCCGCGCAGAGACTCGATGATCGCCTTGACCGCCGCCAGGATGCCTGAGACCTGGCGCACCGGCCGGCTGACAACATCGGAGACAAAGCCCCCGGCGCGGTCCACAGTATCCAGGAAGCTGGAGGTCATGTTATCCAGGCGGCCGCTTTGCTTGCGCACCTTCTCCATAATCTCCGTGACTGTGGACTGCACTTGCCCGGCCTGCGTGCGCAATACTTTTGTGATCTCCACTAGGTCGCCGGCGGCAGCTTCTACCTTGGGCGAAACACGGGTCAGGAACTCTTGCGCGTTGGTGATGAAAACCTGCGCGCTGATAAGGGTATCCCGTGAGCTGGCAATGAGTTCCCGCGTGTCGAAGAGGATGGGGGTGAGCGAGGCGCGCAGAATCTCGACCTCTTTCCGAATCGCGCCCGCCGACTTGCGCATGGAAGCTAAGATAGCCAGCAGGACGATGGCCTGCAGCACCACAGCCAGCCCGGTTACAACAGCAAAGGCGAGCAGGATGGTTTGATTATCCAGTTTTGGAATTGATATTGGCATTGAAGTTGTCTCGCGCAGTTAAACTGCAGGCTCTGGTTCTGTTCACTTGTACGCTCCCCAAACCAGGCCGAAGCGATATCCCGGAGCCCGCGCTTGAGCCGTTGTTATCTTACGCAGACTCCGGATGGATAATGAAACGCCACCAGCCTGAATCAGAATCGGACCCAGGGGAAACGCCTGTTCAAAGTTCCGTGGGCTCGCCGGAAACGGGGGGATTCTTGTAGGCCTGGCGTCCGGCTTCAACGGCAGCTGACACCCTGCCGGTCTGTTCGGTAACCAGATTCTTGCCGCGCTCCACAAACTCTTCCCACTGCGCCCTTCCGCGATCCACAACCTCGCGGCCGCGCTCCACGTATTCGCCCACCTGCTCCTTGCCTCTATCCACCAGGCCGCTCACCTGTTCGGCGGCTTGCCGGGTACGGGCGCGCAGATACTCGGTTCCCTCACGGGCGCCGTTGAGCAGGTCTTCCCGGGTTTCGCGGCCGCTCTTGGGAGCATACAAAATCCCCACCAGAGCGCCGACACCCAATCCAGCGATAAACCACGCCAAACCGTTGATCTTGTTATCCTCTGCCATGATGAAAAATCTCCTTTCGCTCAGCTCGAAGATGGCATGAGCGTATCAAAGTGTCCCGGTGCGGGGCAAACTGCACCCCTATTGCCGGTCTTCCATAAACATCGGCGTGCAACCCCAGTATAAGGAGTCGCGGTGCGAAACCCATAGACAAAGGTAACTTTTCACCCTGGAGATAAGTGTTCAAAATTGCTCATCAGCCTAGTTGCTGCCAAGAAACAGGCGCAGGCCCAAGGCCTGCGCCAAAAGTGAAGTCCTCTGCCTGGATCGAGATTGGTCCGATCAAAGCTAGCCGGCTTATTCCTTGTAAAGAGCAGCGCCGGCAATTGCGGCAACCACGATCTCAACAAGGCTGCCGAGAGTTGAGTACGCCGTGAGGAGACGCCCAAAAAGACCCATCACGTACATGAAACTGAGGTTGGGAATCAGCACGCCAACCACCCAAACGGCCAGGCCGGCGTAGATTGCGGTCTTCACTCCGGCGCCAAAGCGAGGCCGGATGGCAGCATAGATCCAAATCAAGGCAATGCCGCATGCCAGCCCAAGCAGATTGAGCTCAATTAATTGCGTTGACGATAAAGCGGGATGGTTGAGTTTATCCATCCGGTCATTCCATATAGACCCGAGCAACAAGCCATCTACAAGGAACCCCAGAACGTCTGCAACGATCCCGGCGATGAGACCGCCCAGGATTACTCGACCAATGTTGATTTTTCCCATAGTACCTCCATGTCAATGTGTTGAGGTGTAAACCACAGAAAACAGTTGCGTTTGGCAACTACCGAGGAATGCCGCAAGTATAAGCACTGGATTGACCGCAGACAAGTATTATTTCGGGAAATTTGACGCAGGCCTTGATGGTTACCTTGATGATTAATGATGGAGGAAAGACGCGGGGCACTCCCCAGAGCGTAAAGTTAACTGTATATTATTGATAATAATATGTTTAATGGCGGAGTGGCGGGGACGGATGATTCGATAGCGCTGAAAAGATAGAATTCGTGGAGAAGACAGCACACACTCAACGCTCAAAACGCGGCTTTGCAGGGTCCGTTCCGGGATTGCTCTACGGAGAATTTCCGCAGGCCGACGGGCGGCGTTTGCCAGCATAGGTGAGCGATGCCGGCGGCGGCAAAGACGCTCGCGGCAGGGCAGAGCTGACCAACGCCCTCCAGAGTTTTTCCTGGAGAACAGCCGCCTGGGCATTCCGGTGATCTTCCCCGAGTGTGCATGCACGGCCAGCGTCCCCCGGGCGTAACCAGTTTTCGTAATCCATTGGCCAGAGGTATGATATGTTTGGAGTCATAAAAAATCTTGAGGAGAGCTGTGATGTCGAAAGAACGAGACAGTTTTGTTGCGGCCAAATTGGCGAAAATGACCCTGGAGGAGAAGTGCGGCCAGGTTCTCACCTTCACCTGGCGCGGGGCTTACCTGACGCCTTCGGGGACCGAACAGATCACCAAGCTGCACGCCGGCGGCCTTTGTCTGGAACCGTATGCACTGGAGACATGCAAGAACAAATATTGGGGGCGTTCGCAGGTCGACCCCAACTTTAAGAAGCCGAAGGACTGGTTCGACATCGCGCATACTTACTTCGACGATCGCAGCTTCGGCGTGAGCGTGACTCCGGAAGAGCTTACCGGCAAGCTCAACAAACTGCAGGAAATCGCCATGAAACGGCCTTCGGGCATCCCCCTGCACATCACCATCGACATGGAAGGCGATTTCAAAAACGATTACACCTCCGGTCACGTCCTGCAGTTCCCGCCACCGATGGGAATGACCGCCATCGGCGACATCGATCTGGCCTATAAAGTAGCGAATACGCTCGGCAAACAGATGGCCCTCATCGGCATCACCCAGTTCTATCACCCGGTCTGCGACGTCAATATCAATCCGTTGAACCCCGAAATCGGCGTGCGCTCCTTCGGCGACGATCCCAAGGTATGCGCGAAGTTTATTGATGCCACAGTGCGCGGCTATCAGGATGCCGGCATTGTGGCCACGGTGAAGCACTTCGCTGGCCGCGGCGATTCAGGAACCGACGCGCACGACGTGCTGGACACCTGCCGCGGGGACCTGAAGCGGATGCGCGCGGTCGAGCTGGTCACCTTCCAGGCAGGCATCGATGCGGGCGCCAAGGCCCTGATGACGGCGCATACCATCTTTCCGGCTTTCGACAAAGAATTCCCCGCCACGCTGTCCTCGAAGATCCTCGTCGATCTGCTGCGCAAAGAAATGGGATTCAAGGGAGTGGTGGTTTCGGACGCCATCGGCATGGCCGCCGTTTTGAGAAAGTGGCCGCTCCCCCAGGCGTGCGCCCTGGCGATCAAGGCCGGAGTGGACACCATCCTGCTCAAGGCGGACGACGAATCCCGCTCTCAGTGTTTCTTCGGGATCAAGGGCGCCGTGGAGCGCGGCGAGCTTTCCATTGAGCGGCTCAACGACGCGTGCCGGCGGCTGCTGTGCATGAAGTACGACCAGGGCCTGTTCGAGAAGGCCGGGAAGATGGATCCGGCGAAAACCGCAGCCCATGTCCACAGCAAGGAAACCCAGGAATTCTCCCGTGAAGTGGCGCACAAAGCCCTGCTGGTGGTGCGCGACGACAAGAAGCTGCTGCCGGTGAGCAAGGACAAGAAAATCCTGGTTATTGAACAGGTTATTCCCTACTCCTTCCTGGGCAAGGATCTTTACAGCCACCCGCATATGTTCTGCGAACAGATGGCCAAGCATTCCACCAACCTCATCCTGGATGACACGGCCTTCTACGCCGGCGACGAGGAAGTGGAGGAGGCGCTGCAACTGGCGAAGCAAGCTGACTTGGTGGTGATGACCAACTACTACGCGCGCATTGAAAAGCGCGGCAACAACCGGCACCTGGTGCAGGCCTTGAAAAAAGCGGGACATAAGGTCATTGTGGTGACCAACTTCCCGTACCGCAAAGGCGCAACCACGGAAGCCGATGCCGTGATCTGCAATTTCTCAGGCACGCCCGATTCGATCCGCGCGGCCGCAGATCTTGTCTTCGGCGCGATCAAGACTTATCCGACGACGAAGATGCCGATCGATCTGAGCGCCGAGAAGAACCTTCCCGACGAGAAGCCTGTGGCTCTGCCGAAGAAGGCCGCAAAGAAGACGGGGAAAGATTCCAATCCATGGGCGGGAAAGTGCTAGGGGAAAGCGCCCTGCACGCACCGCATTCAGTCCATGATTCCGGGCGCCGGCGACGAACCTGAAATACCGGGCCGGCGCTCGGAGCAGCAATTAGACGCAAGAGCATATCAGATCCCGCACCAGCGGGCGAGACACAAACTACCCATGAGGGAAAGTAAAATGCCGAAATCCACTGCATTCGATCTGCGCGATGTTTATACCATCCCCGGACCCAAGGTTACCGCCATCTACGAGCACAACAAAATGGCGGTCCACTTCCAGGGAATGTCCAAGACCCTGCAATTTCCGCAAACGGTAGCCCTGCAAGGAGCGCCCACGTGCTCGATTGGCATCTCCCCCTATGGGCTGTACAACCGCCTGAACGACGCGGGCCGGCTTATCATGCTCAACCAGACGGCGGTCCAGTTTGCCTCCGCGCCCTTCATCCGCATCGGCGATAAGTTCGCCATGCTGACCCAGAAGCAGCCGGGAGTTCCCGAGCTGCCCGACGACATTCCGGCGGTCAAGAATTATTACCACCCGGCGGTTCCCGAGAAAAACGTCGCCCTCACTATAGCCACGCCGTCGCTGGAGATTGCTTACAAGCTGGGGAAGGTGAAGGTAACCCGGAGATTGATTTCTCCGTTGCTCTCCGGCGGAGATCAGGTGTTGATGCCGCTCGGGGTCGAAGAGTTCGTGGTGGAAAACGGTGGGAATGAGGCTGAGGAGATCACGCTGGTGGTACCGCGGCCCTCCCTGGTCAACCTCCAGGAGAAGGAGCTTAAACCGACCGACCAGGACAGCGTCTACGTCGGCATCGCCGCGGTCGATGGCCAGAAACATGAGGAGTTCGAGTCGGCAGGCATCCGGGGCGTGGTCATGGGCAGCAAGGTAACCGCCAATCGCATGGTGCTGGCGGTTCCCGAATTGCCTGGCGTTGCGGTGGACATCCAGCCTTACTTCTGCCTGAACAAGTACACGGGCGATCTGCTGCTCAACGAGGACGGGAGCTTCTTCGAAAAACGGCAACCTCTCCTGCGCAGCGACTACGGCGCGGCCATAAGCCTTACATTCACTCTGGGAGCGAAGTCCTCCCGGACGATTCCGGTGGCCGTGGTGCTGGATTTTCCGGAACAGGTTTACATCGACGGCAAGAAATTCCCGCGCAAATATATCAAGAGCTTCATGAACGCCGAGACGCGGGCGCTGGAGATGACGAAACTCGCCCTGGAGAGCTATCCGCAGTGGTGGGAGCGGACAGTGACGATCCAAAAACGAATTTTTGATCGGATCCAATCCAGCCCCGCCTACAAAGGCGACCGGGCCGGCGCATTGCGCCTGACCCGTCTGATCCTGAATGAACTCCATTTTCCGCTCTCCAACGCCATCGTCTGGGTCGAGGACGAGAGGGGAAAAGAGCGCGCCCGCTTCCTGGAGTGTTTCGATTACGCCTATATCGATCCGTCGGATGTGGACTGGTATTCGATGGTGCTTTTGATGCTCTTCCCGCGCGTAGAAAAAGATCTCTGCCAGGGTTTCATCGATTCGATTCTAGCCGAGGATTCCACCCTGCGCTTTTACCACAATCACGCTTCGAATGTTGAAGCGCGGCTGCATTTCAAGGAACACCCGGAACAATATGAGGGCATGAGGCTGACGCAAGTCCGCGACGAGTTCAAGACCAAGGGCAGCGTGGCGCACGATCTGGGCGCCATGCCCAAGGGCCATCCGCTACGCAACGTGAGCGATTACGCCTGGTACAACAACAACTACTGGGTGGACCTCTTCCCCAAACTCATGATGCGGGTGCTGCGCAACGTGAAGTTCACGGGGGATATGGATTTCCTGAAGAAGAACTGGGAGACGCTCAAGTTTGGGCTCGATGCGGCGTTGAAACTCGATTTCGACGACGACGGCATTCCCGAAGGCTATCCCGACGATGTGAAGAACACCTTCGACAACCTGGTTCTCTTCGGCGCCGACGCCTACGACGCCACGCAATTTTTGGGCGGCTGCCAGGCCATGATCAAAATGGCCCGCATGCTCAACGACAAAGCCGGCGAAGCGCACATCCAAGAGGTGTTCGACAAGGGCTGGAAGAGCCTGGAGAAATTGTGGCGGGATGTGAAGAACAAGAAGGGCGAAAAGCTCCAGTATTACGTCACCTGTTTCGATCCCGAGAGCGGCAACACCAACACCGATGTCTGGACCAACCAGCTCGATGCCCTGTGGTACCTGATCTCCATCGGCGAAGAGCCGTTCATTCCGGAAGACCGCGCCAAAAAGATTCTCAAGACGATCTACAAGAACAACCGCTCCTTTATGGGCTGGGCCATGTGCAAAACCAAGGACGGCAAACCCGTGGAGTCGGATCAGGGAAAAGACGTCTATACGACCTCCAATTACGTCTTCGCCGAGTTGCTTGATTATTACGGCATGGCCAGAGAGAGCAAGGAAGTTTACAAGGCCATGGACCGGGTGGTCTTCGATTACGCAAATTCCATGATCACTCCGGACAATCTCCGCGCGGAGCTGGAAACGGAGATGGGTGAGACGTCCCCCGGCCCGCACTACATCGTCGCCGCCTATCCCCGGCCGGGAGCTGTCTGGACGCATCTGGTGATGAACTACATCAAGGACTTGCAGGCAAAGAAGAAAACCAGAACCATCGAATCGCCGGACCTGATGCCGTTCTTCCCTGATCTGCTCAAGGGTTAGGGCAGCGGAAGATGATAGTTAACCGCCGGGAATGGACACGGATAAGAGTGGGCGGGAAGATCGCGAATCGGCCGGGAAATCGGCGTGAACTCGTTTTTCCCGTTTTTCTGATCCGTGTGTCTCCGTGTCCATGCGCGGCGAAAAAAATCTAATGTTTAACTGAGGAATCCATCGACATGCCCAAAAAGTACGACATCACATTCGTCGGCCACATGTGCTACGACGAGATTATCCCCTTCGGAGGAAAACCCCACATCGCCCCGGGAAGCGCTGTGTTGTGCGGCGTCATGGTCGCCGCGCGCATAGGAAAGCAAGTTGCCGCGGTGGTGAAGATGGCGAAAAAGGACGAAGAGATCCTGCAGCCGATGAAGGATCTCGGCGTTGACACCTACGTCATCGCCAGCGCGGAGACCACTTATTCGAGGGTCTTGCACGAGAGTGAAAATGTGGATGAACGCAAACTCACGCTGGTCAAATCCGCCGGTCTCATTTCCATCAACGATGTTCCGGAGTTGCGCTCGACGTGCGTTCACCTGGCCGGGATCTCCGACACCGAATTCGACATGCCGCTGATGAAGGGCTTGAAGTCCAGGGGCTACAGCCTTTCGGCCGACATGCAGAATTTCGTCCGCCACGTCACCCCGGTGACCCATGAAATCGAGTTCAACGACGTCGCGAACAAAAAAGAAATTGCGGCCATGATGGACAAGCTCAAGCTGGACGTCGTTGAAGCGCGGATTCTGACCGGCACTGAAGATCTGGAGAAAGCCGCCATCATCATCGAGTCGTGGGGTTGCCCCGAGATACTGATCACACATTCCCAGGGCGTCCTCGCCCGGGTAAAGGGAGTAACATACTACGAGAAGTTCTCCAACAGCAACATCTCCGGCCGGACCGGCCGGGGTGACACGACCTACGCGGCGTATATGTCCTGGCGGTTGGATCACAATGTCCGGGAATCCCTGAAGTTCGCTGCCGCGCTGGTTTCAATCAAGATGGAAACCCCCGGCCCCTTCAAGGGAACGCTGGAGGACGTCGAGAAGCGATTGAGGGAAAGGCATTCTTCCTAGTCAAGTCAGAAATCCGCGACGAAAGCGAGTAAAGCCGATGAGCGTTACCAGCATGAAACTCTCCTTCGGGGAAAAATTCGGATACGGCCTGGGCGACCTGGCGGCAAATTTTGTTTTTCAGGCTGTGATGGCCCTGCAGTTGGACTTTTACACCAAGACCTATGGATTGACGGCGGCCCAGGCGGGCTGGATGTTTATTTTCGTAGGTCTGAGCTCGGCCGTATTCAATCCAGTGATGGGCATCATCGCCGACCGCACCCATACGCGCTGGGGCAGGTTCCGTCCCTGGCTGCTGTGGACCTCGGTGCCCTTTGGCGTGATCGGCATTCTGACCTTTACGACGCCAAACCTCAACCCTGTCGCCAAGCTGATCTACGCCTGGGTCACCTACCTGCTGTTGCGCCTGATCTATGCCGCCAACAATGTACCTTATGCCTCGCTGACCGGCGTCATGACCGATGATCCCATCGAGCGCAACAGCATCACTTCGTATCGTCAGTTCTTCGCCAACGGCGCTGGATTCATCGTGGGCAGCCTGGCAGTTCCCATGGTCAAGTTCCTGGGCGGCGGCAACAGCGCCCTGGGCTATCAGTTGACGATGGGCAGCTTCCTGGTGCTCTCGATGATCTTTTTCCTGATCGCCTTCGCCGTATCCAAGGAGAGGGTTGAGCCCGATGCGCGGCAAGAAATCTCCGTGCGCCGCGATCTCGGCGACCTGATCCACAACGGTCCCTGGATCGCGCTTTTCTTTGTGACATTCTTTTATTTCACCGCGCTGCTCATTCGCGGCAATATCATGCTGCCCTACTTTGAGAACTGCGCCGGCAACAGGATGTACTTCAGTTGGTTCAACGGCTTTGGCTTGATCGCGCTGCTGGCGGGCGTCGCCTGCTCGACGGCCCTGACCAAGCTGATGGGCAGGCGCTCGGTCTTCCTCTGGAGCATGTCATTGACAGGCATTCTCGCCATGGCGTTATTCTTCCTGCCGCCGACTGCCATTGTGCCGATCATTGGCCTGGAAGTTGTGCGCCAATTCGCCTTCGGCTGCTCCGGTCCGGTGCTGTGGGCGATGATGGCCGACGTGGCCGACTACGGCGAATGGAAGACGGGACGCCGCGCCACCGGGACGGTGATCTCGGCGGTGGTTTTTGCGCTGTGGATAGGCGTTGCCATGGGCGGCGCTATCGACGGCTGGCTGCTCTCCTTCTTTGGTTATCAGTCCAGCGGCGCGCAGACGGAGCATGCACTGTTTGGCATACGCCTGATTGCCTCGGTTGTAAGCGGTGCGTTCTTCCTTGCCGTTGCACTCTGCCTGCTCTTCTACCGCATCGACAAGAAGCTGAATCTGGAAATCTCCAACGAACTGGCCGAACGGCGCAAGGGCTTTGCTCCATAAAGGACCTCAATGACTTGCCATCAATTCGGCAAAGGAACAAAACAGGAATTACCATGCTAAGGAAAATGAGGACAACGGCACTCTTGGCGGTGTTGATAGGACTTATGACTGTTTTTGCGGCTACAGCCCAGGCACCCACCTCTCTGAAAGAGGCTTACAAGGGCAGCTTTGTCGTTGGCGCGGCCATCAACACTGCCCAGATCACGGGCCAGGACAGCCGCGGGGATGCGATTATCGAGACGCAATTCAACTCCATCTCGCCGGAAAACGCCCTCAAGTGGGATAGCGTTCATCCCAAGCCGGATACCTACGATTTCACGCTGGCCGACCAGTACGTGGCCTTCGGCGAAAAGCACCACATGTTCATCGTGGGCCATTGCCTGGTGTGGCATAGTCAGACTCCGGCATGGGTCTTCCGTAATGAGAAAGGAGAACTTGTCGACCGCGAAACCCTGTTGAAGCGCCTGCACGACCACATTACTACGGTTGTCGGCCGATACAAAGGACGCATTCATGATTGGGACGTGGTCAACGAAGCTCTGAACGAAGACGGCACCCTGCGTCAGTCTCCGTGGTTGAAGATCATCGGCGAGGACTATATTGCGAAGGCCTTCGAGTACGCGCACGAAGCCGATCCACAGGCGCAACTGACCTACAACGACTACTCGCTTGAGAATGAACCCAAGCGCAAAGGGGCGCTGGCGCTCATCGCCAGATTGAGAGCCCAGGGCATCCCTGTCACATCCGTCGGACTGCAAGGCCATGACAATCTCACATGGCCCACGGTTGAGGCTGAGGATGCCACCATTTCCGCCTTTGCCAAGTTGGGGGTCAAGGTGGCCATCACGGAGTTGGACATCGACGTGCTGCCCCACGCTACGCCGCAGCACACCGCCGAGATCTCCCTGAACATTCAACAGGACCCAAAACTGAACCCCTACGCCGGCGGATTGCCAGAATCCGCGCAACAGGAACTTGCGCAGCGCTATGCCGCCTTGTTCGGGGTCTATCTGAAGCACCGCGATGCTGTCTTCAGGGTGACGTTCTGGTGCGTAACGGACGGGGATTCCTGGCTGAACAACTGGCCGATCCGGGGGCGCACCAGCTATCCGCTGCTTTTCGATCGCAGCGGCCAGCCAAAGCCGGCCTTCCAGGCAGTCATTCAGGTAGCGGCGAAAGGCAAGCCAATGAAATAGATTTCATTGGCTTTCTTCATCCTGTGCAGCGTCGCTCATGGATTACTTGCCGGTTTTGCGGCCTTCAGACGGAAGGTGATCGCGCCGGCCAGCATGAGCGACAGAGACAGGACAAGATATCCGGCGCGTGAATTGCCGGTAAGCGCCTGAAATAGGCCAACCAGCCATGTGCCGGCGAACGCGCCCAGCGCCCCGCAGCTATTGATGAGAGCCATCACTTCGCCGGCCACGTTCCTGGGCAGCATTTCGGGCACAATCGAGAAGAAGGGTCCGTAGGGCGCGTACATTGCGCCGCCGGCAACAATTAAAAATGTATACGCCAGCCAGAAACTGTGCGCGGCGGTCATGGAAGAGATGAACAGCGCAACTCCCGCAAGCAGTAGAAATGGGCCAATAAAGTGTTTGCGGTTAAGCGTTCTATCGGAAAAATGCGCGACTCCCATCATGAGTATGACCGCCAGGAAAAATGGCGCGGCGCTCAGCAGGCCCACCGTCTCGATTCTTTTCGATGATCCTGACCGTATCATCTCCGGGATCCACAACACCAGTCCGTAGACTCCGAAGCTCCAGAAGAAATATTGAATGCACAAAAGAATGACGCTTGGAACGCGGAATGCGGAAGAGAGACTCCCGTATTGCGGCAACGCAGTTTGCTCGAGTTCCAGCGCAGATGCAAGCTGTTCGCTGCTTTCCCTGCTCAGCCAGGTCGCGTCGCGCGGCCGGTCGCGCGCCACCAACACCCACACAAACGCCCACAGAATCGAAGGGATTCCCTCGAGAATGAAGGTCATCTGCCAGCCGACCGCCTTGATCAGAAACCCGGTAGCGGCGGCCATCCACAAGACTGTAACGGGATTCCCGAGCATGAGAACCGCATTCGCTCGCGACCGCTCAGAGCGCGTAAACCAGTTCGTCAGCAGAATCAGCATGGCCGGAAAGATCAGGCTTTCCGCGACTCCCAGCAACAGCCGGTCGATAACCAGCAGCCAATAATCTCTGATGACGCCGGTAAGCGCGGAAAAAGCGCCCCAGCTGATGAGCGCAAAAAAGACCAGCCTGGTTGCGCTCTTGCGCGTTGCGTAGGCCGCGGCGGGAACCTGGAAGATAAAATAGCCAAAAAAGAAGACCGACGCCAGAAATGCCGCCCGTGATTCGGTGATATTGAGTGACGCGGCGAGTCCAGCAGCCGCGCCAAAGCCGAAATTCGAGCGGCCAAGATAGGCCAGGCTATAGGTAACGAAGACCGCCGGCATAAGGAAGAACCAGCGGCGGCGCAAACCACGCCGCTGCTTGTCCGCATCCTGAAACTGTTCATCGGGCACACTAGCGTTATAACATCTCTGAGAGCAGACGCTCCAACTGAAAGGGCCTCTATATATTGAACTGGAGAGGATCTTCCTGCGCCGCGAGGAAAACGGATGACCAAACCTGACAAGATTCGAAGGATCGAAAAGATCGCATGCGACCTCCGGGCTGACGTGGTGAGGATGATTGGCGTCGGCAAGGTGGGGCACCTCGGCGGCTCGTGTTCGCTCGCCGAGATCGTGGCTGCTCTGTACTTCGAGAAAATGCATTTCGACCCAAAAGCGTTGGGAGATTCGTGCCGGGACCGCTTTCTCCTCAGCAAGGGGCATTGCGTTCTCATCCAGTACGCTGCCCTGGTAGAGCTGGGCGTCATCCCCAGGGAAGAGATGGGGAAGGTGAAGACTCTCGCGGGCAATCTGCAAGGCCATCCCGACCTGATGACCCCCGGAATGGAGGCGGTGACGGGCTCTCTCGGACAGGGACTTTCCATCGGCGTGGGCATGGCGCTCGCCTTGCGGCTCGCAAAAAGCCCTTCCAGGGTGTACGTCATCATGGGAGATGGCGAGCTTGCCGAAGGCCAGCTCTGGGAAGCGGCCATGGCCGCCGCGCGCTACGGGTTGGATTCCCTTACCGGCATCGTGGATCGCAACCGAATCCAGGCCACGGGTCCGACAAAGGAGATCTTCGATATCCCCGACATACCGGAGAAATGGCGGGCCTTTGGGTGGAACGTGCTGAACGTGAACGGTCACGACGTAGGCGCGGTCCTCGATGCCCTGGATGAGGCGGCAGCGAAAAAAGGGACTCCCACCGTGATTGTGGCGGATACGATCAAAGGGAAGGGGATCTCATTTGCCGAGAATCTCGTGGCCTTCCACAACGCTGCCTTGACCCAGGAGCAATACGACAAGGCGCTGCTGGAAGTAGAAGAAGCCGCCAGGAGGCTGCAATGACGCCGCCGAATCAGAGAAGCGCGTATGGAGCCAGCCTTGTCCGGCTGGGCAAAATAGACAGCCGTGTCGTGGCCCTGGAGGCGGACCTGGGGAAATCTACCCAGTCTGCCATGTTCCAGGCGGAGTTTCCGGAGCGGTACTTCCAAATGGGAATCGCGGAACAGAACATGGCCTCCACCGCGGCGGGATTCGCCCTTGCCGGAATGATCCCTTTCATGCATTCCTTTGCCGTCTTTGCCGCCGGGCGGGACTACGATCAGCTCCGCAACTCCATTTGCGTTCCGAAACTTCCCGTCCGCATCTGCGGCTCCAGCGCGGGGCTTTCCGACTTTGGGGATGGAAAGACCCACCAGGGCGTGGAGGACGCCGCCCTCATGCGCGCCCTTCCGAACATGACGGTGCTCTGCCCCGCGGATTCCATCGAGGTGGAGAAGATGATGGACTGCCTGCTGGATTGGAAGGGGCCTGTCTATATCAGGATCAACAGGAACGATCTTCCCTTCGTGTATCCGCCCGAGGAGCCTTACTCCATCGGCAAGGTGACCAAGCTGCGGGAGGGGAGCCACGCGGCGATCTTCGCTGCGGGGGTCATGGTCTCCAAGGCTCTGGAGGCCGCGATGGCTCTGGAAACGGAGGGAATCTCGGCAAGAGTGCTCGATGTCGGCACTCTCAAGCCTCTGGACCGCGACGCTGTGATCCGCTATGCGGGCGGAGTAGAGGCCATCGTTACGGCCGAGGAACATTCCATAATCGGCGGGCTCGGTTCCGCCGTGGTGGAGGCGCTGCGGGGAGTCGCACATGCGCCCGTGGAGTTCGTGGGCGTTCCTGACTGCTTCGGCATATCGGCGGAGAACTATGACGTTCTGCTCGCGCATTTCGGGCTTACCTCGGAGGCCGTCTCCAAGGCCGTTAGAACGCTTTTGAAAGGGGGAAAGAAATGAAGATTGGCTTCATCGGACTGGGCATCATGGGCAAGCCCATGGCGAAAAATCTCCTCAAGGCGGGCCACCAACTCGTCGTCTACGACATTCTCGATGCGCCGGTGGGTGAGCTGGTTCAAGCCGGCGCGACGGCGGGCGAGTCTCCCAGGGACGTGGCCTCGCAGTGCGAGCTGATTATCACCATGCTACCCAATTCGCCTCACGTGAAGCAGGCGGTATTGGGAAAGAACGGCGTGATCGAAGGAGCCAAACCGGGAAGCGTGCTCGTCGATATGAGCTCCATAGCGCCCCTGGTGAGCCGCGATGTGGCAGCCGCACTGGCCGCGAAGGGAATCGAGATGCTCGATGCCCCGGTCTCCGGCGGCGAGCCCAAGGCTATCGACGGGACGCTGGCTATCATGGCGGGCGGCAAGGAAGCCGTCTTTGAAAAAATCAAAGACGTGTTGCTGAAGATGGGCGGCAGCGCGGTTCTCTGCGGAGAGATCGGCGCGGGCAACGTGACCAAGCTCGCCAACCAGATCATCGTCGCGCTGAACATCGCCGCCATGTCGGAGGCCTTCGTCCTCGCGGCCAAAGCGGGAGTAGATCCCGAGCGGGTTTTCAATGCCATCAAGGGAGGCCTGGCGGGAAGCACCGTCCTCAACGCGAAGGCGCCGATGGTCCTGGAGGGAAATTACAAGCCCGGATTCAGGATTGAGCTGCACATCAAGGACCTGCAGAACGCGCTCGATACAGCGCACGAGGCCGGCGTTCCGATTCCGCTTACCAGCCAGGTCATGGAGATGATGCAGGCCCTCAAGGTTGACGGCAAGCAGGGCGAAGACCACGGCGGCCTTATTCAGTTTTACGAAAAGCTCGCCGGGGTCAAGGTCCGCAAAGGGGGCGCGAAGTGAGCGCGATGCGTCTTTCCGGCAAGACCGCTTTGATAACCGGCGCAGCGGGAGGCATCGGCGCGGAGATCGCCCGAAGGTTTCGCGAGGAAGGCGCCTCGGTGTTTGTGTGCGATACAAACCGTGCGGAGGGAGAAAAGACAGCCGCGTACATGGGCGCGGTCTTCCTCACCCTCGACGTCACGTCAGAGGAAAGCTGGAAGGCCGCGCTTGCCGCCGTGCTTGAGCGGACCGGACGCCTCGACGTACTGGTGAATAACGCGGGCATCAACATCAGGAAGAACATAGAGGAAATGGATGTTGATTCCTTCGACGCCATGATGGCGGTGAACGTCAAGGGACCGTTTCTGGGAATCAAGCACTCCCTGCCGATCATGAGAGCCGCTGGCGGTGGAGTCATTCTTAACATGTCCTCGATATGCGGCCTGGTCGGCCATAAGTATACGAACGAGACCTATACGGCGGCCAAGGGCGCACTGACCCTGCTCACGAAATCGGTGGCCGTGCGCTACGCGAAGGACAATATCCGCTGTAATTCCGTCCACCCCAGCACGGTAGAAACCGCCTTAGTGCAGACCATGCTCCAAAACCCCGAGCGCCGCGCAGAGAGACTCGGCGAAGTGCCTCTCGGAAGGCTCGCCAACGCAACCGACGTGGCCAACGCGCTGGTCTATCTGGCGAGTGACGAGGCCTCCTTTATCAACGGAGCCGCGATTCCTGTAGACGGAGGCCTAACGGCGTGCTAGGCCATTTCTGCGCTCGCATCTAGTTGCCGGAGCGTCCTGAACTGTTCTTCAAGGCCACAGTGCTCAATTCTTCGCGCCTGAAGCCGCCGCTCAACGCGTTATCCTTTCAAAGTGGATCATTCATCTTATTTCGCCCTTTTGAATCAGCCTCGCCTCGACCATGAACGCTTTTCCAGCCATCGCGAGCTGGAGGCTCTTCTTAAAAAATCTCTGCGCGGAGATGTTCGCTTCGATCTCGGCTCCCGCGCGCTTTATGCCGCCGACTCCTCGAATTACCGCCAGATTCCCGTCGGCGTGATTCTTCCCCGCGACGCCGCCGACGTCGAGGCCGCTCTGGCCGCCTGCCGCTCGACCGGCGCTGCTGTTCTGCCGCGCGGCGCGGGCACCAGTCTCGCCGGTCAATGCGCCAACGTCGCAGTGGTCTTCGATTTCTCCCGGTACATGAACAAGCTCACCTCCATCGATCCCGCCGCAAAGCTGGCGCGCGTTGAGCCGGGCATGGTTCTCGACCGCCTGCGCGAGGCCGCCGAAGCGCATCACCTAACGTACGGTCCCGATCCCGCGACTCACTCCCGCTGCACGCTCGGCGGCATGATCGGCAACAACAGTTGCGGCGTTCACGGCCTGATGGCCGGCAAGGTGGTGGACAACGTCGAATCGATGAACATTGTGCTCTACGACGGCACGCGCATGAACGTGGGCCGCACCGCGCAAGCTGAACTCGATGCCCTGATCCGCTCCGGCGGCCGCGTGGGCCAAATCTACGCGGATCTCGCTCGCCTGCGCGACCGTTATGCCTCGCTCATCCGCGCAAGATTCCCCAACATTCCCCGCCGCGTCTCCGGCTACAACCTCGACGAACTACTCGACGAGAACGGCTTCCACGTAGCCCGCGCGCTGGTCGGTTCCGAGGGCACCTGCGCCACGGTCGTCTCCGCCACGCTCAACCTCACCGCCAGTCCGCCCTTCCGCGTGCTCACCGTGCTGGCCTTCGCCGACGGTTTTCTGGCCGCCGATGTTGTGCCTCGCGTTCTCGAATTCGGTCCTATCGGACTGGAAGGCTTTGACGGGCTGATCGTCGATTTCATGCAGCGCAAGAAGCTCGCCGTGGACGATGTCGCTCTGCTTCCGCCCGGACGCGGCTTCCTGCTGGTGGAGATGGGCGCATGGGATGCGGCCGAAGCGCAGGCCAAGGCCGAAGTCCTGATTCGCGCGGCGCAATCCTGGCCCGAAGCGCCCGTTGTTTGCATCTATAACGCCGCCGACGCCGCCCGCATCTGGCACGTGCGTGATTCCGCCCTGGGCGCAACCGCCTTTGTCCCCGGCGAGCCTGAGCGCCACGAGGGCTGGGACGATGCCGGCATTCCTCCCGTACATCTGGGCGCTTACCTGCGCAAGCTTTCTGCTCTCATGGCCGAGTTCGGCTACAACAGCCCGCTCTACGGCCACTATGGCCAAGGCTGCGTCCATATGCGCATCAACTTCGACTTTCGCTCCGTTGAGGGTGTGCACAACTTCCGCAGCTTCATCGACCGCGCCGCCGATCTCGTCCTCAGCTTCGGCGGCTCGCTCAGTGGCGAGCACGGAGACGGCCAGGCACGCGCCGCCCTGCTTCCCAAGATGTTCGGACCCGAGCTGATCCGCGCCTTTCAGGAGTTCAAGTCCATCTGGGATCCGGCGAACCGCATGAATCCCGGCAAGCTCTCCGACGCCGTGCGCGTTTACGACCCGGTGGAGAATCTGCGCCACGCTCCGCCCGCTTCCAGCCAGACGCCCGCAGAGCTGGAAACCCACTTTGTTTTCGCCGCAGACGGAGGCTCACTGGAACGCGCTACCGAACGCTGCGTCGGCGTGGGCGCCTGCCTCAACACCAGGGGCGGCGTCATGTGCCCCAGCTACCGCGCCACCGGCGAGGAGCAGCACTCCACCCGCGGCCGCGCTCGCCTGCTCTGGGAGATGCTGGCCGGCGCGCTGCGCACTGAAGGCCTCCGCAGCAAGGCCGTCCACCAGGCTCTCGACCTATGCCTCAGTTGCAAGGCCTGCAAGACCGAGTGCCCCGTGGCTGTCGATATGACCGCTTACAAATCCGAGTTCCTGGTTCAGAGCTACAAGAGGCGCCTCCACCCGCTGCACCACTACATCTTCGGTTTTGCTGATAAGCTGGCCCGCCTCGGCTCAATCTTTCCTGCGCTGACCAACGCTGTGCTGACCGGCCCCTTCACCAGCCCGCTCATCAAGCGCATTGTGGGCGTGGCGCAAGAGCGCAAAATGCCCCGCCTGGCCGCAAGGAGTTACAGAAAGTCGAGCACATTCGCCAACGAAACCACCAATGTGCCGCGTCCTTCAGTCACTCAAAATGCGACTAAGCCCGACGAGCAATTGGCCCCACAGCAGGTGGTTCTCTGGCCCGACACCTGGAACAACTACTATCACCCGCAAACCCTGGCCGCTGCCGAAAAGGTTCTGACCCAGGCCGGCTTCCGGGTTCAAATTCCTAAAAGCCCCGTCTGCTGCGGCCGCGCGCTCTACGACTTCGGCCTGCTGGGCGCTGCACGCGCTTACCTGGCCCAGGTCTTCGACCGCATGGCTGTGGAGATTGATGCCGGTCTTCCGTTCATCTTCCTTGAACCAAGCTGCGCCAGCGTCTTCCGGGATGAGGCGCTGGAATTATTCCCCGACCACCCGCGGGCGCAGCGCATGAGCAATCAGGTCTGGCTGCTGGCCGACTGGCTGGCCGCCAAAGCTCACGAGTGGGTCACCGAACGGCTTCAGGGGGCGCAAGTCATTCTTCACGGACACTGCCACCACAAGGCCGTCTTCGGCGGTCCTGCAAACGAGATTGCTCTGCTCAAGAAGGCCGGCGCAGCGGTCGAGCTCATCAACTCCACTTGCTGCGGCATGGCCGGACCCTTCGGATTTGAAGCGGACAAATTCGAGGTCTCCAAAGCCATCGCCAATCTTGACCTGCTGCCCGCGGTCAATTCTGCCGCTCCCGCGACCATCATCGTCGCCGATGGCTTCAGTTGCCGCGAGCAGATCAGTCAGTTGTCAGAGCGCGAGGGAATGCATTTTGCGGAGCTTCTGGCGCGTAGCTGCGGCAGCTGTGTCTAGCGTTGAATCGAATTTTTGCCTTTACATGAAAGATGCATTGGGGATAAAATGCGCGTATTCACCGGAGGCCAACCCCCATGGCAACCGTTGCTACAACTGAACCAGGCATCTCGAATGTTACACAGTCAGAGCCGCTCCTAACATCGCCTGCGTCAAGGTCGAAAGACTCGACCGACACACTTACCAGCCACATTCTGCTTTTCTCCTTCGTCGCCGCTGTACTGCTCGCAATCGGTGGATTTGTAGTGGTTGCCGTGTATCTTTTCCAATACCTCCATCATGCCTTCCAGGCCTTCGACAAAGACTCCATAGCCCAGATGTCCGGCATAGATATCAGCGAGCTTCAGACTATTCTGCTGGCCCGTGCCGGCCTATGGAAGTTCATTCTTCAGTCCTGCGGAATCATCGCCGGAGTAGCTTTCGGATTCCTGGGTTTCGGTCTCTTCCTGCTTGGCGCCAAGGGAGACATGGACGCCTCCTTCGCGGATAGTCAGCACAAGGTCCAGCTCTCGCGCATGGCGCCTGGCAGCTTCGTTATCCTCATCGCCGCTGGCCTCATAGGAGTTTGCAGCATCCACAAGGTAGAACTCAAGTATGACCCCGCCATCGAGACTAATACAGAGGCCGGGGGTGGCATGAACATGGGAATCTCCGTCAACGATCCGGCCAGCAACCCCAACGCCCTGCCCCACGATCCATCCGCATACGTTCTGCCCATGCAGACAAACCCCGGCCAGCAAGCAAGCCCCGCCGTATCAACCCCCAGGAGCAAAGGAAAATGAACGCACCTCTGCGCGACTTCCATCTCTCCAGCCTTGGCGTCTTTGCTTCAATCCTCATCGTCCTCAGCCCGGCCATCGCCCATTCTCAGGAACTACAGGACTGTAACGTTCCCTCGCCTCTGCCACCCGGTTCCGTCTCCAAGAGCCTGGCCTACTGCGCGATTCGCCATGCTCAATTCCTTTATGTCCACCGATGCACCGATGAGAATGCCTGCACCGTTCAAAACTCTACTACTGTTGTTTCTGCCTACCGGGAAGCATCCCGTATCTTTGATCTCTACCTGGCAAGCCGCGACATGGCGACAGTCAGCAAGCAGCAGCAGGCCAACGATGCCTTTTGGAGAGGTTTTCTTCAAGAGCGCTCTTATGATTATGTCAATGCTGTCGGTAACTACCGATTGTGCGAGAGACTGGCAGAAAATTCCTCTCCCCAGGATTCAGATGATCTGAGTTCTTGCAAATCAGGCCTCAATCGGATCAATTCAGTTACCAGTTCTCACAGAATCGGTACTACGCGTGGTGGCGGCATAGCCAATTCTTTCGGAGGCGGTGCTATGCATGGTAGCGGCGTAGCCGCCGGCAGCGTAGCCGCCCATAAATAAGCTCCACTTAAACCAACCGCCGCCAACCTGGCAACCAAAATTGCTTCCATTGCCGACGACTGACAGGCCATGTACTTCTCGGAGGTTCTGTCCCGCTCCCGTGGCCGCAGAGAATAGATTGCCGGACAAGTGGCGGAGAAAACTTTTTCTCTTGCCGCCAGCCCATTAGCGTTACGAGTTAAAAATTCAGCGTGATCTTTGCCGTCAGCGCCCGCGGAGTTACATAGTGCGTGCCGCTGAAGGTTGAAAGAAAGTTATACAGGGCATACTTGTTCGTAAGATTGATGGCTGTCATGTCGAAGTTCATTTTGTAGCGTTTGGCGTGGAAGAGGTTATCTTTGCCGAGGGAAGCGTCAAACAGGCTCCGCGGTGCAATCCGTTGAGGATTGTGGTCGTTGTCGCCAGTGTTGGGTGCGGGGATTCGGATCAGGTTCGAGGTGAACTCCGAGGCCGGGCAGACCGCGGGCAAGGGAGTTGTGGGCGTTGCTTTCACCCCGTTGCAGGCGAATCCCGCCTGAAACTCCTGGTCCGCCGTCAAAGGGAGGGCGACACTCGCTCCAGTCACAGGGTTGATCGTTGGGGGTATGTTGGTATCCACCATCGCTATGGCGGGCTGGCCACTCAACGTGGTTGAACTGTTTCCGCAGGGGGTGTTTGGATCGGTCAGGCCCTAGCACGGTGTCGATCCGGCCACCAACCCACTGTCATAGCGCCAGTTAAAGCCGCCCCACAGGCCATTCAGCGCCTTGCCGCGGGAAATCGTGTACTGCACGTGGGTGGTCTGGTTGAACTTTTCGTCGTGGTCGATGCGGAAGGGCAAGCCGGTCTGGCCCACGGTGGCTCCCGCTCCGGCCACCTGAGGCGGATAGAACCGGGCGGCCACCGAAGAGGCCACGACATAGGCGCTGAAGCCATGAATTTTGGGAACATCCGCGCGCAAGGCGTAGCCCGGAATCTTTGAGCTGTGCCAGTCAATGGGAAAAGTGATGGGCGTGTTGCCCAGTACGCTGAAGTCGAAGGCGTTGTGCGTGTACTTCCATATATACTCGCCGCTGAAGACGGCCCATTTGCCGAAGGCCTGCTGCAGGCCGGCATGGAACTCGTTGCGGAAGCCCGGCCGCATCGTTCCCGATACGCCGGAGGTGCAATTCAGTAACGGCGCCAGCACCGCATTCGAGCATCCCGTGCTGGACAACACCAGGTTCTCGTTGAATGGCGTTTCCAGCGTGCGCGCATAGGAGATGCGCAGCACGGTCGTGGTCGGCTTCACGTTGTATGCAATGCCCATGCGAGGCTCTGTCTGGTTGGCCGACGTCAGGCCGTTGTAAACATCCCCACGCAACCCCAGGTTGAAGAGCCAGTTGCCGGCTTTGATCTGGTCTTCGATGTAAAGAGCCAGTTCTTTTATGTCCGTGTGTCCGTAGTAGTTGTAATAACTGCCGCCGCGGGTCAGATCGTAGGGCGCGAGGACTGAGAGGTAATTGGCGTTGGCAATCACAGCGTTGCCGTTGGAGTCGATGCCGCTGCAGCCACCGGTGGGGGAGTATCCCGGCAGGAAAATCCCCGTAACAGCGTCGACGCAGGGAGAGTTATAGATGGATTCGACCACGCCCAGATTGTCATTCTCGCGCAGGAAGGTCTGTCCGTATTGCGCGCCGATCTTGAGGTTGTTGTGCCCCTTGGCATAGGAGACGTCGGAGTGAACCGCGGCGTTGGTCAGCGTGCGATATTGCGAAATGGATGAGGTTTGCAGGGTTGGCGGCCCCAGGTCGGCCAGGGGATTGCCGCTGGGATAGTAATTGTAATCGTCCCGGCGGACAAATGCGCCCAGATTGAAAACCGTGTTATTTCCGATGATGCGCGTGTACGTGGGAGAAATATTAATGGTCCCGATCTTGGAGTGCTGATCGGTGTTGCCCACGCTTCCGAAGACCGGGCTCGAGCTCGTGCCGCCACTCACCACGTTCTGCACGTTCAGGTTGTCATAAGAGTCAGGCGTCTGGAACCAGGAACGGCTGTAATTCATGTCCAGATGGATGGAATCGACCGCGGTAAAGTTATAATCCACGCGATCGAAGACATTCTGCTCGTTGCCCTTGTCGTGAAATACCGTGAACTCCGGTGGATCGAGAAAGCGGCCGGAGTTAAGCCCGTCAGCCTCGAAAAAATTTCCCCACTTCTTGCCGCCATAGGCCAGGTCGAAGCCGGCCGAGGCCGACCCGAAGGAGCCATAAGCGCTGGTGATACTCCCGGTGGGCCTGGTAACTCCCTGGCCGGAGCGCGTCGTGGCCACGATCACCAGACTGGTTTTGCCGCCGTACTCGGCTGGCGGCGCGCCGCTAATTACTTCGATGGATTGAATCGAGTTAGCCGGAATCTGGTTGGAGAATACCTTGCTCTGCTGGTCGGTGATCGACTGGCCGTCCACAGAAAAGGAGTTGGATGCGTGGTCGCCGAGGCCGTGAAATAGACCGTTGGAGTCGGCCGCCACACCGGGAGTGGTGGCCGTAACCAATGAGCTAAGCGAGGAAGATTCGCTCTCCATGGGTACCTTGATGAACAGATCCCGGTCCACGTCGGTGTGAAATGTGGGATCGGTTTCGACCAGATCACCCGTTGCCTCCACGGTGACCGTCTGGGTGCTGCCGGCCACCTGCAGAACCAGGTTGAGATTGGTTCCCACCACCGAGCGAATCACAACACTCTGGCTCAAAGGAGCAAACCCGTTAGCCGAAACGTTCATCCGGTAAGGGTTAAAGGGAATATTCGAGAAGACAAACTGGCCGGTCGCGTCGGTGGTCGCGGTGCGGTCCAGGCCGCTGACCTGGTTGACCAAATGGATCTTTGCGCCCGGAATCACGGCGCCGGAAGGGTCGGTGACAGTGCCTCGCACAGCGCCCGCATCGCTGCCCTCAGCGGGAGCGTGGAGCGTCGCAAAAATCAAGATAAGAACGGAAAGTATGCTTAAAATTGTGCCGCGTTTGAACGGCATAGAGAGTCTCCTGAATCGCTTTACAGATGCTAAAAGCAGGCCGTGGCTTACTCCGCCGCGGCATCTTCTGGGCGAAGGACCATCGTTTCGACTTCAAGATCAGCCTGCCATAGAGCGCCGAATCTGCGCATGAAAAATGTACTCCGCGCAACCGGAATCAACTGAAACGGAAGATCGAAGGATGCCCTAAACGCCGGCTGGCGGTGGGCGCGTGTAAAGCTTGGGATGCCAGTGGCGGGCGACGGGGCGCGCTTCGATAACCGGCGCTGGCGTCCCCATACTGACCAGAACGACCGCTGCCGCCATCACCGTAACCGGCGCCGCCGAGTGCATTGCGATGCACAGCGAGCAATGGTCGGCATCGCTCTCCAGGGGATGCATGTGCGCCACCTGGACCAAGACCAGAAGCACCAGCAGGGACAGGCAAAGAACAGCGGACGCCCCGAAAGCGCGTGGCTTCCGGCGGCCAAACCCGCGAAAATCTGCCTGCAACCCTATCAACAAATCATCCCCAGCTTCTAGGATACACAGTATTGGACGCAGTTGCAGCGGTTGAGGTTCCAATTTCCGCCCGATTCCTGGCAATAACCACTCGCCAACGCTTCCCCGGCTGCATCGTCTAGACTGTTGAGTAATGCTCTATCCCCGCCCAATCCGGTGTACCTGGCGAACATTTCCCGGGCTCCTGCTGGCTCTAGCCTTATCAAGTGCCGCCCACGCTCAGGCGCCTCTGCCGCTCCAGCCTAACCAGCCCGTCGGGGGGGCGGGGCATCGCATCATACTCAAAGATGGCAGCTACCAGATCGTGCGCAAATACGCGATTGTTGGCGACCGGGTGCGCTACATATCCGCGGAGCGGGCGGGAGAGTGGGAAGAGCTGCCCGTGGCGCTGGTAGATTGGGAGGCGACGCACAAGTGGGAGCAGGACCTGGCCACGGCGCCCGTGGTTGAGCACGAGCTCACTGCGAAAGAAGCCGAAGACCTCGAAAAGGCAGAGGCCGAGGAGCGCGAAGAGCAACGGGCTCGCCACCCCGAAGTCGCCGCGGGCCTCAAACTGCCCGACGCGGACGCCGTCTTTGCCCTGGATACCTTTCATGGCAAGCCGGAACTGGTCGAATTGGTACCGGTTGACCTGACCGAGAATGGGAAGTACAAACCCGGGCTGAGAATGCTGAATCCGCTTACCGGAGTCAGGGCCAGCATCGTACTCGATGGCGCGCACGCTAAAGTTCATCTGCACGTTTTTGCCCCCGCCCTCTATCTACCGCTCGACGAGCGCAACGCCGCCGAGAAATCCATCTCTCCAGCTCCGGCGGCTAAAACCAGCAACGTCAATAAGGTAGCCGGCGGAAAGCGCGGCACACACTCCCCCGCCTCGAGCTTTACCCTGGTGCGCGTGGAGGAACGCGAGACGTCGCGCGTGATCAGCAACCTCCACGCCAGCCCCACCAGAACAACTACTCAGGAGAAGAATGTGATACCGGCCAAGGTCGAGGCGCTTGCCGGCAAGCATTGGCTGAAGATCACGCCCAACCAGCCTCTGGCTGCCGGCGAATACGCGCTGATAGAAATTCTCTCCGCCACGGAGATCAGCCAGTCCGTCTGGGATTTCAGCATAGACCCGGCGTCGGACGACAATGAAGGATCGATTGGGCCGACTGAGAACTAGCAGAGTTGGCGCTTGCTCTGGCGAAGACTAAAGATAATTCTTTGTAAGGGCTGGATGTCCAGGCGGCAGCCTTCGGCTATCGGCGGGGTTGAGGTTTACGGCGCAGAGCAGCAAGTTAGCCCCGCTCGCGGGGTTAGCGAGTTAGCAAGTTAGCGGGGTTTGAAGGCGGGTTTATGGATGAAATGAGTCCAATTCGCTTTTGAGCGGTTGCGCGTACATGCGCGTACAGTTTTTGGCGGAAATATGCGTAACTGCGCGTAATTTTGGCGATTTTTGCGCGTAGTTGCGCGTAGTTACCGTGATTTTTGCGCGTAGTTGCGCGTAGTTACCATGAATTTAATGCGTAATTGCGGGTGTAATGGAGGGCATGGGGAGAAATCAGCCGCCGGTGAATCAGCCTTGACTGGTGTGTGTCTGCTGCGATTGCCCGGTCGATAGTCATTTCCCGTAGTTCGTGGGAGAGCGCGAAGCTCAGCCGATCTCAGCCGTCCGCAGATCGCGCAGCAGCTGCAGCAGCGGAGCAATCTCTGCGCCGTTGCGGGCTGCATCGCCCACCTGCCGCGCCAGACCGGCAAAGCGGGTTGCCTTGTCTGCCCGGTCCTGCTCCATTTGCCTCAGAGTCGCAGCTTCGTGAATGAGCGCGGCCGGATTCTCGCCCATCCTGCTGTAGTCTGCTATTGCTCTGCCGAGTGTGGCCCACTTGGTCTCTCGGCTGATTTTGGTTGCTTCTTCCGCATGATTCATGGCTTCACCTGTGAACAAAAAAAGTAGAGGGGCAGTTTTCAGCGGTCAGTTGACCGCAACACCCCGCAGCTTTGGTTCCTGTTCATTCTTCAATTGTGCGCCGGGAAAGGGAAATTATCTGCAAACTAAAACAGGGGGCAGGGATCAGGTACGGGCTTACGCCCCGGAGGGGCGATGTGAAAATATCCCAGGTTCGGGGCCCCCAACGAGCGATTTTTACTCGTTGGGGTGAGAGAGTAAAACCCTGGGAATACCATCCATTCGTTTTTTGAAAATCAATCTACGCGACGTAGTCGCGGACATTCTCACTATTCCACATCCCGGCTGACGACGGATGAACTATCGACAATCTTCGGGAGATTCTCAGCGAGCGCTAACACCGTCGAGGCCGCACCACGCGCCGCCATCCTGCGGAACTCATCGTAGTACTCCGCCATGCCTTCCAACTGCCCTTTTCGGATTTCTAGAACGGAGCGCAATGCATGTTCATAGCCAAGAAGCAAAATACGCATACCTAGGATGTATTTTTCAGTCACTACATCTTTCGCAATGTCGCCCCGTGTTCCAAGCCTGTATTTTAGGTGATATACGTTGTCGTAGTTGATCTTATAAAGCATCCCAGTCTCTCCCAAGTCTTGGATGATGCCGCCATCAATCTCCGTAAAGTCGGTAGGCCATTGCTCAGTCGTGTTACCGGATATTTCGCGACCGTCTCTGGTCAGCAAAATATATTGCGGCAATCCATGCGTAGGGCTTGGCTTACCCTTACCCTCCTTACTATCGCCCCAATGGGGGGGCGGATCGGGCGGGATCGGCTTGGGCGGTTTCAGCTTCGTCTCTTTCTCCTCCTCCACAATGCGTATTGTCACCTTGTCAGTGACGGGATGGGGCATGGCATCATCTTGCAGACCAATTTCGAGCACAATCTCCTCTCCAACCGACAGAACTTCTCGGTTAGGATCAAGATAAAGTGTCAGTCGCCCATTATTAAGTTGTTCGCTTACTGTGAATCCCATATAAAAGGCGGCATCGATTATGAGTCGCCCCTTTACGTCGGGGCGTTGTAGATATCCGTTCTCAGCATCGGTGCGAGCTGCGATCGGTTTTCGCCGGTTGATCGGACAATCGACTCCCTTTTCCTTCGCTTTTCCCTCAAATCTGAGAAAAGTTGGGCTAAAACGGCCTTCAAATTCATCCTTACCTGAATCACCGCCGTTGCTGGCTCCGCCGACTGAGGGAAGAGTGATAACCGGATCACGATTGGTTAGGAGTGCAGCCAGATTTCGGTCTCTGTCAACTAATTTTTGGAACAATTCATTTCGCTGCGTTTTGGCAGCCTGATTCATTTCCTCTTTCGCAACTTCGTTTTGTAGCTCCTTGAGCGCATCCGAATTCTTGATCTGTAATGTCACAGCATCCTTGTATCGCTCCCCGACTATCGTATCACGTACATGTTCTCGGTCGCCTTTCCAAACTTCATTGTGAGCCGCAAAGGTGAGATTGCTGGCATTCACGATGACGACGACTCTGTCTTTGAGCGCCGGAAATCCGCAAGACTGCGACAGATAACCGCGCGTCTGCTTGAATTGTACCTGACCATTAACGGCATGAAATACGCGATTATTTGAATTCCCGAGCCAACCGGGCAATTCTCGCTTTAGCTTAATGACGTAGATCTCGATTGTTCCAAGCTCTTGGCTCTTTACTGTTCCGACTGCAATTCGTCCAGTGCCAAACGCTTCGTCCTCGTCTACATCGTCATCATTCTCCCTATGGGAGCGTAGGAGCAAGAACTCCATGCCACAAAATCCTCGTGGATCGATGCCCTCGGCACGTTCACCTTTGCGCTTTAAGTCCGGCTTCTGGCGGAAATCCAAGATACGAAACGGAAGGATCGTCTCAACGAGGTTCTCGTTTAATGCCTCTCGCGATCCGCGAAACCCGCTCGCGAACCTTGAGCCGATCTGATAGTCGTAGAGCTTGATGATGGTTCCAGTCCTGAGGTGAACCCCATCGTATCGCTTTCCATTCGACTTTACAAAAGGATATAGCGTGTTCTCTTGAAAGATCGGAATTCTTCCATCCGGCAGGACGAAATACTCGGCGATAGGCATCGAATCGCTGTTCCCAGGCCTCTTCCGCATCAGTGTAAAGCCCCAATAGCCCTTGGCATCATAGCGGCGAGAAACGATGAGCTTGAACCACTTCAATCCGCAATAGCCCAACACACCGGACGACCCCATGTTGTATTTTCCTTGTACAAACGGGATGTCTTTCTTATTGCCGGTGCTAAGCGAGAGGAACGTACTTTCAAATTTCTCCGGACTTTGGCCCTCGCCGTTATCGACAAATGTATAGCACGGCAAGCCGACTTTCTTACTCTTCGCTCCGGTGACGCCGATGACGAGATTGTCTTGAGCAAAATCACGGATCCATGGATCATTTGGGTCAAGGCTGGTTAGTTTTCCGCCGCGTAGGGGTTTAATCAATAGATCCACGGCCTTATGCATCGTAGTCGGCGCATTCTTGCCCTTTGGGTCAATCCCTTTGAGAAATGCATGCTTCATCAATATGGCGTCAACCATGTTGGTCATCAGTTCGGTGAGCGCTTTACCGCCGTCTGATGCCTGGTTGGATGTGATATTGAAATTTGTCTCTCTATTGTCGAGGGGGCGCCAGTTTTTGGAGCTTCTCATTTCCGGTAGAGAGTCGATGAGTTTTTGCACTTCCGCTTCCGATTCGGCGGCAAGCAAACCAAGACACAAGTCCTTTTCTTTCATATTTTTCCTATACGCCATTTTGCGGCAATATTGCAAATATATTGAGCCAATATCTGCAAGTCAGTGCCCAAACAGATTTTCATTGCAAAAAAGGAGTGGGTGAGTATACTTGCCTATAGTCAGGCAGAGGCTTATTCTCGTGAATTCCACCTCGGTACATATTTCGACCGCTCAGGCAGCGAAGCAGATAGGCGTATCGAAATCCACGCTTCTTCGCTGGATATGGACCGGCGTAGTGGAGGATGTCGAGAAGGATCGCAGAGGATGGCGACGCTTTTATCCTGCCGATATTGACCGGCTGCGCGGATTCAATGAAGGCAACGAAGCGCGCGAGAGCGGGGCCGCATGAAGATACAGCAAGGGATTCACAAAGCGCCATCGTTCCTGGCGGTTGATTTCTTTTGCGGGGCTGGCGGAACAACTCGCGGGCTGATTGATGCTGGCGGTTACGTTATAGCGGGGATCGACAAGGATGATAGATGTAAGGAAACCTACTGCGAAAATAACCGCAACAACGCATTGGATCGGCAACACGTTCGTTTTCTTAAGCGGGATATTTTTCCGGCGACGAATAAGTATCCAAGCGGTGAACAGAGCAACCTGTATGAAGATGTCGCTGTGCTGCTACGGCAATACAAAAAAATGGCACCTCGTGTGCCTTTGCTCTTTGCAATTTGCGCTCCTTGCCAGCCGTTCACTCTGCTTTCTCGCAAGGAGCTTAGCGAAGAGCGTAAGGCCGGCAGAGAACGCGATCGGGATCTGCTGCTTGAGGCTTGCCAGTTTGTTGCTTGGTTTATGCCGGAACTCATTCTGTCGGAGAATGTTTCCGGAATAAATAACGAGAAATACGGGGGAGTCTGGAGCAATTTCCAATCAACTCTCGAATCGCTTGGTTATGCCACCGGGACAAAGATCGTTTGTACTTCCCGCTTCGGGATACCGCAATATCGGAAGCGCTCCATTCTGCTTGCTGTCCGAAGGGACAAAGTTTTACCTGATCGTCTGACAGAAGTGATGGGCAGTCAGATTCTTGTGCCAGAGAGTGACCCGGATGCCGTGATGCTCACGGTCCGGCAGGCGATCGGCCACCTTCCACCGTTGGCTGCAGGAGAGCAGCATCCTAAGATTCCCAATCATTGCACGAGGGCATTGAGCGATCTTAACCTAAAACGAATTTCTTGTGCTGAGCCAGGGCAGTCGAATCTATACATGACAATGACAAAATTCGGCGACCTATCTCTTAGGTGCCATCAGCGCGTAAACGCGAAACTCCAACAGCGGTGCTTTACCGATGTGTATACGCGAATGGACCCGGACAGGCCATCTCCGACTATCACGACTAAATGTCACAGTATCTCAAACGGCCGGTTCGGTCACTTCGACGTTAATCAAGTTCGTGGAATTTCCTTGAGAGAGGCTGCAATTCTTCAGTCATTTCCAGAGGATTATATCTTCCATCCGAAGAACATGGTCGGACCGGTTGCGCGAATGGTTGGGAACGCTGTGCCGCCAAAACTTGCGGCCTTCTATGCAGAATATCTTACGCATTCCGTTAAACTCCGCCAGCCTCTTTAGTTCTGACGACTTTGTGAAGACACTCCAGCAGCAAGGCCGTGTCAGATTCGATTCGGCAAGTCCAAACATTGAATACAAGCCAGCCGGTCTCCGTTAGCTTGGCAGCATTTGTAGCATCACGAAGCGCATTTCCTTTTATCTTAGAGCGCCAGAAACCCGTATTTGTTGTTGGCAATTTGCCGCGCCGACAATCATGACCATGCCAAAAGCAGCCATGCACAAACACCACAGTTCTGTAGCGAGGCAAAACTATATCGGGGCACCCTGGCAGGTCGCGGCGGTGGAGACGAAATCGGTATCCTGCACGGAATAAGATCGACCGAACCAATTTTTCAGGCTCTGTGTTCTTACCGCGTACGGCAGCCATCATTGCCGAACGCTCGGCGCGACTGACACGATCCGTCATTATCCATTAGGGTACATCTGTCGGCAGACCCCGGATCCCTGATCTCTAACCCCTGACCCCTGTTCCCTGTCCCCTGACCCCTGTTCTCAACTTTATTTTCAAAACTTGCTGAAGATACAGTGGTAAGCATGGCGATAAATCCAACAGAATGAACATGTTACACGTAGAAGATTTCCTATTCCTCATGGCAGGCGAGGTTTGCAGATTATATGCGTAGTTGCGGGTGTAATGGAGGGCATGGAGAGAAATCCAATGCTCAACACAGACAAGATTCTGATTACGCAGGAGATGCTGCAACTGGTGGGGGAGATTGACACCTTCAAGGGCGCGTGGAAGGGCTTGCGCAACATTGGCGAGAAGCGGCTGGCCAAGCTGCGGGGGTCGGCGGGGATGGAGAGCGTGGCCGCGTCGGTGCGGATGGCGGGCGGGCAGATGGCGGATGGGCGGGTGGAGCGGCTGCTGGAGGTGAAGGGGGAGCGCGATCAGCCGGCGGGCGAGGAGTTTGACCCAATGGGGTATGCCCATGCGCTGGGGACGATACTGCAGGGATGGGAGCAGATGACGGTGACCGAGGAGCGGATTCTGCGGCTGCATTTTGCGGTGATGGGCTTCGGCCAGCGCGCGGGGAAAGAGGCGGGGATGTATAAGAGCCTGGCGAAGCCTCTGGCGGCGGCCGACGAGGAGGGGCGAAAGGCGGGAGTTACTTTGCCGACGGCGTCGGCAGCGAAGACGCCGGAACGGATGGGGGAGCTGATCGAGTGGCTGGAGAGAGAGGATCGAAACGGGAAGCTGCACAAATTGCTGCTGACGGGGATGTTTGTGGCGCGGCTGCTGGCGATACATCCGTTTTTGGATGGGAATGGACGGATGAGCCGGCTGCTGACGACGCTGCTGCTGAAGCGGTTTGGATACGCGTACGTGACATGCAGCTCGCTGGAGGGGGTTCTGGAAGGGTTTGGCGAGGAGTATCCGCGGGCCTTGCGGCGGACACAGATGACGCTGGAGGGCGGCGAGCCGGATTGGACGCCGTGGCTGATCTTCTTTCTGCGGGCGCTGCGGGAGCAAAAGCGGAGGCTGGCGGTGAAGGTGAAGGAGGCGCAGAGGATACAGACCGAGGAGCCGGCACCGGCGGAGGCGATTCTGGAGCGGGTGCAGAAGCAGGGGCGGGTGACGATGGCGGAGATGGTGGCGCTGTCAGCGGGGACGAAGTGGACGCTGCGGTGGCACTTTCAGAACCTGGTGCAGGAGCAGCGGCTGGTGATGCATGGGCAGGGACGGGGGACGTGGTATGCGGCGGCGTGAGAAAAGCAGGGAGTAGGGACTAAGGGACTAAGGGACTAAGGGACTAGGGACTAGGGACTAGGGACTACTCGGGCGGTAGGGGGGCAGGAAGAGGTTTTCGGCAGCGGCGGGGCGGCGCTGAACGTGCCTTTGGCGATGCGCGCCCCCTCCGCGTCGTAGCGATGCTGCATGGACACATCGTACATTCCTAACACGATTCTTGAAGAACGAAAGAAAAACTGTCAGGTTTTGTAATCTTCCCGGTCCCCAACTGCTAGGGACCGGGGGCACCCACTTTTTATGGATGGAAAAGGTCATTGGGACCGGGGCCACCCGCCCGAAGTGCGGATCAATAAGTTTCGTGATCTCCCAGGTCCCCAAATGCGAGGGACCTGGGGCACCCACATGTGTGACTCATGCGGATCTGTTCTGCCCGCCCGCTCATCGCGATAGTGCCGCGATGAACGGGGCACAGCTTCTTTTGTACAGCTTCTATGGCTGGTACTGCTCATCGCTCACGTGTTCCATCCAATCGACGGTTTTGCCGTTGAGCTTCTCCTGAATGGCGATGTGGGTCATTGCCGTGGCTGGCGCCGCGCCGTGCCAGTGCTTTTCTCCCGGCGCGAACCAGATCACGTCGCCGGGCCGGATCTCCTCGATGGGCCCGCCCCAGCGCTGCGCGCGGCCGCAGCCGGAGGTGACGATCAGCGTTTGGCCGAGGGGATGGGTGTGCCAGGCGGTGCGAGCGCCGGGCTCGAAGGTGACGCTGGCGCCGACGACGCGCGCCGGAGCGGGGGCATCAAACAACATCTCGACGCGCACCGTGCCGGTGAAGTACTCTGCCGGACCCTTGCCCGAAGGCACGGAACCGATTCGCTTGATCTCCATTTTGAATTTCCTCCTCCCGCACGTTCAGCTTCCCGCCCGCTCATCGCGATAAGACCGCGATGAACGGCACAGCTTCATTTGTACAACCACCCGCCCCTACTTTCTGGGACTCGAAGAGAGAATCAGGACTTTCTTGCTCATCTTGCAGTCTCCATTTCAAAGGCCGGTCGTCTTCTCCAGTGCCTCCGGATAGCGCGCGCCTTCCACCTGGATCTGCGAGAGCGCGCTTTCGATCTCGCCAAGGTCTTGGGATGTGAGTTCGACTGCGGCTGCTCCGATGTTCTCTTCCAGGCGATGCAGTTTTGTGGTGCCGGGGATGGGAACGATCCACGGCTTCTGGGCAAGCAGCCAGGCCAGCGCGATCTGCGCGGGCGTGGCTTTCTTCTGCGCGGCGATCCGGCCGAGCAGGTCAACGAGCTTCTGGTTGGCAATGCGGGCCTCCGGCGTAAAGCGCGGAATGATATTACGAATGTCGCCCTTTTCGAAGGTCCTGCTCTCATCCATCTTGCCGGTGAGGAAGCCTTTGCCCAGTGGACTGAAGGGAACAAAGCCGATGCCGAGCTCCTCAAGGGTGGGAATGATTTCCGCCTCGGGGGCGCGGTACCAGAGCGAGTACTCGCTTTGCAGGGCGGTGACGGGATGGACGGCGTGGGCGCGGCGAATGGTCTTTGCGCCGGCCTCCGAGAGGCCGAAGTGCTTGACCTTGCCCGCTTGAATCAGATCCTTCACTGCTCCAGCCACGTCCTCGATGGGCACTTCGGGATCGACGCGATGCTGATAAAAAAGATCAATGACATCGGTCCTTAGGCGCTTGAGCGAGGCCTCCGCGACTTGCTTGATGTGCTCCGGATGGCTGTTGACCGGCTTGGGGCCGCGGCTTCCGTCGGGATTGATATCGAATCCGAACTTGGTGGCGATGGCGACCTGATGGCGGAAGGGCGCGAGGGCCTCGCCGACAAGCTCTTCGTTGTTGAAGGGGCCGTAGACCTCGGCGGTGTCGAAGAAGGTGACGCCGCGCTCGACGGCTGCGCGCAGCAGGGCGATCGAATCCTTCTTTTCCGGGAACGGGGCGTAGGAAAAAGTCATGCCCATGCAGCCCAGGCCGATGGCCGATACTTCCAGGTTGCTGTTGCCCAATTTGCGCTTTTGCATTGTTTCTCCTCTTTACATATCAGGGTTGCTTTCGGCGGTTATTCCGATTTGAGAGAAGCCATGTCGATGGAGAAGCGATACTTGACATCGGATTTCAACATGCGCTCATAGGCTTCGTTGATCTTCTGGATGGGGACGACCTCGACGTCGGAGGTGATGTTGTGCCGGCCGCAGAAATCGAGCATCTCCTGGGTCTCCGCGATGCCGCCGATGAGCGAACCTGACAGGCTGCGTCGTCCGAAGATCAGACCGAAGGCATTGACGGCGTGCGGCTTCTGCGGCGCGCCGACAACGGTGAGGGTGCCTTCCAGGCGCAGCAGGTTGATGTAGGCGTTGATGTCGTGCTCGGCGGAGACGGCGTCGAGGATGAAGTCGAAGCTGCCGGCGTGTTTCTGCATCTCGTTGGCATTGCGGGAGAGGACGACCTCATCCGCTCCGAGGCGCAGCGCGTCTTCCTTCTTGCTCTCCGAAGTGGTGAAGACAACGGTGTGCGCGCCAAAGGCGTGAGCGAACTTGACGCCCATGTGGCCCAGCCCGCCCACACCGACCACGCCCACCTTCTTGCCCCTGGTGACGCCCCAGTGGCGCAGGGGCGAGTAGGTGGTGATTCCGGCGCAGAGCAGAGGAGCGGTTCCGGCGAGGTCGAGATTCGCGGGCACGCGCAGGACGAAGCGCTCAGTGACGACAATGCTCTCCGAGTAGCCGCCGTAGGTGACACCGCCCAGGTGCTTGTCAGGCGAGTTGTAGGTAAAGACACCATTGGGGCAGAACTGTTCGAGGTTGGCCTTGCAGGCGGGGCAGACGCCGTCGGAGTCTACCAGGCAGCCGACCCCGGCAAGGTCGCCGGGCTTGAACCTGGTGACCGCGGAGCCAACCCTGGTGACGCGGCCCACGATCTCATGGCCGGGAACGCAGGGGTAGGTGGTGGCCATCGTAGCGCTCCACTCGTTGCGCGCCGTGTGCAGATCGGAGTGGCAGATGCCGCAGAAGAGAATTTCGATCTGGACGTCGGTTTCGGTTGGATCGCGCCGCACGATCTTGGCGGAGGCAAGCCGCGCTGTGGCGCTGGCAGCCGAATATGCTTTGGCGTTGTACATGGGAAATACCTCATTTCTCCTGTTCAAGTTGATGATCCTGTTTGCGTCATGATGCATGAATCATGATAAAAATCGCGATTCTCATGATTCTGCCTTAGAAGAACACGGTATACGTTGCTGCAACGATAAGCGGGTCATTGACTCGCGGAGTGATGGCTGCGCCGTGAATGTAGCTAAGGCCCGCGTTCAGGTATTGCCCGGAACGGACGCGAAGAGCGTAGCTTGCGGTCAATGAGGCCGAACTGCGCCAGACGGTCTTACCGGCGGTTGCGAGCGAGTCCGTCAAGAATTTGCTGTGTCCTGTGTAGGAAGCAACAAGCGAGGCCATATCCGCTGGCCGGGAGTGGAAGGGCGCCTTCTGATAAAGGCGGGCTTCGTAGTAGCGGTCGTAGGCGTTAAGGGAAGCAGCGGCGGTCATGGCGGTTGCTCCAAGGTAGAGGCCGTGCGCGGGCTGAACCGGATTGGGCTGGTGAATCTCGAAGTCGGCAAGAGCAAATGCGAAATGGTTGCCGGTCTGCTGCTTGCCGTTGACGAGGCTGGTGAATGCAGAGCTGTTGTACGTGTAGCCGCCGCGGAGCCACACCTCTGGAGAGGAAGCGGCGGCAGCCCGCTGGAAACCTGCCTCCTCAATCAGGAGGAGACCGTCGCCATGAGGATCAAAACGAAAGCCGGCATGATTGCGTGCGACCTCGGCAATGCCTCCGTTGGGGTCGAGACTGCGCTGGAAGCCGGTCTTCGCATAAGTATGTTGCGGACCCCGCATGCGGATGTTGGCGGATGGAGAGGTCAGTGGGAAGTAAGACATGCCGAGCTCATAAGGAAGGACAGCATAGACGCCCTGCGCAGCCGTGGCGGTAGAACCACCGACGAAGAGACCAATGAAGTCGAGGTTGTTGGAAACGTAACCGGTTTTCAGTTCGACACGGTCTTTGCCGAATTCCTTGTAGATATAAAGATCCCAAAGCTGCAGGGCCTTTGGATTGGCAGGGTTCCAGCTTGACCAGTTCCAGACTCCGGCAAGATAAAACTGGGCGTGCTGAAGATGCAGCTGGTGGAGGTCCGCAGTGAGGATGGGCTGAATCATGGCGCTCTCGAAGGGCCGCTGCCCGACATAGGCCTGGTCATCGGCAGGGACTGGGCGGTTGAGAACATTCTGGTCGTAGACTTCATTCGAAATGACGCGCAGGGCGATCCCCTTGCTCAAAAGGGCTTGGCGGTACCGGGAATGCATATCGATGAGGCTCTCGGAAAAGGGAGGCATCACCGTGTCGCCGCCAACATAGTTCAAATCCTCAATCGACCGCCCGTTGCTTCCCGCCGGATTGGAGACAACCGGTTGATCCGGCGCGCTCTGCGCATGGCTCCATGCGCCGAAAAGTAAAAGGAAGATCACTATAAGAATTGACCTTTTTACCTGGTTGTTGGAATTCTGCACTCATTTCTCCCGCGGTCTATGCCTTTCGTCCGGTGGCGCCAGCCGGATGAGCCTGACCGTGATTTAATGCTACGGCGGGTTGGATTCAAAGCGGTATCCCGATTCTTCCTATTGATTGCCTATTCCTGTCGAGAGATGATATTTATGTGCATCGATGGCCGGAAGAGCGGTAGGCTGAATTTAGAGGAGCGACAGGAGGTCCAAATGCTGAAAAAGAAGGAGGCGGGAGTGGACTCACGGGCGAAAGCGGAGGAGATGCGGCAGGAACTAGCGCGCAGGATCGCCGCCCACGTCCAGGTGGAGGGCCCGGTGGATACTGATGTGCCCGGCCTGCGCCTCTCGCGCAGGACCGCGCCTTCAGAGTTCCTTTGCACTACGTACGAGCCCGAGCTGGTGGTCTTTGCGCAGGGAGAAAAGCGTATTACCGTAGGCGGCACGACTCACATCTGCGATGGTTCCACATTCCTGCTGACCTCGGTCGATCTGCCGGTGGAAAGCCAAATCATCAAAGCCTCGAGGAGCGAACCGTACCTGGCCCTGGTTCTCAAGCTGGAGATGCCTGTCGTCCGGGAGATCCTCAGCCAGGAGGAGTTTCACGCGCCCGAGGTTCCATTCGGAGTGCGCGGCATGGTGGTTGGCAAGACCCAGGTCGAGTTGCTCAGCGCCTGCTGCCGTCTGCTGGAGCTTCTGGACAAGCCCGGAGACATTCCCTTTCTCGGCCATCTGATACAGCGCGAGATCATCTACCGTGTGCTGCGCTCGCCGCTGGGCAAGCATCTGCGCGCCATCGCCACGCTGGGCGAACAGAGCAACCGGACGGCCAAAGCCGTTGCCTGGCTGAAAGAAAACTACGCCAAGCCCCTGCGCGTCGAGGAACTGGCGTCTGTTGCACGGATGGGCGTCTCCACGCTGCATCATCACTTCCGCTCCATGACCGCGATGAGCCCTTTGCAATATCAGAAGCGGCTGCGCCTGCACACAGCGCGCTCCCGCATGCTCACCAACGGCCTCGATGCCGCCAGCGCCGCCTTCGAGGTGGGCTACGAAAGCCCCAGCCAGTTCAGCCGGGAGTACCGACGTTTCTTTGGCCAGCCGCCGAAGCGCGACATCCAGTCATGCCTGCTGACCGGCGCGGCAAGCAATCGCGACTCGCTGTAGGAGAGATTTCCCCGGTTACGCCGCGCTTAATTGTGGCTCGTGAAAATGAAGGCGCCCCTAGATGCCGGAGTCAGCCAAGCGCGATGACGACGGCTCCGGCGGTGATGAGCAGGCCGCCGATGAGGGCGGGAGGGGTGAGCTTTTCGCCGAGCAGCAGCCAGGCGAAGAGGATGACCAGAGGGACACTGAGCTTGTCGAGCGGAGCGACACGCGAGGCGGGGCCGAGTTGGAGGGCACGGAAGTAGCAGAGCCAGGAGAGGCCGGTGGCCAGGCCGGAAAGCGCGAGAAAGATCAAGGTGCGGCGGTCGAGGGAGCGGATTTCTGCCAGGCCGCCGACGCCCGGCCTGGCGAGGGCGAAGACGATAGCCCAGGCAAAGACCACGACGACGCTGGTGCGCAGGGCCATGGCCAGGTTTGAGTCGACATGCGCCACGCCGACTTTGGCTAAGAGGGCGGTGGCGGCTGCAAAGACGGCGGAGAGAATTGCCCATGCGATCCAGTTCATGGGGAATATGGTACAGCGCATCCCAGCATAATGCTAAGACTGTGAGATTGAGTCATTGTGCGTGGAGATGCGCGGACGAGGACGTCCGCGCTACAGC